>OFRL01000245.1_pt1 | contig 28615 bp, 28 predicted proteins | sample 1543121 | NCBI WGS metagenome assembly OFRL01 (sample SAMN07774228, study PRJEB24372) | wastewater metagenome | isolation source: Lake Maggiore Cannobio | place: Italy: Cannobio | collected 2016-01
GGGCGCGGTTTCGTGCACGATGATCGCGGCCGCCGCCCCGTGGCGCGCGGCTTCCTCGAACTTGTAGGTCCAGCGGCCATAATAGGTCATCGCGCGCCCCTCGAAGAGGCCTTGGTTGGTCGGCGTCTGCCAATCGGGATCGTTGACCAGGATGACGACGGTCTTGCCCTTCACATCGACGCCCGCATAATCGTCCCAGCCGCGCTCGGGCGCGGTGATGCCATAGCCGACGAACACCACCGGGCTGTTCCGAATGTCGATCCTGGGCGTAACGCGATAGGTGGCGATCACGACATCGCTGCGATAGGCGAGGCTCACCGGGGCCTTGCCGCCGGTGAAGCTGAGCGGCGTCACGTTCTTCGCGGTCAGTTCGACCAGCGGCACGTCCTGAAACCATTTGCCGTCATTCCCCGGCTTCAACCCGGCGGCCTTGAAGCGCTCGACGATATAGTCTGTCGCCTTGGTCTCGCCCGCCGTGGTCGGCTTGCGCCCCTCGAACGCATCGGAGGAGAGCGTCTTGGTGACGTCCTTCAGCGTCTCGACGCTGATCGTGGGCAGCGGCCCATTCTGGGCCAGCACGGGGTTTGCCGCTGTCAGCAAACCGAGAGTGAGGGCAAGGGTCGGTATCGCGCGCATCGGCCATCATCCTGTCGCTAGGGTGGCCACCTTTTGGCAGGCGCAGTGCGCGTGCGCAACCAAGCGCGGTGCCACGTTGCGTCGCCTGCGAAAGTGCGTATCACTCTGCAAAAAGGGGAAAAGCATGAACCGATATCTGCTGGGGACCGCGCTGGCCGTTTGCCTCGCCACACCGTTGCTGCCCGCCGTCGCCGCCGCCTCCCCCGTCAGCGATGCGGCGACGCGCTTCGGCGCGCGCGAAGACATTCAGCAGGTCAGCCTTTCGCCCAGCGGCACGGCAATCGCCTATATCGCGGCCATTGAAGGGCACGGTGCCGGCTTGTTCGTGGTGTCGGTCGCCGACGGAGTGCCAAAGCCCATACTCGCGTCCAGCGGCAACCCCGACCGGCTGACCGCGTGCAAATGGTCAACCGACACGCGGCTGATCTGCGGAATCTACATGATCCTCGACACCGGGCTGACCCATGGCGGCTTCAATGGCTATACCCGCCTCGTCGCGGTCGACAGCGACGGCAAGAATTTGAAGGTGCTCAGCGCGCGGACCAACGAACGGTCGCTCGGGGCCTCCTTTGGCGGGGGCGACGTGATCGACTGGAATGGCGGTGCGCCCGGCACGGTGCTGGTCACGCGTAGCTATGTGCCGGAGGCAACCACCGGATCGCTGATCGCAGAGAGTCGCGAAGGTGTGGGCGTCGACCGGATCGACACCGTTTCGCTGCGCCGCGCAAACGTCGAGCCGCCCAATAACGATGCTGTCGATTATATTAGCGACGGTTACGGTAGCGTCCGCATCATGGGCAAGCGCCCCAAGCTCAACACAGGCTATAACAGCGATACGATCCTCTATTCGTATCGCAAGTCCGGCGACCGCACCTGGCTGCCGCTCGGCACGCTCAAGACGACGGGCGGCGTGCTGTCGGGCTTCAATCCCTATGCAGTCGATCGCGACCACAACCTTGTCTACGGTTTCGACACCAAGGATGGGCGCAGGGCGCTGTACACGATCGCGCTTGACGGCAGCCTGACGCGCTCGTTGGTGCTCGACCGCCCCGATGTCGATATCGATGACGTGATCCGCATCGGACGCCAGAACCGCGTGGTCGGCGCAAGCTTTGTCACCGACAAGCGGCAAAGCATTTTCTTCGACCCCGATCTGAAAAAGCTCGCCGCCTCGCTGTCGCGCGCCTTGCCCGGCCTGCCACTGGTCACGTTCGTCGATGCCAGCGCCGACGAGAGCAAGCTGCTGCTGTTCGCGGGCAGCGATGTCGATCCGGGCCATTATTATCTCTACGACAAGACGACGCGCCACCTCGCCGAAGCCTTTCCGGCGCGCGCTGCGCTCGCCAAGACGACCCTTGCAGCTCGCACGCCGATCACCTTCACTGCCGCCGATGGCACGCAGATTCCGGCCTATCTCACGCTGCCGCCCGGCAGCACGGGCAAAAACCTGCCGACAATCGTGATGCCGCATGGTGGCCCCGAAGCGCGCGACGAATGGAACTTCGACTGGCTGTCGCAATTCTTCGCCAATCGCGGCTATGCCGTGCTCCAGCCCAATTATCGCGGATCAACCGGCTACGGCATCGCCTGGTTCAAGGAAAATGGCTTCAAATCGTGGCGCACCGCGATCGGCGACGTCAACGATAGCGGTCGCTGGCTGATCAAGCAGGGAATCGCCGATCCTGCCAAGCTGGCGATCGTCGGCTGGTCCTATGGCGGCTATGCCGCGCTACAATCGGCGGTGCTCGATCCAAGCCTGTTCAAGGCGATCGTCGCGGTCGCGCCCGTTACCGATCTGGAGACGCTGCGGCAGGAACGGCATGACTTCACCGACTTTACGGAACAGGATGCGCGGATCGGCAAGGGCCCGCATGTTCGCGAAGGCTCCCCGGCGCAGAATGCCGCGCGGATCACCGCACCCGTGCTGCTGTTCCACGGGGACCGCGACCAGAATGTCGGCATCGGCGAATCACGGCTGATGGCGGGTCGCCTGAAAGCAGCGGGCAAGTCGGTCGAGCTGGTCGAGTTCCACGCGCTCGACCACCAGCTCGACGACAGCAACGTGCGCGCCACGATGCTCGACAAGGCCGATGGCTTTCTGCGCACCGCGCTGGCGTTGCCGCCCGCCAAATAAAAAGGGCGGCCCGTTGCCGGGCCGCCCTCTTGCAGTCTCGATCGGGATCGAACGATCAGCGCGAATAGAATTCGACGACCAGGTTCGGTTCCATCTTCACCGGATAGGGCACTTCGTCGAGCGTCGGAACGCGCGTGAAGGTGACCTTGGCCGCGCCATCGGGGGCGACATAATCGGGGATTTCGCGCTCGGCGAGCTGCTGCGCTTCGAGCACCAGTGCCATTTCCTTGGCCTTGGAGCCGAGCGTGATCTCGTCACCGACGAAGCAGCGGCGCGATGCGATGTTGCACTTCACGCCGTTGACGCGGACGTGGCCGTGCGAAACCAGCTGACGCGCAGCCCACACGGTCGGCGCGAACTTGGCGCGATACACGATCATGTCGAGACGCTGCTCGAGCAGGCCGATCAGGTTCTGGCCGGTGTCGCCCTTCATGCGCGCGGCTTCGGTGTAGCAAGCGCGGAACTGCTTTTCCGTCACGTCGCCATAATAGCCCTTGAGCTTCTGCTTGGCGCGCAGCTGGATGCCGAAGTCCGAGACCTTGCCCTTGCGGCGCTGGCCGTGCTGGCCGGGGCCATATTCACGCTTGTTGACGGGCGATTTGGGGCGGCCCCAAATATTCTCGCCCATACGGCGATCGAGCTTGTACTTTGCGGATGAACGCTTCGACATGAGATATTCCTTGGCAAATGCTTCGTGACAAGACCGCCTGCCTGCGCAAACGATCGATACCCGGTATCGCTCTATCCGAACCTGTAAGGGATACGGGCAGGGCCACCACTTCACCGGGGTGTGGGGCCAAATGCGAAGGCGGGCGGTTAGCGGGACCGGTCGCATGAGTCAAGCTGGACAGGCGCGCCGCGGCTCGCCAAGGGGGAGCGCATGACGAACGCGATCCTCACCGGCCCCGATTGCACCAATATGGCGGAGGTCCGCGCTGGCGTCGACCATGTCGACCGCGCGCTGATCGCGCTGCTCGCCCAGCGCTTTGCCTATATGGACGCAGCGGCGCGGATCAAACCCGAACGCGGCGCGGTGCGCGACGAGGGGCGCAAGGCGCAAGTGATCGCCAATGCCTGCGCGGAAGCGCGCGCCGTCGGCATTCCCGAAAGCGTCATCGCCGATTTGTGGGAACGGCTGGTCGAAGCATCGATCGCCTATGAGCTCGTGGCGTTCGACCGGCGCTGACCGCGCATCCCTTTCGGTTAGCGGGGAATATCCGAGCCGTTCCCGTCGCGCCGATTGCGCAGCGCCGCGGCACCACGCTCCCGTTCGGCTTCAAGCGCGACCCATTCGGCCTTGGTGTGGCAGACGCGCTTGGTAAACATCGAGCCGGTCACTTCCTCGGAGCGACAAATCTTCTTTTCTTTAGCCGCGTCCGCTGTGGAACCGGCTGTGTCCATGGCCTGCGCGGCCATTGGAAGGCATAATAGAGTCGCAGCGAGTAACGTCTTCATATACCCTCCCGATCGAGATCCAGTGCGCCGACAGTGAACGGTCTGCGCGATATAATGGGCAATCGCCGCCATCAAGGCACCGCGACGCTTCGTAGGGCCGGAGAACCCGTGAGCGGAACGCCAACCGGCCTCCATTCCCGAGCCTTAACGGCCGAGAACCCCAGCCATATGCTCGCTGCCCGCTGCCTCGCGCTCCCATTCCTCCGCAGTTTTGCAGACGCTGGCCCGCACCCGCGAGCTGGTCGTCGCTTCCGAACGGCAGATTTTGCGCGGCTTGGCGGGTTTGCTGGGCTTTGCCGTCGGGGTCGGACCCGACGACGTTCCCTCAGCGGATGTTTGCGCAATCACCGGCGATGCCGCAAGCGCGATGGCAGCCATCATCGAGGCAGAACGGACCAGCATGAAGATCTCCGACTTATGCGATGCGCCGGTGTAACCAGCCCGCAAGATGCCGTCAAAGCAGAATAATCTGTGCCGCGCGCTTAGCGGTCCCGCGGCCGCTTTCCTGCCAGCGCGCTCAGCACGCCGCGCACGGTGCGAACCTCCTGCGCCGACCAGCCAGGCTTGGTCAGCAAGGTCCGCAAGGTCCGTCGCGTCACCGGCGTGCGTTCGGGCGGGAAGAAGAAATCGGTCTCGCCCAGCATCGCGTCAAGCTGTGCGATCATCCCGTCCAGCTCTTCCTGCGGTGCCGGCGGCGGCAGATCGACCTGGGGTGGGCTCGCCAGGCGCTCCGCCTTCGACCATTCATAGGCGATGAGGATGACCGCTTGCGCCAGATTGAGCGATCCGAATTCCGGGTTGATCGGCACGGTGATGATGGTCCGCGCCAGCGCGATATCGTCGGTTTCGAGCCCCGAGCGTTCCGGCCCGAACAAAATCGCCGATCGCCCCGGCCCGGCATGGATCGCGCGCGCCGCCCCCTCGGGCGTCACCACCGGCTTGGTCACGCCGCGTTTGCGCACGGTGGTCGCATAGACATTCGCGCAATCGGCCACGGCGTCGGACACGGTTTCGAACACCCGCGCCTCTTCCAACACGACATCGGCACCGCTCGCGGCGGGGCCTGCGCTGGGGTTGGGCCAGCCGTCGCGCGGGCTGACGAGGCGCATCTCGACCAGCCCGAAATTGAGCATTGCGCGCGCGGCCTTGCCGATATTTTCACCAAGCTGCGGACGAACGAGAACGAGCACGGGCGGTGGGATGATCGAAGGTGTGCTCACCCCTTGCCGACCTCGCTCACCGTGCCGGCAAATTCCTCGAAATCGCGCGCTTCGCGGAAATCCTTATAAACGCTGGCAAAACGGATATAGGCGACCGAATCGAGGCCCTTCAGCCCCTCCATCACCATCTCGCCGATCTTGCCCGAGCGCACTTCGTTCTCGCCCAGCGTCTCGAGCTGGCGTTGAATGCCCGACACCAGCTTCTCAAGCTGCGCCGCCTCGATCGGGCGCTTGCGGGCCGCGATCGAGACCGAGCGCAACAGCTTCTCGCGATCGAACGGCTCGCGCTTGAAGCCGCCGCCCGCGCCTTCGCTCTTGACCACGGTCAACTCGCGGAGCTGAATCCGCTCGAAGGTGGTGAAGCGCGCACCGCACCCCTCGCATTGCCGCCGCCGCCGGATCGCGCCTGCATCCTCGGTCGGGCGCGAGTCCTTTACCTGACTGTCTTCATGGCCGCAGAACGGACAGCGCAAATCACACCCCTTCCGGATAGATCGGGAAGCGCGCGCACAGCGCCAGAACGCGCTCGCGGACATTGGCCTCGACCTGCGCGTCGCCGTGCTCGCCATTCTTGCGCAAGCCATCGAGCACATCGGCGACCATGTTGCCGATCTCGCGGAATTCGGCCGGGCCAAAGCCGCGCGTCGTGCCCGCTGGCGAGCCAACGCGGATGCCGCTGGTCTTGGTCGGGGGGAGCGGATCGTTGGGAATGCCGTTCTTGTTGCACGTGATGCCGGCGCGTTCGAGCGCTTCATCGGCATCCTTGCCGGTCACGCCGAGCGGGGTAAGGTCGATCAAGGCGAGATGCGTGTCGGTGCCGCCCGAAACGACTTCCGCGCCGCGCTCCTTGAGCGTGGCGGCGAGCACCTTGGCATTCTCGATCACGGCGGCGATGTAGCTCTTATAGCCCGGCTGCAGCGCCTCGCCGAAAGCGACCGCCTTCGCCGCGATCACGTGCATCAGCGGACCACCCTGCAACCCCGGGAACACCGCCGAATTGAGCTTCTTGCCCAGCGCTTCGTCATTGGCGAGGATCATGCCCCCGCGCGGCCCGCGCAGCGTCTTGTGCGTGGTGGTGGTGGCGATGTGCGCGTGCGGGAAGGGCGACGGATGCAGGCCCGCCGCAACCAGCCCGGCGAAATGCGCCATGTCGACCATGAAATAGGCCCCGACTTCATCGGCAATCGCACGGAATTTGGCGAAATCGATTGTACGCGGATAGGCCGAGCCGCCCGCGATGATCAGCTTGGGGCTATGCTCGCGTGCCAGCTTTGCCACTTCATCGAAATCGATCAGATGCGTGACCGGATCCACGCCATACTGGACCGCGTTGAACCACTTGCCCGACATCGCCGCCTTGGCACCGTGTGTCAGGTGACCACCGGCATCGAGGCTCATGCCGAGGATCGTCTCGCCCGGCTTGACCAGCGCCAGCAGCACGGCACCATTGGCCTGCGCGCCCGAGTGCGGCTGGACATTGGCATAGGAACAGCCGAACAATTGCTTGGCGCGCTCGATCGCCAGCGTCTCGACTTCGTCCGACGGGTGGCAGCCCTGATAATAACGCTTGCCGGGATAGCCTTCGGCATATTTGTTGGTGAAGACGCTACCCTGCGCCTGCAGCACCGCCTTCGACACGATATTTTCGCTCGCGATCAGCTCGATCTGCGTCTGTTCGCGCGTCAGCTCATGGGCAATCCCGCCGAACACCGCCGGATCGGCCTCGGCCAGGCCGCGCGTGAAGAAGCCGTCGGGCTGGACGTCGTGAAGCTCTGATGGATTGGTGCTCATGCCGGGTTCCCACTCGTAACTGGCGCAAAGGACGGTGCGCCGAGCTTTTCGACGCGCGATTGATGGCGGCCACCGGCGAAATCGGTGGTCAGGAAAGCGGTGATACAGGCCTTGGCCATGTCCTCGCCGGTCAGCCGCGCGCCGAGCGCCACGACATTGGCATCGTTATGCTCGCGCGCAAGGGCGGCGGAAAGCGGTTCGGAGACGAGCGCACAGCGCATCGCGAGATGGCGATTGACCGCGATCGAAATGCCGATGCCCGATCCGCACAGGGCAACGCCGCGCTCGGCCGCGCCAGAGGCCACGGCCTCGGCCAGTTTGAAGCCGAAATCGGGATAATCGACGCGCGCATCGCTGTCCGGGCCGAGATCGAGCACGTCATGCCCTTCGGCGGCGAGCCATGCGGCAAGCGTGGCCTTTAACGCAAAGGCGGCGTGATCGGAGGCGATGGCGATGCGCAAAGCGGGCGCGCTCCCAAAAGGTGAAGCGGAATGGCGTGCCCTTAGCCAAGCCCGCGCGCGATTGCCACACCCAAGCGCACGCACCGACACCGCAATCGCACGCCGATATTGCCGTGGCCCCCGCGCCAAGCTAGGCACTGCCCCCGTGACCGATCACCCGCTCGACGCTCCGGCTCCATCCGGCACGCCCTCGCCAGAGGCGGCGGCGCGTGCGCGGCTGGTGGACGCGCTGGTGCGCACCGGCGAGGAGGACCGCGCGGCCTTTCGCGATCTCTATGCGCTCACTTCGGCGAAACTATTTGGCGTCTGCTACCGTATCTGCGGCGAAAGGCAGGCAGCGGAAGACGTGTTGCACGATGTGTATCTGACGATTTGGCGGCGCGCCGGTGCCTATGACCCGCTGCGCGCCAGCCCGATCACGTGGCTCGCCACGATCGCGCGCAACCGCGCGATCGACTGGCAGCGCGCGCAGAAAATCCGCCGCGCCACCCCGATCGAGGATGCGCCGCCGGTGATCGACACGGCCCCGCTCGCCAGCGAGTCGATGCTGCAGGACGAAGCCAGCGACCTGTTGCACGGCTGCCTGCAAGGCCTTGAGGCACGCCAGCGCGATGCGATCCGCACTGCCTTTTTCGACGGCGTAACCTATGCCGAACTGGCCGAACGCCAGTCGATCCCGCTTGGCACGATGAAGAGCTGGGTGCGGCGCGGCCTCGCCAAATTGAAGGAGTGCCTTGAGGGATGAGCGACATGCCCCCTCCTGCAGGCGTCGGCCCCGAAGGCCTCGAGGACGCGCCCGACATGACCGCGGCCGAACTCGCGCTCGGCGTGCTGGATGGCGAGGAAAGGGCCGTCGCGCTCCGCCGCGTCCTCGCTGACCCCGATTTCGCGCGCGAGGTCGAGCGGTGGCGCGGGCATTTGGCACCGTGGTTCGACCAATGGCCCGCGATCGCGGCCCCCGATATTCTCGCGCGCGTCGAGCGCTCGCTCGATCAGGCACCGGCAGCACCGGTTGCAAGTCTGGTGACGCGACCCCGGCCACGCAGCGCGATCTGGCCCGGCGTGGCCGCGCTGTCGAGCATTGCGGCAGCGGCGCTGCTGGTCGTGCTGGTCACGCGCCCGCTCGCGCCCATGTCGCCGCCGCAGCCCGCACCGTCAGTCGCCGCGCCGCTCGCCCCGACGCTGGTCGCTTCGATCACGCCGGAGGGCAAAGGCACCCCGGTCACGGCAATCTATGACAAGAATGCCGGGACGATCCGCTTGACCGAGGCGAGCCTGACCAGTGCCGACCATAGCGCGGAATTGTGGGTGATCCCGGCCGACGGCACGCCGCATTCGCTGGGGGTCTTGCGCACCCAAGGGGCGACCGCGCTGACGCTGCGGCCGGAGAACCGGCAGCGTATTGCGGCGGGCGCGGTGCTTGCCGTTACGGTCGAACCGGTCGGCGGGTCACCCAGCGGGCTGCCAACCGGCCCCGTGGTCGCCAAAGGCGTTCTTTCGCCGGTCTGAGTGCATCCACGGCGGGGGCTGCCCCGTATCTCCGCCGCGTCCACCCCGGGCGCACCCGCAGGAGAACCCCCTATGACCCGCATTTTTCGCACCGCAATCGCCGCCGCCGCCGTCGCGATGAGCGCAGGATCGCTCGCATCCGCCCAGACCAACCCAATGGTCGGCGGTGCCGCCATGTATCCCACCAAGAATATCGTCGAAAACGCCGTCAATTCGAAGGACCACACCACGCTGGTCGCCGCAGTCAAGGCCGCTGACCTGGTCGAGACGCTGTCCGGCCCGGGGCCGTTCACGGTGTTCGCGCCGACCAACGCCGCCTTCGCCAAACTGCCCAAGGGCACCGTGACGACGCTGCTGAAGCCCGAAAACAAGGCGACGCTCGCCGCCGTGCTGACCTACCATGTCGTTCCCGGTCGTGTCACCGCCGCCGACATCGCCGCCGCCGCGCAAGCGCATGGCGGCAAGGCCACCTACACCACCGTCCAGGGCGGCACGCTGACCTTCGCCAAGGCAGGTCGCGGCTGGAGCGTCACCGATGCCAAGGGCCATACCGGGCGGATCACCATCGCCAATGTGATGCAGTCCAACGGCGTGATCCATGTCATCGACACCGTGATGCTGCCGTAAAAATACCGCGCCGCCGCATCCGGGCGGGGCATTCGCGCGTATAATGAACTGTCCCCGTTCCGCAGGGGACAAACTGACCGTTCGCCGGGTCCCCTCCTTTGCGGCGAGCGGTTGTAAAAACGGACCTGTCGGCGTCCCCCGCGTCGGCAGGTCCTTTTCATTTCGCCACAAGCGCGTCATGGAAGCGTCACCGGATCGTCGTAACGCACGGCTGCCGCCTGCGTCTTTTCCTCAACGCGATGTCCGGCCGGAGAAGCTTGCCATGGCCCTTGCCATTCGACCGCCTCAGGATCGCCCCCGCAAGACCGCCGCAAAGAATCGCGCGGTTCGCAGTGCAGTGCATCAGCACAAACATCTCTCGAAGCAGGGGCTGCTCGAACGCGCCTTTACCTTCGCCTTTCGCGGCCTCGTCTATGCCCAGATCTGGGAGGATCCGGCGGTCGACATGGAAGCGCTGGCGATCGCGCCGGATTCGCATGTCGTCACGATCGCCTCGGGCGGGTGCAATGTGCTGAGCTACCTAACCGCCAACCCGCGCGCGATCACCGCGGTCGACCTCAACACCGCGCACATCGCGCTCAACAAGCTGAAGGTCGTCGCCGCGCGGCATCTGCCGGATTACGACGCCTTCCACCGCTTCTTCGCCCAGGCCAACAGCCGCGACAACGTGCGCGCCTATCGCACCTATATCCGCCCGCATCTCGACGAGACGACGCTGGCCTATTGGGAAGGCCGTGACATCATCGGCCGGCGGCGGATCGGCGGTTTCGCCAAGAACGTCTACAAGCGCGGCCTGCTCGGCAATTTCATCGGCGTGGCGCATCTGCTCGCGCGGCTGAACGGCGTGAACCCGAAGATCCTGCTCAAGGCGCAATCGATCGAGGAACAGCGCGAAATCTTCGACCGCGAATTCGCGCCCTTTTTCGACAAGGGCTTCGTCAAATGGATCACCGATCAGCCTGCCTCGCTGTTCGGCCTCGGCATTCCGCCAGCGCAATATGAGGCGCTGGCTGGCGACGAGAAGATGGCGGTGGTGCTGCGCGAACGGCTCGAAAAGCTCGCGTGCGATTTCGACATCAAGGACAATTATTTCGCATGGCAGGCCTTTGGCCGCGGCTATGGCCAGGGACCATCGGCACCGCTGCCGCCCTATCTCCAGCGCGACCATTATGACGAGATTGTCGAGCGCGCGAGCCGGATCGAGGTGCGCCACACCAACTTTACCGATTATCTGCGCACCCACGGCGATGCCTCGCTCGATCGTTACATCCTGCTCGACGCGCAGGATTGGATGACCGACGAACAGCTCACCGATCTGTGGAGCGAAATCACCCGCACCGCCAAGCCCGGCGCACGCGTGCTGTTCCGCACCGCTGGCGAACCCAGCATCCTGCCCGGCCGCGTGCCCGATGCGATCCTCGGCAAATGGACGTACCGCGCCGAGGAGTCGCTCGATTACACCAAGCGCGACCGCTCCTCGATTTACGGCGGCGTCCATCTCTACGTGCTCGGATGAACGCAGCCTCGATCGACACCGGCCATGCCGGGCATATGGATGCGATCTATCGGTCGCAGCGCCATATCTATGATCTGACACGCAAATATTATCTGCTCGGGCGCGATGCGCTGATCGACGGAATCGCGCCGCCGCCCGGCGGCAGCGTGCTGGAAATCGGCTGCGGCACCGGGCGCAACCTGATCGCGGCGGCTAGGCGTTGGCCCGATGCGCGCTTCTACGGCATCGATATTTCGGAAGCGATGCTGCAGACGGCGCGTGCGAAGGTCGCCAAGGCAGGCCTTTCCGATCGGATCGTGCTGGCGCAAGGCGACGCCACCGCTTTCGATGCCGAGGCGCTGTTCGGCATCGCGACCTTCGATCGTATCTTCCAAAGCTATACGCTGTCGATGATTCCCGGCTGGCACGATGCCATCCGGGAGGCCGCCACCAAGCTCGCGCCGGGTGGGCGGCTCGACATTGTCGACTTCGGTCAGCAGGAAGGGTTGCCCAAAGCCTTTCGTGCGTTGTTGTTCGCCTGGCTCGCCAAATTCGACGTGGCACCGCGCGCAGCATTGCAGCCTGCCCTGATCGAAATTGCCAGCGAGGTGGGCGGCATGCCGCGCTTCGCCCCGCTCTATCGCGGTTATGCCTGGTCGGGCCGCATCGAGCGCAACGCCAATCGCTGACGGGGTCAATTAGTGGTGGAAAACCAGCCACAACAGCAGAATGACCGGGATCGGAACCCCCAGCAGCCACAAAATACAACCCTTGCCCATGATAACCTCTCGCTGATGTGAGAGGCGTAACGGGTTACAGGCGTCGCGGTTCCCGCTCGGTTCAGGCCGCCTTGCGCAATTCCAGCCGACCCCAGATTTCGACCAGCGCCCCGGTCAGTTCGCGCATCATCGCTTCGTCATGCGCGGGACCCGGGGTGAAGCGCAGCCGTTCGGTGCCGCGCGGTACGGTCGGATAATTGATCGGCTGCACGTACACGCCATATTCGGCGAGCAGGATGTCGCTGATCTTCTTGGCCTTGACCGGATCGCCGACCATCAGCGGCACGATGTGCGTGGTCGAGTTCATCACCGGCAGACCGGCTTCTGCGAACAGCGTCTTCAACAATGCGGCGGCGGCCTGTTGCCCCTCACGCTCGACACTCGACGCCTTCAGGTGTCGCACACTGGCCAGCGCACCCGCCACCAGCACCGGCGACAGCGAGGTAGTGAAGATGAAACCCGGCGCATAGGAACGGATCACGTCGATGATCGTCTGATCGGCGCTGATATAGCCGCCCATCACCCCGATCGCCTTGCCCAGCGTCCCCTCGATGATGGTCAGCCGATCGGCGACGCCATCGCGGTCCGAAATGCCGCCGCCGCGCGGGCCGTACATGCCGACCGCATGGACTTCGTCGAGATAGGTCAGCGCATGATATTTGTCGGCCAGGTCGCAGATCGCGGCGATCGGCGCGACGTCGCCATCCATCGAATAGACGCTTTCGAAGGCGATCAGCTTCGGAACCGCCGGATCGGCCGCCGCGAGCAGTTCCTCGAGATGCGCCAGGTCATTGTGACGGAACACATGCTTTTCGCAGCCCGAATTGCGGATGCCCGCGATCATCGAGGCATGGTTGAGCTCGTCGGAGAAGATGATGCAGCCCGGCAGCACCTTGGCCAGCGTCGCCAGCGTCGCCTCGTTCGAGACATAGCCGCTGGTAAACAGCAACGCGCCTTCCTTGCCGTGCAGATCGGCGAGTTCGCCTTCCAGATCGACATGATAATGCGTGTTGCCACCGATATTGCGCGTGCCGCCCGAACCCGCGCCGACATCGTGCAGCGCATGTTCCATCGCCGCAATCACTTGCGGGTGCTGGCCCATCGCCAGATAATCGTTCGAACACCACACCGTGATCGGCTTGGGGCCGTTATGTCCGGCGAAGCACCGCGCATTGGGGAAGGCCCCCTTGTTGCGCAGGATGTCGATAAAGACGCGATAACGCCCTTCGACATGCAGGCGATCGATCGCCTGCGCGAAAATCCGGGAGTAATCGACCCCGGGATGCGGTGAGTCTACGTCCATGTCCGCCCACTACCCCCGCCAAGCGCCGATTTCCAGCGGCTTTCCCCGATCTACGTGATCATACCTATCGGTTATAGAATATCCAGCCGCGTGAGTCCAAACCGGGCGAGTGCTGGTACCAGCCGATCCGTATCGGCACTGTGCGCGGTAAACACCGCACGCCCCTCGCGCGGCGTATCCGGCCAGCCCTGCCCCTCGGTCAAATGCGCGATCCGCCGGGCGATCCCCGCGCTGCCATCGACGAAGCGCACCGGGTGCGGGGCCGCCGCCGCCAATTCGTCCGCCACCAGCGGGAAATGCGTGCAGGCATTGACGATCGTATCGATCCGATCGCCACCAGCTTGCCCGAACAGGCCATGCAGGATGGCGGCATAGCGCGCCGGATCGGTCGGCTCCCCGTGCAATTTGGCTTCGGCGAGCGCGACCAGCTCGGCCGATCCGTGGCGCAACACCGTACAATCCCCGGCAAAGCGCGCCGCCAGATCATCGACATAAGGCTGGCGCACCGTGGCTTCGGTGCCGAGCACGCCGATCACGCGCGTCGCGCTGGCGATCGCGGCGGGCTTGATCGCGGGGACGGTGCCGACCACGGGCAGATCGAGCGCCTCGCGGACCGTTGCCAGCGCAATCGTCGATGCCGTGTTGCACGCGATCACGATCAGGCGCGGTTGATAGCGTTCGGCGAGCCGACCCAGCAAGGCGGGCACGCGCGCGGCGATCTCGCGCTCGGTCTTGGTGCCGTATGGGAAACCCGCCGAGTCCGCGACATAGACCACCGGCATGTTGGGCAGCAGCACCCGCGCCGCACCGAGCACCGACAATCCGCCGACCCCGGAATCAAAAAACAACACGGGGCGCTGATCCATGGCGCTCCATAACGCGATCGGCGCATTTGACAAAACCGGCTTGATGGAGATTGTGGCACCGGGCCGTGTGCACGCTATGTTCACACCGACCATAGGGGGATCTTACGTGCCGACCGACTATCTCTGGCAGGCCCCGGCGGCGGCGCTGGTGCTCGGCTATCTGCTCGGGTCGATTCCATTCGGCGTCCTGCTCACCCGCCTGGCGGGCGCGGGGGATTTGCGCCAGATCGGGTCGGGCAATATCGGTGCCACCAACGTGCTGCGCACCGGGCGCAAGGGGCTGGCGGCGGCAACGTTGCTGCTCGACGCGGCGAAGGGGTTTGTCGCGGTGTGGATTGCCGAGCGCTATCTTGGCGGCACCGGCGTGGTCGCGGCGGCGGCGGTGTTCCTTGGCCATCTCTATCCGGTCTGGCTGCGCTTCCGCGGCGGCAAGGGCGTGGCGACGCTGCTCGGCGTGGTGCTGGCTTTGCATTGGCCGATTGCACTCGTTTACGCGGTGGTGTGGATCGCCATGCTGGCGCTGCTGCGCATTTCCTCGCTTGCGGGCATGACGGCTGCGGTAACCGCCCCGCTCAGCGCCGCTTTTTTCGGTCGGTTCGACCTTGTCCTGCTGCTGCTTGCGCTCGCTTTGCTGGTGCTGTGGAAGCATCGCGCCAATGTCGATCGCCTCATCAGCGGCACCGAACCGCGCGTCGGCCGCAAGCGTGGCTGAGGCGATGGATCAAGCGCAACGGGCGATCCCCCGATTGCGCCTGATCCGTTCGGCGCAGATCGGGCCCGTCACCTACGCCCAATTGATCGCGCGCTTCGGCAGCGCGCACGCCGCGCTCGATGCCGTGCCGCACCTCGCCGCGCGTGGCGGTGGCAAGCCGCCCGCGCTGGCCCCGGTCGCGCTGGCCGAGCGCGAGCTGGCAACGGTGGCCCGGCTGGGCGCGCGCCACCTGTTCCTTGACGACCCCGACTATCCCCCGCTGCTCGCCGAACTCGACGATGCCCCACCCGCCTTGATCGTGCGCGGGCGGATCGATCTGCTCGCGCAGCTCTCCATCGCGATGGTTGGCGCGCGCAATGCGTCAGCCGCAGCGTGCCGCTTCGCACGTCAACTCGCCGCCGAACTCGGGCGCGAGGAAGTGAGCATCGTCTCGGGCCTGGCGCGCGGCATCGACACCGCCGCGCATGTCGGATCGATCGAGACGGGGACGATCGCCGTGATCGCCGGGGGCATCGACGTGGTCTATCCGCCGGAAAACGCGGCGCTGCAGGAGCGCATCGCGCAGGACGGCCTGCTGATCGCCGAACAACCGCCCGGCACCGAGCCGCGCGCGCGCCACTTTCCCTATCGCAACCGCATCATCGCCGGGCTGTCGCTCGGCACCGTCGTGGTCGAGGCCGCGCCCAAATCGGGCTCGCTCATCACCGCGCGCCTTGCCGCCGAACTGGGCCGCGAGGTGATGGCGGTGCCCGGCAGCCCGCTCGATCCGCGCGCGCAGGGGTGCAACGGGCTGATCCGCGACGGCGCGACGCTGGTGCAATCCGCCGCCGACGTGCTGGAAACGGTGCGCCCGATCGACCAGCGTATGGTCCGCACCAGCCGCGACGGCTTCCGCGCGCCCCCGCCCGAAGATGCGAGCGACGCCGAACGCCGCGACGTTTGCGACCTGCTCGGCCCCGTACCCGTCGCGATCGACGAACTGATCCGCCAATCCGGCCATAGCCCCGCGATTGTGCAGACGGTGCTGCTCGAACTGGAACTGGCCGGGCGGTTGGAACGTCATGCCGGAGGTCGGGTGGCGCTGGTCTGAACTCAGGACGCCGCGCAGGCCTTCGCGCTACCGGGGCAGAGAGCGATCGAATCGAGATAGGCCTCCGCCACCGCCGCATCCTTGGCCGTCGGCACCGACCGGAATGCATATTGGACGGAATGGATGTCCGCCGCACCGGTGAACGATTGCCGAGAATATCGAAGTGCTCGAGGCCAACGGAACGCCGGTCGATTATGGCTTCATCCGTATCGTCTGCTCGGCTTTTTCACCCGGCAAGCCGGGCGAAAACGACATGTGGAAGATGATGCAGGCGACCTACGCCAATTTCCTTCTGAGCAAGCCCATCCTGGCGTCCGAAGAGATCAAGAACGCTACCCAGGCGTTCCGCTCGATCTATGAGAGCAAAGCCTCTGCGTCGCACGCAACCTACCAGCGTTGCCGAGAGAATTTGGACGACGTTTTCGGCGAAGTCCTTCAGCAGGTCCGGCAGCAGTGGCCGTCGCAGAGTATCGCGGGCCGTAAGGTTGATGCCGCCGCGAGTGTCGCCGCATGAGCAGGCGATCGCTCATCAGCGAGGCACTCGCATCAGCACCACCCGCACCTGCTCCTGACTCCGTGGAGGCCTCTTCGACGGCACTCAAGCCCACCTTCACCACGCGAAGGCTGGAGGGCTTTACCGAAGCCGCGCGGATGGTGAAGCGGCCGACGATACGGCTCAAGCCGGCCGAATGCTCGATTTGGCCAGGCAATGCGCGCGACTATGCGCTTTTGACCGAAGATCGCGTCCGGAGCCTCATCGACTCGGTCCAGGCGGAGAATGGCAATCGCATTCCGGTTGTCGTTCGCAGAACGCCCAATGCCGAATTGCAGTATGAGCTGGTCATCGGCACGCGTCGCCACTGGGCGATTTCGTGGCTCAACGCGCACCACTTCCCGGACATTGAACTCGTCGCCATCATTGAGGATCTCGATGACGAAGCAGCGTTCCGGTTGGCGGATATCGAGAACCGGGAACGCGAAGACATTTCCGATCTCGAGCGCGGAATAAATTACAAGGCGGCCGTCGAGGCCTATTACGCCGGCGTTCAGAGCAAGATGGCCGATCGGGTCAAGCTGTCGAAATCCACGCTGGCTCGCTACATCGGCCTGACCGAGATCCCCCCTACGATCGTCAGCGCCTTCAACTCGCCGATGGATCTGCAAGTCCGGCACGGCGACAAGCTCTTGCCGCCTTTGCGAACGCCCGCCCTCCGCTCGAAAATGGAAGAGGCGGCAAAAGTGATCGCGGCGGAGCAGAGCTTCCGGCAGTCTGGCGACGAGGAGCCAATCAGCGGCAGCGATGTCGTCGCCCGACTGGTATCGGCGACCACAGCGCGTGCGGGACGCTCGCAGAAGACCATGATTGAGCTCAAGGGGACAGCGATCGGCCAGGTCGATCGGGACCGGTCCCGAGGGCTGACAATTACCCTGAACCCGACCGAGCTCTCCGCGGGGGAAATTCTCGAGGCGTTGCGCCCGCTCATTGAAAATGCCAAAATTCTCAAGAAGGCGCCGCGCTAATGATCGCATGCGCCCGTGGGTTTTCGGCCGGCTCTGCAACCCTGCAAAACCGTAATTTATCGAATGATTACAAATGTTTAGCTGGCTCGTCCCACGCGTGGGACAGCATTGGAATCGTTAGGTTTTTCGTGTGAGCACTAACCCGCAAACGTCGATCGTTGGAGGTCGCCGTGTGCAATTTGAAATGTTCTTCACGCTGCCGGATTTCAGCGACGTTTCGCTGCGTGATTATCAGGAGACGATGCAGCGCCCCTTCTTCAGCCTCTCGAAGAAGAAGCGCGTCAAGCCGATTGAGTATGTCAGCCCGGACAAATCGGTGACCGTCCATGTCTCTGCCAATCCTGAATATGGAATGGCGACGATCTGGGACGCCGACATCATGATCTACCTCGCCTCGCATTTGAACGAACTCCGCGAGCGAGGCGATAACGACCTCTCGCCGACCATTCGCGTGCAACCCGGCGACATGCTCAAGCGGATCTGCTGGGGAAATAGCGGGCGGGCCTATGAGCGCCTCGTTGGCGCCCTCGACCGCCTCCAGGCGACAACGATCAAGACGAACATTCGCGCGAACTCGAAGACGCGCGAAACGACCTTCTCATGGATCGACAGCTATACCCACCTTGTCGACGAACGGACCCAGCGATCTCTGGGCATGGAGATCACGTTGTCCAAGTGGTTTTTCGACGGGGTGATGGACAAGCGCAACGTGCTGGCCATCTCCCCGCTCTATTTCGAAATCACGAGCGGTCTTGGCAAATGGCTGTACCGCGCGAGCCGCAAGCATGCCGGCGGGAACGGCGCCGAGGGCTTTACGATCGGCTTCGAGACCTTGCATCAAAAGAGCGGGAGCGAAAGCTCGCTACCGTCCTTCAAGAACAAGATCCTTGAGCTTGCCAAGAGCAATATGCTCCCCGAAATCGATCTCGAGGTGATCGGCGCTGAAACCCCCCGGCCGAAACTGAAGATGGTGATGCGCCGTTTCCTCGAGGACAATGGCGGCTCCTCCGCGGCGACTGCTAAGCCCAGCGCGAAGCTTGCGCGATCTCTGGTACAACCAGCGGCAACCAAGCGACCAGCAGAGGCGCAGAGTGACGCTGCCGGTGATTTCGTAGACACGAGACTGACGCGCAACCTGCTCGCAAAGGCGGCTGCCAATCTCAAGAGCGTAGAGCCTCTGTCCAGCACGGATCCCCATCATCCCAGCTATGCGGCAGTGGCCGCTACCATCCCGATGAGCCGCAGCGGAAGGGCGAAAGACGTGCTCGATCCCGACGTCTATGACGCTATTCGGGCCGAATGCCCAGGCTGGGATCTCGACGTGTTGATGAAACAGTTCGATGCGTTCCTGAACACGAACCCCGCTGAGATGCCGCGCAACTACTCGAAACGGTTCCACGGGTTCATGCGCAAGCATCACGAGCGCAACAAGCACGATCTGCCTGGCTTCTAGGCCTCCCTCTCAAAGCGCCCGATCGCCGCTCGGGGGCAGATTGCCCCAACGTGTTTTCAGGAATCGTGATTTCCGGGGGCCGCTCGTGCGCGAAACCGCGTCGCAGAGCGCATTGCGGTGTTCGCATCCCGGCCTGTTGCAGCAATTCCATGATTCCAAAAGCACGTCGGTCAATGCGCGCCGGGCACCGCCCCGAAGCACCTAAAACCGCCCTGACCGCCGATGCGAGGTCCTCGTAGCGTGTCGGTGCGCCGACATGACCGGCGGCTGTTCGACGACTGGCAGCGCAGAATTGGCGGACAGCAAGGATTCCTCCAGAGCGCATTCCTGATAACACGATCACGGCGTGCCACGACATTCCCGATAACACGGAGAGGCGAATGCTTGCAGGGACGCTTCGTAGCTCGGTTTGGAGTGGGCCACCGAAAACCGAATCGGAACACGAACTTTATCGCGAGATCGTCGATCCGAGCGTGGCCGCACCGACTTATCCACAGGCCCTGATTTGCCCGACGTGCTATCAGGTGGCGGCCGTCGTGTTATTGGAATCTCGGTATCGTGCTATCAGGTATCGGACGGCGTGTTATCAGATTCTGTCCACAGACAGCGAATCGCGGGATTTCCAGTACTTTCGCATGACCGAGGCGCTAGTAACTTTATAACTCTAAGATATAACCCCCTTAACGTCTCGCCTGCGGCGGATTCAATGATTCTGATTTTTGAGGGGAGAAAGCAGGAGCGCTGCATCCCTTCGTATCACTGGACCTCCGAAACCGCCGTACCTGGCCCTAGGCCGCTCTGAACACCGATCCTGGTCAGCATCGCATCAACCTCTGCCATTTCCCGATCAAATGCCGCCAGTGCGGGGACAAAATCTGGGAGCACCCGGGGCAGGGCAGGGGGACGCCCGACCGGACGGACACTATACCCAAAGGCGATCGCGAGATCGCGCGGCAGATACGTCCGCCAAGCCTGACGACCGCTCACTTCCACCAGCAGGTCCAGCTCGGCCGCGCGAGACAGCAGTTTACCCGCTCCCGAGATCGTCACGTTTAACGGACGCATGATCCGGCGCGGGCTAACGATGGGGACATGTTGGATCAGGCTGAGCAGCGTCAGGAGCTTGCCAGGGCGATGTGCGCCCTGGATGGCCGCCGCCGCCCGCAAACGGTCTCCTTCGAGCGCCTGGAGCCGCACCAGCCCCTCGTCGGCCCGGTCGGTGAGCGTCCGCAGGGTCCGCAGGACAATCGCCTGGGTGTCGCGCGGCGACCAGCGGAGCGCCTTATCGCCGATGGTTAGGCACGGCAGTACGGCCTGGGTGACCTTCAGCGAGCGCAGCAGCGTCGGGACAGCAAGCCACGGCGTGATCGTGCTGTCTGCGCGGGCGCGCCGGGCGGTAATCTCCAGCGCGCGCAGCAGGGCAGGGCGGTGGTGCCATGCTTCTGGGAGGTCGGTTGCGATCGCGCGCTCGTCCCGCCAGGATTCGGCCTCGCGCTGGGCCAGTTGCCGTTGCCAAATCGGCAGCGCCCCAGAATCGTCGAGATGGGTCGGTGTCAGCCGACAGAATAGCCTGCAGCGCACTGATATGTCGCAAAATCAAACTCTTATAGCGGGTTCACTGCAAACAATTCTGGGTAGCGCGATTTGCAGATCGCGGGGTTCGACAAAATAAGCTACATTTTCGTCGACAGCCAAATTCGTTGTGGAGCCCATTCCATGATAGAGCGGAAGCCGTCTCCCGCGCCCCGACGCAGCCTCAAATCGCTTGAGGTGGGGTTGGCGCTGTACCCGCATTTCCGACAACATATCTCGCTCACCGGCCCGGTGACGGCAGCCCAGGTCGCGGCGATTGCCGAGGCAACCGGGTTGAAGGAGCGACAGATACGGACACTGGCCGCACGGTTTCAGGCGCATCCGGTTGCGGAGGCGCTTGCGCCAAAGCCCCGTGGACCCGTCGTCGGGTCGCACAGGATTGATCCGGCGGTGAGGGCTGCCATTGACGCGTTGATCGACGAAATTGCGCTCAAGATGGTCTCGCCATCGCGCGCGGAAGTGGCGCGGCAGATATGGGGTCTGCTGCACGCGGACAATGGAAATCACCGATTTCCCGCCGATGTGATCCCCAGCGAGAAAACGATCGAGCGGCTGTTGTCGGAAATTTCGAGCCGCAAGTGGGCCAAAGCCACCATGGGATCGAAGACTAAAAGTGCCCATGAGCCGCACCCCGGCGAATATTCGAGCGACGGATTTCTCGATCTCGTTCAGATGGATCATACCAAGGCAGATGTCATCCTGGTCGATAGTCTGGGGCGCGAAGAGCTCGGAAGACCCTGGATCACCTTCCTCATCGAAATTTGGACCCGTTCCATCCTTGGCTATTATGTCAGCTTTGGCGACCCCTCGATATTCCGGTGCGGGCGGGCCGTTGCGAGTGCCTTGTTGCCCAAGGAGCCGATCCTCACCCATCTGGGGGTGGATGTCAGCTACCCAATGTATGGCCTGTTCAGGCGCCTGCATGCGGATCAGGCCAAACCGCATCGGTCGGAGGCCTTCAGGCGGGCCTGTGTCCGCAACGGGATCGACCCCGATGTCCGCAAGCCTGGACCCGCCCATCTGGGCGGCCATATCGAGCGGTTGATCGGAACAATGGTAGGAAAGCTGCGACTTTTGCCCGGAGCGACGGGATCAAACGTCCTGGCGCGTGACGGGTATGATGCTGAGGCTGACGCGGCGATGACGCTTGCGGAATTCGAGCGCTGGCTCTTGTGCCAGATAGCGATCTATCATTACACGCCGCATAGCGCGCTGGGGGGCCTGTGTCCGGCTCAGATGTGGGAGCGGGAAGCAGCGAGACACGGCCAGCTGCTGCCTTTGTCGGTCAATTCCGACCAGCTTTTCCGCCAGTTCCTGCCCTCGACGTCGTTGACGGTCCACCCCAAAGGCGTTCGGATCAAATATCGCCATTATTGGCATCAGGCGCTCGCCGTCAGGATCGGCCAAAAGGTTGAGATCAGCTGGGATGAGCGGACGATCCAGCATGTTTATGCTGAACTGGACGGCCGCTATGTGACACTGCCGATAACCGGCGACTATCCGGACGTTGGGGAGGCGGATTGGGAAGCCGCCAGGGCTAAGGTCAAAACCTTGGGCAGGGCCTATCAGGCAGATGGCGGTCGCGCGGCGACCGCGCGAGCCATCGCCGCCGCCAATCAGGAAATCCATCGCGCCCGCGTCCGCACGAAGGAGGCAAGGCGCCGGACTAAGCGCCGGGAAGGGGAGGGGACGACGCTGGCGGACCTGCGGATTCCCCGAGGGCCCGAAAAACCGCCGGTTCAGTGGAAAGCGGTCGCGGATCTGGGCGAGGATGACTGGTTGCAGGAGCGGATATGAGCGCCGCTGATACAGCGCCTTTGTCGGCACCATCCTCCGCATTCTGGATCGATTTTGCCGAGGCCCGCGACGCCGTCGAGACGATTGTCGACGTTGCCCATGACGATCCCGAGGAACGCCCAACCTGCATCGTGCTCACCGGCCAATCCGGCATGGGCAAAACCTCGATCCTGCGCGAAACCCAGCGGCGCCTGGCCGAGGCATTTCCCGAGCCAGCCAGTTGGGGCGAGGCGCGGTATCAGCCCATGCTACGGACGGTCATTCCCTCAAGCCCAACCTCGCTGAAGATCAACCTCGCCTTGCTCTGGAAACAGGGCTGGCCGATCCGCTCGAACACGCACAAAACCGCCGATCTGAAGGTGGTGGACCTGCTTGCCGAACAGGGTACGAGGCTGGTTGCGATCGACAATGTTCATGTGATGCTGACGGCCAGCGGCGTTGCACGCCGCGACACGCTCGATGCGTTCCGTTTCCTGATGAGCGCGGGCAATGTGCCCCTGGTCGTGGCGGGCCTTGAAGTCGCGCGGCAGATCTTTGCCGACGATGTCGAACTGGCGTACCGCTCGATCATGCTCCAATTGCCGTTATGGGCGCCAGGCGAACCCTCGCAGCGCCTGATCAGGGCGTTGGCCCGGGGGATGGGAATGGTAGAACCCGATCATCTGGCCGAACCGGCTTTTGCCGAGCGCATTTGGCGCGAAAGCGGCGGGGTCACCGGGAATTTCAAGCGGATCCTGCGCTGGTCTGGCAAGGTCGCTAAGCGGCACGATCGTGCGCTGGTGACGCAGGATGATATCAGCCAGGCCCTGCAATTCTTTACGCCCTACAGTCCGGAATGAGCGTGCAGGAAATCGAACCCTTGGCATTTCGGGTCAAACCGCTGCCCGAAGAATGTTTCGAATCCTGGCTGCGGCGCTTGGCCGAGCGTCATGACACCAGCCCCAAAGCGCTGTTTCACCATCTCGGGATCGACGCGGCTCTGGCGGGTCGTGACCTGGCCTCCTCTGCCGCTGGCAGGCCGGATCAGCGTCAAGTCATGGTTGAACGGTTGGCTTGGGCGACGATGGTGCCCGAGCAGGTGGTTGTCGGGACGTTCGTGGGCTGCGGAAAGGCCGATCTCTTGCCACGGGCACTGCGCTCGATTGGCTGCCCCCAGTGCTGGCGCGATTGGTTGGCAGCCGGCGAGCCGTGGCGGATCGAGCGGCGCTGGATCTTGCGCGTCGCCACCTGCTGCCAAACCCATGCGTTGTTGCTGACCGATCTGCGCGGGATCATGGGCCTGGGACGCGTCAGCGCCGCGCGGAGATTGCTCGAGGAAAGGGTCGAGCGGACCCGCGCGGACATGGCGCGGTTTACTTTCGTCAAAACGCGTCTGGCCTGGAGTTGGATCATTTCGCGCGAACATGTTCGCGGCGCTTCCGACCGTAACCAGGGGGTTTCGCCGCGTTATCGGGCGACGCTGGTTCGCAACCGCTTCCATTATGCGCCGGCGCGACACTTGCTCCTGGCGGCTGTCCACAGCAAAGAGGGGCTGGCAGCCGGCCAGTTGGAGCAGATTTTCCGCTTCGCGACGCGGCCCGCGCGCGTCGCGTCACCCATCAAGGTGCGCCGCGGGGTCGAACCCAAATTATCGGACCTGACCAAGACGATCGCCAGGATCGGCCTGCGGCAGCTTGAACGCAAGCGACGGATGCTGGACGCGGTCGGCCAGCAATTGGAGCGGGCCAAGCGGAACTACGCATTTGTGTATGCGCAGACTATGGTGCGCAAGTCGCGTATGGCGCTGGCGCGCGACGTGCGGCTCCGTCGCGCGGCTGGCAGCGCCGGCGCGGAGACCCTGACGCAGATCTGCTTGCGAGGTTTCCAGGAGGCGCTGTCCTACCTGAAAGAATCCGGGACGGCAGACGATGCGGTACTGGTGGGGCATTGCGGTGGCGATCCATGGGCCGGCTGCCGCGATGACGTTAATCTTCTGCGGGCGCAGCTTTCCGAGCGTTTTGCTGATCCCCTCTTTCGTATCCCGCTCGATTTGGCGAGGTAGCGCGCTGACGGTGGCCGGAAATGGGCTGTTGGGCTCAATTTTGCCCTCAGAGGCCCGTAGAGCACGCCGATGGGCTCTGGGTGCCCACGCCTACCCAGAGTGCGATTTTCGCGTCCCAAGGGGCCTTTACGGGCACTTTTCTTTTCTCGTTCAAAACCAAGCGTTTGCCGGCATTTTCTGGCCGATCGTCGGCATGCCTGCCTGAACAGCCGTCCAGCGCGTCAAATTTCTCCGTCACTGGGCGTTTCGCCGATCCGACGCTTGCGTTCCTCTACGATCGATCGGGTTCATTTCCTTGACGCATCCGAACGGGCCAGCAGGCGGTCGATATCGGCCATAGCCAAGTCATGTTCGGCATAAGGGTTGTCGGGCAATTCTTCATGCTCTGTCGGCGTGACGATGGGCGCACGCCGGGGCGGCAGGGCGCAGACGACCGTCTGGTGGCGGTGTAGGGTTGTTTCAGCCAAACCCGCTTGGACGAGGGCGGCGACGAGATCGCGCACACCGTTCTTCGAGACGGCGAGGGCCTGCTCGATCTGGAGCGGGCGCAGCGGCCCAATGCCGGCGAGCAGACGGTACAGCAGCGGCGCGCGCGAGGTCGAGCGCAGGCCGGATAGGGGCTGCTGCATCGCCGCCACCATCGCATGGGCCGCATCCAGTTGCTCGCTCAGCCGCTGCGCGGCTTGCCCGGCGGCCTCGGCGACGAGGATCGCGCGCTCACGCGGCCATAACTCGGGCCGCAGCGCTTCCGCGCGCACGGTACCGGGCAAGGGGAGGGGGCGGGAGCCTGGGTTGCTTTGCGCGATCAGCGGGCCGGCCATGAGATCCAGTGCCCACAGCGGCGCTCCGGCCCTTGTCTGTTCGAACACCATCGGTCCAGAGGGCAGGGAAAGCAATTGGCGGTTCCGCTCGGCGGGCGCGAAATGCGGGGAATTGGCGGCCGCGCCATGCAAGCGATCGAGCGCGGCGAGCGGCCAGTCGTCCTCGGCGTGCAGGGTGAGGGGCTTGGCCAACCGCGCTGCCTCGGCGATAGCGAAGGCCGGCAGGATTTCGGCGGCTTCGGCCCGGTCGGTGCGATCGAAGCGCGCCGCGGCGCGGATCTGGCTGGCGGCTTGCGCCAGTGGCGCCCAGGTGGACAGGGACAGCTCGGACAGCAGCGTCTCGGCGACGAGCGATGCGGGCGCTGAGGCTCGGGCGGTGGTGCCCGGCACCGGCTCAAGGCCGGAAAACCATGCGGAAAACCAGCCTTCGGCGCCCGGAAAACCGGACTGGGTGAGGGCCTCGACGAGCAGGAGCCGGGCTAGGGCACAGCCGAAATGGTGCGCCACTTCAGGCGGCAAATGTGCTAAACGTCCTTGCAGGTGGCCCCAGGCGAGTGCGGCCTGCACCCGCGCCGCCATGAGTGCGTCGAGCGGCGCGTCGTCGTCCGACTGGAGCGGATGCATGGTGGCCGACGGCTTTGAAATGTCCTTCATCCATCAAGTCTAGTTAAATCGACTTGACTGCACCAGTCTTGGCACGCCTTTTAATGAACTAACGATAAGCAGGAGTTATCGATAGTGACATCGATATTTTCGCTGCTATAATCCCGCCATGCGTGTCGTTTTCCCAATAAGACCGGACTCCGCGCTGTCCGCGGTTTTAGGCGGGTCACTTTTCCCAATAACACCGGATTCTGAGCCAACAGCTAGACTGGACGGCGATGGGGCGCTGGCTCGCACGGGTAGCCAGCGAAGTCTTGCGTCCGCGCAGGCCGGGAATAGGCTCGAAACGACAGCATGAGCGCGAAATCAGCCTTGCTAAAGCGGACGCAGACACAGCACCTTCCGGCGCCAAAAGCCGCGGTCTCCGGGGAGATTGTGACGGTCCTGGCACCGGGCGAGGCCAGACTGCCGCACCGGCGGTCCGGTTCTGCGCACTATCGCGAAGCCCAACTCGTCGCCTTGCTCCAGGAGCTGACGGGCGAAGACACTGCCCTGGACGCGCTCGCCTTCCGGAAGAGTCTGGAGGCGCGGGCACCCGCCAGCATCAAAGCGCTCGCGGTCGATCTCGACTGCTTCGCGCGCTTTTCGGAGAAACAGGGTGGGATTGGCTTGCCTGCCAGCGAAACGCGGCTCGTGGCCTATGTCGACTATTGCGAGGCGCGTCGGCTGAGGCCCGCGACCGTTTCCCGGCGCCTGTCCTCGCTGGCGGTGGCCCATCACCTCCTGGGCATTCCCAACCGCGTGGGCGCGGGTGTGGTTCGCGATGCGCTGCGTGGCCTGCGCCGCCGGGTCGGAGTCAGCCAGCGCCAGGCCGGTCCCTTGCGCTTCGGTGAAGGCATCGGGCGCGAGGCGGTCAAGGGGTTCACGCTGTCGGTCCTGCTCGAAGCGTGCTCGGGCGATGTCGTCGGGCTGCGCGACGCGGCCCTCCTGTCGCTGGGCTATGATGCGGGTCTACGCGTGTCGGAGCTGGCGGCGGTGGAATTCGACCGGATTGAGCCTCAGGACGACGGGTCCGGTTTGCTCCAATTGGCGCGTTCGAAAACCGACCAGGAGGGGCAGGGGGCCTTTGTGTGGCTCTCGCCCGATACGATGCGGCGCGTGACCCTGTGGCGAGAGGCCGCCTCGATCCGGTCGGGCGTCCTGTTCCGCAGGGTGGCGGTGACCCGGACCAAAGCGCGTGAAGCGCGGCGCGAGCGCACCATCGGCGATCTCGCTATGCACGCGCTCATCGATCGCGAGCGCATGGCGGCCCAGCCGGCGCGTTCGGCGACCGCGACCTACAAAATTGGCGAAGACGCGCTCACACCCGCCGCCGTGCGGCTGATCATCAAGCGCACGGCGCTGGCCGCGGCCGATCAGGGATTGGTCGATCTCATGGGCGCCAATCTCGACCAGGCGGTCAAGGCGCTCAGTACGCATTCGCTGCGGGTCGGCCTGACCCAGGACCTCTTTGCCAATGGCGAGGATGCGGGACCGATCGCGCAGGCGTTGCGATGGACCTCTACCGCGACTGCGCTGCGGTACGGTCGCAAGCTTGCGCCCTCCTCGAACGCGGCCGCGCGCATGCTGAAAGGTGTGAGAAAATGATGCCGTTGCAACAAAATCTGTCAGTCAGACGAAGTGGGTATTTTGCACCTGATGCAGTCTTCTTTGTCCGTTCACAAGTGCCGTGACGAGTTTGGCCGACCACACGGGCTCTGACAAGTCGGGGATGGGCTTCATCATGGGCTAAACATAGCCGGAAGGCATCATCTCCGTCTACTATGATAGAGCTACTCAAAACCGGACACATGATAATTGCACTTATCACATGTCCGTATTTGCCTCTCTTTATAAGGTGGCGTATGCTCGGCGCCGATGGAACGCGCTGCGCCGATCGATGAAACCGCCCTGGTGACGGGGGAAAGCGGAGCGCCCGCGCCAGCTGCGTCGGCCGACGATCTGTCGTGGGCGGTCGTGCAGATGCACGCGGGAGAACGCGTCGTCGTCAACGAGGCGCTGATTGCCGCCTATCAGGCCGCGTCGTCGCCCCACAGCATCCGCGCCCTCAAGTCCGACCTCGAAGCATTCGATCTCTGGTGCCGGCGCCACAACCGGGTCGCGTTGCCAGCGAGCCCTGAAACCGTGGCGGACTATCTCGACGCTCGCGCCGAGAAGGGGAGCAAGCCGGCTTCGCTCGGCCGCTACAAAGCGTCGATCGCCAAAATCCACATGCTGCTCGATCTCAAGGATCCAACGCCGGCGTCGCTGGTGAAACTCCGGTTGCAGGCGATCCGTCGTCGTCTCGGCACCGCGCAGAAGCAAGCGCGGCCGCTGCGCTTCAAGGGACCGGTACGCAATGTCGAACGTGACGAACCCCGCGGGCTGAATGTGCGGGCGCTGCTTGAGTGCTGCGCGGAGGATCTGCCGGGCCTGCGCGATCGCGCACTGCTCTCGGCCGGTTACGATACCGGCCTGCGGGCCTCGGAGCTGGTCGCGATCGAGGTCGAGCACATCATCGAGGCGATCGATCCCGACGCGCGGCTGCTCAGCATCCCGCGCAGCAAGGGTGATCAGGAGGGGGAGGGGGCGACCGCCTATCTGAGCCCGCGTACGGTGCGTGCGATTGCGGCTTGGTTGGAGGCGGCCGGCATAGGGGAAGGGGCGGT
>OFRL01000252.1_pt1 | contig 28079 bp, 25 predicted proteins | sample 1543121 | NCBI WGS metagenome assembly OFRL01 (sample SAMN07774228, study PRJEB24372) | wastewater metagenome | isolation source: Lake Maggiore Cannobio | place: Italy: Cannobio | collected 2016-01
AGGCAATCAATTCACCCGCGTCCAGGTCTGGCCGCCGCAGAACATGCCGCCGAACGCGCAGCCCTGTACGCGCAGCGTGTCGGGGCTCTTCAGCGCGATGGTGGAATCGTAGGTGCTGCCGCTGTTCGGATCGAAGATGCGGCCGCTCCACTTGTCCTTGCCCGGCTTCATGTTGATCAGAACCTGTTCGCCGTTGGCGTTCGACTTCTTGTCGACCGAGTAGCCGCAGAGATTGGCGCCGCATTGCTCGATGCGGACCTTGCCTTCCTTCTCTTCAGTCAACCAGACGCCCAGCGGCGAGTTGGCTGCCTGCACCGGGTTCGCTGCAGGCGATGCGACACCGACCGTTGGCACTGGGACCGGACTCGCCGCCGGCGCCGCGCTTTGCTGCACGACCGGTGGCGGCTGTGGTGGTGGCGGTGCGGTCGCTGCCGTAGCCGGAGGTGGTGCGACGCTCGTGTTCGCGGGCTCGGTCATTGCGGCTGACGGCGCCGCCGGGGCGGCAGCCTGATCAATCGTAGCCGGAGCGGGTGATGCAGTGGCAGCGGGTGGCGTGACGGGCGGAGAGGGAGAATCCGTCCTGGCGTCTTTCGGTGTCGTCTCGCGCTTCTGCTCGGCGTCCCTGTGCTTGGTGCGTTTGGAACTGCGGCTGGTGTTGTCATAGACGCCGGGGATCGAAACCGTTCCACGATCCGGATCGATGCGGATGGTGCGGCCGCCGTAATCGAATGTGTATTGTGCCTGCGCTGTCACGGTGCTCGCCAGCACGAGCGCGGCGATCGCCAGAAGCTTCTTCATCTCGATCTCCAGTGCAGGGAATCCCGTTCGCAAGGCTATCTGGTGGCTGCCTCGTTGAACGTGTCCCAGATCACGGTCAGAACATGAGTCGTGTCCTCGCGGCTTAGGTTCAAAGCATTGGATCGCGGTTCGGTTTCAGGCCGTGCGCATCAATTTTTCGGAGCCGGGGTCTGACGCTGCAGGTTATTCGAACCACGCAGCGTAGATCTTCGCGTAGCTGCCGTCTTCGCGCGTGATGTGAAGCCACTGGTCGACGAACGCCTTCAAGGCGACGTCGCGCTGCATCCAGTAGGCTTTCTCGGCGAAGTCGAACGGCTTGTCGGGATGCACGGCGCAGAGCACACCGAGGTGCAGCTTCTGCTGATAGCGCGTCTCGGAGGCGTCGGTCATCATCAGATCGGCGTCGCCCTTGGCGATCTCGTCGAAGATTTTGGTGTTGTCGCTGAAGACGCGGATGTCGGCGGCCGTCACATTGGCGCGCGCAAAGCGCTCGTTGGTACCGCCGGGATTGACGATGACGCGGGTGCCGGGCTTGTCGATCTCGGCGAGCGTCTCGAACTTGCCCTTGTCGGCGCAGCGCGCGATCGGCGTCTTGCCCTCGCGCATGATCGGCGTCGAGAACAGGCCCTTCTTCTGCCGGTCGTAAGTGATGGAGATGCCGCCCATCGCGATGTCGAAACTGTCGGCCTCGAAATCCTTCATCATTTGCGGCCATGATGTCGGCACGAACTCAACCTTGACGCCGAGCGCCTTGCCGAGCGATTGCGCCATGTCGACGTCGAAGCCGCGAAATATCTTGGTCTCCTTGTCGAGCGCCGTGAAGGGCAGATAGTCGCCGGTCATGCCGACCCGCAGCGTGCCGCGCGCGACGATCTCATCGAGCCGAGATGGCGCCGGCTGTGCATGCGCAGCCGACAGGAGCAGAACGAGAGCGAGACCGGCCAGCGCGCGAAACATCTGATTTCTCCGTCAATTCCGATGACATGTCGTTGCGGAGCATTTAGACCAGATGGGACGATCGAGCCAGTATTGCGGGGCAAAAGTGACCATCTCGCTCCATGACGCATCCGTCGGTGTTTATGTGCCGTATCTGCGCAATCTTTCCGCGCTGCTCGATCATGCCGAGGCGCACGCCAGGGCGCGCAAGCTCGATCCAGACGTGTTGCTCGGAATGCGGCTCGCGCCGAACATGTACAGCCTTCGCCAGCAGGTCGGGGAGGCGAACCGGCACGTCGTCCTGAGCTGCGCCTTGCTGGCGGGGTGTGCGCCGCCGGTCTTCCCTGACGCGTCAATCGACATCGCCGGGCTGAAAGCGCGGATTGCCGCTACGATCGATTTTGTGCAGGGCCTGCCGCGGGAGGTGATCGACGCCGCGACCGACATGAACGTCGTATTCACGTTCAGGAGCGGCGCAACCAGGCCATTCACCGGCAAGTCCCTGATCCTGACCTTCAGCGTTCCGCAGTTCTTCTTCCATGTCGCAACCGCCTACGACATCCTGCGTCACGCCGGCGTCGATCTCGCGAAGAAGGACTTTCTGGGACCGCCGCGGCCGCCGCAGGGCTAGGCCTCGTTGCTGTCCCGGCTCATCCGCAGGGCGGCCGCAGTGCGGCTGGCGATCTCGTGCTTGAAATGCTCGAAGCGCCGCCGCGCTTCGGCTTCGCGATCATCGACGAATTTGATCGCGGCATCCCGGCCCATCGGGCCATTGACCAGTGGGGCCGTTCCTTCGCCGACGGTCTCGTCGACATAGTACTGGGCGCCGTCCTGGCGCACCGTCCAGCGGAAGCGCAGCGCAGCCATCGGGCCTGGGCCGGACTTGGAATAGCCGTCGGCCTCGATCGGTTGGGGCGGCTGGATCGGCTCCGGCTCCGGCGCGCTCGGCTCGGGCTCACTCGTCGGCGGCTCACTGGGCTCAGCCTGTGCGACCGGCTGTGACGGTTCGGTCGGCGCCGGCTCCTCGATCGGCTCCGGCTCGACAGCCGCCGGTTCGGCGGGCGCGGCCTCGATGGTCACGGTCTTGATGGATACGGTCTCGACGGTAACGACTTCGATCGACGTCGGCAGGGGCGGTGGCATTGCGATCGAGACTGGCGGCGTCGGCTCAGCCGCCCCGTCGGTCGTGTCGTCCGGCGACTTGGCCTTCTCGTGAGGTGTCTTGGTCTGATCGAGAATGCTCGCGATCGCGGCAAGCGCATTGTCGGTCGGGTCGCTCACGGTTCGGTCTCCCAGGCACAACGCCGGCGGAATCGCGCCGACGCCCTTTCTATCTACCTGATCTGACTATCCTTTGTCAGCTAGGCGCTTCGCTTGATGGAGCTAGGCGCAGACCGGCGGTCGCTTGTCCTTCCAGGGACGAACCTGTTCAAGCTGGGCGGCCAGGCGGAACAGCAGTCCTTCCTCGCCGAGCTTGGCCGCAAACATCATGCCGAGCGGCAGGCCGGCCTTGTTCCAGGCCAGCGGCACCGACATCGCCGGCTGCCCGGACATGTTGAACATCGAGGTGCCCGGCATGTAGCGGCGCAGCACCGGCGCGATGTGGCTCAGATCCTCGGACATCGTGTTCAACTCGCCGAGACGAAGCGGCGGCGCGCACAGGGTCGGGCTCAGGAAGACGTCGCAGCCCTCGAAGAAGGTCGCGAGCCCGCGCGAGACCTGGAACGCCGCAAGCTGCGCCGCGACATAGTCGGCCGGCGTCATCTTCACCGAGTTCTGGCCGCTGGCGAGCGTCAGCCGCTCGACGTCGTCAGATGTCAGCGTGCGCCCGACCCGCTGCTCGAGCAGGCGAATGGTCAGGGCCGTGTTGCCGCCGACGATCGTGGTCATGAGCGCGGCGGGATCGGCTGCAAGCGGCGGCGCGCGCTCCTCGACATGATGGCCAAGGCCGGCCAGCAGCTTGGCGGTGTCGCGCACCGCCGCTGATATCTCCGGGTCGATGGCATCGCCATAGGGCGACTTGTCGGTGAAGCTGATGCGCAGCTGGCCGGGGTCGCGGCCGACTTCCTGCGAGAACGGCCGCTCCGGCGGCGGCGCGACGTAGAGGCTCGACGGCTCCGGGCCATGGATCGCATCCATCATCACGGCGCTGTCGCGGACGCTGATGCTGAGCACATGGCCGACCGAGAAACCGCCCCAGCCTTCGCCGCGATCGGGACCGCAGGGGTTGCGGGCGCGCGTCGGCTTCATGCCGAACACGCCGCAGGCGGAGGCGGGAATCCGGATCGAGCCGCCGCCGTCGCTGGCATGCGCGACGGGCAGGATGCGCGCGGCGACCGCAGCGCCGGCGCCGCCGGACGAGCCGCCGGAGGAATGCTGGAGATTCCAGGGATTGCGGGTCGGGCCGAACAGACGCGATTCCGTCGTCGGCATCAGGCCGAATTCCGGGCTCGCGCTCTTGCCGAAGATCGCAAGTCCCGCATTGAGGAAGCGCTGGGTCAGCGTCCCGTTGTGGTCTGCGACGAAGTCCTTCAGCAGGCTGGCGCCCGACGTGGTGCGGGTGCCCTCGAGCAGATCGAGGTCTTTCAGCAGGAACGGAACGCCGGTGAACGGGCCGTCGGGCAAGCCCTTGGCGATCTGGCGCTCGGCGTAGTCGTAATGCTTGACGACGACCGCGTTGATCTTTGGGTCGACGGCGGTGGTGCGCGCGACCGCCTCGTCGAGCAGCTCCTTCGCCGTCACCTCTTTCTTGCGGACCAGCTCGGCGAGACCGACCGCATCGTAGTTGCCGAATTCCTTGAAGGCCATTTGGGTACTCCGCATCGCCGGGCCGATCCTGCCGATCGGCCGCGGCGCCAACGAGAAAGCTGAAAGGTCAGCCGAGGACGTCCTGGTTGATTACATTCTGGCGCAGCGGATTGCCGTCCAGCACGCTCAGGATATTGCGCGCGGTCTGCTCGCTCATGCGATCGACGGCCTCGACGGTCACGCCGGCCACATGCGGTGCCATGATCACGTTGGGCAAGGCGTGCAGGGGCTGGCCAACCGGCGGCGGCTCGACCTCGAACACATCGAGACCGGCGCCGGCGAGCTTGCCCGACACCAGCGCGTCGTGCAGCGCATTCTCGTCGACGATGCCGCCGCGGGCGGTGTTGATGAGGTAGGCGGTCGGCTTCATCAGCCTGATCCGCGCGGCGTTGAACAGGCCGACGGTCTCGGGCGACTTCGGGCAGTGGATGGTGACGAAATCCGCTCGCGGCAGCGCCGCCTCCAAGCTCGGCACGGCCTCGCAGCCGGCCGCGGTGATCTCGCTGGCGGGCTTGTAGGGATCATAGACCAGCACGTTCATTTCCATCGCGAGGCAACGCTTGGCGGTGCGGGTGCCGATCCGGCCGAAGCCCACGATCAAAACGGTCTTGCCGTAGAGATCGAAGGGCAGCACGCCGAGCCGGCTCGCCCAGGTGCCGTCCTTGACCATCGAGTGCATTTCCTGCGCGCGCTTGGCCAGCGTCAGCATCATGAACAAGGCATGCTCCGCGACCGACGGCGAGTTCGCGGTGCCTGCGACCATCAGCGGCACCTTGCGGCGGGACAGCGCCGGCACGTCGACCGCGTCGTAACCAACGCCGATCCGGGTCACCACCAGCATGCCCTTGGAGGCCTCGAGCTCCGCCTCGCCGAAGCGGGTGGCGCCGAGCGCCACACCATGGACCGGCGCGTGCTGCTCCAGCATCGCCTGGAAGTCCTTGGCCGAGATCAGGTTGGGAAATTCGATGAGTTCGACGTCGTCCCGCTCGTTGAGGAGCGCCCGTGCCCCCGGTGACAGAGTCTGGGTGATGAAAATCTTCTTCTTGTTGGTGGCCATTTCCTGCCCTTGAGGTTTCTTGTAAGCCGTCAAAGGACGGCGCCGGTCACCTCGTTTAGCAAATGCATATTGTTGAGGTCCACAGCCAATCGGAGCGGGCTGCCATCCTGCGCGCCGGCATTGGGACTGACCCGGCCGCAGATCTGGCCGCCTTCGAGCGTGAAATAGACCAGGGTCTCCATCCCCATCGGCTCGGTGACGTCGAGTACTGCGTCGAACGGCTCGACGCCGGGCTCGGCATGCGGCCGCGCCTCCATGATGTGCTCGGGCCGGATGCCGAGCAGCAGCCTGTCGGTGCGCGAGAGGGCCTGGTAGCGCGCGGCGCGCGCCGGCGGCAGCGCGAAGGCGAGGCGATCGGTCAGCCGGACGTTGAGCTTGCCGCCGACGTCCTCGAGCCGGCACGGCACGAAGTTCATCGCGGGCGAGCCGATGAAGCTTGCGACGAACCGCGTCGCCGGCTTGTGATAGAGCTCATTAGGCGTGCCTATCTGCTCGATCCTGCCGTGGTTCATCACCACCACGCGGTCGGCCAGCGTCATCGCCTCGACCTGATCGTGGGTGACGTAGACGGTCGTGGTGCGGACCTTCTGATGCACCTTCTTGATCTCGATCCGCATCTGCACGCGCAGCTTGGCGTCGAGGTTGGACAGCGGCTCGTCCAGCAGGAACACCGCCGGCTCGCGCACCAGTGCACGGCCCAGCGCAACACGCTGGCGCTGGCCACCGGACATCGCCTTGGGCAGCTTGTCCATCATCTCGGTCAGGCCCAGGGTCTGCGCTGCTTCGGCGATGCGCTTGTCGATGGTCGCCTTGTCATGCCCGCGCAGCTTGAGGCCGAAGGCCAGGTTCTCGGCCACGGTCATGTGCGGGTACAGCGCGTAGCTCTGGAACACCATGGCGATGTCGCGGTCCTTCGGCGCCACGTCGTTGACCACGCGATCACCGATGGTCAGCGTGCCGCCACTGATCTCCTCCAGGCCAGCCACCATCCGCAGCAGGGTCGACTTGCCACAGCCGGACGGACCGACCAGCACCATCAGCTCGCCATCGGCGACCTCGAAGCTGGCGTCCTTCACCGCGACCTGGCCGTTGTCATAGACCTTGCGCACACCCTGCAACTGCACTTTTGCCATATCACCTATCCGGTCCGCCCGAAGCCGGGCTGTCTTTTGGGACTGCCTCGGCCCTCCCGATGGCAGTGATGATTGCGCGCCTGCCGCATGACGGCGAGCACTGCAATCGAATACAGTTGCCCATTCTGCCATGTAAACGTTTTCACGTGGCACTATCCGATGATCGGTGCGCACCGATCTGCGTCGGCGGTTGAACGAAGGTTCCGCCGAGGTAGTGGTTTCGAATGGAACGGTCTTCCAGTACCCCGGAGACCGCCCCCGACGAACCTCGGACAGGCAGTTGCGCGGATGTCCCCCGAACCCAGCCATGAAGCGATTGACAACGATGTCACCCGGATCTGAAACTCGAGCGATGCACGACACCCTCTTCCTGTTCGGTGCCACAGGTGATCTGGCCCAGCGCTACCTGTTCCCTTCGCTGCTTCGCCTGCTTGGCGACGGCCTGCTGCCGGAGGACTTCCGCATCCGTGCGCTGGCCCTGTCCGGGCATGACACCGAAGCCTTCCATGACATCCTGCGGCCGCGCCTGCAGCAGGCCATGCCGATGGCCACGCAGGACGACATCAGCGCCCTGCTGCGCCGCATCGACTATCGTTCGGTGGACCTGCGCGACGTCGACTCGGTTGCCGCCGCAGTCTCCGACCTGGTGCACCGCAAGTGCGTCAGCTACCTGGCCATTCCGCCGGGCCTGTACATCTCCACCTGCGAAGGCCTGGCCAAGGGTGGCGCCCTCGCCGCACCGGCACGCCTGATGCTGGAGAAGCCGATCGGCAGCGACAGCGAGAGCGCCGAGGAAATCATCAGCACCATCGGCCAGTGGATCGACGAGGACCGCGTGTTCCGCCTCGACCACTACCTGGGCAAGGCAGCAGTGCAGAACCTGATCGCGCTGCGCTTCGGCAACACGCTGCTGGAAGCGGTGTGGAACCGCAACTACATCGAATCGGTGCACATCCTGGTGGCCGAGAGCGAAGGCGTGGATGGCCGCGACGCCTACTACGCCCGCTCCGGCGCGCTGCGCGACATGGTGCAGAGCCACATCCTGCAGCTGCTGTGCATGGTGGCGATGGAGCCGCCGGCCTCGCTGGAAGCCGACCGCATCCGCGACGAGAAGGTCAAGGTGCTGCGCGCCCTGCGCCCGCTCGATGCCAAGCACGCCGCGCGTGACAGCATCCGTGGCCGCTACACTGCCGGTACCATCAACGGCCAGCCGGCCCAGGCCTACCAGCCGCCGGAAGGCAGCGACGTGGAGACCTTCGCCGGGGTCACCGCGCATATCGACAACTGGCGCTGGAGCGGCGTGCCGTTCCACCTGGTCACCGGCAAGCGCCTGCCCGAACGCACCACCCGCGTGGTGGTCACGCTGAAGCCGGTCACCCACTGGCTGTTCGAGCGCCCACAGCGCGCGCAGGCCGCACCGAACCGCCTGGTGTTCCAGCTGCAGCCGCAGGAAAACATCGAACTGGGCCTGATGAGCAGCCTGGCCGGCCCGGAATGGGGCGCGCTGGAGCTGCATCCGCTGGAACTGGAACTGTCGGTGCCGACTGGCCTGCACCGCCGCATCGCCTACGAACGCCTGTTCCTGGATGCCTTCAACGGCAACCACACGCTGTTCGTGCGCGACGACGAAGTGCGCGCAGCGTGGGCCTGGATCGACAGCGTCGCCGACGCCTGGAAGGACGCCAAGCTGCCGCTGGAGCCCTACCCCGCCGGCCAATGGGGGCCGAGCAATGCCGGCGAGTTCCTGCCGCAGGGCGTGGACGCGCCGGACAGCGGAGCGTCGGCATGAGCGCCAGCTCGCAGCCGGTGCTGGTCGCCGACATCGGCGGTACCAACGCCCGCTTCGCCCTGGCTGACACTTCGCAGGACGCACCACTGCAGAAGGACAGCATCCGCGAGTACGCGGTGGCGGAGTTCCCGTCGCTGGGTGATGCCGCGCGCCACCATCTGGAACAGATCGGCGCCACGGCCAGCCGCGGCGTGTTCGCGGTGGCCGGTCGCGTCGACGGTGACGAAGCGCGCATCACCAACCACCCGTGGGTGATCTCGCGCAGCCGCACCGCCGCCATGCTCGGCTTCAACGAACTGCACCTGATCAACGACTTCGCCGCACAGGCGATGGCGATTTCGCTGCTGCAGCCCGATGACGTGGTCCAGGTCGGCGGTGCCGCCTGGGTGCCGGGCAAACCCGGCCAGCCGCGCAACTACGCGGTGATCGGGCCGGGTACGGGCCTGGGTGTCGGTGGCCTGATCCTGCGCCACGGCCGCTGCTACCCGCTGGAAACCGAAGGCGGCCATGTCAGCTTCCCGCCGGGAACCCCGGAGGAGATCCGCATCCTGGAGATCCTGTCCGAACAGTTCGGCCGCGTCTCCAACGAGCGCCTGATCTGCGGCCCTGGCCTGGTCAACATCCATCGCGCCGTATGCGAGATGGCCGGCATCGATCCGGGCCAACTGCAGCCGGTGGACGTGACCGCCCGCGCCCTGCACGGTGACCCGCAGGCGATGCGCACCGTCGATGTGTTCTGCGCCGTGTTCGGCGCCATCGCAGGCGACCTGGTGCTGACCCAGGGCGCGTGGGACGGCGTGTTCCTGACCGGCGGGCTGACCCCGAAGATGCTCGATTCGCTGCAGCACTCTGGTTTCCGCCAGCGCTTCGAACACAAAGGCCGCTTCTCTTCGATCATGGCGCGGGTGCCCTCGTTGGCCGTGATGCATCCCCACGCCGGACTGCTGGGCGCCGCCGCCTACGCCGCCGACGCCGAACGTGACGCACCTGGAGTTGCCGCATGAGCCCCACCACCTTCCACGACGGCCGCATCGAGTTCATCCAGCACGGCGATGCCGATGGCTGGATCGAGGCGGTGGCCGCCGAGATGGCGCAGACCCTCAACCACGACATCAACGAAGTGGGCCGCGCCCGCATCCTGTTGTCCGGCGGCACCACGCCGGCACCGGTCTACCAGGCGCTGGCCGAACTGGACGTGCACTGGGACCGCGTGGAAGTGAGCCTGGCCGATGAGCGCTGGCTGTCGCCGCAGGATCGCGACAGCAATGCCTGGCTGGTGCGCGAGAATCTGCTCAAGCGCGCCGAAGGTGCGCATTTCGATCCGCTGGTGCGCATCGGCAAGCCGCTTCCGGAATGCGTGTACACCGCCAACCTGCAGGCGCAGCACAGCCAACCGCCGAGCCTGGTGGCGCTGGGCATGGGCAACGACGGCCACACCGCCTCGCTGTTCCCCGGCTCGAAGGACCTGGCCCGCGCACTGGAAAGCACCCTGCCCTACGCGGCGCTGGATGCCACCGGCTGCCCGGGCGCGAACCAGTGGCCGCTGCGCATCACGCTGACCCCGCATGGCCTGCGCCAGTGCCGCCAGCGCCTGCTGCTGCTGCGCGGCAAGCAGAAGCTGCAGGTACTGCGCCAGGCGCTGGACAGCAATGACGCCCAGCATTACCCCATCCTCAATGCGATCAACCTGGAAGGCGCGCGCCTGCGCGTCCACTGGGCTGATTGATGTTGGCGGCGGCGCCGTGCCGCCGCTTGCCTCTCGCCACCACGAACGCCGGTAGCCAATGAGCCTCCATCCGCAACTGCAAGCCATCACTGAGCGTGTCATCCGCCGCAGCGCCGCCTCACGCGCCGCCTACCTGGCCGCGATCGACGCCTCCCTGCGTGAAGGCCCGTTCCGCAGCCGCCTGAGCTGCGGCAACCTCGCCCACGGGTTCGCCGCCTGCGGCGGCACCGACAAGAGCCGCCTGCGCGGCGGCGTGACGCCGAACCTCGGCATCATCACCGCCTACAACGACATGCTGTCGGCGCACCAGCCGTTCGAGACCTATCCCGAGCAGATCCGCGAGATCGCCCGCGAGCTGGGCGCCACCGCACAGGTGGCCGGCGGCGTGCCGGCGATGTGCGACGGCGTCACCCAGGGCCGCGGCGGCATGGAACTGTCACTGTTCTCGCGCGATGTGATCGCGCAGGCCACCGCGATCGGGCTCAGCCACGATATGTTCGACACCACCGTCTACCTCGGTGTGTGCGACAAGATCGTGCCGGGCCTGCTGATCGGTGCGCTGGCCTTCGGCCATCTGCCGGCGGTGTTCGTGCCGGCCGGCCCGATGACCCCGGGCATCCCGAACAAGCAGAAGGCCGAAGTGCGCGAGCGCTACGCCGCCGGCGAGGCCACCCGCGAGGAACTGCTGGAAGCGGAATCGGCCTCTTACCACGGTGCGGGCACCTGCACCTTCTACGGCACCGCCAACTCCAACCAGGTGCTGCTGGAAGCGATGGGCGTGCAGCTGCCGGGCGCCTCGTTCGTCAACCCGGACACGCCGCTGCGCGACGCACTGACCCGCGAAGCCACTGAACGCGCGCTGGACATCACCGCACTGGGCGACGATTTCCGTCCGCTCGGCCGGATCATCGACGAGCGCGCGATCATCAATGCGGTCATTGCGCTGATGGCGACCGGCGGCTCGACCAACCACACCATCCACTGGATCGCGGTGGCACGCGCGGCTGGCATCGTGCTGACCTGGGACGACTTCGACGAGCTGTCGCAGCTGATTCCGCTGCTGGCCCGCGTCTACCCGAACGGCGAAGCCGATGTAAACCGCTTCGCCGCAGCAGGCGGCCCGGCCTTCGTGTTCGGCGAACTGATCAAGGCCGGCCTGATGCACGGCGACCTGGTCAGCGTGGCGCGCGGCGGCATGGCCGACTATGCGCGCGAACCGCAGCTGCGCGACGGCAAGCTGGTCTACCTGCCGGGCCTGGAACGCAGCGCCGACGAAGAGGTGGTGCGTGGCGTCGACAATCCGTTCGAACACCAGGGTGGCCTGCGCCTGCTGCGCGGCAACCTCGGCAAGTCGCTGATCAAACTGTCGGCGGTGAAGCCGCAATACCGCACGATCGAAGCACCGGCGGTGGTGGTCGATGCGCCGCAGGTGTTGAACAAGCTGCATGCCGGCGGCCTGTTGCCCGAGCATTTCGTGGCGGTGGTGCGTTACCAGGGCCCGCGTGCGAACGGCATGCCGGAACTGCATTCGCTGGCGCCGCTGCTGGGCCTGCTGCAGAACCAGGGCCGGCGCGTGGCGCTGGTCACCGACGGCCGCCTGTCCGGCGCCTCGGGCAAGATTCCTGCGGCGATCCATGTGACGCCGGAAGCGGCGCGGGGTGGTCCGCTGGCCAAGGTTCGCGAGGGCGACATGATCCGCCTCGATGGCGAGGCCGGCACGCTGGAAGTGCTGGTGGACGCAGCCGAATGGGCTGCACGTCCGCTGGCGCCGAACACCGCGCCTGCCGCGCATGATCTGGGCCGCAACCTGTTCGCGATCAACCGTCGCGTGGTGGGGCCGGCGGACCAGGGTGCGATTTCGATTTCGTGCGGGCCGGCGGCGGCCGATGGCGGGCCGTGGGAGTACGACGCGGAGTATGAGCTGGGGCACGATGCCGCGGCGGCGGCGGCGCCGCATGAGGCGAAAGACGCCTGAAGCGAAAAGCCGCGGCAGGCTTCCCGGCTTGGGCAGTAGAGCGCCCTGGCCGGGACACGCCGTAAACCCATCCATGGGGGCTCGATCGCGGCATCCATGCCGCTCACGGTCCCGGCCAGGGCGCTCTACTGCCCTTGGACAATTCCCGGCGCGTCATTTGCGCTGCGGCCACTGAATCAAGAAGAGCAAAGGCAAGGGCAAAAGCATGGGTATCGAACAACATCAGGTGAAGGCGGCGGAGCTGTTGCGTGCGGCGGGCATCCTGCCGGTGGTGACGATTCATACGCTGGACCAGGCGCGTGCGGTCAGCGCGGCGCTGCTGGAAGGTGGTTTGCCGGCGATCGAGCTGACCCTGCGTACGCCAGTGGCCATGGAAGCGCTGGCGATGCTCAAGCGCGAGCTGCCGGACGTGGTGGTGGGTGCCGGTACGGTGCTGACCGTGGAGCAGATGCAGCAGTCCATCGATGCGGGTGCGGATTTCCTGGTGACCCCGGGTACGCCGCCGGCGCTGGCTGATGCACTGGCCGCTGCGCCGCTGCCGGTGGTGCCGGGTGCGGCAACCCCGACCGAGCTGCTGTCGCTGTACGCGCGCGGCTTCCGCGTGTGCAAGCTGTTCCCGGCCACGGCCGTGGGCGGGCTGGCGATGATCAAGGGCCTGGCCGGCCCGGTTGCCGACCTCAAACTGTGCCCGACCGGTGGCATCACCGAAAACACCGCCGCCGAATACCTCGAGCAGAAGAACGTGGTCTGCATCGGTGGTTCGTGGATGGTGCCGGGCAACTGGATCGCCGACGGCGAATGGGACAAGGTGCGCGCCAGCGCCGCAGACGCGGCAAAGATCATCAAGCGCGTGCGCGGCCACTGAGCCCGACAAAGGTGTAGAGCCGCGCCCACGCTCGGCTCCGGCATCATCAAGGGTCAGAGCCCTTTCCCACCGGGAAAGGGATCCGACCCCAGGCGACGAGCGCGCACAGCGCGCGACCCGCTCCTGCTCTTCCTTCTTCATTCCGCAGTGGACGCGTACGGAACCTGTCCGTGGCCATGCGGAGGGATTGCGCAGGGGCGTAAGCGCCATGGATGGCGCGCCCGAGCCTCCAGGGATGGATCCACGGCGTCCCCTGCGCAATCCCTCCGCAGGGCCAACCCCACGAATCCTGCCGCACACCGCGAGGGGCTCAGCCGTTGGCCGAAACCCTTACAGCGGCCGTGCCGGATCCACCAGCCCATACTGGCTGGCCATCCGCGCCAGCGCGATGTTGTCGTGGATTCCCATCTTCTCGAACAACCGCGCCTTGTGCGTGTTCACCGTCTTCGCACTCAGGCTCAGCCGCCGCGCGATGTCTTCCTGGCGCAGGCCCTGGGTCAGCAGCAGTGCCACTTCCAGCTCGCGCGGTGACAGGCTGTCGAACGGCGAACCGTTGCCCTCCACCGTCGACAACGCCAGGTTCTGCGCGATGCTGGTGCCCAGGTAGCGGCGGCCACCGGCGACGTCGCGCACTGCGCGCAGCAGTTCCTGCGCATCGCAGCCCTTGCCGATGTACCCGGCAGCACCGGCTTCCAGCAGGCGCTTCGGCAGCGGGCCGTCTTCCAGCACCGACACGATCACCACGCGGGTGTTGCGGTGGCTGCGGACGATGCGCTCGGTCACTTCCATGCCGCTTACGCCCGGCAGGTGCAGATCGCACAACACCACGTCCGGCAGCAGCTGGCGGACTTCACGCAGCGCGTCTTCGCCGGTCTCGGCTTCGCCCACCACCTCGATGTCGGTTTCCCCCGACAGAATCATCTTCATCCCGGTGCGGACCAGCGCATGGTCATCCACCAGGTAGACTCGAATCGTCATTCACGTACCTCTTCGAATGCGGCCATTGCAGGTCAAGCTAGGCAGGGTGCCGATACCCCTGCAAGCGCGTTCGGAATGCGACCCCGGCAATCTGCCTTGCGCATCACACTACCGCGCGTTGTGCTTGCCCCCTGTCTTGCAGAACCTGCTGCAACGAAACAACTGATCTATCACGTAGACGTCCCTCAAGGGCCATCCACGTCAATCCCCCTGTGATGATGCTTCGCTGGCCTTCGCTGGCGGCGAGCCGTGACGTCGCCACGGGTGCCGGCGACTGAACATGACCAGATAGCACCCTACCACCCAAACCAGCGCGGCACACCATCCGGCCAGGATATCGGAGGGGTAATGCACCCCCAGGTAGACCCGGGACACGCTGACCAGGAGGCTGAATGCCGGTGCCAGCAGCAGCACCGGCCAGCGCCAGCGGGTGTTCCAGGCCAGCAGTACCAGGGTCACTGCCAGGGTCATCGAGCCCATCGCATGGCCGCTGGGGAAGCTGAACGTCGATTCCGGCGCGATCGATTCCCACAGGCTGGGGCGCTGGCGCTGGAAGAAGTGCTTGCTGCCCATGTTCAGCAGCGCCGAGCCGACGAAGCTGACCGCCACGAAGGTCGCCTCGCGCCAACGCCGGTAGCCCAGCAGCACGCCGATGATCAGCACGTCGGCCGGGATCAGGAACCATTCGTAGCCCAGTCTGGAAATGAGCACGAAGAAGCGGTCCAGCAGCGGCGAATGCAGGCCATGCATCTGCCACAGCAGCGGCGCATCGAAATGGAACGATTCAAACTCGTGCACCTCGTCAGCCAGGGCGACGAAGCCGGCCAGCGGCAGCAGCACGCCACCGAACAGCAGGACCAGGCGCCAGGCATTGCGCGCCATCCAGTGGCGGAAGCCGGAGGCGGACTCCGGTGCAGCGAGGATCGCAGGCTTATCCGGCGCTTCGGACATACTTGTGTTCGACGTAATCGTCGATCAGGGCGACGAATTCCTGGGCGATGTTCTCGCCACGCAGGGTCACCTTCTTTTCGCCATCGACGAACACCGGCGCTGCAGGCGTTTCACCCGTGCCGGGCAGCGAGATGCCGATATTGGCATGGCGCGACTCACCCGGTCCGTTGACGATGCAGCCCATCACCGCCAGGGTCATGTTCTCCGCACCCGGGTGGTGGATCTTCCACAGCGGCATCTTCTCGCGCACGTGGTTCTGTACCACCTTGGCCAGCTCCTGGAAGAACTCGGAGGTGGTGCGGCCGCAGCCCGGGCAGGCCGTGACCAGCGGCGTGAAGGCGCGCTGGCCGGTGGTCTGCAGCAGCTCCTGGGCGACGATCACTTCCTGCGTACGCGACTGGCCCGGTTCCGGGGTCAGCGAGATGCGGATGGTGTCACCGATGCCCTCCTGCAGCAGCACGCTCAGCGCCGCGGACGAGGCGACGATGCCCTTGCTGCCAATTCCGGCCTCGGTCAGGCCCAGGTGCAGGGCGAAATCCGAGCGCTGGGCCAGGTCGCGGTACACCGCGATCAGCTCCTGCACGCCACTGACCTTGGCCGACAGCACGATGCGGTCGCGCGGCAGGCCGAGCTCCACCGCCTGCTCTGCCGAATCCAGCGCCGAGCGGATCAGCGCCTCGCGCAGCACGCGGCCGGCGTCCCAGGGCTGCTCACGCAGGTTGTTCTCGTCCATCAGCTTTGCCGCCAGGGCCTGGTCCAGCGAGCCCCAGTTGGCACCGATGCGCACCGGCTTGTTGTAGCGGATCGCGAACTCGATCAGCTGGGCGAACTGCAGGTCCTTCTTCTTGCCGAAGCCGACATTGCCCGGGTTGATGCGGTACTTGGCCAGCGCTTCGGCACAGGCCGGTTCGGCGGTCAGCAGCTGATGGCCGTTGTAATGGAAGTCACCGATCAGCGGCACGTCGATGCCCATCATCGCCAGCTTGTCGACAATGCGCGGGATCGCCGCAGCCGCTTCCACGGTATTGACGGTCAGCCGCACCATTTCCGAACCCGCACGCCACAACTCGGCCACCTGCTTCACGCTGGAGGCCACGTCGGAGGTATCGGTGTTGGTCATCGACTGCACCACGACCGGCTTGCCTCCGCCTACGGTGACCCCGCCGATCTGGACGGCATGGGTCTGGCGGCGGGGCCAGGCAGTGGCATCGGAAGGGGGCGTCGGGCGGGTAACGGCGTCGTGCATGGGCGCATTCTACCGCCCGCCTCCGCATTCCGGGTGACTCGCATTCAGCCGGCGGCACGGCTGCGGCCGATTGTCGCAGGCACGGTCACGCGTGAACGCATACGATGAGCGTGAATGACCGGTCCCGACGCCCCGTTTCTCCGAACCCTGTGCAGCCTGCGCTGGCTTGCCGTAGGTGGCCAGGCCGCCACCATCCTGGTTGCCACCTGGGTGCTGGGCCTGCCGTTGCCGCAACTGCCATTGTGGGCGGGCGTGGCCGTGCTGACCCTGTTCAACATCTACACCCAGCTGCGCCCGGAGGCGGCCGACACCGCGCCACTGACCGCATTCGGCCACATTCTGGTGGACGTGATCATCCTGACCTGGATGGTGGGCTGGAGTGGCGGCATGGCCAACCCGTTCAGTTCGCTGTTCCTGATCCTGATCGCGCTCGCCGCGTTCGCCCTGCCCCTGCGCTGGGCACTGGCGGTGGCGCTGGCCTGCCTGCTCGGCTACGCCGCCAGCGGCATCTTCGGCCAGTCGCTGCCGGATGGCTATTTCCGCGCGCAGGACCTCAACCGCTGGGGCGTGGTCGCCAATTTCCTGATTTCCGCAGCGGTCGTGCTGACCTTTTCCACCCGCCTGGCACTGGCGCTGCGCCAGCGCGAACTGGAACTGTCGGCCCTGCGCGAACGCTTCGCCCGCAACGAGGGCATCGTCGCCCTGGCCACCCATGCCGCCTCGGTGGCGCATGAACTGAACACGCCGCTGGCGACCATGACCCTGCTCGCCGATGACGTCGCCGAGCGCAGCGAAGAGCCCGAAGTACGCGAAGACATGGAAACCCTGCGCGAGCTGCTGGTGCAGTGCCGCGAGCGCGTGCTGGCGCTGGCCGCACCGGCCTCGGCCGATGCACCGGGTCGCAGCCACTCCAGCGCCCAGCAGGTACTGGAACAGTGGCGCCTGGTGCGGCCGACCATCGACCTGCATCGCAATGACGATGCGCCGCTGCGGCTGCCACTCGACCCGGGCGTGGGCCATCTGCTGATGGTCCTGCTCAACAATGCCGCCGATGCCGGCGAGCAGGCCGGCCGGCCGCGCGTGGACCTGGACCTGCGCATCGAAGGCGACGACCTGATCGGCGAAGTCCGCGACTACGGCCACGGCTTCGACGCCCGTGCTGCGGTGCTGCCGGGCAAGCTGTTCGGCAGCAGCAAAAGCGAGGGCATGGGCGTCGGCCTGGCCCTGTCCCATGCCACCATCGAACGCCTCGACGGCGAGATGTGGATGCGCCCGGCCCAGGGGGCCGGCAGCCGCGTCGGCTTCCGCCTGCCGCTGACCCCACGTGAGGACACCCCATGAGCCTTCATCACTCCACCCTGGGCCTGCTGGTCGACGACGACGAGCTGTACCTGCGCACCCTGCAGCGCAGCCTGGCCCGCAAGGGGCTTGAAACACAGACCGCACAGGATGCCGCCAGTGCGCTGGCGCTGGCCCGCCAGCATCCGCCGGCGTTCGCGCTGATCGACCTGAAGCTGGGCAGCGATTCCGGCCTGGCACTGATCCAGCCGCTGCGTGCCCTGCGCGCGGACATGCGCATCCTGCTGGTGACCGGCTACGCGAGCATCGCCACCGCCGTGGAGGCGATCAAGCTTGGTGCCGACGACTACCTGCCGAAGCCGGCCACGGTGCCGATGATCCTGCGCGCCCTCGGCGAGGAAGACGATGGCCCGGCCGACGATGGCGAAATGGAAGTGCCGGACGCGATGACGCCGATCAGCCGCCTGCAGTGGGAACACATCCAGCAGGCGATGCACGAGACCGGCGGCAACGTGTCCGCGGCAGCGCGCCTGCTCGGCATGCACCGTCGTTCGCTGCAGCGCAAGCTGGCAAAGCGGCCAAGCCCGGAACGCGATCCCAGCCGTTGATTGCCGAACCCGTCCGGCTCAGACCTCGGCCAGCGCCGGTCGGTCCTGCGCGGCACTGGAACGCGATGCCGGGGCATCGACCCGCGCCGCCGCCGTCTCCTGCAGCAACGGCGACGGCAGCGCGCAGGCCGGATGCATGCGCAGGAAGCCATAGATCGCACCTGCCAGGCCGATCATCAGGCCCGGAGTAAAGGCCGCGCGGGTCAGTCCGCCGACCATGCCCTGGTGCTCCTCGATCGAAGAAACGATCTCGATGGCGGCCTCATCCTGCGGATAGGGACATCCCTCCGGATCCAGCGCAGCCGCAAGAACCAGCAGCTCCCGGGTGGACACATCGCCGTGGCACAGGGTGTGGCTGAACCCCCATTTGCCGCGCGCGTCGGCCACAGCCCGCCGCATGTCACGCAACTGCGCGGGATCGCCGGTGCGGGCATACAGATCCGCGGCCGCCAGACCGATGCCGACACTGCCATGGCACCAGGTCGGGAAGTTCTTCTGCCCATCCTGCAGGTGGATGTCACGCCAGTGCCCGGTATGCGGTTCGAACAGCGCCGCCTGGAACGCAAACGCTCCTTCGGCCAACTGCCACCAGGCGGCCCGCTCGGGCACGCTGCCGGCATCCGAACGCGCCAGCCGTGCCAGCGCCCAGCCCATGCCCATCGCGCCGTGGCCAAAGCCACCGATCGGCTCGCGGAACTGTGGCGTCGGCCAGCGTGCGCCGTCCGTGTCGACGATCGCAGCATCCTGCAGGCGACGTCCCGCTGCGGCCGCCAGCTCCAGCCAGCGCGCGTTTCCGGTAGCCCCGGCCAGCGACAGCAACGGCAGGATCATGCCGGACACGCCATCAATCAGTTCGAACTTCGTCGCCTCCTGGAACCCGCGACGCTCTGCGGCTTCTGCGCAGCGCTCCGCCAGCGCCAGCAGCGCCGGTCGCTGCAACAGGTCGTTCAATGCCAGCAATGCCCAGATCTGCGAACCGGTTCCGACGAATCCACCATCGATCTCGGCGGGATGCCGCTCACACATGGTCTGGAACACCGCGAGGGCGCCATCGATGGCCGGGGCCAGCCCCACTACCGGGTCGGCACGCCCCTGCTCCACTTCCCGGCGGTAGGCCGCCAGTGCGAACGCAATGCCTCCCAGCCCGAAATACAGGTCGGGCTGCACCGGCTGGACGGTCCACCCGGTACGGGTCACCTCGGGTGTGATCCAGGTCATCGAACCGTCTTCGCCGTGCACCGCCAGCCGCAGCAGGCTCTCCACCGCGCGCGCGGCCAGCGTGCGACGGCGTGCATCCAGGTCGTCCGCACGCGGATGCTGTGCTGCATAGCTGTGGCCGGATCTAGCCTCGGCGCGGGCCAGCGCATGCTGGTTCAGGTCGGTGGCTACCAGCGTGCTGCGGATGGTCACGTCTTCCAGGTCGATGCGCATCGCACGCCAGTTGTCGGTGATGGAGCGGATGCGGGCCGCGTCCAGCTGCGATGCGAAGATCGGAATGTCACCGTGGCGCAGGTCGTCCACTTCGCCGCGCACGGTCTCCAGGTCCGATGGCGCGGCCGGTGACACCGCCGCATTGCGCACCAGCAGGTCGATCGCGCGTTCAACCGCCTGGGCTTCGTTGTGCAGCGATGCCGGATGCCAGAGCATTCGCCCGAGCTCGGCGTAGGCCATGGTCGGCCGCCGCACATCGCGCACCTGGCAGCCCCCGAAAGCCGCCAGGAGCGGCATCAGTTCACCCTTCGCATCGAGCGCGCGCAGGCGCCCACTGGCGTCGATGAAGCCCTCGCTGATGTGATCCCAGTACAACGACACATCGGGCTGCGCGCTGGGATGATTCTGCGCAACGGAGACCTCGGCCTCAACCATGCCCAAGCGGGCCGGTTCCGTCCCGTCCTCGACAATCACCGGCACCTGTACCCGCGGCTGCTCGCCCGGCAGTGCGCCGGCTGCGGACAGATCCACGCCTTCCATGCCCAGGCCGGCAGTACGGAATGGCACGATTCCGGTACGCAGCACTGAATTACGCATCAGCTTGACGGCGGTGTCGTACGCATCGCCAAGCCCTGATGGCTCAATGTCGATTACCCGGGAGAACACGCTTTCGGCGTCGACCACAACCGGCACCGGCCCGACCGCGATCAGATTCTCCAGATGGATGTCGGTGCCACCGACCAGGCGCAGGATTGCCAGCCAATGGCCAAGACCGCGGTAGTAGGCACGCAGTTCAAGGTCATCGGCACAGTAGCGGTGCGCGGCGAAGGCGGCCCAGCCGTGGCTGCCACGATCAATCACCTTCGGCACGCATACGCGGTCAGGGCCGTCACCAAAGACCGTGGACAACAGGCCATCAAGCGTCGCATCGATGCGCAATGAGCGTGGCTTGTACATCACCGTGCCGCCATCGAACTGCAGCCGCGCCACGGTCCGGCCGCCACCATGCAGGTCACCGCGTCCCAATGCAACGGCATGCAGCGTGCCCGCCGGCGCACCCAGCAACTCTGCCAGCGCCGCACGATCGCTGCCGATGCGAACAGCGAGCTCCACCACAGCCGCACATTGTCCTTCGAGCATGCGCGTCAGGCGCGGCAGCAGCACCGGATAGCGTCGCTGCAGATGCGTGCGGAAGCCCTCGCTGGTGGCCAGGGCAACGAATTCGTCCAGCACCCCAGCGCTGTCAAGCGGGCCGATGTCACCGCTGCGCGCAGCGGCGTGCAGTTCCAGCAGCAGCACGCGGTTGAGCTTGAGCTGGGCATGCTCACGCAGTGCCGCATCGCCCCGTGCATGCAGCAGATCGCGCTCGCCAGGCTGCAGAGCAATGGCGGGATCATGCAGGCCGGCAACCAGCGCAGCGCGCGCCTGGGCAAGGAAATGTTCGGTGATGCACGCAAACGCGGCCGCAGCCGGAGAAGCGGTCATTACGCCCCCTGCGAGATATCGAGAGTCTGTTCCAGTCGCCGGCACGCAGCTGCATGCCTCTGCGTGCCGGCTCGGGTTACATCAGCAACACAGGCAGTGGTTGATCACCGATACCGTGGTGGTGCACTCGTTGGTGCCCCCGGTGATCATGGTGTCCGAAGCTCCGGTGAGGGCCGCTTCGGTGGCTGCCGCACCGTAGATGAACAGCGAACCCGCAGGGTTGGCACACCCATCCACATCGTCCGAGCCATTGAGCCAGCCGGACACAACATCGTCGTTCAGATCCATTCGCAATCTCCTGTCATTCACAACATGAGGCGTTGAGGACATGGATCGATTCCACGTCCCTTCGGATACGGCCAGTCCCTGGCATCAACATCATGCTGCGAGCGATACTGGATGACAGGTACAGCCGCCCGTGCACACTGCATCCGCGTGTGAAGTGCGTCAAGCTGCGCTGCGGCAGGGCGCACGAATACGCTGCACGTGCGGTACGGAAGTGACGTGGAATGAGTGGCCGCGCCGCCATTCCTGCGCGACCGGATCGAAGGCAACCGGAGAGGCATCGGATGGCCGGCCGGCGCCGGCACATCCGCAGGCCGGGTCAGCTCTTCAGCTGCGCCAGGATCTCGCGGGTCATCGGATCGGCAATCGCCACATCCTCACCCTGCAGCGCCGGCAACAGGCCACTGGCCAGCTGCTTGCCAAGCTCGACACCGAACTGGTCGAAGGCATTGATGTTCCAGATCACCGACTGCACGTACACGGCGTGTTCGTACATGGCGATCAGCGTACCCAGCGCCTGCGGGGTCAGCGCGTCGAGCAGGATCAGCGTGCTCGGGCGGCCGCCCGGGTAATCACGGTGCGGGTCGTCGCTGCTCTGGCCATTGGCCAGTGCTTCGGTCTGCGCCAGCAGATTGGCCAGCAGGGCCTGATGATTGATCGTGTAGGGATCGTCGTTGTGTACGCAGCCGATGAAGTCGGCCGGAACGATGCTGGTTCCCTGATGCAGTGCCTGGAAGAAGCTGTGCTGCACATCGGTGCCCGCGCCGCCCCACCACACCGGCACGGTGTCGGTGGTGACCGGCTGGCCGTCACGCTGCACGCGCTTGCCCAGGCTTTCCATCACCAGCTGCTGCAGGTAGGCTGGCAGCAGCGCCAGGCGCTGGTCGTAAGTCATCACCGCATGCGTGGCATGGCCCAGCACGTTGCGGTTCCAGATGTCGGTCAGGCCGTGCAGCACCGGCAGGTTGCGCTCCAGCGGTGCATCCAGCGCGTGCGCATCCATCTGCGCGGCGCCTTCCAGCAGCTGCTCGAAGCGCTCGAAACCGATCGCAAGCGCGATCGGGAAACCAACGGCCGACCACAGCGAATAACGGCCACCGACCCAGTCCCACATCGGCAGTACGCGATCGGCGGCGATCGCGAAGGCCTTGGCGGCGCGATCCGGATTGGCGCTCACTGCATACAGGCGCTCGCTGCCACCCAGCCAGTCGTGCAGGATCTGGCCGTTGAGCAGGGTTTCCTGGGTACCGAAGGTCTTGGAGATGAGGATGCCGGCGGTCTTCGCCGGATCCAGCGTGGCCAGCGTACGCTGCATGGCCGCGCCGTCCACGTTCGATACGAAATGCACGCGCAGGCGCGCGCCGGTGACCGGGCGCAACGCATCGGCGACCAGGCGCGGACCGAGATCGGAACCACCGATGCCGACGCTGACCACGTCAGTGACGCCGCTGTCTTCCAGCGCACGCACCAGCACGCCCATGCGCTGGCGGATCCCGCGCGCGGTGGCATAGGCCTCGGCTGCAACCGGCGCATCGACCACGTCGCCGCGCAGCGCGGTATGCAGCGCGGCGCGACCTTCGGTCAGGTTGACCTGCTCGCCACGGAACAATCGGGTGATGGCACCACCGACATCACGGTCGGCGGCCAACGTGAGCAGGGCCTGCAACGCCGCGGCATCGTATTTCTGCCGCGCGAAGTTGACGTACAACGGACCGACCCGCAGCGCCAGGTCCTGCACGCGGCCGGGTTCGGCGGCGAGCAGGCTGGGAATGCTTGCGCCCTTCAGGCGCTGGGCGTGGGAATGCAGCGAGTCGAATCCGTTGTTCGTTGTCATGCGGCCTGGGTCGGGATCGTGTCGTTGGTGTGGGAGATCTGGTTCTTGCCATCAACGTACACCAGCTTCGGCTTGAAGCTGTCAGCTTCCTGCTCGGTCATGCTGGCGAACGCGGCGATGATGATGATGTCACCGACCTGCACGTGGCGCGCGGCACCACCGTTGAGCGAGACAACGCCGCTGCCGGCTTCGGCGCGGATGGCATAGGTCGAGAAGCGCGCACCGTTGGTCACGTCCCAGATGTGCACCTGCTCGAACTCGCGGATGCCGGTGGCAGCCAGCAGGTTGTCATCGATGGCGATCGAGCCTTCGTAGTTCAGCTCGGAATGGGTGACGGTGGCGCGGTGGATCTTGGTCTTGAGCAGGGACAGGTGCATGGGGGCGCTGCAACGGCAAAGGAAAGAGCGGATTCTAGCACCCGCTTGGCCATCGTCAGGGGGCCGCAACAGGACGCTGAAGGCTGTTCAGGCCCCCTCCCCCGGCGGCGGCGGCGCGGCATGCCCGGAACGGCCCTCCAGAGACAGCCGGAACACCGTATGGAAGGCCAGCCCGGCGACCAGGCCGAAGCCACCTGCGGCCAGCACCTGCAAGGCATAGCTGATCACGTCGAAGGTGTCGACATAGCGCAGGCGCTGCAGCAGCGGACCATTGTCCGCGCCCGGCCAGGTGCAGGTGGCCATGGCCAGCGCGCCCAACCCGAAGCCGACCAGCACGAATCCAGTCCGGCGCAGCCGCTGTTGAGACTGCAGGATCAGCGCCATCGGCAGCAACACCGCGATCGCATTGCACACGGCCAACACGAACATCAGCCCACCGCCTGTAAGCGCAGGCATCGGCGTGCGCCGGAATTCAAGCGCGAACAACAGGCCGCCAAACAACTGGGCCGGCAGCATGCCGGCGGCCAGCACCGCCAGGATCGAGGCCTGGGCAAGACGGCCGGTATCAGTGCTGGGGGTCTTCATTTCCGGTCTCCCGTCCGTGGGAAGTCGAGAGGCGCCCGTTGCGGGCGCCCCGGAGCCGCATGCGGCTCAGAACTCCAGGTTGTCGATCAAGCGGGTAGTACCCAGCCGCGCGGCGATCAGCGCCACGCGGCCACCGCCGTCGAAGGTCGGCTCGGCCAGCTCCGGGGTCCGCAGCACTGCATAGTCGACCTGGAAACCGGCCACCTGCAATGCCGCCGTGGCGTCGGCCTCGATGCGATCACGTGCCTGCCCGGCCACGTAGCCTTCGCGCATGCCCAGCAGGGTGCGGTGGATGGTGGTCGCAAGCGGGCGCTGTTCGGCGCTCAGGTACTGGTTGCGCGAACTCTTGGCCAGGCCATCCTCGTCGCGCACGATGTCCGCACCGACGATCTGGATCGGGAACGACAGTTCGGCCACCATCTGCTTGATGACGGCCAGCTGCTGGTAGTCCTTGCGGCCAAACACGGCCACGTCCGGCTGCACCTGCAGGAACAGGCGCGCCACCACCGTGCACACGCCATCGAAGTGCCCCGGACGGCTGGCGCCTTCCAGCACTTCACTCACGCCCGGCGCGTGCATGCGCGTGGTCTTGTCCACCCCCAGCGGGTACATCACCTCGACGCTGGGCAGCCACACCGCATCGCAGCCGGCCTGCTCCAGCCCGGCTACGTCGGCCTCGGGCGTGCGCGGGTAGCGGCTGAAATCCTCGTTCGGCCCGAACTGGGTCGGGTTGACGAAGATGCTCGCCACCACCTTGTCGGCGTACTGGCGGGCCAGGGTCACCAGCGAATGGTGACCCCCATGCAGGTTGCCCATGGTCGGCACCAGCGCCACGCGCAGGCCCTCGCGCTTCCAATGGGCGATCTGCCCGCGCAGTGCGCCGAGCTCGTTGAAGGTCTGGATCATTGGGCGTAGGCGTGCTGTTCGTCGGGGAAGCTGCCGTCGCGCACCGCGTCGGCATAGGCGCGGGTGGCACCGGCCACCGAACCGCCTTCGGCAAGGAAATCCTTGACGAACTTGGGACGGCGATGACCACTGTCCAGGCCGAGGAAATCATGCAGCACCAGCACCTGGCCATCGCACTGCGGGCCTGCGCCAATGCCGATGGTCGGCACATCCACCGCAGCGGTCACTTCGGCGGCGACCGGAGTCGGCACGCATTCGAGCACCATGATGCTGGCGCCGGCAGCGGCCACAGCCTTGGCATCTTCCACCAGCTGGCGCGCGGCATCGCCACGACCCTGGATCTTGAAGCCGCCCAGTCGCAGCACCGACTGCGGGGTCAGGCCCAGATGCGCGCAGACCGGAATCTCGCGCTCCACCAGGTAGCGGATGATGTCGACCTTGAAGCCGGCACCTTCGATCTTGACCATCTCGGCGCCCGCCTGCAGCAGCTGCAACGAGGCATCCAGCGCGCGCTCCGGGGTGGCATCGGCGCCGAACGGCAGGTCGGCCACCAGCAACGCACGCTGCAGCACGCGGGCCACGGCGCGGGTGTGGTAGACCATGTCGGCCACGGTCACCGGCAAAGTCGAATCATGGCCCTGCACGACCATGCCCAGCGAATCGCCGATCAGGATCAGGTCGACGCCGTTGGCATCGAAAGTGCGGGCGAAGCCGGCGTCGTAGGCGGTCAACATGACCAGCTTCTGGCCATTGCGCTTGGCCTCGGCCAGGGCGGGAACGGTCCAGGGCTTGCTGTCTGCGTGGGTGCTCATGTGCTGATAACCGGGGGAGATAACCTGGGCATTATCACCCTATCGGCGCAATCCCGCAGGCATCCACCCGCATCACTGCATCCCGCACGCGGCCATGGCCGGGAATGGCCAGATCCGGCGCGATTTCGGCCAGCGGCACCAACACGAAGGCACGCTCGTGCAGGTAAGGATGCGGCACCTGCAGACCAGGCTGGTCGAGCACCTGCGCGCCATACAGCAGCAGGTCCAGGTCCAGCGCGCGCGGGCCCCAGTGCACCGCCGGATCGCGTACGCGACCAGAACGCTGCTCCAGCGCCAGCATCGCCTGCAGCAGCGTATCGGCGGGCAGCGTGGTCTCGACCGCAGCCACCGCGTTGACGAACGGCGGCTGGTCTTCATTGCCCCAGGCCGGCGTGGCGTACAGCCTTGAGGCTTGGCGCAGGCGGGTATCGGGCAGGCCGTCGAGCGCGGCAATCGCCGCGCCGACGGTGACGGCCGCGTCGCCAAGGTTGGCGCCGAGGCCGATCCAGGCAAGGGTCATCGTTTACTCGCCAGCCGCACCGGCCGGGGCACCCGGACGACGGCGGCGACGGCGGCGCTTGCGCGGTGCCCCGCTCTCGTCATCCCCCTCTTCGCTGTGCATCACGTCCAGCGACGATTCCAGCTCGCGACCGGACTGCGCCTGCGCCTCACGCCAGAACTCGACATCGGCGGCGTGCTCGGCCGAGGCCACCTGGCGCAGGCTGAGGAAGTCGAACGCAGCGCGGAAGCGCGGATGGGTCAGGGTACGGAACACGCGCTTGCGCTGGCGCGAGCTGAAGCGCGACTGCAGCAGCCAGATTTCCTGCATCGGCAGCGAGAAGCGGCGCGGCAGCGCGATGGTGCTCAGCTGCTGCACCGTGACGCGATCGGCGGCACGGCGCTGCGCCTCTTCCGGTGCCACGCCCTGCTTGAGCAGGGTTGCCTGGGCGCGGCAGAACGCCGGCCACAGCAGCAGCGCAAACAGGAACGCGGGCGAGACTGGTTCATCGTTGGCCACGCGGGCATCGGTGTTGGCCAGGCCCTCCACCAGCATGCGGCGCAGCGCGCCGGTGCGGTTGGACTTCAGCGCCTTGGCGCTCTCCGGGAACAGCACGTCGAGCAGACCGTAGCGCTCCAGGCCTTCGAAGCTGGCCACGCCGTGCCCGGACAGGAACAGCTTCAGCACTTCTTCGAACAGGCGTGCCGGCGCGGCTTCGTTGAGCAGGCCAGCCAGCTGCGGGATCGGCGCGGCGGTGCCCTCTTCGATCTGGAAGCCGAGCTTGGCCGCCAGGCGCACGGCGCGCAGCATGCGCACCGGGTCTTCCTGGTAGCGCTGTACCGGGTCGCCGATGAGCTTCATCAGGCGCGCCTGCACGTCTTCGAAGCCACCGGTGTAGTCACGCACCGAGAAGTCCTCGATGGCGTAGTACAGGGCGTTGCAGGTGAAGTCGCGGCGGACGGCGTCGTCTTCGATGGTGCCGTACACGTTGTCGCGCACAAGCATGCCGTTTTCCATCTCGCGGTCGCCACTACCGTCATCGCTGTTGGCGCGGAAGGTGGCGACTTCGATGATCTCGCGGCCGAACACAACGTGGGCGAGGCGGAAACGGCGGCCGATCAGGCGGCAGTTGCGGAACAGCTGCTTGACCTGTTCGGGCGTGGCGTCGGTGGCCACGTCGAAATCCTTGGGTTGGCCATTGACCAGCAGGTCGCGCACCGCGCCGCCGACAAGGTAGGCGCCGAAGCCGGCATCGCGCAGGCGATAAAGCACGCGCAGGGCGTTCGGGCTGATGTCCTTGCGGGAGATCGTGTGCTGGTCGCGCGGGATGACGCGCAGGCTGAACGGTGATGTAGCAGAGGAAATGATGTTGGCGCTTCCGGTTGAAGTTTCGGGATTGCCCAATGGCATCGAGGTGCATATACTAGCGCTCCTGCCTCGGCAGCGACACAGTTACGCTCCCTTCGTCTAGTGGTTAGGACGTGGCCCTCTCAAGGCTAAAACAGGGGTTCGAGTCCCCTAGGGAGCGCCAGTCGCCGCAGCAGGAACCGAAAAAGCCCGCCTTGTGCGGGCTTTTCTGTTTTCCGGGATTGCAGTGATTGCGGTCGGGTTGGTCGCTTTGGCGCCCCCCCTGCAATCGGCTTGAGCCGGTGGGGTCACCCAGGGCAGGACACGCCGTAAACCCATCCATGGGGGC
>OFRL01000253.1_pt1 | contig 28007 bp, 30 predicted proteins | sample 1543121 | NCBI WGS metagenome assembly OFRL01 (sample SAMN07774228, study PRJEB24372) | wastewater metagenome | isolation source: Lake Maggiore Cannobio | place: Italy: Cannobio | collected 2016-01
TTACTTGTTCCAGATGAGAAAGATCTTGATCGATTATCCATACCTTTAGCTAAATTCTTCGGAAGCGATTTGATAGAGATTGGCTCTCATCTAAATAAGAGCCTTAGGTATAGGAATTTTTTAGATGCTGCTTTTAATTCACCAAGAGTAATAATTGCCACAAGAAGTGGGGCATTTACGCCATTATCACCTGGTGCCACAGTAATTGTGCTATCTGATTTAGATCAGTCACACTATGAATTACATGCACCAGGGTGGAACACTAGAGATATAACGCTACTACGAGATAATCAAACATCATTAATATTTATTTCATCATCTCATTCACTAGAAATTTCAAGGTTAATTGATATTGGATGGCTCGAGAAAAAGAGCTATCGTCAGAAAAATAATCTTAAATTTACGACAAATGAGATGGGTAACTCTTTCGTAGTTGCGATCAAAAAAGGCATCACAAGTGGTAATGCCTTAATATCGGTTGCTGAAAAAGGTTATGCAAATCTTTTTCTTTGCTCAAAATGTCGAAATACAGCAAGTTGTGAGTGTGGAGGTAAGTTACAGATCCAAGAATCAAGAAATGTACCTACGTGTTATATCTGTCAGAAGAAGCACCCGGAATGGAAATGCACTTTTTGTTCAGGTAATCGCCCGTTTGTAATCGCTAAGGGCATTGACCGAACCGCTGAAGAGATTGGTAAAGCAATACCTAGATTTCCTATTTTAATCTCATCTGGGAGTAAGCAAATTAAAAAATTGCCAATGGGTAATTATATTGTAGTTGCAACACCAGGATCTGAGCCAAGTGAGCGATATAGTGCGGTTGCAATGCTAGATGGTGAAAAATTATTTAATCGTCCTTCATTGCGATCTGAAGAGTTAGCAAAATTTGCCTGGTTCTCACTGCTTAATATGGCTTCACAAAATTCTGAAATATTTTTATCACTTCCAAATCATCACCCAGTTGTTCAAGCAATGTTGAAAATGGACCCATCATCAGCTGCTTCATATGAGCTAAATAGTCGTAAGCAAGCTAAATTGCCACCTTATTACCGAGTTGCAGTTGTTTCCGGGGATAACGCGGAGATATCTAAATTTACTGAAAATTTGAAAAATAGTGCGAGCAAATATGAAATAACTGGACCAGTAAAAATTGATAGTTATCAAAGCAAAATTCTTATTAGGGTAGAGCTAGAGCAAGCGCAGCTACTAGTTGATCTATTAGATGACATAACTAAGGTGCAAGGTGTTAAATCTAGGAAGATTTTTACGGTCCGGTTTGATCCGTTTGATCTTTAAGCCGATCACTGAAGTATCATAAGCACATGGCAATTCAACCAATTAGATTATTTGGCGACCCAGTATTGGTTACACCAGCAAGTGAGGTAGTTGATTTTGATAAAGAACTACGTCAATTAGTTGCTGATTTAACTCAAACAATGCAGGCAGCGCCTGGAGCTGGATTGGCTGCTCCACAAATTGGTGTACCACTTCGGGTATTTGTCTGGGATATAAATGATGAAATAGGTCATCTTATTAACCCCTCACTTGATCTAAGCGCGGAGATGCAAGATGGCGAAGAAGGATGTTTATCCTTTCCAAATTTAGTTTATGAAACACCTCGATCATTTAAAGCTGTTGCTAAAGGGTTTAATATGCACGGAGAGCCAGTTGTTATTGAAGGTACAGAGCTTTTGGCAAGGTGCTTGCAGCATGAAACTGATCACTTAGATGGTGTTCTGTTTATTGATCGAATGAACTCTGAGCAGCGAAAACTAGCAATGAAAGAAATAAGAGAATCGGAATGGTTTGGTGTTGCAACTGAGGGTGGAAAATCACCAATAGTAAAAGTTTCTCCCCACACAACATTTGGTTTAGGTCTTTAATACTTTGAAATTATTAGTTGCTTCATCATCTCCGGTGGCCAAGCCGCTTATCACTGCATTAATTGCTAGTAATAAACATGAGTTTGGTGGATTAATAACTAATCCAGATAAAGCCACGGGTCGTGGCATGCAAATTGAGGCTAATGAGCTGGCACTTTGGGCATCTTCAGAAAAGATTTCTATAAGTAAGCCAGAATCAAATGATGATTTAAAGTCTCTTCTTTTGTCAGCAAAGACTGATCTAGTAATAACAATTGCCTATGGAAAATTAATTCCCCAGGATCTTTTACAACTACCAAAATTCGGCTGGATAAATGTGCATTTTTCTAAACTACCAAAATGGCGAGGAGCAGCACCAGTTCAATGGGCAATTCTTTCAGGTGATAAAACTAGTGGAATAACAGTGTTCCAACTTGATAAGGGCATGGATACAGGTCCAACTTATTTAACTCATGAGATTGACATTAATCCAATGGAAAGATCTGATGAGCTATTAGATCGGTTAAGCGTAATTGGTGCCGATCTTGCAATCAAAACTGTTGACCTAATTTCTCAAAATGTGTCACCTTCGCCACAATCAGATATAGACGTGTCACTTGCACCAAAATTTAAAAAGAGTGATGGAAAACTTGATTGGAGTATGCAAATTGATCAAATTTTAAATCAATATCGAGCATTAGCCGCCAATCCAGGGGTCTGGACGATGCTTGGTGATTTACGGCTAAAGATTGACGGATTACGAATTTCCTATGGAATGGAAAAAATTGCACCAAATTCTGTGGTTATTGAAGGTGAAAAACTATTCATTGGAGCAGCAAATGGAGTTATTGAAATTGAAAAATTAACTCCAGCAGGTCGTAATCAAATGAGTGCAGGGGAGTTTATTAGAGGACTTACAAATCGGGAAGGTTTATCAGTTGGGTAAGCCAAATCCAAGCCAGTCTAGGTTAGTAGCTTATGAATTGGTTTGCCAGGTAAATCGTGATGGGGCTTATGCAAATATAAGATTGCCCGAATTACTTTCAAAATCTAAGATGGAAAAAGCTGACAAGGCATTTACTACCGAATTAGCATATGGAACATTACGAATGCAGGGAAGACATGATTACATCGCAACAAAGTATCTTGATAGAAAATTTCCTGAAGTTGATCCCAAGATTCAAGATTTGCTTAGAATCGGAATCCACCAAATTACCCAAATGCGAGTTGCAGATCATGCTGCTGTTTCTGAAACTGTTGAAGTTGCAAAATTAGTTGCAGGAGAATCGAAAGCTTCTTACGTAAACGCAGTTTTAAGAAAAGTAACAGCATCTAGTAATGACTTAGTTGAATTAGCTGATTTGCCTAACTTAGAAAGACTTTCGATTTCGTATTCACATCCAGAATGGATCATTTCTTCATTCTATGATCAACTTAAGGATTGGGCAGAGGTTGAAAAACTATTAGCTGCAAATAATCTTCCAGCAGCTCCCGATATAGTTGCTTGGCCTGGTAAGTCATCAATTACTGAGTTAGTTCAACTAGGAGCTACCCAAATTCCTGGGTTTAGTAATGCCGCAAATTTAGATGGCATACCATCGGAGTTTGATCCAATAATTCAACGCAGAGCAGGTGTGCAAGATCGTGGATCACAAATTGTTGTTGAAAATTTTCTAACAACTGCAACTATTGGTCAATCTTGGCTAGATATGTGTGCTGGGCCTGGTGGCAAAGCTGCATATCTTTTTCACTCCCTTTCTCAGAAAGATGCAACCGCAACATTTTTAGCTAATGAGCCAATTCCACATCGTGCAGAACTAGTTAAAAGGGTAGTTAATAATCAGCAAGTAGTTAGTTTTGATGCAACAGATCCAGATAACTTTTCTTCAACTTTTGATCGGATATTAGTTGATGCCCCATGCACAGGACTAGGTGCACTTCGTAGAAGACCTGAGGCCAGATGGCGGAAAAGCATAAATGATTTAAAAGAATTAGTTACTTTACAGCGAAATCTTTTAACTAGCGCATACAAATTACTAAATCCAAATGGAATAATCGCATATGTAACTTGCTCACCACATATTGCTGAGACAAAGGGTCAGGTGCTTGATTTCCTTGCTCGGCATAAAGATATGAGCATTCTGCCGTTAAACACTCTGGCTGATGCTCATAAACAAGGATTGCTTAAAGATGGAACTATGCAACTTTGGACACACCAAGACCAATCTGATGGAATGTTTATGGTCTTGTTCAAAAAGGTGGGTTAAATAGGAGTATGGGAAGTGATGGAAGAATCTTAATTAATCCAAGTATTCTAAATGCTAATTTTGATGATTTAGAAAATGAAATAAGTAAAGTATCCGCAGTCTCTGATGCTCTTCATCTTGACATAATGGATAATAAATTTGTCCCAAACTTCACTTTTGACTTCAAGCGGGCTATAGAAATAATTGAGTTTTCAAAATTACCAATAGATGCTCATTTAATGATTGAAGACCCAGATACTATTGCACCTAAATACGCCCAAACGGGTTGTAACTCTGTTTCATTTCACTTTGAAGCCGCTAAAAACTGCCGCCAAACAATCGCAGATATTAAGTCAAATGGGGCAAAAGTTGGAATTGCAATTAAACCGGCTACACCGTTATCCGCAATTGAGGAATTTCTAGATGAAATTGATATGTTAGTAGTTATGACTGTTGAACCAGGTTTTGGTGGGCAAAAATTCATGGGTGAGATGATGGACAAAGTCCGAGCAACCCGTAAGGCAATTGGCGATCGCCCAATCTGGCTACAAGTTGATGGAGGCATATCGCTAGAGACGATAGAGATTGCAGTCGCAGCCGGAGCTGACACATTTGTGGCAGGAAGCGCGGTCTTTAAATCTAATGATCCAGCGCAGATGGTTACTTCCTTACGTGCTCTTGCACAGGCCGCGAGTTAGTACTCACTTCTTAAGCCGGAAAAATTGGCAACGGTGGGCTAGTTCTCTCTAGTAAACTCGAACTATGAAAACCTTTGAATCTCTATGGGCTGAGTTAAGTGAAAAGGCCCTGCTACGCCCAGATGGTTCAGGAACCGTTGCTGCCCTGGATGCCGGAGTGCACGCAATCGGCAAGAAGATTTTGGAAGAAGCTGGTGAAGTCTGGTTAGCAGCTGAACACGAGAGTGATGAAGCTTTAGCTGAAGAGATTAGTCAGTTGATTTATCACGTGCAAACATTGATGTTAGCTCGCGGTCTGACTCTGGATGATGTCTACACCTACTTATAAGTGAATCGAGCACATATGTTACGCATAGCCGTCCCCAACAAAGGTTCTCTTGCTGAGGAATCTATCGCCATTCTAAAAGAGGCGGGATACCGCCAGCGCACAGATAGCCGTGATTTGGTTCTACTTGATAACGATAATGGCGTGGAGTTCTACTACCTTCGCCCTCGTGATATTGCAATCTATGTTGGCTCGGGGGAGTTAGAGGCTGGGATTACAGGTCGAGATCTCTTGATTGATTCAGCTGCAAGTGCTCAAGAGCTTCTTTCACTCAACTTTGGAGCCTCCACATTTAGATTTGCTGGACCAACTGATCGCGAATGGAAGATCTCTGACATCGCAGGAAAACGCGTTGCAACGGCATATCCCGGTTTAGTTAATCACCACCTAGCGCAGTTGAAAATCAAAGCCGATGTAGTCCGATTGGATGGCGCAGTCGAGAGCAGTGTCAGATTAGGCGTTGCAGATCTGATAGCAGACGTTGTTAGTACTGGTAATACTCTTCGTCAGGCGGGCTTGAAGATATTTGGTGAGGCGATACTAACAAGTGAAGCTGTAGTTATTTCGAGAAAAGATATTGAAATCCCTGCAGAGCTAGAGATTCTCATACGGCGTTTGCAAGGTGTAGTAACAGCTCGTATGTATGTTCTACTGGATTATGACATTCCAAAATCTCTAGTTGATAAAGCGTGCGCTATTACTCCAGGTTTAGAGTCACCAACTATTTCACCATTACAAAATGCTGATTGGGTCGCTGTTCGCGCGATGGTCAAGCGCAAAGAGACCAATGACGTTATGGATGAACTCTGGGCTCTTGGCGCCCGTGGCATCTTAGTGACCGATATCCACGCTTGTCGTCTTTAAATCTTCTCTGACTCAATCTCTTCTTTAGAAATACCGAGTAGGTAGAGAACTGAATCTAAGTAAGGCTGCGAGAGTGAACTATCGGCGGCGGCTTTAACGGCAGGTTTAGCATTAAATGCAATTCCTAGCCCAGCCGCGGCGATCATATCTAAATCATTTGCACCATCGCCGATGGCTATTGTCTGTTCCATTGAGATAGATTCAAGAGCTGCAAATTCATGCAAAGCAGCAGCTTTAGCGGCTCGATCAATGACTTGCCCGGTTACTTCTCCCGTTAGAACACCGTTCTCTACTCCTAAGGTGTTTGCTTTGAAGTGCTTAATATTCAACTCTTTAAGCAGCGGTGCGATGACATCGATAAAGCCACCTGAGACGACTGCAACAGTATGGCCGAGCTTATGCAGAGTTGAAATCAGAGTGCGAGCACCAGGAGTAAGAAGGATCTGTTGTTGAACTTCTGAAATGGCGCTCACCGGTAAACCTTTAAGTAGAGCTACCCTCGCCCGTAGTGATTGTTCAAAGTCTAACTCCCCACGCATGGCCTTATCGGTAATGGTAATAACTTCATCTGCCACCCCTGCCTTAGCAGCTAGTAGTTCAATCACTTCCTGCTGAATGAGAGTGGAGTCAACATCTAATTGAACAAGCTTTCGAGCATGACGCTGTAATCCACCGGGTTGCACGGCTATATCTATGCCGTTGCGAGATGCAATCGGTGAGAGAACCTGGCTCAGCTTTTCCTGGTTTGCACCAGATAGAACAAACTCTACTGCCGTTACAGGTGTAGAAGCCAAGCGGGTAATGCGTTCAATATTTGCACCGATTTCGCTCATTCCAGTAGCAAGTTCAAAAATCGCTGTGGGATTCATTTTGGTGGACAAAATCACTATATGCACTAGGCCGGCCTTTGTAGAGACTGCCGACTTGCCCTCGTATGAAAAGAGCGTAGCTATATCCACATCCAAACTGGTTGCACAGCTTTCCAAATCAGCAGCTATCGCACTTTCGTGTGCGGGATTAAGAGCTATTAAAACGGTAAGAATAAGTCGATTCTTAATGACTACCTGTTCGATATCCACCACTGTTATGGCAAAGGCGGAGAGAACCTCAAAAAGGGATGCGGTAATGCCAGGCTTGTCTACGCCGCTCAGAAGGATCAGGCCGGTGAATTGTTCATCTTCTGCGCTATTAGTCATGATGAGGGCAAGATTATCTTAAAATCACATCGCACAATCGCCACTATTGAGGCATTTGCTGCTCTCTAACCAGTATCTTTTTGCTCTATGACCACATCACCTGTTCTTGAACTGAGCGATGTTTCAGTACGTCGTGGTGAAAAGATCATTCTGGGACCGCTAAATTTTCAAATAGCTCAGGGGGAGCGGTGGGTTATTCTTGGTCCTAATGGCGCAGGTAAATCAACACTGTTGCAGATTCTGGCCACAAAGATTTTTCCTACCCAAGGAACAGTAAGTGTTCTGGGTAAACAAATGGGTCGAGTTGATCTCTTTGAACTTCGCACGCGTATCGGAATTTGCGGAGCACCAATCGCTGAAGATATTCCAAACGATGAAAAGGTTAAGGATGTCGTATTAACTGCAGCCTATGCAATTTTGGGTAGATGGAATGAAGATTATGATTTATGGGATGAATCTAGAGCCATTGCATTGCTAACTACCTTCGGTGTGCGCGAATTAGGGGAGCGTCTCTATGGCTCGCTCAGTGAAGGTGAAAAGAAGCGAACGCAGATCGCACGAGCACTGATGGCAGATCCCGAGCTACTTCTTCTTGATGAACCCGCAGGCGGATTAGACGTTGGTGGCCGAGAAGATCTTTTGCGTCGCTTCGCCAATTTTGCAGCTGATCCAACGGCTCCGGCAACAATTTTAGTTACACACCACATCGAGGAAATCCCGTTGGGAACAACACACGCCCTACTTCTCAAAGATGGTCAGATAGCAGTCTCTGGTCCAGTAGAAGCGGTAATTACCTCTGAACATATTTCTGCGATCTTTAATGAAAAGATCTCAGTCACGCAAGATTCTGGTCGTTTCTTCGCACGCTCATATCAATAGCCATGGCACTTTTTGACCAACTGCAAGATGACTGGCAAAAGGCCCTCTCTGATTATCGACCTTTAGTTTCCGTAATTGATTCACTTATCGATAAGAGTGAGGTGACCCCGGCCTATGAAAATATCTTCGCCGCATATCAACTACCACCGAGTGCTATAAAGGTCGCAATCTTTGGCCAGGATCCATACCCGACACCTGGCTATGCTCACGGTTTAGCTTTTTCTGTTGCAGCAAATACGCAACTACTTCCAGCATCACTGAGAAATATCTTTAAAGAGCTAGAGAGTGATTGCGGTGTGAAGGCTGCTAGCAATGGAAATCTGCAGCGCTGGGCTGATCAGGGTGTTTTTTTGCTCAATCAGATCCTCACAACACGCCCCACACAATCTTTAGCCCACGAAGATTTTGGTTGGCAAGATTTCACAGCGGCAACAGCAAAAGTAGTTGGAGAATCAGGGGCTATTGGAATTTTTTGGGGATCGAAGGCACAACACTTAGCTCAATATTTCGATCCCACGCTCTCAATTTCTTCAGCGCATCCAAGTCCTTTGTCGGCATATAGAGGATTCTTTGGGTCCAAGCCTTTTTCAAAAGCGAATGAAATGTTACGCGCACAGGGTAAGAGCGAAATCAGCTGGTAGAAATACTAAAGCCCCGCAGATTTCTCCACGGGGCTTTAGTCTCAAACTTACTGAGGGTTTATCCGATCCAAGCGTTAATTGGCGAGGATAGGAAATAGACCATAAATAGTCCTGATACGAGGAGTAGCAAAGGATGTAGTTCCTTGCCACGGCCCTGAACTACGCGAATAACTACGTGAGTAACAAATCCTGCTCCTATACCTACAGAGATGTTGTAGGTAAATGGCATCAAGATAATTGTGAGGAAAGCTGGGATTCCAATTCCTAAATCATCCCAATCAATCTTCTTGATCTGAGACATCATGAGGAAACCTACGATGATCAGAGCAGGAGTTGCAGCTTCGTAAGGAATGATTGCAACAAGAGGTGCTAAGAATGTTGTGAGTAGGAATGCAATTCCTGTCACAATTGATGCAAGACCAGTGCGAGCACCTTCGCCCACCCCAGCTGCTGATTCAATGTAGCTAGTATTTGATGAAATACCTGCTGCACCGCCTGCGGCTGCTGCCACAGAGTCAACCAAAAGAATCTTCTGGATGTTATCAACGTTGCCATCTTTATCAGCAAGACCAGCCTCATGACCAATTGCAGTAACTGTTCCAACGGTGTCGAAGAAATCAGAGAGCAAGAGAGTGAAGAGAAGAAGTACTGCCGCAACTAATGACACATTGTCCAATGTAAAGGCGCCTAGAAGATCAAATTGTCCCGTAAAATCGAACTCTGGGACAGCAACAATCTCTTTAGGAACTGAAGGAATATTGAGGCCCCAACCGCCGTCCACGATAGTAGGTGGATTTCCAGCTGTGAACCCTGGTGCAATGTTGTACATTTTTTGGAGAATGATCGCCAAGACTGTAGCTCCAGCGATTCCGATCAGTATCGCTCCCTTAACTTTGCGAACCATAAGTCCGATGATCAAAAGTGTTCCAAAAACGAAAACTACTGTAGGCCAGCCAACAAGGTTTCCATTCACGCCAAGACCTACTGGAACTGGACCGCTGCCTGTACGGCGAACAAATCCTGCATCAACGAGACCGATGAGGGCGATGAAAAGACCGATACCTACTGAGATTGCAATCTTGATCTGTGGTGGAACTGCCTTGAACACTGCCACGCGAAATCCGGTGAGAACTAATACAAGGATGATTAAACCTTCGAGAACAACAAGACCCATTGCTGCAGCCCATGTCATCTTTGATGCGATACCAACTGCAACGAAAGTGTTGAGACCAAGACCAGTAGCAAGAGCTAATGGGTAGTTGGCAATCGATCCCATAAGAATGGTGAGAACACCAGCAACAAGTGCTGTCGTTGCTGCAACCATTGCAGGTGCAGGTGCAGCACCTCCAAAGAGGAACTGACCGTTTGCATCTGGTGAGTACGCCAAGATGATTGGGTTAAGAGCCACGATGTAGGCCATCGTGAAGAAAGTTACGAGTCCGCCTCGAACCTCTTGGCCAATTGAAGAGCCACGTTCTGAGATTTTAAAATACGAATCCAGCATAGTTACGCCTTTCTAATTTTGTTAACGGGGGTGTTTGCGACCCCGCACATAGCAAACGGCCTACGCACGCCGAGGGAATACTTTGAGGGTAGTAGTTACTTGCTCGTAAGCCGGGAAACGACACCTAGGGAAACAGCTATTGATTGACCGATCAAGCCTGCAAAGAGGAGAGTCCCGAGCCCAACCGTGCCACCCAGTAGCCACCCCAGGGCAAAGACCGTGCTTTCAATAGCTAATCGGACTCTGCCAACACGAATTCCACTCTTAAAGTGAATTCCAGTCATCAAACCATCGCGGGGTCCAGGTCCTAAGCCGCACGTGATGTAGAGGGCTGAGGCGATACCAACCATTGCGATTCCTAAGAGCGTATAAAGCATTCCAATAAAATAGTTTTCTTGTAGAGGAATGTAAGTCACTCCAATATCGATGGCTACAGCGATAATGACAATGTTGGAGAGCGTTCCAAAGCCAGGTCTTTCACGAAGAGGAATCCAACCTAAAAGAACGAGGGCACTGATTCCAAAAGTTGACCAACCCATCGTGATATCTAAATTCCTTGATACTCCCTGCGCCAACACAGACCATGGCCCATTACCGATATTGCTTTGAATGACAAAGGCATCACCAATACCGAAAATGAAAAGTCCTACCCACAAAATCAATACGCGGGTAAAACCTAGATCCCACTTAGATTGTGCGGTCCATGGAGTAAGTGGAACGGTGCGGTGCGGACGTAGAAACTCCATGAATGCATTTGAAGACATTAGGGGAGTCTAGTACAACTAGTTGCGTTGCATCAGGCTATTCTTGACCAATGTTTCCGGGTATTGGCACGCTCATCAATGTCATTGCAATCATAGGTGGAGCAAGTCTCGGTATTTTTGTTGGACATAGATTGCATTCAAGGACAAGAACTCTTCTTACAGATGTATTGGGTCTTGCAACACTTCTAGGAGCTGCATCGGCGTTGATACCTTTGTGGTCATCGCGTTATGTTGATTCATTGCCAGCTGGTTGGCCGTTGCTAGTTATACTTGGCTCGCTCATCTTCGGTGGTTTGATTGGATCTGCACTCCGATTAGAGGATCGTTTAGATTATTTAGGTGAGAATTTACGGAAGAAGTTCAAAGCATCCAAGGAGAGCCCCTTCGTAGAGGGATTTGTCACGGCATCTCTTTTATTTGCAATTGGACCTCTTGCGATTCTGGGCAGTATTAGCGATGGAATGTCGAATGGAATTGATCAACTCTTACTCAAAAGCACCCTCGACTTCTTTGCAGCCATGGCCTTTGCTTCATCCTTAGGTTGGGGAGTAGCAGTTGCTGCTATTCCTGTCGCTTTGTACCAGGGATTCTGGACAGTTATCGGATTAGCTCTTGGAGAAATCCTTGATGGATACCAAGTCGATGCCATGACAATCGTTGGGGGAGTTCTACTCATTGGAATTGGTCTGCGTTTGCTTAACATCAAACATATTGCAGTTGGCAATTTGTTACCAGCCTTAGCAATTGCACCGCTTCTTGCGATGCTTGTTCATTCTTTTATCTAGAACGTTGCGGCATCAATAACGAAGCGGTATTTCACATCACTTGCGATAGTGCGCTCGTAGGCAGTATTTGCATAAGAGGCCTGAATAACTTCGACATCGCTAACGATTGAATGCTCACCACAAAAATCCAACATCTCTTGCATCTCTGGAATTCCACCAATCATGGATCCAGCCAGGCGTCTGCGACCATTGAGCAAAGCCCCAGCGTTGACTTCATATGGCTTGCCTGGCAGACCAATAACAACGAGTGTGGCATCGAGTTTGAGTAGGTCTAGGTACTCGTTGATGTCTAAATAGGTGCTAACGGTGTTTAGAACTAGATCAAAAGACTTGGTCAGAGGCTTGAGTGCATCGGGTGCACTTGTATCTACAAAGTGCTTAGCTCCCATCGCCAATGCGTCTTCTTTCTTGGAAGGTGAATGAGAAAGCACAGTTACTTCAGCTCCCATTGCAACGGCAAACTTCACGCCCATGTGCCCAAGTCCACCTAGGCCCATGACAGCAACTTTGCTTGTGGAAGTAACATTCCATTTTCGTAGTGGTGAATACAGAGTAATCCCAGCACACAGAAGCGGAGCTACTCCATCGAGTGCAAGGTTTGCTGGAATATGAACTGCATAATCTTCGTTGATGACAAAGAGATTTGCATATCCACCTAGTGCGACAGTCTTACCGTCTCGCTCCATTGTGTTATAGGTTCCAGTCATACCTTCCTCGCAATACTGCTGTAATCCAGCCAAACAGCTTGCACACGTTCGACAAGAATCGATAAAAACACCAACACCTATAGCATCTCCGACTTTAAACTTGGTGACTGCGCTACCAATGGCAGTTACTGTTCCAGCGATTTCATGGCCGGGGACCATTGGAAATATTGCAGGACCCCATTCTTCTCGGACCTGGTGAATATCTGAGTGGCAAATGCCGGCATAGGCGATGTCTAGAGCGACATCATGTGCTCCAAGCTCACGGCGTTCAAATTCAAATGATGTGAGAGGAGCTTTAGGGGTTAATGCTGCTAATCCACGTGCCTTCATGAGTACTCCTAGAAAAACTTATTGATTAAAGGGTAGAGGTTGCGAAGATACATGACCGGCGCGAGATGCGCGCGCTGTAACTTGGCGCATGTGGTGCCTGCGACACAAGACTTCATAACCAACTTCACTTCCTGGTGATACGTCTCCAACAACAACTTGCTCACCCTCAACCACCATCACACCACCTATCGTTCTGGCGTTATGTGTCGCACGTGATCCGCACCAGCACAGCGCCTCTACCTGCAATGTATTCACGCGATCTGCCAATTCAACTAATCTGGAAGATCCTGGAAAGAGCTGTGTTCGAAAATCACTTAAGATTCCAAAAGCGTAAACATCAATCCCAAGTCCATCGACGATGCGGGCTAGCTGCTCGATTTGTAGAGGCTCATAAAACTGCGCTTCATCACAAATGATGTAATCAATGCGATCGCCGGCAGATAGTGCATCAACGACAAACTTATGAATATCTAAGGTTGGGATAACTTCGATTGCAGGACTAGATAGACCTAAACGTGAAGAGATGATTCCACTACCGGCGCGGTCCTTATTGGTGAAAATCAGACCTGTTCGGCCGCGGCTTTGGTGATTATGGGCGGTCTGCAGGGCAAGGGTGGATTTTCCGCTATCCATCGTCCCGCAGTAGTAAGTCAGTTCAGCCATGGAATGCATCTTGCCACAGAGTTAGGCAAAGAGCCCTCTAGCGATAAGGGCTTCTTCGAGTTTGGGCAAAAGTTTTAAAGCCATTTCTACCGTTATGTGAGATGCATCGCGATAAGCAACAGTTCCATCAATGATTGCCGGGCAATATGAAGAACAAAGCCATTGGTTTGGATTCAATACTTCAAAGCCTGAAATGACTGAAACCCTAGACTTTTCTGTTGAATCACAAACGCTAGAGTCACGAGACGCTAAGCAGTTGGGGATATCTCGCAGAGGTCGTGGAGTATCGCTGATATAGAAAAGGTTATTGGTGGATCCTCTCAGATCCGTAAGCAACTTTCTCTGTCCATCGCTCCACCATTGGGATCGACTTATTTTGCTGTTGGCAGGGGTGTAATATTGAAAGTTACTTGTGATGACTGCTAAAGGTTTAATCTCAGCAATTCTTTTTACGGAGTTTTCCCGCCACTTGGCGCAGTCCGCCATTTTAAATGCACCTTGATCGGCACGCTTGGTATCAACAGCTGGACATGCGGATTTGGTAAGAGAAATCAGTTTGAATCCACGCTTATTGGCAAGTTTTTCTAACGTTGGAAACCATTGAGCTGCATGTGAATCACCAAAGAGAACTACAGTTTTAGATGAGTTCTTATCACCATATGTGCAATATCCTGACTTGACTTCTCCGTAGTTCACATGGCAGCTATCGCCGTAGACAGCGGGTTTTTGCATCACCTTTACCAAGTCAAATGTGTAGGAAACTTCACCTCTTGTGGTGATAATCGAGGAAGTACTCAATGCGATGACAACACCCATAACCAGTGATACAGCCGTTGTGATTGCAGCCCCTTTGTAAACAGTTCTCGATGAAAAACTCTTACTGCGCAAGGGCTCTTCAACATATTTGCTAGTGAAGTGTGCAAGAACAATGGTCAACACAATGCATAAAAAGCGCTCATAAACACGCAATGGTCTTCCAAGGGCGCTGCTAGGAAGAACTAAGGCGGGCCAATGCCAAAGATAGAGCGGGTAAGAGATCGCACCTAACCATTGGCTCAAACGTGAATTCGATAGATCATTGAATAGCGGTGGCCAGTATTTGATTGATGCGATTAGCACAACCGTGGCTAATACGGGAAGCAACGCATTTTTACCTGGAAAGGCAGTATTTTCATTGAAGTTGAGTGAAGACAACGCAATTCCGAAGAAGCCTAACCATGGAAGGATTCGAATCTTCTTCTTCGTTTCCGGAATGAAAAGAAGTAGCGCTCCAAAACCTAGCTCCCATGCACGTGTGGGAAGAGAATAAAAGGCCCAGATAGGTGCAACTTGAGTGAGATAGATAGAGAACAACAGAGAAAGAAAGGTTGTTACTGCTATTCCACCAAGAATCACTTTTTTACCATAACGTGCCAGGAAGAGGATAAAGAGCGGCCACACAAGATAGAACTGTTCTTCAACAGCCAGTGACCAATAGTGAATAAATGGTGATGGGGTTGCATTGAGATTCTGGTAGTCATTTTGCCACCAGGCAAACAGATAGTTAGATATATAGGCTGCAGCAGCGAAAAGATCTCTGCCTAGGGAGTCACGGGTAATTGGGGGAAAGAGAATCCAGGCAACGATTGCTGTTACAAAGAGAACGAACACTGATGTCGGTAAGAGGCGTTTGATACGACGCTGATAGAAAGCTCTTAGATCAAGAGTTCCAGTCTTTTCTATCTCCCGCAAAATAAGTCCTGTGATCAAATAGCCTGAGATTACATAGAAGATGTCGACACCAATAAATCCACCAGGCACAAGGCGAGCGTGAAATACGGTGACTAATATTGCGGCAAGGGCGCGAAGGCCTTGAATCTGGGTAATGCGCACTATTAAGAAACTACCAGTGAATGAACCGGAATCTGTGGATATTTAGAAGCTAGCCGAGCACGACCCTCAAGTGCTTGAATCTCCAGGAGTGCCAATATTTGATAAACACTTCCACCCGCACGATTAACAAGTTGAATTGCTGCATCCAGTGTTCCGCCAGTTGCCAAGACATCATCAATCAGGAGTACCTCGCCGGCAAATGGAATTGCATCAACATGTATCTCTAAAACATCAGTTCCGTATTCAAGACCATAGCTTTGGGAGAAAACTGTGTGGGGGAGTTTGCCAGCTTTGCGGATTGGAACAAATCCAGTTTTCATTTTATTAGCTAGAGCAGATGCAAAAATGAAACCTCTGGCTTCAATGCCTGCAATAGAAGTTGCTGGACGGGCAAATTGTGCAAAGTGATCAGTGATGGCCGAGAATGCCGCTCCATCTGCAAGAAGAGGAGTGATATCTTGAAAGAGGATTCCAGGTTTTGGATAGTCAGGGATTGCTCTGATGAGTGAGACAGCCTCATCGATTTTCATATGCTCATCCTAACGAATGTGTCCGAGAGGGGACTTGAACCCCTAATCCCTTACGGGAACTAACACCTCAAGCTAGCGCGTCTGCCAATTCCGCCACCCGGACTAAGTGCTGGGAAAGGATAGCAATTGGGTGAGAGAATGGCGAAATGACTACATCATCACGCACTGAACTTGAAAATGAAGCTATCCGCATTTGCCAGGAATTGATCCGAATTCCTTCTGTCAATTATGGAGATGGCAAAGGCGATGAAAAGCAAGTTGCTGCGCATGTGATGAAGCTGCTCACTGAAGTTGGAATTCAAGCAACGATGTATGAAGCCGCCCCAGGACGCTGCAATGTAATTGCGCGGATAAAAGGAAGAGATTCCACGCGCCCCGGATTAGTTCTTCATGGTCACATAGATGTTGTGCCTGCAAATGCCGATGATTGGTCGGTTGATCCCTTCAGCGGAGAGATTCGTGATGGAATGATCTGGGGCCGCGGAGCAGTAGATATGAAAAATATGGATGCCATGATTCTGGCAACGGTGCGTGATTGGGCGCGAACTGGTTACAAGCCAAAGCGTGACATTGTTTTAGCTTTCTTTGCTGATGAGGAAGCTGGAAGTATTTATGGTTCACATTGGATGGTCGATAAGCACCCAGAAGTATTTGCTGGATGCACTGAAGCAGTCTCAGAGGTTGGCGGTTTTTCAGTAACAGTAGCGGGTGGAAAACGTCTCTATCTCATTGAAACTGCTGAGAAGGGTATTCACTGGATGAGGCTCACCGCCCACGGACGCGCAGGACATGGTTCTGTTACAAACAATGAAAACGCTCTCACTCGTTTAAGTGAAGCAGTGGCAAAGATTGGTAATCACCAATGGCCGCAACGTTATAGCGCAACAGTAAAGGCTTTTTTCAAGAAGGTAGCTGCAGAGACTGGCAAGGAGTACAACGAAAAAGATTTAACACCACTGCTGAGTGAGTTGGGATTTGCTGCTCGCATGGTTGGTGCAACATTACAAAACACGGCTAACCCAACAATGCTAGAAGCCGGTTATAAAGCAAACGTTATTCCTAGTTCTGCCAGTGCAGTCGTTGATGGTCGTTTCATCCCTGGCTTTGAAAGCGAGTTGAATGAAACGATCAAATCCCTCATTGGTCCAGACATCACTGTAGAAACTATTACTACCGATAAAGCTTTAGAGGTGCCTTTCGAGGGCGATCTTGTTGATGCGATGTGCGCGGCAATTATGGTTGAAGATCCAGAAGGTGTTCCAGTTCCATATGTCATGAGCGGTGGAACTGATAACAAAGCGCTAGCTGAACTCGGAATTATCGGTTATGGATTCTCACCACTCAAACTAGACGCTGACTTTGATTTCATGGCGCTATTTCATGGAGTTGATGAGCGTGTTCCTGTTGAGGGTCTTACTTTTGGTGTTCGAGTATTGAAAGATTTCCTAGAACACGCCTAAGCGCTGACATCATCTAGGGCGTTGCGAACAATGTCTGGGAGAGAGATCTCTTCACTTTGTAATATGCCACGTAGTTGAGCACCGGTTCTAGCACCAATGATTGTGCTGGTCACACCAGGAGCATCTCTTACCCACGCTAGCGCTACCTCAAGAGGCGAATACCCTAACCCGCTTGCAGCAACACACACCGCTTCAACGATGCCACCACTTCGTGAATCTAGATAGAGAGCTATGTCTTTAGCAAAATGTGGCGCAGCGCCCCGGGAATCACTCGGAATTCCATTGCGATATTTACCGGTGAGGACACCACGTGCAAGTGGTGCCCAAGCAACAAATCCAACACCACATGCTTGCGCACTATCTAGAATTTCCATCTCAACATCACGGTTGAGTAATGAGTACTCGCTTTGAATAGTTGTTATCGGCGCTTTTGCTGAATTACTAATTTGTTTCGTCGCAGACTGAGCTAGTTGCCATCCTGTGAAATTTGAAATACCGACATAGCGCGCACGTCCGGTGGTATAGGCGAAGTCGAGTGCAGAGAGAGTGTCATCAATAGGTGAAAATGGATCCCACGTGTGAACCTGCCAGATGTCTACGAAATCGCTGCCGATTCTGGCGAGTGAACGGTCCAACTCAGCAATAAGAGCGTGCCGTGAATTATCAACGGTGCGCACACCATCAGGAAAAGTCAGGCCTGCTTTAGTTGCTATGACAACTTCGTCGCGTTGAAAAAGAGTTCCGATAAGCCCACCGATTACACGTTCGCTATCGCCATCTCCATAGGTCGCGGCGGTATCAATGAAATTTCCGCCAGCATCGATGAAAGCACGGCATTGATCGGCTGCTTCATGTTCGTCGGTGTCACGACCCCACGTCATAGTTCCTAGCGCTAATCGAGAGAGCATGAGCCCGCTATTGCCCGCTTTTCTCATCTGCATGGAGAGACCCTAGCAAGTCACGAGAGTAAAACCTGCGATAGCCTTTGCGATATGCAGATTGTTTTGATTAGACATGCCCATTCCCAAGCAAATGCTCGAGGGGTCTTATCTGGGCGTCTTCCTAATATCTCACTCTCTGAAAAGGGAATAAAGCAATCCCACGAACTTGCCTCCAGACTGGGTTTTTTTCCCATCGCGCAAATCCGCATCAGCCCCATGCAAAGATGTCACGAAACAATCGCACCCTGGCTTGGCGCGCTACCAAAAACCACCCAGAAACTTCTGGTGAAGGATGAGAATCTCACTGAAGTAGATTATGGAAGTTGGAGTGGAAAGAAATTATCTGTTCTTTCGCGCAACAAGTTATGGAAGACGGTCCAAGGTAATCCATCTGCGATGTATTTTCCTGACGGTGAAGGCTTAGCTCACATGCAGCAAAGGGCTATGACAGCAGTCCACGACTCCTTGAATGTCAAAAGGAGTGGAGTTGCTGTACTAGTCAGTCATGGTGATGTCATCAAAGCCATTGTCGCTAGCGCTCTTGGCATGCATCTAGATGATTTCCAGCGCATTGTTATTGATCCAGCCTCTGTAACCATTTTGGATTACTCAAATGGAAAAGCTCGTCTGACGCTGATGAATGATTCTCGCTCTGTTCTGCACGATGTTTTAGCAGGTCCCAAGCGTAGTAAAAACCTACTTGGCGGTGGAGCAGGAAAATGAGCTACGAGTTTAAGAGCGTAGACCGCTTTATCTGTGGAACTGTTGGAGAACCGGGTGAACGAGAGTTTTATCTTCAAGTTCGTGCTGGGTCAGCCCTTGTCAGTGCATCCCTTGAAAAGACCCAAGCCTCAACGCTTGCGCAGCGATTAGAGATTTTATGCAAGCAAGTTGCCAAAGAAGATGCGACATTAGTTGTCGATCGAGTCGAGCGCGATGATGCAGCCCTTGAGTCACCAGTGGATAAGGATTTCGTCATAGGCGCAATTTCTATTGCTTGGGATGATGCTTCAAAGAGTGTATGTGTGGAGCTGTTTTCAATGAAGGAGATTGAAGTCGAGGACGAAGTTGCAGATATAACGATGAACTTAACACTTGGACAAGCAAAGGCCTTCATTGCGCGAACGAATGCAGTGGTAAATGCTGGTCGTGTTCCATGTCCATTCTGCTCTCTACCGATTGATCCACGTGGTCATCTATGTCCTAGGGCAAATGGCTACAGACGATAAGCGCTCGATTCTGACTTTCGGAGAAATGTCAGTTACAGGTCGATTAGTTGATGCATCGAATGCAACCCTCTTTGCAACCGTTACACACCAGGACACCGAAATCGCATGTATCTATAAACCAGTTGCGGGGGAGCGCCCGTTATGGGATTTCCAGGATGGAACGCTTGCCGATCGCGAATACGCAGCTTTTCGGGTGAGTGAATTTCTCGGTTTGGATCTAGTCCCACTTACTATATTGCGCGAAGGTCCTTATGGAATTGGAATGGTGCAAGAGTGGATAGATATCGATGAATCGATTGATCTTGCCGAATTCTTCTCTCAGGACTTACCGCAACTTCGCTCGATGGCTTTTTTTGATGCAATAATTAATAATACTGATCGCAAGATTGGTCACTTATTACCAGATGAGAGTGGTCATCTCTTTGGATGCGATCATGGGGTTACATTTCACGAAGAGGACAAGCTCCGAACAGTGTTGTGGCAATGGGCCGGGGATGAAATAAGCGCTGATGAATTCAAGGCGTTGAAGTCGATCAAAGATTCTTTGGGTAAAGAATTGGATTTATCGCCGCATTTAACAGAAGTAGAAATCGCCGCTTTACTTGCGCGAACGCTGAGGTTGCTAGACAGTGGCGTGATGCCTATGCCTAATCCGGAGTGGCCAGCTATTCCGTGGCCTGCTTTCTAGCGGCAAAGTTACTAGAATCCACCCATGAAATCCTGGCCTTTAGTTGCAGTTCCACAACTAAACAAATCCTTCAGTTTTCCTCAGATATCACTCACGAATTCTAAAACACTAAAAAAGGAACTGGTTGTAAAGAAAGATCTCTATCGCATGTATGTCTGTGGCATCACACCATATGACTCCACCCACCTTGGCCATGCAGCTACATATTTAACTTTTGACCTCATCAATCGCTATTTACGTGCAAGTGGCTCAGACGTTCTTTATGTCCAAAATATTACTGACATTGATGATCCATTACTCGAACGGGCCACTCGAGATAATTTAGATTGGGAAGATTTAGCAACTTCTCAGATTGAGCTTTTCAGAGGCGATATGTTTAATTTGCGGGTTATTCCACCCGCTCACTACATCGGAGCAGTCGAGGCTATAGATCTTGTCACTGAGGCGGTCACAGCTCTACAAGCCACCGGATCGATCTATGCAATTGAAGGGGATCTATTTTTTAAGAATTACTCATCGCCTGACTTTGGCTCCATTTCACATCTGGACAAAGAAAGCATGAAAGAGATCTTTTCTCAACGTGGAGGAAATCCAACCCTGGCGGGAAAGATCGACCCTTTGGATTGTTTAGTGTGGATGGCTAAGCGTGAGAACGAACCCGGTTGGCCCTCAATTCATGGAGTAGGACGACCAGGTTGGCACATCGAGTGCACGGCAATCGCCTTGAAATATCTTGCCCCGATTGAATCAGATGCGACTTGCATCGATATCCAAGGTGGTGGAAGTGATTTGATCTTTCCGCACCATGAAATGTGTGCTTCACAGGCAAAAGTTTTAACAGATAAAGATCTGGCTTCGACCTATGTTCATGCAGCGATGATTGGCCTTGACGGTGAAAAAATGAGCAAGAGTAAGGGAAATCTTGTTTTTGTATCAAAGCTCATTGACTCGGGCACAGATCCCATGGCTATTCGCTTTGCTCTGATGTCACAGCATTATCGATTAGATCGGATGTGGACCGATGAACTGCTGGAAGCGGCAACAAAGCGTGTTGCGAAGTTACGAGATGCGATTGCTTCACCAGATGTTGCACCAACAAAGCCAGTAATCGAGAAGATGATTCTGGCCTTGAGCAATGACTTAGACACACCAACTGCTTTAGCCCACCTCGACAAGTGGGCGCTAGATTCAGCAAGCGGGGTTAGCGGTGGGGACGTCAAGGAACTAGTCACAGCGTTAGATGCACTACTAGGTTTATCGCTTTAATCCTTTGTTCTGCGCCTTAAATATCGCTCAAACTCTTTTGCTATTGAATCTCCAGACACATCAGGAAGCTCAGCTGCATCTTTAGAATCCTCTAACGCTTTCACATATTCAGCTACATCATTATCTTCCTTTGCCATTTCAGTAACATCCTTCTCCCATTCATCAGCAGCCTCTGCTAGATCTGCAGGTGGGATAGATATCTCCAAGAAATCTTCAAGAGAGTTAACAAGTGAGAGAGTGGCTTTGGGTGATGGTGAATTTGATGCATAGTGGGGGATTGCAGCCCAAAGTGAGACTGCATCAATTCCTCGTCGCATGCAGCCATCCGCAATAATTCCTAGAATTCCTGTTGGTCCTTCGTAACTAGATACCTCAACGCCAAGTCGCGTCGCTAAATCTGGATGCGCACTACTTCCGCTGACTGAAATGGGGCGAGAATGTGGGACATCGGCCAACATCGATCCCAGAGTGACAATCAAAGAGACTTCTAGATCATCGGCCAGATCAAGTAGCTCACGTGTGAAACTCTTCCAACGCATGGAGGGTTCAGTACCTTTAACGACAACTAAATCACGGTCATAATCTGGAAGAACAACTCCAAATATCTCAGTCGTCGGCCAGGTGATATTACGTATTTGTGAATCATCTACATAGATATGCGGGCGATTTACTTGAAAGTCATAGAATTCTTCAGATTCGATATCTGCAATGAGCTCTGGAACAACGTCGTTAGGTTCATTTTGCCAAGCAGAAAGTAAATGCTCTATCGCACCTGTTGCCGCTTCGCCGGCGTCATTCCATCCTGAAAAGGCCATCACCATAATCGGATTACGAAGAGCTGGGATGTGGTGTATCTCCATAGGACTAAACCTTAGGGTAATCTTGCAGGCTTCTGCTAGATATAAATCTTAAAGGAGACATGTGAAGGTTTTTTTCGACGCAGTCTTTTTTGATATGGATGGCTTAATGGTTGATTCTGAACCCGAATGGCTCAAATCCGAGAGTGAAATCACCGCTGAGTATGGGTATCAATGGCAGCTTGAGGATCAGGTGGCTTGCTTGGGCGGGCCTCTCGCGCGCGTTGGTCAATACATGCACCAGAAGTGCAAACAGGCTGAAACTCCAGATTTTTTCACCAGCAAACTCATAGAGGTTCAGTCCGAAAGGATGCGACTACACACCCCTTTTATGCCAGGGGCTTATGAATTGGTAAAGGATCTACAACGTAACGGGATTAAGACTGGTTTGGTTTCAGCTAGTCCACGAATCATTGTTGATGCTGTACTGGATAATGTTGGTACAGATCTTTTTCCTTTCTCTATTTCAAGTGATGACGTCGAAAATACAAAACCCCACCCAGATGCTTATCTCAAAGCCGCGCAGTTAACGAATAGCGATATCGCAAATTGCTTAGTATTTGAAGATTCATTAACTGGTGTCGGTGCTGCTACCAGCAGTGGGGCATGGTTGGTGGCTGTTCCACACTTAGTTCACGTAGATGAATCTGAACGTGTGCGGGTAATTAGATCCCTTGAGCAGCTTAATTTTACAAAGTTACAGTCTCTGTATAAGGATTTCTCAACAAAGATTTAACTGTTATGAGCAGGACAAATAGTTTTGAAATAGCACCAATCGCACAGGCGGCTAGGTTTAGGTGGCCAGTAATCCTTTTCAATTGAGGCAAAGATGTCTCTGGCAACGCGCTTTAGTACTTTTTCTGTTGACGCTAGATCAGTTAAGGTTGGTGTGCTCTTCACGACTTTCCCATCACCCAAGTAAATAAGTTGTAGTAGACGCGGAAGTACGTTGTGAGTTTTGAAATAGAGAAGAGCGTAAACGCGCAGTTGGAAGAGGGCTTTCTCTTCCCATCCTGGCTTGGGTGCTTTTCCAGTCTTGTAATCCACAATTCGCACTTCACCCGTTGGCGCAACATCTAAACGATCAACGTAGCCATGCAGATAGATTTCATCTGAGAAGTCATTTTCGAGGTGCAATTCACGGTGCGTTGCTTCAAAGCTTTGAGGATCTTCTAAGGTGAAGTAGGTGCGCAAAAGAGATTCTGCTCGATCAAACCATTCCTTCTCATTGGTAACCATTTCCATCAGCTCTGGTTTTTCGGCCATCTGCGCTTGCCAACGAGATGGCAAAAGTTCGATTGCACTCTGAGGTGTTCTATCTGTGGGAGCATTTTCAAAAAGGTCATGCAAAACGGTATGGACTAATGTTCCGCGCTCAGCATCGAGTGAAGGAGGTTGCGGAAGTTGATCGATGACACGGTATTTATAGAGTTGAGGACAGTTCTCAAACTCGCTTACCCGACTAGGGGATAGGCGCAGTGGCAGGTTACTCACGTACGGCAACATACCCGCACTTGCTTCACTTATTTGACCTAAGATGCTCCCGTGTCGAATCAAGGTTTCTTTGCTGCGGGTGATCGCATTCAACTCACCGACCCCAAAGGAAAGCTCTATAGCTTCACGATAGTTCCGGGCAAGGAATGGCACACGCATAAAGGCTGGATTACCCATGATGATCTCATTGGGATGCCTGAGGGCTCAGTTGTGAGCACAACTGCTGGGTTAAAATTCACAGCCTTCAAACCGCTATTGGCTGACTATGTTTTAACAATGCCACGCGGTGCAACGATTGTTTATCCAAAAGATGCCGCGATGATTGTTGGTTTGGCAGACATCTATCCAGGCGCACGAGTGCTCGAAGCCGGAGTTGGCAGCGGTGCTCTCACTATTTCACTGTTAAGAGCTGCTGGTGAAAAGGGATATGTTCATTCAATAGAGCGTCGTGCTGATTTTGCAGAGAATGCTCGCTCAAATGTTGATACTTATTTTGAAGTTACACCTAATAATTGGAAATTAACTGTGGGGGATTTGCAGGAGCAAAGCTTTGATAGCGAATTTGATCGTGTTATTTTGGACATGCTGGCACCATGGGAGTGTGTTGATATCGCTGCCCGCGCTTTGCGTCCAGGCGGTGTCTTCATGTCATATGTTGCAACCACAACACAGCTCTCTGCAACAGCTGAAGCAATAAAGGAAGATGGTCGGTTCACCGAGCCTGAGAGCAGTGAAACTCTGGTTCGTGGATGGCACCATGAAGGTTTAGCTGTTCGTCCTCAACAGCGAATGATTGGGCATACGGGATTTTTGATTCAAAGTCGCCGCATGGCCCCAGGTGTTGAAGTGTTGGCTCGTCGTCGCAGGCCATCAAAAGGTGCATACGGTGTCGCGGAAGAGTGAGCGTTTAGTAAATCTGACTATCGCCCTGCTAGCTACAAAGAGATACCTGACTAAAACAGAGATTTTCAACTCGGTTGAAGGTTATGAGGGTACTCCGGAGACAAAAGAGAGAATGTTTGAACGCGATAAAGATGATCTACGCTCGCTGGGGATTGATATTGAAGTGGGCAGTTTTGATCCATTGTTTAATGATGAAGCCGGTTACAAAATAAAACAAGAAAAGTATCAGTTTGAACTGGGTGACGTCTCATCTATAGAAATTTCACTTCTTTCTTTAGCAGCCGAAGCTTGGCAAGAAGCATCATTTGGTGATGTAGCGCAAAGAGCGCTTTTGAAACTCCGCTCTATTGGTATCCCCAGTGATGAGCTATCCATTCCTGCAACTATTCACAAACTTAATGACGGTGGACAGGATTTGTCTCTGATAACAAAAGCGATAGCACAAAGTCAGTCTCTAGCTTTTCCTTATCTGGATTCAACCTTGAGTATAAAAATGAGAAGCGTTGTTCCGATTGCCCTATCGACTCGTAATGGTTTTTGGTACTTGTCGGGTGTAGATCAAGACAATCAAGAGATACGAACCTTCCGAGTAGATCGAATAAGTAGCGCAATTACAGCCAGTGAGGGACCAGGTGATTTTAAGACTCCACCTGGATTTGACTCAAGCAAAGTACCGTCAGAATCGCCATCGCATGATTTAGCTCTGATTGATGTTCGCGTAGGCAAAGCTTCCTCCCTTCGCACTTTAGCGACCTCGACGCAATCATTGGGTGAGTGGGACCAAATCACAATTCCAATTTTGAATCTAGATTGGCTCTGTTCAATTGTTTTATGGCATGGCCCTGATGCTTTTGTTCAGGAACCAGCATCGTTAAGAGATCTTGTCGTTGAGCATCTTGCAGCCTTGGTGGAAAATCATGGTTAGTAAGTTTTCAGCACCGCTTGAACGCACAGCGCGACTTTTAGACCTTGTTCCGTATATAAGCTCTCATCAAGGGATTTCTTTAAAAGAACTTGCAAAGCTTTTCAAAGTCGATGAATCTCAGATGACCAGTGACCTAACGACATTGTGGATGTGCGGGCTACCTGGGTACACACCTCTAGAGCTGATGGATTTGAATTTTGAATCTGGTTTTGTAACTATCCACAATGCGGAAACTTTATCAAAGCCTCGCTCCATTACCTTTGATGAAGGAGTCGCTCTTGTTCTTGGTTTAGATTTACTACGTTCAGCGATTTCACCCGAGAGGAAGGATCTCTTGGAACGAATCGATCTCTTGTCTCAGCGTCTAGCTGGACTGATAAAACTCCCGTCGGCATTATCTGCAACTTCGGTTGTCAATCAAGAAGTTTCAGCCGCAATTAGCAATGCATTGAAATCTAGAATGGGTCTTGAGATCTCTTACCATTCTCTTTATCGTGATGAAATCAGTACAAGAATCATTCTTCCAATCGAAATTGTTGAAAGTGAAGGGCAGCTATATCTGAGTTCCTACTGTTATACCGCCTCTGACTTTAGACAGTTCCGAATAGATCGAATTCAAGGTGCAGCGGTTCAAGAAGTTCTACAAGAGATTCCGAAGAGTTCTGTCCAGCAATCACGTTATACCTGCACGATCAAGGTCCTAACTCCAACCCGTGCGGTAGCTGAACGGTTCAAACAAAGTGAACTTCAAGTAAACACCGCCTTTGATTTTGAAACTTACTCATTCCAGTGGATAGAGCGCTCCATCATGGCCTCTGGACGAGCGGTCTGCTTGCAGTCACCACCTGATGTTAGAAAATCAATAGCAGTAATGGCTCAAACGATGCTGGATCGTTACAAAGCACGCTGAAATCGCCTACCCATTCAAAGGAATCTGATGTAACCTAGACCTAAATATTAGCCAAGGAGTAAACGTTATGAATTTGGGTCCAAGAGAGATCGTCATCCTTCTCATTGTTGTACTTGTTTTGTTCGGCGCCAAGCGTTTGCCGGATTCAGCCCGCTCACTTGGTCGCTCTATGCGCATTTTCAAGAGCGAAATGAAGGAAATGAAAGCTGATGACGGTGTGATCGAAGAAGACGGCAAAACCGAGAAGTAGATAAATGGCATCTGTTAATGAAGCACGGATGCCCCTTCTAGACCATTTACGCGAATTTCGAAAACGAGTTCTTCGTTCTGCGATTGCAGTGTTGGTTGCATTTAGTGGAGGGTGGTATTTCTACGATTCGATCATTGTCACCTTAGCTAAACCAGTGTGCGACTTGAAAGTCGCCCAGCAATCCGGTGCGGCTAGTTGTGGTGCTCTTTACATCAGCGGTGTTCTTGGTCCACTTGATTTACAGATTAAGGTCGCACTATTGACAGGCATTATTGTCTCAGCACCATTTTGGCTTTACCAACTTTGGGCCTTTATTGCCCCAGCCCTTCATAGGAAAGAAAAACGTACCAGTGTTCTTTTCGTTGCATCGGCAACCCCATTTTTTGCGATGGGTGCGACTCTTGGCTATTTCATTCTTCCGATTGCAATCAAAGCACTTTTTGGATTTACTCCTAATTCAATAAGTAACTTGGTTAGATTTGACGATTATTTAGATTTCGTTCTCAGAGTGATTCTGTTTGTGGGACTTGCTTTTGAACTACCAATCTTCCTTTTGGCATTTAATTTGATTGGATTTCTCCGTGGAAAAACAATTTTGAAACCATGGAGAATTTGGATCTTCACAATTTTCTTCTTTGTTGCAGCACTATCGCCGACAGCAGATCCTTTAAGCATGGTTCTCTTATCTGGACCCTTGATTTTCCTCTACTTTATGGCTGGATTACTAGCGGTGCTGGTCGATCGGCGACGAGATAAGAAAGCTGTGTCCGTCGAAACGGGTGGTTCTGCGATTGAAGCACCAACACCCATTAAGGAATAGCCGATAGGGTCTTCCCATGTGGGCCTTAGTTATCAATCCAGTTTCTGGCCAAGGCAAAGGTGCTCGAATCGGGACCCATGTTGCCGGTTATCTCAATAGTCGTGGGATTAACTATGAAATTATCATTGGGCGTAACGGCATAGACCAAGCAGATTTACTTCAAAGATTCCTTGATCGCAATCCAGATTGCAGTGGTGTTATTGCAGTGGGTGGAGATGGGCTGCTTCATCTAGTTCTACAAAAAATTACTCCAGCACAAGTGCCATTAGCTTTGATTCCTGCAGGTACAGGAAATGATTTCGTTCGAACTTTGGGTTGGTCACCCGATGATCTTGATGCGATTCTTGAAGCAGTCTTGTCTAAGGGCCCGAGCTCTGTAGACCTAGGATTAGTCGACG
>OFRL01000254.1_pt1 | contig 27965 bp, 41 predicted proteins | sample 1543121 | NCBI WGS metagenome assembly OFRL01 (sample SAMN07774228, study PRJEB24372) | wastewater metagenome | isolation source: Lake Maggiore Cannobio | place: Italy: Cannobio | collected 2016-01
GAAGTGAAGTTGATCACGCCGGTGGCATTGGAGAAGGGCTCCAAGTTTGCAATCCGCGAGGGCGGCCTCACGGTGGGTGCGGGCGTTATCACAGAGGTTCTCTAGCAAGCCATGGCCAAGCAAAAGATCCGCATTCGGTTGAAGGCATACGACCATCGCATGTTGGATCAGTCTGCGCGCAAAATTGTGACGACTGCCGAGCGCACCGGTGCGCGGGTGGTTGGCCCGGTGCCCATGCCAACGCGCATCGAGCGGTTCTGCGTGCGGCGCGGTCCGTTCATTGACAAGAAGTCACAGGAGCATTTTGAGATCCGTACTCATAAGCGTGTGATTGATGTGATTGATCCCGATCCCAATACGATTGACACACTGATGCGGCTCAACCTGCCGGCCGGTGTTGATATTGAGATCAAGATTTAGCTGGCTGTTGAATTTTTAGATATTACTAGCTGAAAATTATGAACGGGCTGATCGGACGCAAACTTGGCATGGCGCAAATCTTTGATGACACTGGCATTTCGATTCAGGTCACACTGATTGAGGCGGGTCCGTGCTATGTCACGCAGCTCAAGTCGCCGGACAAGGATGGCTACCAGGCTGTGCAGCTTGGTTTTGGCGAAGTGAAGACTAAGCGGCTCACAAGCGGGCAGCGTGGCCATCTTAAAGCCAATGAGCTGCCAAACCTGAGCGTGCTGCGTGAGCTGCGCTTCAAGGGCGATGTGAATTATTCTGCGGGTGACAAGGTCACAGTTGCGCAAGCGTTTAAGAATGGCGATCTGGTTGATGTTGTGGGCATCTCCAAGGGCCGCGGTTTTCAGGGTGCGATCAAGCGCCATGGTTTTCACGGCGGACCGGTTACGCATGGGCAGTCCGATCGGCGGCGCGCGCCGGGTTCGATTGGCGCAGGCACCACGCCGGGACGGGTGCCGAAGGGTACGCGCATGTCGGGGCGCATGGGCAACCAGCGCGTGACTGCGCAGCATCTGCTTGTGGCGCTGGTAGATGACGCGCGCAACCTGCTGGCCATTCGCGGTGCTGTGCCGGGGCCGACGGGTGCGGTTGTTTTTGTGCGTGTGGCGCGCAAACAAAAGAACTCTGAAGCTGGCAAGGAATAGCAGCGATGCTCGTAGATGTGATTAATACAAGCGGCGAGAAGGTGAGCCGTGTTGAGCTGCCGGAGGAGATCTTCGGGGCGCCGGTAAATGTGGACTTGATGCATCAGGCATTGATGCGTCAGTTGAACAACTTGCGGCAGGGCAACCACAACACGCGCGGGCGGGGCGAGGTGCGCGGTGGCGGTGCCAAACCTTGGAAGCAGAAGGGCACGGGGCGCGCACGGCAGGGTTCGCGGCGTGCATCGCAATGGGTGGGCGGCGGTGTGGCGCATGGCCCGCATCCGCGCAGCTACCGGCAGGCTATGCCGCGCCAGATGCGCCGCGCAGCGCTGCGCTCGGCGCTGTCCGTAAAGCTGGCGCAGTCGGAGATTGTGGTGCTCGACACATTGCAGATGGCGGATTCCAAGACCAGCTCTATGCGGACGCTGCTTTCCGGCATGGGCATTGAGGGCAAGACATTGATCTTGCTGGCCGCACAGAATGAGGCGGTGGAGAAGGGTGCGCGCAATTTGCAGACGGCGCTCACCTTGCGCGCCGGATACTTAAACGTGCGCGACCTGCTTTATCACGAGAAGGTCTTGATGCCGCTGGATGCGCTTGAAGTGATTAAATCTTATTTGGGGGCGGAGGCGTAACGTGGCACTTACAGCTTACGATGTGCTGCGGCGTCCGTTGGTGACTGAGAAGACCAACTTTCACGTGAACAAGCTGCATCAATACGTTTTTGAGGTGGCTGGCGCAGCCACAAAGGTGCAGGTAAAGGAAGCGGTTGAGAAACTGTTTAAGGTGAGTGTTGCCAGCGTCAATACGATGGTGGTGCCTGCCAAGCGCGCGCGCCGCATGCGCCGCTTTACTACGCGCAAGCCGCAGAGCAAGAAGGCGATTGTCACCTTGGTTGAGGGCGACACAATCCCGGACTTCGAGGGCGTGCGCTAATGCCGATCAAGAAGTTCAAGCCCACCTCGCCCGGCAGGCGCGGAATGACGGGCTTCACGTTCGAGGAGATTACGCGGTCGGAGCCGGAGCGCTCGCTTGTGCGGCCGCTGCGCAAACGTGCGGGACGCAATGCGACTGGCCGTGTTACGGTGCGCCATCGTGGTGGCGGGCATCAGCGCAACTACCGCATCATTGACTTCAAGCGCGACAAGCTTGACATCCCGGCAAAAGTTGCCACCGTGGAGTATGACCCGAACCGCAGCGCGCGCATTGCACTGCTGCACTATGCGGATGGCGAGAAGCGCTATATTGTTGCGCCGCTTGGTTTGGCGGTGGGCGATGTCTTGCTGTCGGGCGTAAACGCGGATATCCGGCCCGGGCACTGCCTGCCCTTGGCGCGCATACCGCTGGGCACCCTGGTGCACAACATTGAGCTGCAGCCGGGGAAGGGCGGTCAGATTGTGCGGTCAGCCGGCACCTCAGCGCAGCTAGTGGCGAAGGAAGGCGACTTTGCGCAGATCCGCATGCCATCAGGTGAAGTGCGGTTGGTGCGGCAGATTTGCTTTGCGACGATCGGCGAGGTTGGTAATGCGGACAACCGCAACATCAATCTTGGAAAGGCCGGGCGCTCGCGCCACTTGGGAAGGCGGCCGGGGGTGCGTGGTTCCGCAATGAGTCCGCGCGACCATGCGCATGGCGGTGGTGAAGGCCGGCAAGGCATTGGTTTACCGGGTCCCAAAACGCCATGGGGCAAACCGGCGTATGGCAAGCGCACGCGCAAAAACAAAGTTACCGCCAAGTACATTGTCCGGCGGCGCGGCAAGAAGCGCTAACCTGGAGCCATTGAATGTCACGTTCACTTAAGAAGGGTCCGTTCATCGAGGCGAAGCTCTTGAAGCGCATCGAGGCGATGAATGAGAAAAGCGAAAAGCTGGTTGTGCGCACATGGAGCCGGCGGAGCACGATATTTCCGCAGCTTGTGGGGCATACGGTGGCAGTGCATGACGGCCGCCGGCATGTGCCAATTTACATTACCGAAAATATGGTCGGGCATAAGCTGGGTGAGTTTGCACCGACGCGCACGTTCAAGGGTCATGAGACCAAGAGCGCGGTGAAGAGCTAAGGCCATGGCGGAGACTGTTGCACGGGCTTATGCATTCAAGGTGCCGGGATCTGCGCAGAAGGCGCGCTTGCTGGCGGATCTTGTGCGCGGCACGCGTGCGCTGCAGGCAATCACAATGTTGAACGTGATGCCGCAAACTGCTGCGCGCCTTGTGAGCAAGGTCATTCGCTCTGCTGTGGCGAATGCGGAAAACAACATGCGCTTGAATGGCGCGGATCTTTTGGTAAAGACCATCATGATTGATGAGGGGCCGAGCCGGCGCGGCCGGCGCTACGGAGCACGCGGACGGATGAAGCCGATCAAGCACCGGTCTTCGCATATTACGGTTGAGCTTGCGGAAGCCGAGCGTTAGGCAATAGCAGGAAAATATTTGCAATGGGCCGAAAAGTACATCCGGTAGGGTTCCGATTAAAGATTGTCAAGGACTGGCAGGGGCGCTGGTTTGCCAAGGGGCGGCGTTATACGGAACAGCTGCACGAAGACTTGAAGATCCGCGAGAAGATTCGCACCGAGTATGCGCACGGGGCAATTGCGCTGGTTGATATTCAGCGCTTTCCGAACCTTGTGCATGTGACCGTGCACACGGCAAAGCCGGGTGTGTTAATTGGCAGCAAGGGCGCAACCATCAAGAAGGTGCGCGAAGAGCTGACGGTGACTTGTGGCATGCCTGTCAAAGTGGACATTGCCGAAATCACGGCGCCGGATTTGAATGCGGCTTTGATTGCCCAGAACGTGGCGAGCCAGCTTGAACGGCGCATTAGCCATCAGCGTGCGCTGAAGCGCGCCGTGGCGCAGGCCATGCGCGTTGGTGCGCAAGGCATCAAGGTTATGGTGTCCGGCCGCTTGAATGGTTCAGACATGACGCGGCGTGAGTGGGTGCGCGAGGGGCGCGTGCCGCTGCAGACATTGCGCGCAAACCTGGACTACGCACGGACGACGGCGCCGACCACCTATGGTGGCATTGGCGTGAAGGTGTGGGTTTACACAGGCACGGTGTCGGCTGATGGCAGCGCCGAGAAGAGCGAAACGCCTGCGACCAAGCAGGGGGACTAACGAGTTATGTTACTGCCCAAGCGCACTAAATACCGCAAGCAAATGCGCGGCCGCATGACGGGGCGCGCGTCGCGCGGTGCGACGATTGAGTTTGGCGACTACGCATTGCAGGCGCTGGAGCCGGGCTGGATTACGCAGCGCCAGATTGAGGCTGCGCGCCGCGCAATTATGCGCGCGCTCAAGCGCCGCGGCAAGTTGTGGATTCGGATATTTCCGGACAAGCCGGTGACGCATCGGGCGGCTGAGACGCGCATGGGCAAGGGCAAGGGCAGTGTGGACCATTATGTTGCAGTTGTGAAGCCGGGGCGCATGATGTTTGAATTGGCGGGTGCGCCGGAAGATCTGGCCAAAGAGGCGATGCGCCTGGCTGCGCACAAGCTGCCGATCAAGACGCAGTTCCGGATGCGCGAGTCCAGTTTTGGGGCATAGGCTGTAACCATGGCTGAGGCAGAGATCAAGGGAATGGATGCGCAACTGCTGCAGACTGGCATTGCGGACGCGCGCGAGGAGCTTTTCAAGCTGCGCTTTCAGCTGCGCTTCGGGCAGCTCACGGATGTCTCGCGCTTCCGAAAGACGCGGCGCAAAGTGGCGCGCATGCTGACCGAGCTGCGTGACCAGCAATTGAAGAGTGGCGGGGGAACCGACTGATGCGAAATTTGCGGCGGCGGATTACGGGCACAGTGGCCAGTGCCGGAAAAATGGACAAGACGGTTGTGGTTACCGTGGCGCGCACAATGGTGCATCCGCTGTACCGCAAAGTTACACGGCGGGTTGTGCGCTATCTGGCGCATGATGCGGAAAACGCTGCGAAGGTTGGCGACAAAGTTGTGATTGTGGAGTCGCAGCCGATCAGCAAGCAGAAGCGCTGGGCATTGGAGCGCATCCTGCATTCTGGCCCGGCGGCCAAATAGGTTATTGCCGTGATTCAACAAGAGTCTTACGTTGGGGTGGCCGACAATTCTGGTGCGCGCGAGATTATGGTCATCCGTGTGATGGGCGGGTCCACGCGCCGCTATGGCTTTGTGGGTGACATGGTGGTTGGCGCAGTAAAAGTGGCAACCCCCAACAGTGGCGTGAAGAAGAGTGAGATTGTGCGGGCTGTGATTGTGCGCACCGCCAAAGAGTACGGCCGCAGTGACGGGTCGCACATTAAGTTTGATGACAATGCCGTGGTGCTGCTCGATGGCGAGACCACCAATCCAAAGGGCACGCGGATCTTTGGGCCGGTGGCACGCGAATTGCGTGATCGCGGCTTCATGAAGATTATTTCGCTGGCGCCCGAAGTAATTTAGGTTCGATTGGAGTCGATTTAGATGGCAGTCAGGCGCGGGGATTTAGTGGAAGTGGTTGCGGGCAATCATGCCGGCAAGCGCGGTCAGGTATTGAAGATCTTGCGTGTGCGCAGCCAAGTGGTGGTGCAGGGCGTCAACATGCGCAAGAAGCACCAGAAGCAGCAGCAGACGGGCGGGCAGCGGCCGCTGTCTGCGGGCATCGTGGAGTTTGAAGGCCCGCTGCATATCTCCAACGTGATGGTAGTTTGTGCCAGCTGTGACAGCGCGGTGCGCCTTGGCACGCAGCGCGCGGATGGAAAGGTGCAGCGCACCTGCAAAAAATGCAAGACCGTGTTGGACAAATAGCGCATTGCTCATAGATTCTGAAAAAAGATGCCAAACCTTAAACAAAAATACCGCACCGAGATTGCCCCGGTGTTGATGCGTGAATTTGACTTCGCGAATGTGATGGAGGCTCCGCGCGTTCAGAAGGTTGTGATCAACATTGGCATGGGCGAAGCGATGGACAACGCAAAAATGGTGGACGCGGCGGTTGGTGATCTTTCGATCATCAGCGGCCAAAAGCCGGTGGTAACCAAGGCGCGCATCAGCATTGCAAACTTCAAGCTGCGCGAAGGCCGCTCGATCGGCACCAAAGTGACCCTGCGCAGCGCGCGCATGTGGGATTTTCTGGACCGGTTGATCAACGTGGCGCTGCCGCGGCTGCGTGATTTTCGCGGGCTTCCGCCGACAGGTTTTGACGGACGGGGTAACTGGACGCTGGGGCTGCGCGACCAGCTGATATTTCCGGAAATTGATTACGACAAAATTGACAAGCAACGCGGCATGGAAATCACAATTGTGACCAGCGCGCCTAGTGACGAGCAAGCCAGGAGACTTTTGACACTCATGGGCATGCCATTCAAGGCAAGGGTGAGCTGATGGCCAGGAAATCCAACATCGCGCGCGAGACCAAGCGCAAGTTTCAGGTGCGTGTGCGCAGCCGTTGCCGGCGGTGCGGGCGTGCGCGTGGTTTCATCCGCCGTTTTGAATTGTGCCGGATTTGTTTCCGTGAGCTGGCCCTTGAGGGTCAGATTCCCGGTGTAGCCAAGGCATCGTGGTAGGGGCCGCAGCACAATGACTATTAGTGATCCAATCGGCGATATGCTGACCCGCATTCGCAATGCTGTGGCGGTGGGGCATCCAGCCACCAGCATGCCCAGCTCGCGAATGAAAGTGGCGATTGCTGAGATTATGCAGGCCGAGGGCTTCATCGATGGCTTTGATGTTGTTACCGAGCCGGAGATGTTTCCGACGCTGCGTGTCAGCCTGCGCTATGTGGGCGAGCGGCGCAAGCGCCGCCCCGTAATTGCGGGTATCGTGCGCGTTAGCCGTCCGGGCATGCGCGTTTATTCAGGCAAGGCCGTGCTGCCCCGGGTGCTTTCGGGAATGGGCATTGCAATTATTTCTACCCCCAAGGGGTTGATGACGGACCAGCGCGCGCGCAAGTTGGGCGTGGGCGGTGAAGTTATCTGCCGGATTTGGTAGGAGCTGCAGAAATGTCGCGCGTGGGCAAGTCTCCAATTGTTTTACCGGCCGGTGTCAAGCTGGCTGTCAGCGGGCGCCAGGTTGATGTGCGCGGTCCAAAGGGCGGTCTTTCACTGCAGTGTGGCGAGGGCGTATCTTTGTCGCTGGCCGAGAACACCGTGACAGTGGCGCGGGTTGATGACAGCCCGTCAATGCGGGCATTGCACGGTACCACGCGGGCGCTTGTGAACAACATGGTCTTGGGTGTCAGCGCGGGCTGGCACAAGGTGCTGCAGATTGAGGGCGTCGGTTATCGCTCCGAGCTGCAGGGCAAGACGCTGGTGATGATGCTCGGTTATTCCCATCCGGTGCGGATCGATCCGCCGGCGGGGATTGATTTTGAAGTGGACTTAAAGGCGCGCACGATTACGGTGCGGGGGATAGACCGCGAGCTGGTTGGGCAGACAGCTGCCAACCTGCGGGCTTGGCGGCCGCCTGAACCCTACAAAGGCAAAGGTGTGCGTTACCTCGGTGAGAAGGTGCGCCGCAAGGCCGGCAAGTCCGGCAAGGCAAAGTAAGTCATGGCACAGCCACTTCGATCAGTTTCGCGAAAGCGGCGGCACACCCGTGTGCGCAAGCGCGTATCCGGCACTGCCGCCATGCCGCGCCTCAACGTTTTCCGGAGCCTGGGCAACATTTATGCGCAGGTCATTGACGACACAACCGGAAAGACGCTTGCGCAGGCTTCAACATTGGATCCGGCGCTGCGTGATGCCGTTGCCGGCAAGCCCAAAACAGACCAGGCCAAAACGGTTGGCGGTGCTGTGGCAGAGCGCGCCAAGGCGGCGGGAATTGCAAAGGTAGTATTTGACCGTGGTGGCTACAAGTACCACGGGCGCGTGAAGGCGCTGGCTGATGCAGCGCGGGCTGCGGGCTTGGAGTTTTAGGAGAAACCATGACCAGACGTCCACAAGGGAAGCGGCCGCCAGAGCGGCCTTCAGATTATGAAGAGCGCATTGCTGATATTTCGCGCGTAGTTACGGTGGTAAAGGGCGGGCGGCGTTTTAGCTTCCGCACCGTTGTGGTGGTGGGCGACCAGAAGGGCATCGTGGGCGTCGGTATCGGCAGCGCGCGGGCTGTTCCCGACAGCTTAAAGAAGGCTGGTGAGCGGGCGCGGCAAAACCTTAAAAAGATTCCGCTGCTTGGCACCACCATCCCGCATGAGATCACCACCCAGTATGGTGGCGCGAAAGTGTTCTTGAAGCCGGCATCGCCCGGTACGGGACTGGTTGCGGGCGGCGGCATGCGCGCTGTGCTGGAGTGCGCGGGCGTCAAAGACGTGCTCACCAAATCCCAGGGCAGCAACAACACACTCAACGTGGTCAACGCAACCATGGCGGCGTTGCTGACAATGAAGCGCCCGGAAGACGTTGCGCTGCTGCGCGGCAAAGATGTTTCCCAGGTGTCTCCAGTTTGGGCGCGCAAACGCGTTGAACCGAATGGCTAAAAGTGTGCGCGTGACGCTGGTGCGCAGCGCAATTGGGTTTTCCATGCGCCACAAGGCGACGGTGCGGGCGCTCGGATTGCGCCGTCTGAATCACACCGTGGAGCTGGCTGACACGCCGCAGCTGCGCGGCATGCTATCCAAAGTTGCGCGTCTGGTCGAAATCCAGGAAGCCTAGGCAGGAGCCTCGTTGTAATGAAGTTGCATGATCTTAAACCGGCCCCGGGGTCGCGCCACAAGCGCAAGCGCCTTGCGCGTGGCCACGCAGCCGGGCAGGGCAAGACCGCGGGACGCGGCACCAAAGGTGCGGGCGCGCGCCGCGGAACGGCGGGGCGGTTGTATCGTGAGGGCGGCAACCTGCCGTTGGTGCGCAAGCTGCCTTTTAAGCGCGGGTTCACAAATATTCACAAGGTGCATTACACCGCCATCAATCTTGACCAGCTGCAAGCGCTGGAGCTGCCGGGCAAAGATGTGACGCCGGTGACGCTTGCGTTTGCCGGATATGTAAAGGACCCACGCCAGCAGCCGATTGTGGTGCTGGGCCGCGGCAAGCTGCTCAAGGCGCTGAATGTGCGTGCGCATCGGTTTTCCGAGGCCGCTGCAGAAAGCATTCGCAGCGCTGGCGGCACGGTTGATGTACTGCCGCTTGGCGAAATTGGCGTGGCTGAGTAAGGGAATCGGAATCTAAAATGCGCACAGCAGGTTTGCGCCGGCTCTGGACGGCGCGTGATTTACGCAACCGGATTCTACTGACCATTGGTTTGTTGATTCTGTATCGGTTGGCGGCGCATGTGCCGGTGCCCGGTGTGGACCGCGCTGCGATTTCGCGCATTCTGCAGTCTCAAACCGGGGCTGGCAATTTGCTTGGTTTGTTTGATCTGCTTTCCGGCGGCACGGTGTCCAACTTTTCCGTGCTTGCCATGGGCGTTTACCCTTACATCACCGCGCAAATCATTTTGCAACTGCTTGTACCGATTATTCCGGCACTGAAGCAGCGCGTTGAAGACGATCCTGCTGAGGGGCGCAAGTTCATGGAGCGCTGGACTTACTTTTTGGCAATTCCCATGGCCAGCCTGAATGCCATCGGCCAAATCAGATTGTTCCAGTCGTCGGGTATCCAAGTGCTGCCGAACTTTGGGTTTACGGCTGCTTTGGCGCTGCCGACCGCGACTACCCTGATTACGATGACAGGCGGGACTATGTTTGCGATCTGGCTGGGCGAGCTGATTTCCGAATATGGCATTCGCAATCAGGGCCTTTCATTGATTATTTTTAGCGGCATTGTGAGCCGGCTGCCGCAAAGTGTCGGGCAACTGTGGGCGGACGAAGCGACGCGGTATTTGGCGCTGGCCATTTTCCTTGGCTTGCTGGCGTTGACTGTGTTTGCAATTGTGGTTGTGACGCAGGGGCGGCGCAATGTGCCGGTAATGTATCCGGGGCGGCGGATCGGCCAGCGCCAGTCTATGCCTGTGCGCGGCACATTGCCGTTGCTGGTGAACATGGCTGGCATGATCCCGATCATATTTGCGTCGGCCATCCTGAGTTTCCCGGCCATCATTGCGCAGTTCTTCACCGGCAGCCAGTACGCTTGGGTGCGCAACTTTGCCGTCGGTATGCAAAATTTGTTTGCTGACCAGAGCAATTGGGGCTACATACTGATCTATTTCAGCATGGTTGTGATTTTCTCGTTCTTCTACACAGATGTGTTGTTCCAGCAGCAGAACTATGGCGAGAACCTTAAGCGTGCCGGGGCGCAGGTGCCGGGCGTTACGCGCGGTGCTGCCACACAACGCTATCTGAACCGGGTGCTGCGCCGCATCACTCTGCCGGGCGCGCTTCTGCTTGGTGCGGTGGCAGTGCTGCCGCTGCTGGTGGGTGTGTTGTTTTTCAGCTCTGGCAGCAACGCATTCTTTGCGATTGGCTCTGGCCTGCTGATTGTGGTGGGTGTGGTGAAAGAAATGTTTTTTGGCCTTGAAGCGGAGTTGAAGGTGCGCGGATACGATGAGACGCTGCTGGTGCGCTAGGGGCGCTGGCGTTTGCCGTTTTATTTTGTGATGATTGGCCCGCCGGGTGCGGGCAAGGGCACGCAGGCTAAAGAGCTGGCGCGCTTGTTGGAGCTGGTGCATATTTCAACAGGCGACCTGTTTCGGGATAACATCCGGGCCGGGTCTGCGCTTGGCAAGCGGGTTGAGGCAGTTCTGGCGAGTGGCGCGCTGGTGCCGGATGAGCTAACGATTGAGCTGGTGCGCGAGCGGTTGCGTGCGCCGGACTGTGTGCGCGGTGCAATTTTGGATGGCTTCCCGCGTACGCTGCCGCAAGCCGAGGCTCTGAGCGGGCTGTTGGCAGAGGCGGGCGATAAGATAAGTTTGGCGCCTTACATAAAAGTAAGCGACCAAATACTTGTGGAGCGATTAACGGGGCGGCGGACTGACCGGCGCACCGGGCGCATTTATCATGTGAAGTACAACCCGCCCCCGGAGGGAGCGGACTTGGAGCAGCGGCCGGACGATGCGGAGCACACAGTGCGCCGGCGGATTGCGGAGTATTACGCGAACACCGCCCCGCTGCTGGAGTACTACCGGAAGGCCGGGGTGTTGCGGGAGTTTGATGGCGAGCTGGCGATTGCCGATGTGTTGCAGTTGATTGTGGCTGCAGCACGGGAGCTGCGGCCCGCATGATTGTGATCAAGACCGCCGCAGAGATTGCCAGCATGCGGCGCGCCGGGCGGGTGGTGGCAACATTGCTGCAAGATGTGGGTGCAAAGGTGCGCCCGGGTGTAACGACGCTGGAATTGGACCAGCTGGCAGGGCAGGTGTTGGAGCGGCAAGGCGCAACCAGCCCGTTTATTGGCTACCAGCCGGCACAGGCGCGCAAGCCGTACCCCGGGTACACCTGCATGTCTGTGAATGAGCAGGTGGTGCACGGTGTCCCAGGCACCCGCCGCCTGGTAGACGGGGACATTTTGACAATTGATTGCGGCGCCCTGTTAGATGGATGGGTGGCCGACGGGGCGTGGACGTTTGCAGTGGGAACAATTGGCGCGGAGGCGCGCGAGTTGTTGCAGGTGACCGAGCAGGCATTGTATGCGGCGATAGCAGCGAGCCGCAACGGAAACCAGAGCGGCGATGTTGGCGCCGCGATGCAGAAGGTGGTGGAAGCGCATGGCTTCAATGTCATTCGCGAGCACACCAGCCATGGAGTGGGGCGCGAGTTGCATGAAGATCCGCACATTCCCAACCACGGCAAGGCGGGCACGGGGCTGCGCCTGCGGACGGGCATGACAATTGCGATGGAGCCGATGGTGCTCGCGGGGCACTACGCCACGCAGCTGCTGGATGATGAGTGGACCGTGGCTGCGAAGGACGGCCGGCTGACGGCGCATTTTGAACATACCATTGCCATACAGGATGGCGATGCAGAAATACTTACGCGGCTCTAAGTGATTGGAGCCCGGATAGAGGAGATGGCGGATTATGAAAGTTTCAGCTTCGGTGCGGCCCCGCTGCCCCAAGTGCAAAATTGTGCGCCGGCGGCGGCGCGTGTTTATTGTGTGCGAGAACCCGCGCCACAAGCAGCGCCAGGGTTAAGCGCAGCAGTGGCTAGCATAAAGGTGAACTATGGCACGAATTGAGGGCGTCGAGCTTCCACGCAGCAAACGCGTGGAGATTGGCATGACCTATATTTTTGGTGTCGGACTTTCCACTTCACACAAAATTCTTGCTGCGACCGGGATAAATCCGGACACGCGCGTCAAGGACTTGACTGAGGCGGAGGAGGCTAAGCTGCGCGAATACATCACCAGCAACGGGTTGCAGGTGGAGGGTGACCTGCGGCGTCAGGTGCAGCTTAATATCAAGCGCCTCGTGGAGATCGGCTCCTACCGCGGGCGGCGGCACCGCACCAATTTGCCAATGCGCGGCCAGCGCACGCGCACCAATGCGCGCACCCGCAAGGGCACCAAGAAGACGGTGGCCGGCCGCGGCAAGAAGCGTGGTGCACGCAAGTAGCACGGGGGAATTAGGGTAAATGAAATCACAATCCAAACCTGCGCGCCGCAAGCGCGAGAAGCGTGTTGTTCCGCGCGGGCGTGCTTATGTGCACGCCACGTTCAACAACACAATCGTAACGTTCACGGACCAGCAGGGCAACACGCTGGCATGGGGCAGCGCCGGCAAAACCGGGTTCAAAGGATCGCGCAAGAGTACGCCGTACGCCGCGCGCGTTGCAGCCGAAGAGGCATCTAAGGCCGCCAAAGAGCTTGGCATGCTGGAAGTTGAAGTTTTCATCAAGGGTCCCGGACCGGGGCGCGAGTCTGCGATTCGTGCGATTCAGTCACTGGGCATCAAAGTGCGTTCTATCACTGATACCACGCCCGTTCCGCATAACGGGTGCCGGCCGCCCAAGCGGCGGCGCGTTTAATTTCAGGAGGGTTTGGCTTAGCATGGCAAGGTATACAGGTCCGGTTTGCAGGTTGTGCCGCGCAGAGGGTGAGAAGCTCTTCCTGAAGGGCTCGCGCTGTCTGACGCCGAAGTGTGCGTTTGAGAAGCGCCCGTTTATACCGGGCGCGCATGGCAATCAGTCAACATTCAAGCGTAAGCGCGATTCTAACTTTTTGCTGCAGTTGCGCGCCAAGCAGCGCGTGCGGCGCACCTATGGATTGCTTGAGCGCCAGTTCCAGCATTATTACGAGGCGGCTGCCGCAATGCGCGGTGTCACCGGCGTGAACATGCTGCAACTCCTGGAGACGCGCCTTGACAATGTTGTCTACCGGCTAGGCTACGCCCAAAGCCGGGCGCAGGCGCGCATCTTGGTTTCGCACGGCCACTTCACTGTGAATGACCGGCGCATCAACGTGCCGTCCGTTCAGCTGAATGCCGGTGATGTAGTGCGCGTGCGCCAGTCGTCGCGCGCCAACGGCTATTTCAAAGAGGTGTCTGACTTGGCGGAGGTGCGCTCCACGCCCGGCTGGCTGAGTCGCAATATTTCTGATTTGGACGGCAAGGTGTTGCAGCTGCCGCTGCGCAACGAGATTGACACGCCGGTGAATGAGCAGCTGGTTGTGGAGTTTTATTCGCGCTAAGCCCCAAGGCTTGCAGCGGGAGGATTGATCATTGATTACTATAAGTGGTTTTGCAACTCCAAAAATTGAGCGCGACCGTGTGGCGCGAAATTATGGGAAATACAGCATCGGACCGCTCGAGGCGGGCTATGGCATTACGCTGGGGAATGCTTTGCGGCGGGTGCTGCTCTCTTCGCTGGATGGCGCAGCGATTACCTCGGTGCGCATTAGTGACACCTACCATGAGTTCACTGCGGTGCCGGGCATGCGCGAAGATATGCTGCAGGTAATGCTGCATCTGCGTGATCTGCGCTTGAAGCTGCTGGAAGGCGCGGTGGCGCGCTTGTACCTGAAAGTTCGCGGCGAGGGCACAGTAACTGCGGCGGACATTATTTGCCCGCCGGAGGTTGAGATCATCAACCCCGAGCTATATTTATTTACGATGGATGGAGAGCGGGCGAAGTTTGACATGGAGCTCTCTGCCCAGCGCGGGCGCGGATTCTCCGTCGGCGAGGAGCGCGGGCGCCTGCCAATTGGTGAGCTTCCGGTTGACGCAGTCTTCAGCCCCGTGCGCAAGGTGAACTGGGATGTTGAGAGCGCGCGCCACGGCCAGAACATTGGCTTTGACAAACTGGTGATGGAAATTTGGACAGACGGCACCATCAGCCCCGAGGATGCCATGAGCGGCAGTGCGGCGATCCTGATGCATCACTTGCGTGAGATTTCGGGCGTCACCGAGGAGATGATGGCGGGCGTTGAGACTGATGAAGCGGTGGCGGTGAAGGGTGTGGGCGAGCTTTACGAGCGCTCCATTGACACGCTGCAGCTTAGCGTGCGCGTATTCAATGCGCTTAAGCGATCTGGTATTCATACCGTTGGCGAGCTGGTGGATTATGTGAAGAAGAGCCCGGATGCTATGTTGTCGATCCGGAATTTTGGCGAGAAGTCGCGCGATGAGCTGCGTGACAAGCTCGTTATGGAAGGTTTGGTGGATGCCGAGTTCTTCGCAACCGAATCGCCTGAGCAGGAAACTCCGTCATGAGGCATCGTATTGCCGGGCGGCGGCTGAATAAGAGTGCTGCGCACCGCAACTCCATGCGGCGCAGTTTGATGAAGGATGTCATTCAGCACGAGCGCATTCAGACAACCGAAGCCAAGGCGCGCGCAGTGCGCGGCGAAATTGAGCGCATTATCACGATTGCCAAGCGCGGGCGATTAACCGGCGACGCCGTGCGGTTGGTGCATGCCCGCAGGCTTGTGATCAGCCGCATCGGCGATCAAGCGCTGGCCAAGAAAGTGTTTGACGACATTGCGCCGCGCTACGTGAACCGCGCCGGTGGGTATACGCGGATGCTGAAGCTGGAGGCGCGGCGGGGCGATGCTGCGAAGCAGGTGTTGCTCGAGCTGGTAGAGGAGTAGCCGTCGGGCGGAATGGGTCGCTATCGGGCGCTGCTGGCCTATGATGGCACGGATTTTTGCGGGTATCAAAGGCAGGCCGCGGGGCGCAGCGTGCAGGGAGAAGTTGAGGCGGCACTTGGGAGAATTAGCAATCAGCCAGCCGTGCCTGTGTCGGCCGCGGGGCGAACAGACAGTGGTGTGCATGCCAGCGGGCAGGTGATTGCGTTTGACTTGGATTGGGTGCACGGGGCGGAGCGGTTGTGTGCGGCGATAAATGCACACTTGGCGCTGGATGTTGCGGTGCAGAAAGTTGAGGTCGCGGGTGCTGATTTTCATCCGCGCTTCGCTGCGAAATTGCGGCGGTACGAGTACCAGATTTATAACGCGGCCGTGCGACTGCCGCGCACAGCGCGCAGCCACTGGAATGCGTGGCCGGAGCTGGATGTGAAGTTGATGGGCGCGGGCGCGAATGCGCTGCTCGGCGAGCATGACTTTGCAACATTTGGCACTGCGCCAGAAGGTGGCGGCAGCACAGTGCGCACGGTGACGCGCGCGGCATGGTCTAGCGATGGTGCTGTGCTTTTGTTTGAGATTGCGGCAGACGGCTTCTTGTACCGCATGGTTAGAAGCATTGTGGGTTCGCTGTGCCAGGTTGGTTGGGGGGCATGGCCTGTGGGAGAAATTGAGAGACGGCTGGCAGCCTGCGACCGGAAACTTTCCGGGAGCGCTGCGCCGGCGCATGGGTTGAGTCTTGTAGCAGTGGAGTATTGAGGTATTGTGGTGTATAAAACTTACGCAACCAAATCAAGTGAGGTGGAGCCCGTGTGGTTCGTGGTTGATGCCAGCGGGCTTACGCTCGGGCGTCTAGCTACGCGCATTGCGGTAATTTTGCGCGGCAAACACAAGCCGATGTTTAGTCCGTCGCTGGACACGGGGGACTTTGTGGTTGTCATCAATGCGGAGAAGGTTATTGTGACCGGCGACCGCCTTGATCAGAAAAAATATTACCGGCACTCCCTTTATCTGGGCGGGCTGAAGGAAATAACCTTGCGGCGCCTGCTTGAGACCCACCCCGAACGCGCACTTGAGATGGCCGTGCGCGGCATGCTGCCCAAAACGCCGCTGGGGCGCCAGATGCTGCACAAGCTGAAGATCTATTGCGGCGGGGAACATCCGCATGCTGCGCAGCAGCCGACGGCAATGCCGGTATAGTTGGCGCGAGGATTAATTACATGACTGACCAGCAATATTACGAAGGGGTGGGACGGCGCAAGCGCAGTACTGCGCGGGCGCGTTTGTTCCCGGGCGGCGCGGGCAAGATGACCGTGAATGATCTGCCGGGCCGTGAATACTTTGACCGGCTGGGTGATTACGACTCCGCTGTTTCGCCTTTGCGGGCGACCGGGACGGAAAAGCAGTTTGACATTACGATTGTGGTGCTGGGAGGCGGGATAACTGGCCAGTCCGATGCATCGCGGCATGCAATTGCGCGTGCGCTGCTCAAGATTAACGAGGAGCTGCGGCCGCAGCTGCGCAAGGCCGGGCTGCTAACCCGTGATGCGCGCGAGAAGGAGCGCAAGAAGCCGGGCCTTAAGCGGGCTCGCAAGGCGCCCACTTACACAAAGCGTTAGTGCTCAAACTGCCGGCTCCAGCCGGCAGTTTGTTTTTACATAGGCGCTTACGTTAGCTTGGTGAAGTTACAATTGCCCAGTGTCTATGAGCTCCGATATTTTGATCACAATTGTAGGCTTGGGTCCGGGCGCGGTGGGTATGCTCACCCGCGACGCATGGGATGTGCTGGCTGGAGCGGCTGTTATCTATTTGCGGACGCAGCGCCATCCTGCGGTGGCCGGGCTGCCGCCTGGAGTGCCGGTCCATTTTTGCGATGACATCTACGAGGACACTGCGGATTTAGGCGCTGTTTATCCGGCAATTGCGGCGCGAATTTTGGCAGTGGCAGAGAGCACGGGCAGCGTGGTTTATGCAGTGCCGGGTGATCCGCATACTGCAGAAGCATCGGTGGAATTGATACGGGCGGAAGCGGGCAAGCGGGGCTGGGCTGTGCGCATTTTACCTGGGGTGAGTTTTGTGCAGCCGGTGATGGCGCTGCTCGAGCGCGATGTTTTGCCGGGCCTGCAGCTGTGTGATGCGCTTGCGATTTTGGATTTGCACCATCCGCCGGTGAGCCCGGATGTACCAGTGCTGCTGGCGCAGGTTTACAGCCGGGCAGTTGCCTCGGAGCTGAAGCTAACGCTGATGAACCAGTACCCCGAGGAGTTGCTGGTGGCGCTGGTGCATGCGGCGGGCAGCGCTGCAGCACTCGTTGAGTGGCTGCCCTTGCATGCCGTTGACCATAGCCCGCATATTGGGCACTTGACGTGCCTGTATGTGCCGGCGCTCGCAGTAGGATCCGGTTTTGCCGCGCTCGAAGCTACCGTTGCGCACTTGCGCTCGCCTGCGGGCTGCGCCTGGGATCGCGAGCAGACGCACCAGTCGCTGCGCGCGACTTTGCTTGAGGAGACCTACGAGGTGCTGGCGGCGCTGGATGCTGCGGATGCGCATGCATTGCAGGAGGAGCTGGGCGACTTGCTGTTGCAGGTGGTGCTGCACGGCCAGATTGCTGTTGATGATGGCGAGTTTCAGATGCATGCTGTGCTGCGCGATATCAACGCCAAGCTTGTGCGGCGCCACCCGCATGTGTACGGCACGCTCAAACTGCCGACTGCAGATGCTGTTGTGCAGCACTGGGAGCGCATCAAGGCTGCAGAAAGGCGCGAGAACGGCACGGCAGTGCCCGACAGCGTGCTGGCGGGCGTACCGCGGGCGCTGCCGGCGCTGGCGCTGGCGCAAGCGCTGCAGGCGCGTGCGGCGCGCGTGGGCTTCGACTGGCCGGCGGTTGAGCCAGTGCTGGCGAAAGTGATGGAGGAATTGGGCGAGGTGCAAGCAGCAGATGATGAGGCGCAGCGCTTTGCCGAGCTTGGCGACTTGCTGCTGAGTGTAGTGAATTGGGCGCGGCATTTGAAAGTGGACGCGGAAGCAGCGCTGCGCGTTGCGGCGGTGCGTTTCAGGGCGCGGTTTGAGCTAGTGGAGCAGGCCGCGCGAGAGCTGGGGCGCTCGCCTTCGGAGATGACACTGGCTGAGTTGGATGCACTTTGGGATCAAGCGAAGGTTGCCCACGAGTTGGCTGGTTCAACAGCGCTTGGTGATCAGGTGCCAACCCCTGCGGCTGACGCGCACTAACTTGTGCGTCTGGATGCACTAACAGTTGCGGCGGATAACGCGCCGTTTTTATTTTGGTGGTGTTTGTATGAGCTGGATGTAGTTTCCGTCCGGGTCTGCCAGTGTGGCGACAATGCCGCCCCATGGTTCCCGTTCTGGCGGGCGCACAAAAGTCACCTGCCCCGTCAGCCGCGCACATTCTGCCATTGCGTCCGCAACGAAAAGATTTAGCTGGCAGCGTGCGGGCATCTGGTTGGTGCCGTGCACCGCGCTGTGGTGGATGATGCGCAACAGGGAGCCGCCAAGCTGGAAGACTGGATCGTGGTAATTGGGCACACGCTCAAGCTGCAGCACGTTCTCGTAAAAAGCAGCCAGCCGCTCGGGTTCGCTGCTAGCCAGCATAACGGTGAGTTCAATTATTCGCATGGCAATAATTCGCCGCTGTGCCGTTTCAAGTGTGTACCCATCTAAAAAACATTGTACCCGCAGCTGACAGTGGCGCCTGTTCGTGTTATTCTTGGCGAGTAGACTGACCGGTCAGTTCAGTAAATTATGGCTATTTTCCAGCGTTCTAATCCTAAGGGGCGCGTGCATGCCACGCGCCGCCGTATCCTTGAGGCAGCCATCAGCGTGTTTGCGCGCAAAGGCTACCACGAGGCCAGCATGGACGAAATTGTAGCGGAGAGCAGTTCTTCCAAGGGCTCGCTGTACTCACATTTCCCCGGCAAGCAGCAAATGTTTCTGGCAATTGTTGAGGAGTTTGTGGCGGGCCTGCAGGAGCGGCTGGATGAGGCGATTGCCGGCAGCCACGATGGCGTGGAGCGCGTAGAGGCGGCGCTGCGCGTATGCATGGAAACTTTTGGTCAGCATCGCAGCCTTGCAAAAATTTTGCTGGTGCAAGCGTTGGGATTGGGTGCGGCGTTTGAACACAAGCGGCTTGAGGTGCACCGGCGTTTCATTCGCATCATTCAAAGTTACCTTGACCAGGCGGTGGATGAGGGCGCAATTCCGCCGCTTGACACGCAAGTGGCAGCGCATGCCTGGATGGGCGCGTTGAACGAGGTGGTCATCCAGTGGGTGCATACCGGCGAGCCGGCGCCGGAGCGCGCGCTGCCTGCGCTGCGCAACATCCTGCTGCGCAGTGTGGGTGTTTCAGAGCAGCGGATCAATCGGCGGGAGGCGGCCACGGTTGCACCTGCCACTGCGGTGCATCTGGAGCGGCCCGCACTGCTGGCTGCCCTGCATGCGCGGCTGGCTGCCGGCGAGGCTGTAATTTTGAGCCACACTGTGCCGTGGCCAGCCGTTTCGCTTACCGGTTTTTTGCGCAAGGCGGGCGGATTGCAGCGCGTGTATTGGTCGCACGCAGGCAACCCGCTGGCTTTTGCCGGATTTGGCGAAGCAGCGCGTGTGGTGGCTGCAGCCAGTGATGCTTTCAATAGTGTGCGCAGCGCATCAGCTGCGCTGTTTGCACGCATTCTCTCCACCGGTGAGCAGCCACCGGCGCAAGTGCAGCCGCGGTTGTTTGGGGGCTTTGCGTTTCGCGATGCTGTGCCAGACGAGATGTGGGCAGCGTTTCCGGCAGCCTGCTTTGTGCTGCCGCAAGTGCTGTTGACACGCCATCAGGGGCAGGTGTGGTTGACGCTGAACATGCGCATTGAGCATGGCAGTGATGTGCAGCATTTGGATGAGCGCATCGTGGCGGAGCTGGAGCGACTGCGCACTCTGCCGGACGATCCTGCACCCGCTGTGCAACGCGCGTTTGGCGGGGGCGTGGCGCTGGGAACTCAAGCGCAGTGGATAGAACATGTGCGCAGCGCCACCGCGAAGATCCGCGCGGGCGAACTGCAAAAGGTGGTGCTTGCACGCGCGCTTGATTGGCCGCATCCAATCGATCCGCTTGCGGCGCTTATCCATCTCAAGCAGCACTATGCGGGCACCTACCGCTATTTGATTGAGCCGCAGCCTGGCAGTGCGTTCTTTGGTGCCACGCCCGAACTGCTTGTGCAGTCTGACGGGCGCGTGCTGCGCAGTACGGCGCTGGCTGGATCCATAGGCCGTGGCGCAAATGCGCAAGAGGACGCTGCGCTGGGGCGCGAGCTGCTTGCAAGCGCCAAGGACCGCGGCGAGCATGAGCTTGTGGTGCGCGATATTTGCACCCAACTGGGCCCGTTTGTCAAAACGGTGGCGGCTGCGCGCGAGCCCAACCTGCGCCGCCTGAGCAACATTCAGCACCTGCAAACTGCCATTGAAGGCGAGGCGCTGGAAGGCGTGGACTTGTTGGCGGTGGCTGCGGCGCTGCATCCCACGCCGGCGCTTGGCGGAGTGCCGCGGGCGCAGGCAATGCAGTTGCTGGCCGAGCTGGAGCCGACCTCGCGCGGATGGTTTGGCGCACCGGTGGGCTGGCTGGATGCGCACGGTGGCGGGCTGCTGGCAGTTGCCATCCGCTGCGCGGTTACAAATGGCTACGCGGCCCGGCTGTACGCAGGTGCGGGCATTGTGGCTGATTCTGATCCGGAGCGTGAATGGCATGAGACTGAGCTAAAGCTGCGGCCCATGCTGGATGCGCTGGGTGCGTAACCGGCAAGACCGTGCATGCTTCCGCTGCTGGCACGCCGCAGAATAATTTTTGAGGCATTGGAGGAAAGCGATGGCACATGAGTTTCCGAAGACTCCGCTAAACAAGGTGAAGCGGCTGCCTGAAAAAGGGCACTACGATGCGGCCAGCATTTATGCGGTGGTGGATGCGGCTTTGATCTGCAGCGTTGGCTATGTAATTGACGGGCAGGTGTATGTGACGCCAACGATGCATGCGCGCGATGGCGACCAGATTCTGCTGCATGGTTCGCGCGCCAGCCGCATGCTGCGGCATCTTGATGGCGGCGGGGCTGTGTGCATCTCCGTCACCATCGCGGATGCGCTCGTGCTTGCGCGCTCAATTTTCGAGCATTCTATGAACTACCGCTCTGCGACGCTTTTTGGTCATGGAACGCCGGTTGTTGGCAGTGCTGCGCGGCGCGCTGCGCTGCAAATGTTTGCGGAGCGCATGATTCCGGGGCGCTGGAATGATGCGCGGCAGCCGGATGAAGGCGAGCTGAAGCAGACAACGATTGTGGCCGTGCCAATTGAAAGCGCAGCGGCAAAAATTGCGGACGGCATGCCAACCGATAACGACGCAGACATGGACTATCCGGTGTGGGCCGGCATCATACCGATGCACCATTCATACGGTGTGCCAGTAGCAGACCCGCGGACGCAACCGGAGCGGCCATTGCCAGAGTATCTGCGTGGCTTTGCATCCGCGTAGCCGCGTTGGGTCGGGCACTGTTGCGTGAGCCGCCGGTTATTTCCCCGACACACAAATTGGAATCAATGTTAAGTTCAGCGAACCGCAACATGTTGTGGGCGTCCATATTTGTGGATGAGCTGGCGCGGGCCGGGTTGCGCGCAGCGGTGATTGCGCCGGGCTCGCGTTCCACGCCGCTTGCATTTGCGTTTGCCGCTAACCGCCAGATTACCGTGCACTCGCTGCTGGACGAACGCAGCGCGGCTTTCTTTGCGCTGGGCATTGGCCTGCACAGCGGGCGGGCTGCTGCGCTGCTGTGCACCAGTGGTACGGCCGCTGCCAACTTCTTGCCAGCGATTATGGAAAGCAATCATGCGCGCGTGCCGATGCTGGTGTTGACGGCGGACCGGCCGCCGGAGGCGCGTGCGTCCGGCGCCAACCAGACTGTTGACCAGGTGAAGCTATACGGTGACCAAGTGCGCTGGTTTCAAGAAGTGGCACTGCCGGAGGCCAATCCATCGGACCTGATGCTGCGCTACCTGCGCAGCATGGCTGATCGTGCGGTGGCGCTTGCGATGGGCACACCGGCTGGCGCGGTGCACCTGAATTTTCCTTTTCGTAAACCGTTGGAGCCAACTGTGGTTGACGGTGACGTGCCCAACGATCCAGCTGGTAGCGGCGTCCAAAGTGCGCACGAGCCGCAGCTTCGGATTTCCAGCGGCGCGCACTCGCCGCGGGTTGAGCAGGTGCGCGCTGTCGCCGAGGCGCTGCACAGCGCCCAGCGGCCTGTGATTGTGTGCGGGCCGCGCTGTGGTGGCGCGGGGTTTGCGGATGCCGTGCAGCGTCTGGCGGTGCAGTTGCGGGTGCCATTGCTTGCGGACGCACTTTCTGGCGTGCGTTTTGCCGACCGGCCCGCTGGTGCTTCGGAAGTGGTGTTCGGCTTGTATGAAAACTACGCGGGGAGTACGGTACTGCCGCAGCCGGATTTGGTGCTGCGATTTGGAGCACCGCCAATTTCTGCGGCGCTTGAGCGCTTGCTCGATGGCAGTAGCGCGCTGCAACTTCTTGTTAGTGAGAGCGGTACTTACGAGGATCCGGTTCACCGATTGGGTGCGCTTTATCAGTGCGACGCGGCCGAGTTGTGTGCGCTTGTGTCTGCAGAACTTGTATCGCGATCGATGCGGGTTGCGACTGGGTGGACCGCACAGTGGGCGGGCTGTGAGGCTCGGGCAGCAACTGTGATTGCGGCCGAATTTGATAGCGATGCGGTGGAAGGCAGTGTGGTGGCATTGGTCGGCGCAGCGCAACCGGAAGGTGTTCCACTATTCATCGCCAGCAGCCTGCCGGTGCGCCATTTGGACCAGTTTGCTGCACCGCGTGCAACACTTATGCCGGTCTATTGCAACCGCGGCGCAAGCGGAATTGACGGAACAATATCAAGCGCGTTGGGCGTAGCGGCCAGCAGCGGCCAGCGTATTACCTTGGTGTTGGGCGACCTTGCTTTTTACCATGACCTCAACGCGCTGCTTGCGCTGCGGCGCTGCGGCTTGCAGGCCATAATTGTGGTGCTGAACAATAATGGGGGCGGTATATTTCGGCGCCTGCCCGTGGCCAAATTCGAGCCGACATTCACCGACCTGTTCGTAACGCCACATGGGCTTGAGTTTTCGGGCGCTGCCGCACTGTTCGGACTGCATTATCAATTGATTGTAGAGATTCGTGAATTCAAGGCTGCGTTCCACGCGGCGCTGGCCGGATACGAGAATCAGTTGATAGAAGTGCAAACTGACTCTGCGGCGCATGAGGTTGCGCGACAGCGCATCATTGCAGCGCTGCGGCCCGCAGGTTAGCAACCCGGCGCAGCGCGCGTTCAATCTACGCAGTCGCAATCACATCCAATTCAAGGAGCAACAACAATGGAAGCAGTGCAGTGGGCCACGGTAAAGGAGTTCGAAGACATCACGTATCAAAAATTTGAGGGTGTTGCGCGCATTGCATTTAATCGGCCGGAGGTGCGTAATGCATTTCGGCCGCAGACCATTGATGAAATGATTGAGGCGTTTAACCATGTCTGGCATGACCAGCAGGTGGGCACAATTTTGCTTACCGGAAACGGGCCCGCGAAGGATGGCAAGTACGCTTTCTGCAGCGGCGGTGATCAGCGCGTGCGCGGGTACGGCGGGTACGTGGACAACGAGGGAGTGGCCCGCCTTAATGTGCTGCAGTTGCAGCGCATCATTCGGTCGATCCCGAAGCCAGTCATAGCACTTGTGGCTGGGTATGCGATTGGCGGTGGCCATGTGCTGCATGTAGTGTGTGACCTGACGATTGCCGCAGAGAATGCAGTGTTTGGGCAGACTGGGCCGAAGGTTGGCAGCTTTGATGGCGGGCTGGGCAGCAGTTATCTGGCGCGCATTGTTGGGCAGAAGAAGGCGCGGGAGATCTGGTATCTGTGCCGGCAGTACAGCGCGCAGGATGCGCTGCAGATGGGCCTCGTCAACGCGGTTGTACCCACAGAGCAGCTGGAGCACGAGGGCATCAACTGGGCGCGCGAGATTCTGGCAAAGAGTCCGATTGCAATTCGCTTTCTCAAGGCAGCCATGAACGCTGACTGTGATGGTCAGCTTGGGCTGCAGGAGCTGGCAGGCAACGCAACGATGATGTATTACATGAGCGAGGAGGGACAGGAGGGCAACGCGGCCTACAAAGAAAAGCGCGCGCCACAGTTCGGCAAATTCCCCTGGCGTCCGTAAGCTGTGCGCTGTTGGTAGCGCCTGCAACATTGTTTGGCACTGCTCTCTTAAATCTGTATGATGATGGATTGGCTGGCTGAACAAGCAGCGCGTAACGCCGATGGTTTGGCGTTGAGATTTGGTTCGGACCGCTGGCGTTACGCGGACTTGGATGCTGCTGCCAGCAAGATGTGTGCGTGCCTTGCGGCAGCGGGCGTAGTAGGCGGCACCCATGTAGGCGTGCTGCTGCCAAACTGCCCGGACTATCTGGTGCTGGTGCATGCACTGCTGCGCATGGCGGCCGTGATTGTGCCGCTCAATACGCGCCTCACCACTACTGAATTGCGCTGGCAGATTGAGCATGCTGACGTGGCACTGCTAATCTGCAACGCCGACACTGCTGCTATTGCGCGTGCGCTTGAATGTCCGTGGCTTGAGCTGCCCGGAACTGAGGCCAGCGCGCCAGCGCGCCAAAGCGAAACCCATAGCAATGCCCAGTTTCTCGTGTTCACCTCCGGAACTAGCGGGCGGCCAAAGGCGGTGCAGTTGACACGCAGCAATATTCTTGCCGGTGCGCAAGCATCCGCAGCGCGCTTGGGTGTACAGGCGCATGATTGCTGGCTGCTCTGCATGCCGCTCTATCACGTGGGTGGTCTGGCGGCTGCGCTGCGCAGTTGCATTTATGGCACTGCGATCGATCTGCAGGCAGGGTTTGACGTGAACATGGTATGCAGCGCGATTGCCGCCGGGCACATCACGATTGTTTCGCTTGTGCCTACAATGCTGCAGCGCCTGCTGGCTGCGGGAGCTGCTCCGCCGCCCAGCCTGCGCTGCGTTCTCCTCGGCGGTGCCGCAGCGCCTCCGGAGCTGGTGCACCGTGCGCTTGCGCTTGGTTGGCCAATCTTTCCAACTTATGGCCTGACCGAAACGGCAGCGCAAGCGGTAACCGCAACACCGGCAGAAGCGCTTGCGAAGCCGTCCAGTGTGGGGCGGCCATTAGACGGAATTCGGGTGGAGGTGCTGGGGTCAGGCGGGCAGCAGCTGCCGGGTGAGGTCGGGGAGATTGCCGTTGCGGGGCCGACCGTGATGCAGGGTTACTACAAAGATGTGGCCGCTAGCGCTGCGGCAATGCGCGACGGTAAGTTGCTGACGGGAGACCTTGGCTACCTTGATGACGCCGGCGACTTGTTTGTGGTGCAGCGCCGATCGGATTTGATTGTGAGCGGCGGCGAGAATGTGTATCCGGCGGAGGTGGAGGCGGTGCTGCTTGGGCATCCAGCGGTGGCGGAATGTTGTGTGGTGGGATTGCCGGACGCCGAATGGGGCCAGCGTGTTGGTGCGGTAGTGGTGGCAAATGCGGGAATGGAGTTGGATGTTGTTGAGTTGGAGCGCGCATGCCGGGCGCAGCTGGCTGGGTACAAGGTGCCGCGCACATGGCAAATTACGGGTGGGCTGCCGCGCAACTCTGCCGGGAAAGTACAGCGTGAAGAAGTGCGTGGCCGGTTTACGGTTGCATAATCATTGGATGGTCAGTCCCGCTGCAAACAGCAATGAAAATGCAAGTGTGAGCAGTGCGGTTCCCGCGAGGGCGGTGTTGAGCGCAGCGCCGGATTGTGTGATGACAATGCGGGCTTGACGCTCAGCCAGCGGTGCACTGAACCACGCAATCATTACCCATGGGGGTGCAAGCCCGGCTGCGAAGAGAGCTGGCGGGGCGGCAAACGCCAGCCCAAGCAGCAGCAAGTATTCAATGCGCGTGCCGCGCGCGCCGAGCAGCACTGCCAGCGTGGTTTTGCCAACTGCCCGGTCTGGCCCGATGTCGCGCAAATTGTTCACGACTAGGATTGCGCTTGTGAGCAGGCCAACGGGTACGCTGGCGGCGATGGCCAGCAGAGTCAACGTGTTTGTTTGCACGTAATAAGTACCACTGACAGCTACAAGCCCGAAGAACACAAACACAAAAATTTCACCCATGCCTTTGTAGCCGTAGGGCAGAGGGCCGCCGGTATACAAAACCGCAGCGGCAATCGCCGCGATGCCAATTGCGACGACCGGCCAGCCGCCACGCGCAGCAAGATAAAGTCCGGGGATAAGCGAAAGGGCAAACACGACCCACATGCCGCGCAGTACTTGCGCCGGCGTGAGCAGGCCGGATTGCGTGACGCGCAAAGGCCCAACTCGATCTGGTGCGTCGGCACCGCGCTGAAAATCAAACACGTCGTTGGCAAGGTTGGAGCCGACTTGAAGCAGCAGCGCACCGAGCAGCGCCGCAAGCGCTGGCAATAGTGCGAATCCGCCATCACGGATGGCGACCGCGGTGCCGACTGCCACCGGCGCGGCAGCCGCGAACAAGGTGCGCGGTCGAAAAGCCAGGATCCAAGCGTGGAGTGGACTGGTGGAAGCGCGCGGAGTCACCAAAATATTATAGTCACCCCTTGTTTGGGTTACCTCAAAAATGGGCGGGTGAAATACCGCGAACACAGAAGCCAAGGTGGACATTCGCGCATTTAGCCTTGTTTTATGCGCGAACGTTGATTTCCGCCGAAAACCACAGCAAGAAATTTACTCTGGGTCTAGCGAACTGAACCCTGGCCATTTGTAATTTCTGAAAACCAACCCCTACAAATATCTGCAAGCTTTTACCCGAGGAGCATTTAGTATGGAACAACCTGTCGAGAATACTGCGCAACCAATCAATACGGCTGGCGCTGGAGAGTACTGGGGGCTGGTGCAATCGGCGCATAAAGTGTTAGTGGATGCGGAGAATGCCGCTGCTTATGTGGGCCTGCTGCCCTACGCTGATATTCTGCGCGCAACGCAGCCAGAGTCTACGAAGCCTGCTGATCGGCAAGTGGCGTACTGGATTCGGAAGTGCTAAATTGAACTCGATGAATGTCCGCCGAGCGCGGATCTTGTTTCTTGATTGAACCGGGTTCCGAACTTGATTACTGCACCAAGATTTTGGCAGCTCTTGGTTCGCTCCCGGTGATAGCCGCGACCGACGGCAGACATACTCTGGCAGAGTCTCAAGCTCTGCCAATTGCTTGATAGCAGCGCCGCTTTTTTGGGGTGACTAGCGGCTGAAAATAGTATTGCGCACTAACTCACCGCTGCCATTCAACATTTCGCTCCCCGTCTTGTCAATTCCAAAACCGTAAGGCTCGAGCAATGCTGTAACACGCGCGGCTTCTGAGTCAGGATTAGAAAAATCTCCTGTAACCTCTAGCAGTATGGTGCGCAACGTCGAGTTAGTAAAAAGTTGGTTGGCACCCCCCAAGATTTCATATTCCAAACCGTCCACATCAAGTTTTATGCATTGCGGAAAAGGCAGCCCAAGTTTTCCAGTGAGCGAATTAAGCGAAGTGGCATAAACTTTTTGGCGAAACACTGATCGCGCACCGCCGACACGCAGTTGATTTGGGGTGTACAGTGAATGCAGTGCACTGCCCGCATCCATTGTGCTTATGTGAAAAGTACTTAGTTCCTCTGCGGGCCCCACCGCGAGGGCGCACGGGGTCACATGCGTAAAGTTATTGATAAATATGTTTTGGCAGAGATGTGCGTGATTTTGTGCTTCTGGCTCAAAGGCGTATACGTTAGCTTCCGGATTCTTGGCAGCGGCGTACAGGGAATAGAGCCCAATGTTTGCGCCAATGTCGTAAAACACGGTTCCTGCTGTAATCTTTTGGTCTATCCAGTCTAAAGTTTCTGGCTCTTTGTCTGAGTAGGAATCCAAGCGGTACTG
>OFRL01000258.1_pt1 | contig 27860 bp, 29 predicted proteins | sample 1543121 | NCBI WGS metagenome assembly OFRL01 (sample SAMN07774228, study PRJEB24372) | wastewater metagenome | isolation source: Lake Maggiore Cannobio | place: Italy: Cannobio | collected 2016-01
GCTGCTTGAGCCGCTTCCGGCAAGGCCGCCACCAGCGCGGCCAACACGCGCTGGCCCGCCGTTTGGCCCAGCGGCGTGGCTTTGATGGCGGCTTGGGCCTGCGCCTCGGCCCAGCCAAAGCCAAAGGCCATCACCGCGTCCTGGGCGCTGGCCCCTGCGCAGGCGGCAGCCGCCGCCACCATCCAGTCACCACGATGAATCTCGATATCACGCAGGCCGGCGCCACTGACATTGAGCGCACAATCGCACCACGCGATGGCAGCATCCGGATCATTGCTTGCCACATGCAAGTTGCTCGGCCAAGCAGCACCGCGAGCAGCAGCAGGATGCGGTCGATCTCCCAGAACCAGAGACCGAAGCTTGAATTGCTTCCGCGGCTCAGTTTGTCCTCGACCTTCGCGCGCCAGCCCTTGCTGCGCACGACGGGCAGGTTTCGCCTCACATCGGTCATTGCAGCGCCCCCACCGCTTCGCGGAATTGCGCCCCGCGATCCTCGAAATCCCGGAACTGGTCGAACGACGCGCAGGCCGGCGACAGCAACACCGTCTCTCCGGGCTGCGCCTGCGCGGCCGCTGCCTTCACCGCCGCAGCCAGCGTGCCGCACTGCTCGACCGGGAACTCTCCGGCGAGCAATTGCGCGAACCGCTCGGTCGCGTCGCCGATCGTATAGGCCCGCGCGACATGGCCGAAGCCGGGGCGGCACGCTTCAAGATCGTCGGTCTTGGCAAGGCCACCGAGGATCCAGTGGATCCGGTCGAACGCCTCCAGCGCCGGTGCCGTGGACGTCGGATTGGTCGCCTTGCTGTCGTTGACGAACAAGACGCCATTGCGGGTCGCAATCCGCTCCATACGGTGCGGCAGGCCGGGAAAGCTGCGCAGGCCTGACTCAATCGCATCCTGAGAGACGCCCAACGCCTCGCATGCCGCGATGGCGGCGAGCGCGTTCTGGGCGTTGTGCGGCCCCTGCAGCGCAGGCCAGCGCGACTGGTCCATGCACAGGCCCGGCGCGATCTTGGTCAGGTCCCCGGCCCGGCCCGAGCGCGCAACCTGTTTCGCGATGGCCTGCGAGGCTTCGTCGCCGATGCCGATGATCGCAGCATGGCCACTGGTCTGCATCGCGAACAGCCGCGCCTTGGAGGCGGCATAGCCCTCGAACCCGTCATAGCGATCAAGATGATCCGGGGTGAGGTTGAGCAGCACCGCGACATCGCAGTCGAGGGTCTGCGTCAGATCGATCTGGTAGCTCGACAGTTCGAGCACATAGACGCCGCCTTCGGGGAGCGGCGCCTGCCCCAGGACCGGCAGCCCGATGTTACCGCCGAGCCGCGCAGGGACGCTCGCGGTTTCGAGGATATGGTGGATCAGCGCCGTCGTCGTGGACTTGCCGTTGGTACCGGTGATGCCGACAACCTTGTGCGCGGGAAGCTCGGCGCGGGCCTGCGCGAACAGCTCGATATCGCCGATCAGCGGTACACCGGCGTCGCGCGCCCTTGCCGCGATCGGGTGCTTGTTGACCGGCACGCCGGGTGACACGACCACGCCCGCAAAGCCCGTCAGGTCCGCCTCGACCGGATCGGCGAGCGTCAGCGTGCCCGGTGCCGCCGGATCGGGGTAGAAGGTCGAACGCACCGCATCCTTGGCGTCCCACGCCGTCACCTCGGCGCCGGCGCCCAGCAGCGCGCGCACGGTCGCGAGCCCGGACCGCGCCAGTCCCAGCACCGCAAAGCGTTTGCCGCGCCAGGACGTGCTGACGATCATCGCAGCTTCAGCGTCGACAGGCCGGCGAGCGCGAGCACGAAGGCGATGATCCAGAAGCGGATCACGACGGTCGGCTCGCTCCAGCCCATCTGCTCGAAATGATGATGGATCGGCGCCATCTTGAACACGCGCTTGCCGGTGCGCTTGTACCAGAAGACCTGGATGATGACGCTCATCGCCTCGACCACGAACAGGCCGCCGATGATGCCGAGTACCAGCTCGTGATGCGCGACCACGGCGATGGTGCCGAGTGCGCCGCCCAGCGCGAGGCTGCCGGTATCGCCCATGAACACCGCCGCCGGCGGCGCGTTGAACCACAGGAACGCCAGCCCCGCCCCCACGATCGCGCCGCAGAAGATGGCGAGGTCGCCCGCGCCCGGAACGTGCGGGATACCGAGATAATTGGCGTAGATCGCGTTGCCGGCGAGATAGACGATCAGCAGGAACGCCATGCTGGCGATGATCACCGGCATGGTAGCGAGGCCGTCGAGACCATCGGTCAGGTTCACCGCATTGCCGAACGCCACGATCGTGAAGGCGGCGAACGCGATGTAGAAATAGCCTAGATCGACGCTGAACTGGCTGAAGAAGGGCACGTACAGCACGGTGCCGTTCTGCTGGGTGATGACCCAGGCCGCGGCGCCCGCGATCACGAACTCGCCGAGCAGTCGGACCCGACCGGACACGCCCGCGGTGCTCGCCTTGCGCACCTTGTCATAGTCGTCGAGGAACCCGATCATGCCGAAGCCCAGCGTCACGAACATGCACGCCCAGACATAAGGATTCGACAGGTCCATCCACAGGAAGACAGACAGGGCCAGGCTGGTGAGGATCATCAGCCCGCCCATGGTCGGCGTGCCGCGCTTGGCGAGATGGCTCTGCGGACCGTCGGTGCGGATCGGCTGCCCCTTGCCCTGGCGGACACGCAGCCAGCCGATGAAGCGCGGGCCGATGATCAGGCCGATGATCAGGGCCGTCGCCACCGCCGCACCGATCCGGAACGACAGATAGCGGATCAGGTTGAGGACACTCGGAAAGCCCAGCCATTCTGCGATTTCGTACAGCACTTGCTATTGCCTTCCCGCCAGTGCCGCCACGACCCGCGACAGCCCGACCCCATTCGAACCCTTGATGAGAACCGCGTCGCCGGGACGCAGCATCGTCTCGATGCGTTCGCGCGCGGCTGCAGCGTCGGGCACATGGACCAATTCCACCCGCCCCTCAAGCGCGCGTGCGAGTGGCGCCATCCCTTCACCGACAAGCAGCAACGCTTCGACGCCCGCATCGGCGATCGGGCCGGCGAGACCGGCGTGGAATTCGGCTGACTGGTCGCCCAGCTCGCGCATCTCGCCCAGCACCGCCAGCCGCCGCGTGGCGGGGGTCGCAGCCAGCACGGCCAGCGTCGCGCGCATCGACGCGGGGTTGGCGTTGTAGCTTTCGTCGATCACCAGCGCCTCGCCGCCAGCAACCGCCGCCTTGAACCGTGCCCCGCGCCCGGCAAGCCCGCCCATCTCGGCAAGCGCCAGGCCCGCTTGCTCGAGATCGCCGCCGGCGGCATCGACTGCGGCCAGTACGGCCATCGCGTTGGCGACCCAATGGTCGCCCGGCTGGGAGAGGGTGAAGCCCAAAGTGCGCTCCGGCCCGATCTGTGCGGTGACGTATGTTCCGCCCGGCTGCCCGCGGACCACTTCGATCGCACGGACGTCGGCGCCTTCACCCAGGCCGAAGGTGACGATCTTCGCCGCGTGCGGCTCGGCGGCGGCGATAAGCCGGTCGCGGTGCGGGCTGTCGAACGGCACGATCGCGATGCCGCCCGGCTCGAGTCCCTGGAAGATCTCGCCCTTGGCGTCGGCGATCGCCTCTTCGCTCGCGAAGAATTCGGTGTGCGCGGGTGCGATCGTCGTCACCAGCGCGATGTGCGGGCGCACCATATGCGTGAGCGCGAGCAGCTCGCCGGCATGGTTCATGCCCATCTCGAACACGCCGAACTTCGCCTCACGCGGCATCCGGGCAAGGCTCAGCGGCACGCCGGTATGGTTGTTGTAGCTCTTGACCGACCGATGCGCGAAACCCGGCGCGATCCGCTCGAGGCATTCGAACAGCGCCTCCTTGGTCCCGGTCTTGCCGACCGATCCGGTGACGCCGATCACGATCCCGCCCATGCGCTTGCGGCTGGCGCGGGCCAGGTTCTCCAGCGCGATGGTGGTGTCGCCGACCAGAATATGGGGATGCGGCGTCTGGGAGGATACAACCGCACCCGCGGCCCCGCTCACAAAGGCCTGATCGAGGAATCTATGCCCGTCGGTGGTCTCGCCCGACAGCGCCACGAACAGCGCGCCCGGCCCCACCTCGCGGCTATCGAACGCGACGGTGTCGACGTCGAACTCTCCGGAGGCGGTGCCGCCCGTCGCGGCGGCGATTTCGGCTGCGGTCCAGAGCGTTCCGCTCACGCAGCCGCCTCCCGCGCGACGCTGACATCGTCGAACGGCAGCACCAGATCGCCGACGATCTGCCCCTGCTCATGCCCCTTGCCTGCGATCAGGACGATGTCCTGTGGCCCGGCCATGGCGATCGCCGCGCCGATCGCCTCGCGGCGCGATCCGATTTCGGTGGCACCGGGCGCGCCTGCCAGCACCATCGCGCGGATCGCGGCAGGGTCTTCCGAGCGGGGATTGTCGTCGGTGACGATGACATGGTCGGCCATCGCCGCGGCGATGCGCCCCATTTCGATGCGCTTGCCCTGGTCACGATCGCCGCCCGCGCCGATCACCACGATCAGCCGCCCCGCCGCATGCGGCTTGAGCGCCGAAATCGCCGCTTCGAGCGCGTCGGGGGTATGCGCGTAATCGACATAAACGGGCGCGCCGTGGGCCGCGATCACCGCACGCTCCAGCCGCCCGCGCACTGGTTGCAACCGGCCCAGCGCAGCGATCGTCGTGGCGACATCGCCGCCGCACGCAATCACCAAGCCCGCCGAGGTCAGCGCATTGGCGGCCTGATAGGCACCGATCAGTGGCAGCGTAACCTTATAGCTCTTGCCTTCCGCCTCGATCACCAACCCCTGCCCCAGCAAGGTCGGCTCGCGCCCGACAAGCTTGAGCGTTTCGCCCGTGGTTCCGACCGAGAGCACGCGAAGGCCGCGCGCGCGCGCGGCCTCGGCGACGCGGGCCGAGGCGGGATCGTCCGCCCACACCACCGCCGTGCCATCATCGGCGAGCACTTCGCTGAACAGGCGCAGCTTGGCATCAAGATACGCCGCCATCGTACCGTGATAATCGAGATGATCGCGGCTGAGATTGGTGAAAGCGGCAGCCTGCACCGCCAGCCCCTCGGTGCGATATTGCGACAGGCCGTGGCTCGACGCCTCGAACGCAACATGGCTGACGCCTTCGCGCTTCAAACCGGCAACGTTGGACAGGAAAGTGACGATGTCGGGCGTGGTCAGCCCGGTCGAGACGCGGTCATCGGCGGTGGTGACGCCCAGCGTGCCGATCGAGGCGGCGTGGAACCCAGCCATCCGCCACACTTGTCGCACCATCTCGACCGTCGAGGTCTTGCCGTTGGTGCCGGTGACCGCGACCGCAACCTCCGGGAAGGGCGCGAAGAACTGCGCGGCGAGTTGGGCGAAGCGGCGGCGCGGGTTGGCATCCGCAATGTGCAGCGCGCCGACGACGTGCGCCTCCGGGCGTGCCACCACCGCAATCGCACCTCCCGCGACGGCGGCGGCGATATAGTCCTCGCCATTGACGACCGCGCCCTGAAAGGCACCGAACACGACGCCCGGCGCGACCTTGCGATGGTCGATCGCAAAACCCGTGACCATCGCATCCGGCGCACCGCCGACCAGCGTTGAAAGCTTCACTGTTCCTCCGCGCCGCTCGGCGGCGTTGCCCCGGCGACGAGAGTCAGCATCGGCCGGAGATCGCTAATATCAACGTCGCGCCTCGCGTCGGGCATCACGCCCAGGATCGACCCGGTCCGCGCGATCACGCGCCCCACCACCGGCGCGGCGTTCCACGCCGCTGTCTTCCAGCCACCAGTTTCCCTGGTGCCTTCGGGCGAATCGAGCATGGCCAGCACCACATAGCGCGGCGCGTCCATCGGGAAAGCGGCAACGAAGGTGGCGACGTTGCGGTGATGGTCATAGCCGCCGTTCGACGCCGCTTCGGCGGTGCCGGTCTTGCCGCCGACGCGGTAGCCGGGCGCATCGCCCTTGCGCCCGGTGCCGTACAGGCAGACGAGCCGGAGCAACTGGCGCATCCGCGCACTTGTCTGCTCACTCAGTACGCGCCGCCCCGCAGGGGCCTGGCCGGGCGCGACCTTGAGCAAGGTCGTCGGCCGCCAGATCCCGCCATTGACCATCGTCGCATAAGCGTTCGCCAAGTGCAGCGGGGTCACTGCGATGCCGTGGCCGTAAGCCGTCGTCATCACCGTGGTGCGGCCCCAATAGCGCGGCCAGATCGGCCCGGCGCGCTCGCGCAGTTCGATCGACGGGCGCTCGCCAAAGCCCATGCCCGTGAACATCGCCGAAAGCTTGTCCTTGCCGAGCTCGTCAGCAATGCGGGCGGTCGCCACATTGGACGAATAGATCAGCGTTTCTGGGATGTTGAGCCAGCGCTTCGGGTCGCCGCGTTCGTCGTGAATCGTGAAGCCACCGACCTTGAGCGGCGCGGTGGCATCGAAGCGGCGCGCCATCGAGGTGATCGTGCCGCTCTGGATCGCGGTCGCCATGGTGATCGGCTTGAAGGTCGAGCCCAGTTCGTACACCGATTGCGTCACGTTGTTGCGCAGCGCATCGCTGGTCGTGCCGGTCAGCTTGTTGGGATTGTAGACCGGCAGCGAGGCCATCGCGATCACCTCCCCGGTGTGCACGTCCAGCACCAGTCCGGTCGCCGCCTTGGCCTGGAAGGTGACCATCGCCCGGCCGAGTTCGCTTTCCATCGCCGTCTGCACGCGCGCGTCGATCGACAGCGCAATCGGTTCGCCGCGGTGGCGCGGATCGGTCAGCCGCGCATCGAAGGCGCGCTCGATCCCGGCGCGACCCATGATGTTGGGGTCGGTCGCGGTCGGCCCGATATAGCCGAGCGCGTGCGCCGCCATCGTCGATTGCGGATAGAGCCGCTCGGGCTCGCGCGCGAAGACGATGCCGGGCTCGCCGAGCGCGTGGATCTCGTTCACCATCGCCGGGGAGGCGTGCTTGTCGAGATAGGTGAACTTCGCCTTCATCGTCAGGCGCTGCAGATACCAGGCCGAATCATGATCGGGCATCGCAGCCGCCAGTCGGTCGGCGAGGCTCTGGCGGTCGCCCAGCAATTCCGCCGGACGCACGCCGATCGTCCAGGCTTCGATGGTGCGCGCCAGTGGCTGGCCGTTGCGATCCAGAATGTCGGCGCGCACCACCGGATTGACGGTGAGCGTCGCCGCACCGGCTGGGGAACCGAGCAGACCCAGCAGTGCGATCCGCACTATCACCAGCAGGAAACCCGCGCCGATCAGCAGCATCAGCATCATCAGCCGCACATGCGCAACCGCGACCAGCGCATGACGCTGATCGCTCGATCGCCTGGCCGGAAGGGGGCGCGCGACGAGTGTGCTCATCGCGCCGACCGGCTTTCCGCTCGAGCGCCGCTGCGCAAATCCCCGATCATGCTATCGTCGAGCAAAGCCCGGTCGAGCATCGCGACCGCAGCACGCGGCCTGGGCGGCGCGGCGGCTGCCATCGCCGCGCGCGGTGGGGGAGCGGCGCGCTGGATCACCGCGCGCTCGTCTCGCGATACGGGTGCCACGGCTGTGGCGGGTTGCGGGGCGGGAGACCGCTGGCTGGTCATCGCGGTAACGGGCGCTGCGGGCACGAACGAGGCCATCTGCACGGCGGGCGTTCCGGGCGCAGGGGCGCTGCCCGGTTCGATCGAAGCGAGCGCTGCTTCGTCCTGCACGAACTGCCCCTCGGCCGGCGCGACCAGACCAAGCGTCTCGGCATTCCATTTGTCGAGCTGCGCGAGGTTGGCGCGGGTGTCGAATTCGGTCTCCAGCGCGCGGATATCCCGCCGCGCACGCTCGATCTCGCTCGCAGTGCGGTCAAGCTTCTTGCGTTCCGCCGCAACCTGCAACGGCACGAGCAGAAAGCCGAGCGCCACCGCGACGCCGGCCAGAAACCATCCGAGACTCTTCCACGCCAGCCCCAGCATTATAACAATCCCTCTGTCCCAGGTGTTTCCGGCCACGCCGCGGCACCGGTACGCCGTGCAGTACGCAAGGTGGCCGACCGCGCACGCGGGTTGCGCGCAATCTCGTCGTCGCTGGCGCGAACCCCGCGCCCGACCTGTTCGAAGCTCGGAGCGTGCTTCGCCGCCACTTCCGGCAAGTGCCGCGATCCCGATGGCAGCCCGCCCGAGCGCTCGCGCAGGAAGCGCTTGACCATGCGATCTTCCAGGCTGTGAAAGGTCACCACCGCCAAGCGCCCGCCAGGAGCGAGTACACGCTCGGCCGCCGCCAACCCGTCGGCCAGCTCGCCCAGCTCGCGATTGATGTGAATACGAATCGCCTGAAAGGTCCGCGTCGCCGGGTCCTTCTTGTCATGCGGTTTGTAGCCGAGCGCACGGCGCACGACATGCGCCAGCTCGCTCGTCCGCGTGATCGGCCGCGCGGCGACAATCGCGCGCGCGCCCCGTTTCGCGCGCGGCTCCTCGCCATAGGTCTTGAGCACGTCGGCAATCCGACCTTCGTCGGCTTCGTTGACGAAGTCGGCGGCGCTTTCGCCCTCCTGGCTCATCCGCATGTCGAGTGGGCCGTCCGACTGGAAGCTGAACCCGCGCTCGGCCTGGTCGAGTTGCATCGACGACACGCCGATGTCCATCGTCACGCCCTGCACCGGCACGACCTCGCGCGCGGTCAATTCGGCATCCAGCGCGGAAAAAGTGGCAGGAACGAGCGTCAGCGCGCCATCGGCGTCGCGCACCAGCGCCTCGCCCGCCGCAATCGCATCAGGATCGCGATCGAAGGCGAACACGCGTGCGCCACGCGCCAGCATCGCCCGCGTATAGCCGCCCGCGCCGAAGGTCGCGTCGACATGGACCTCGCCGGGCGCAATGGCGAGCGCGTCGACCACTTCCTCCAGCAGCACGGGAATGTGCGGGGCGTCGCTCACAGCGCAATCCCCTTCACCTTGCAGTGATAGCGGCACGCCGCCTGCATCGCCGGATCGACATCGACCGCATCGACCAGCGTCTTTGGATCCCAGATCTCGATCCAGTCAAACGTGCCCCAGAAGAAGGCGTTCTCACCGATATTGGCGTAATCGCGCGGAAAACCCGGCATGATGAAGCGGCCCGAGCCGTCGAACGGCACGGGCTCGCCGCTCGCGCCGCGGCGCTTCAGATTGTAGTTTGGCTCACCCAATTCATTGAGCTGGCGCGCCTGGATCGCCTCGATCTCGGCCTTCAGGATTTTGACATAGGCCGGGTCATAGGCGCGCAGGCATTTCTGTTGCGGATGGACGCCGACGATGACGGTGCCGCCATCCTTGCCGTCGGCACGCGGGCTGTTGGTCGCCAGCGCTTGTCGCAGCGATGCAGGAATCGCGACCCGGCCCTTGTCATCGACAAGACCGAGGCCGTCTCCCTGATATTCGCTCCGATCGTCCACGCTTACCCCGCACCCGTCGGGCAAGCCCCTCCCGTGCCCAGAATCGCGGGATCGCGACGCTAGGTGCCCGCATGGTCAGCGCATGATGCGCAGGCGAGATGAGTCTGCCCCTGATAGATCAGAAGTAACACGGGGCGAGCCGGGGATACAAGGGGAAACACGGGGATTTGAGGGGAGAGAGCCTCAATCGTCGCGTTTCTTCGGGGATTTTAGGCATGCCATATCAGCTTGTTCTTGGTGCGTTCGCAGATCGAGGGGTTACAATCGGGGGATTAACCGGCAAAACCGGTCCCGGCGGGGCGTTTTCCCCGAAAATCCCCGGTGAAGGGGGCGTCACCGAACGGGTGCAGCAGCAGCCTTTGACGAAGCAGCATCGCTCTGATTGCTGGCGGGGGTAACGGCACTGGGCGCGACGCCGAGCTCGGCCAGCGGCTCCTTCGCCGAATCGGCGGTATTTCCGGAAACCATCGTCGCGACAACGTCGGGACGCGCACTACCGATAGCGGCAACTTGCCGATCGCGACTGACCGTCGCGAAGATCGCGGCAGCGAGGCCGATGAGCAGCAGGACCGCGGCGAGGCCGATCATCCCGACTTTCGCACGCTGCATCGTCTGCGCTGGGTCTTGAGCAAGAATTTTCATAGGCTGTGGCATAAATGTAACGCGTTAACGCGTGCTTGTCGATGCCGACGATTCTCAGCCCCTAAGCCAAGGCGGAACCGCCAAGCCCTTCTCCTCCAGCCAGGCGCGATTGTAGAGCGTTGAGAGATAGCGAAAACCGGTGTCGCACAGGATCGTCACCACGCGGCTGCCAGGTCCAAGCTGGCGCGCCAGTCGTACCGCCCCTGCCACGTTTATCCCCGACGACAGGCCGAGACACAGCCCTTCTTCCGCCAGCAGCCGCGTCACCCATTCCATTCCCTCCGCATCCGAAATGCGAAATTGCGTATCGATCGGCGCGCCCTCCAGATTGGCGGTGATTCGCCCTTGCCCGATTCCCTCGGCGACCGAAGAGCCCTCGGCCTTCAACTCGCCATGCGCATAATATTCATAGAGGGCAGCACCGTGCGGGTCGCTGAGCGCGATACAGACAGCCTCGTCCTTTGCCTTCAGCCCCATCCCGACTCCCGCGATCGTGCCGCCGGTGCCAGCCGCGCAGGTGAATCCATCGATTCGCCCGTCCATCTGCGCCCAGATCTCCTCGGCGGTGCCAACGATATGCGCTCGGCGATTGGCGATGTTGTCGAACTGGTTGGCCCAAACCGCGTTCGCGGTTTCCTCCGCGATCCGCCGCGACGTGTGGACGAAATGTGCCGGGTTCGAATAGGGCGCGGCCGGCACCAGCACGAGCTCGGCCCCGAGCGCGCGCAACGTGTCCATTTTCTCGCGGCTTTGCGTCTCGGGCATCACGATGATCGTGCGATAGCCTTTGGCATTGGCGACCAGCGCCAGGCCGATCCCCGTATTACCGGCGGTCCCCTCGACAAAACACCCGCCGGGCTCGATCAGCCCCCGCGCCTCCGCATCCTCGACGATGCCGAGCGCTGCGCGGTCCTTTACCGAAGCGCCGGGATTGGCAAATTCACATTTGCCGTAAATCTCACCCCCGGCCGCCTCGCTTGGCCCCTTGAGCAGGACGAGCGGTGTATTGCCAATAAGGGCGAGCGAGTTTGGGGTGACGTGCATACATCCTGAAATGCCGCGTGTTGGCGACCGGGGCAAGCGAGCGTTGCTTGGGCTCGTGCAAGCGCAAACGCTTAAAGCGACAGGACGGGCCGCCCATTACCCCAATCGGCGCAAAATCCCGGCGGAAAATCGGCGAAAATGTGGAGCTTGTGTTACGGAATTATTGCGGCGCAAAAAATGACGCACCTTACGGGAAACACCACTCTTGACGCCCCGTGCTGCGTGCGCGAAGAAAAATGCCATGACCAAGCGCATCCTCCCCACCGCCGCCCTTTTCCTGATGCTCTCGGCTTGCGAAAACAAGCCGACCGAAGTGTCGACGGTCGCGCCCGACCCGATGGCGTCGGTGCTGGCCAACAAGGCCCCGGTCGAATTGCCGCCCGCGATCCGGAAGGAAGTCACCTTCCGCTGCAAGGACAACAGCCTTGTCTACGTCACCTTCTTCCAGGGCGACAAGCAGGCGCTGGTCAAGGCGACCGAGAAGGGTACGCCTGTCAAGCTCACCGCCGAAAAGGCAGGCGATCCGCTCAAGGCCGATGGCTATGAAATGACCGGCAACGAAAAGGCGGTGACGCTGACTCAGCCGGGCAAGCCCAAGCAGCTTTGCGACATCTGATCTTCGCCACCGGTTGCACGCATCGTCGGCATTCGCCACGATAGGCCGTTCCTGAGCGAGGGGCTAAAACAGTGTCGACGATTGCGATCTACAGTTTGAAAGGCGGCGTCGGCAAAACGACGCTCGCCGTCAATCTTTCCTGGGCATCGGCGACGCTGTCCTCGCGGCGGACGCTGTTGTGGGATCTTGATCCGCAAGCCGCCAGCACCTTTTTGCTGTCGCAACGTGCCGACAACGGCAAGCTCAAGGATCAGGCGCAATCGGTTTTCGCCAAGGATGTCGAACCCGACAAACTGATCGAAAAGACCGCGACGCCCCGGCTCGACCTGATCGGCGCGGACGCCTCATTGCGCGGGCTCGATCTGCTGTTCCACGAACTCGACAAGAAAAAGCGCCTGCAAAAACTGCTGGTCGGGTTGCGCAAGGATTATGATCGCATCCTGCTCGACTGCCCGCCCGGCCTGACCGAGACCAGCGACCAGGTGATGCGCGCGGCCGATCTGATCGTCGTCCCGGTCATCCCGTCGCCACTGTCCGAACGGGCGCTGACCGAGGTCATCAAGCACCTTGGCACCAAGGCGCAGATCATGCCGGTCCATTCGATGGTCGATCGTCGCCGCAAACTTCATGCCGAGGCACTCGCCCGCCATCCCGATTGGCCCGTCGTGCCAATGGCCAGCCTGATCGAGCAAGTGACCGCCAGGCGCGCCCCGGTCGGCAGCTTTGCCGCGCGATCAGCCGGAGCACAGGCGTTTGCGCACTTGTGGCAGGCGATCGAGCGCCGCTTGGCTGCGTGACCCGCGCCACGGACGACTCGCCCTCCCCTCGCCAAACGCTCGACCCGCAACTGGTGCTGGGGGCCTATTCGGTCGGCGTCTTTCCGATGGCCGACAGTCGCGACGCCGAAGAGGTCTATTGGGTCGAACCGCAAGAGCGGGCGATCCTGCCGCTCGATGGCTTTCATCTCTCGCACTCGCTGCGCAAGACCCTCGCCGCGGATCGTTATCGCGTCACTGCGGACACCGCCTTTGCGCAAACGCTGCGGTTGTGCGCGGAATCGGTCCCGAACCGGCCAGACACCTGGATCAACCCCGGGATCGAACGCGTCTTCATCCAGCTTCACGCGATGGGCTTTGCGCATTCGGTCGAGGTCTGGGACGGGGCGACACTGGTTGGCGGGCTTTACGGATTGGCACTGGGGCGCGCCTTTTTCGGCGAAAGCATGGTCAGCCGCGCCCGCGATGCGTCGAAAATCGCAATGGCGTGGCTGGTGGCACGGCTGCGCGTCGGCGGCTTTTCGCTGCTGGATTGCCAGTTCATGACCGATCACCTCGCCTCGCTTGGCGCGATCGAGATCAGCCGTAGCGATTATCTGGTGGCGTTGTCGGCCGCGATCGCGGGAGCGGTCGGCTCGGGGGCCTCGGCGTCGGGGGTGGGCGACTTCTTCGCGCTGGATCGAGCGGCCTCGCCGGTGTTGGACAAACCGGTTCCCGCCACGGAGTTCGGTCCGCCTTCGGGGAAGGTCATCGCGCAACTCTTGACCCACACATCATAAATCGGGTGCTGCACGACGTTGAGCGCGGGTCGCTCCTTGAACAGCCACCCCGAAAAAACGCGCCGCCAGTTCTTGTCGCTGCCCGCGACATCAACCTGGACGAATGCCCCGGTATAATGTTCCTGCTCCCACGGCGCGGTTTGCTCGCACGCGCGCAACCGCACTACGACATCGCCGATCCGCGCCGCCTTTCCGGGTTTCAGCACGATATCGCGCGACACGCCGTTACGCTTGTTCAACAGTCCCAAGGTCGCGACGCGTTCCGCCATCGGGGTCGCACCATAGCTCGGATCGACTCCGTCCCCGACATCCACCGTGACGATGTTGCTGGCGCTGGTGTCGGCGTCGAGCGCGGTTTCAGGGGTTTCCTTGGGTTCCGGCGCAACCGTTTTCGACGGGCTACACCCGGCCAGCACTGCGGCAAGTACCAGCGTCACGCCGCCCGGCGCGGGACGAATCACGCGTCGGGCGTCCACGCTTCGTAATCGCCGGTCGCGGGGGCACGCACACCGCCCTTTTCCAGCGCGCCGCTCGGGCGATAGGCGGCCACCGTGCCGGTCAAATTGGGCTCGGCCGGCTTTTGCCAAGCGCGCGGCGCAGGCAGCGCGCGCGACGGCACGTCATCGACTTGATGGTGGAGCCAACTGAACCACTCGGGCGCGACTCGGCTCGAATCATTGGGACCGTTGTAGATCACCCAGCGGCGTGGATTGCCCGCGGTATCGCGCCCGCCCTCATAATAGACGTTGCCAAGCGCGTCTTCGCCTACGCGCGCTTTGCCGCGCAGACCAAAGGCAGTGCCCCAGCTCGCGCCGGTCCACCAGGTGAAAGGATTGAGATTGATGCCCATGAAATGCGCTTAGCGCGACGCCGTGCTGCCTTCAACTGCGATCACTGGCTCTTCTGCCCCGCCCAGGCAACAGGATCGCCTTCGGCGATGCCAAGGTCGAGCGCGCGGCCCCCGCGAAGTTCCAGCACCGCGCTGACCGGTTCGCCCGACGGGATCTGCGTTTCTGATTGCGGCGCGGTATTTTCGGCAATCCGCGCGATCGTGCCGTCTGCACGGATGAAAATAATGTCGAGCGGGCTCGGCGTGTTCTTCATCCAGAAATTCGCCTCGCGCGGGGGGCCACCCTCTGGCGGATAAGGGGCGAACAGCATCCCGCCATTTTGCGGAATGTCGGTGCGGAACATCAGCCCCCGCTCCTGCTCATCCTTGGTGCGGGCCGTCTCGACGAGGAAGGTATGTTGGCCGTTGGCGCTCTTGATGGTCACCGTGACCGTCTGCGCCGATGCCTCGACCGGATCGGATGCCGCAGTCGTGCCGCTGCAGCCACTTGCCACGCCCAGCGCCGCAACGGCCAACAGCGTTACCCATCGAACGCGCATGATACGGGATTCAGCCTTCCTGTTGCACGACCACTGCAAGGGGGCCTTTATCCCCTGCAACCATCCGCGCAAGCAATAGCTGCCCCGGCTCCACATCGGCCAGTCCAGACCGACGCAACGTCTCGACATGGACAAAAACATCCGCCGAATCGTCATTGCGCACCAGAAAGCCATAGCCTTTCAGTCGATTGAACCACTTGACCGTCACCGGTTCGAACGGGCCCGCTTTATCAAGACCGCAGTCGCGATCCTGCGCGATGGGGGCAGACAGCCGCAGGCGGTCGAGCGGTTCGGCGGCATCGGTCAAATCGATCGAAAGAATCTCGATGGCCTGCAGTCCACGATCTCGCAAAGCCTCCACGCATTCCAGACGCGCGCCTTCGGGAAGGCTGCGCCGCCCGTGCGGGCGCAACACCGAAAAATGAATGAGGATATCGCCCACGGTCGGATCGTCGGCGACCAGGAAGCCGAACCCGCGCGTGATGTCGAACCATTTTAGAACACCCGAATAGACGCGGGTCAACGCGCCGGTCGTAGTCGTCTCCGCCTTGGCCTGTTCCGCGCTTTTCGATCTATCGGGCAACAAAATCGTTTCGTTCAGCATGCCGATACCCCCCCACTCGCTGGCGTAGCACCGACCGCAGGCTAGAGAAAAATCAGACAAGTTCTGTGCGAAACTCCACAGACAGGAAGCGGAATCTATCGGTTTTCGAACAATCGATCGCAATCCTCATCGGGTGCCATCATGGCAATACGACGCGCGAGCGTGAAATCGTGGCCGCCGCGAATCATCGCCGCAATGTGCTTTTCGCGCTCCGTTCGATCCGCCTGTACGCGCGCGAAAGGCCCGATTCGACGGCGGCGGGCAAAGGCCAGCGCGGTCTCTACTGCCCGCGTGGCAACGTCCGGCACAATCGCCGCGCGGTCCTCCTCGGCGAGGCCAGCCTCGCGCAGCGCGCCCGTCACGCGGCGCATGCCCAGGCCGCGCCGCCCCATCGCCGCCGCCCGCGCCTCCCCAAAGGCACGGTCGTCAATATAGCCAAGATCCGCCAGCTTTTGGGCCAGCGCGGCAGGGTCAGCGTCTTCGCCTTCCCATCCACGCTCGCGAACCTTCCGCAAAAGGTAGGCGGTCAACCGGCCCCGCGTCGTCGCGAAACGTTCGACATAGCGCAGCGCAAGGCGCTCCAATGCCGCTGCATCCAATGCGGGCGCAATGCGTATCTCTTTGGGATTTGACGGGTTACGGATGGGATCGCGCATGACGCCATCATTGTGCCACAGTCGAACCGGATTTTGAACGCTTGGCATAAGCAGGGGTGCATGCCGAAGGAATTAGAGGCGCAGCGGCCGGGGGTCGCTGCGATCAAGGGCACAGAGACACATGACTATCGATGTTTCGGACGATCTTTTGGGCGATGCAGACGTGCGAACCGCCGCAGTGGCAACACCCAAGGCGATCGCGACACCGACCGAGGACACTCTGGCGCGCCGGTTCGCCGATTTCGACACGCTGGGTGCCGCGCTCGATTATGCGGCAAGCGGACAACGCGGGCTGAATTTCCATGACGCGCGCGGTGCGCTGACCCGGCCCTATCGCTTTGCCGAGCTGCGCGACGATGCGCTGGCGATGGCGCGCCGGCTGGTCGCGGCGGGGATCAAGCCCGCCGATCGCATTGCGATCGTCGCCGAAACCAGCCCCGAATTCGCCGCCCTGTTCTTCGGCGTTATCTATGCGGGTGCCTGGCCCGTGCCATTGCCGTTGCCAACATCGTTTGGCGGGCGCGATTCCTATATCGAGCAGCTTCGCGTGCAATTGACGAGCTGCGATCCGGTGATGCTCATCTATCCCCCGGAACTGTCCCAAATGGCGGGCGATGCGGCGGGATTGGCCGGGGTCGCAGGCATGGACTGGTCCAGCTTTGCTACCCGCAGCGCGCCGGATGTGGCCCTGCCGCAGGCACGCGGCGACGACATCGCCTATCTGCAATATTCAAGCGGCTCGACGCGCTTCCCGCATGGCGTGGCGATCACGCACCACGCCTTGCTCAATAACCTTGCGGCGCATTCCCATGGCATGCAGTTGATCGAGAGTGACCGCTGCGTGTCGTGGCTGCCCTGGTATCACGACATGGGGCTGGTCGGCTGCTTCCTGTCGCCCGTCGCCAACCAGGTGTCGACCGATTATCTGAAGACCGAGGATTTCGCGCGCCGTCCGCTGGCGTGGCTCGACATGATCAGCCGTAACCCCGGCACTTCGGTCAGCTATTCGCCCACCTTCGGCTACGACATTTGCGCCCGCCGCATGTCGAGCCAGACCAAGGCGTCCGACCGCTTCGACCTGTCGCGCTGGCGCATCGCGGGCAATGGTGCCGACATGATCCGGCCCGACGTGATGCAGAGCTTCGTCGATTCCTTCAGCGACGCCGGTTTCAAGGCCAGCGCCTTCCTGCCGAGCTATGGTTTGGCCGAGGCGACGCTGGCGGTGTCGATCATGCCGCCGACCGAGGGCATTCGCGTCGAACTGGTCGAGGAAACCCAATTGTCGGGCGTCCCCGTCGGGCAGGACCGGCCACAGCGGTTCCGCGCGATCGTCAATTGCGGCAAGCCCGTGCGCGACATGAAGGTCGAGATTCGCGAAGAAGACGGCACGCCGCTGCCCGAACGCGCGATTGGCAAGGTGTGGTGCTCGGGGCCGTCGGTGATGGTCGGCTATTTCCGCGACGAGGCGTCGACCAATGCCTGCCTGGTCGATGGCTGGCTCGACACCGGCGATATGGGCTATCTCAGCGACGGTTATGTCTACATCGTCGGCCGCGCCAAGGACATGATCATCATCAACGGCCGCAACCACTGGCCGCAGGATATTGAATGGGCGGTCGAGCAACTGCCCGGCTTCAAGGCGGGCGACATCGCGGCCTTCGCCATCACCACCCCCGGTGGGGAAGAAACCCCCGCCGTTCTTGTACAGTGCCGCAGCTCGGACGATGCCGAGCGCCTGCGCCTGCGCGATGAGATCCGCGAACGGGTGCGTTCGGTTACCGGGATGAACTGCGTGATCGAACTGATCCCGCCGCGCACATTGCCGCGCACCAGCTCGGGCAAGCTCAGCCGGGCGAAGGCACGCAACCTGTATCTGAACGGCGATATCAAGCCCTACGATCTGGCGGCGTAACGGCCCGCAAAAAAGTCGGGCGGCTATAACGATCCGCTAACGCTGCTTGCGGTAGTGTCGGTGTCGTGAGCACCGACAGCACCTCTCAATTCGCAACGCCGCGGATCGACGGCCGGGCATTGCTCGGCCTTTACGACCCGGCGGACACCACCGACTGGGGCCCGATTCGCGCGGCCCAGCTTCATGCCGGTGGGCAATTGGCGCTGTTCCTGCTTGGGGCGAATGTCGTCGGTGCAGCGCTCGTCACGCTGATCCTCGCCCATATCGCCCCGTTATGGGCACTGGCAAGTTGGGCGACGGTGGTCGCCGCCGTGTCGGTGGCGGTTACCTTTCGCCGTCTCGCCGCGCGCCAGCGGGCGGGCAACGCGGCGGGATTGCGCGATGTACGCGATACCGTGCTGGAAGGCATCGCGCTCGCCGCAGTCTGGTCGGTGCCGCCGCTCGCACTCGGCATGCGGGCCGATGCCGGGACAGCGCTTGGATTGTGGATCGTTCTATCGCTGTTGATGACCGCGTCCGCCACCGCAATGGCTGCGCTGCCGCTGGCGACGCTCAGCTTTCTCGGTATTTTGGGTTCGGCGATTGCGGCGATGCTGTTTTTTGTCGGGGGGCCGCTCTTTGCCGCAGCGGTGCTGCTGTTTACCGCTTTGCTGATGATCGGCTGTTTCAGTCGCGCGCGCGCCCTGGTGCTGATCCGCGCGGGCGAAATTTCGCTGGCGGAGCGTGATGAAACCGTCAGCCTGTTGCTGCGGGAAGCGGAAGACCATGGCGCAGACTGGCTTTGGGAAACCGATGCCGGTCGCCGGGTGGTCCGCGCATCGTCCCGCTTTGCGCATTCGGTCGGGCTCGATCCGGTCTCGATCAACGGCAAGTCGCTGCTGCAGGTGCTCGCCGGGCCGACTTGGGAAGCGGGAAATTTCTCGGCTGGGCTGCGCCAACTGTCCGACAACCTGAAGGGACGTGAGCCGTTTCGCGGCGTTTTGCTGCCGGTGCTGGTCGGCGACACCGAACGCTGGTTCGAGATCGCCGCCAATCCGCGCCATGACGAACGCGGGGCGTTTATCGGCTTTCGTGGCGTTGGATCGGACGTCACCGAACAGCGGGCATCGGCCGACAAGATCAACCGGATGGCACGGCTCGACACCTTGACTGGCCTCCCCAACCGCTTGCTCATCAACGAAGCGTTGGTGCGTGCCATGGCGGATGCGGAAAAATGGGGCAGCCGCTGCGCCTTCATGATGATCGATCTCGATCGCTTCAAGGCGGTTAACGACACGCTCGGCCACCCGGTCGGAGACCGGTTGCTCAGTCGCGTTTCGGAACGACTCGCAAGTTTGATGAGCGACAACGAAATTATCGGCCGCCTGGGCGGCGACGAATTCGCCGTCGTCGTCCGCGACGCCAGCGACACGTTGCGCCTCGAACGCCTTGCCCAGATGATCGTGGACACGCTGTCGCGCCCGTATGAGATCGATCAGCACACGCTCTACACCGGGGCCAGTGTCGGCTTGGCGACCGGACCACGCGACGGGCGGACCGCTGAAATGTTGATCCGCTCCGCCGATCTGGCGCTGTATCGTTCCAAGGACGCTGGCGGAGGCAAGTTCACCAGCTACGAACCGCAATTGCATGTTGCTGCGGAAGAACGTCGTTTGCTGGAACAGGCATTGCGCAAGGCGCTGAGCAATAACGAGCTCCATCTCAACTACCAGCCGGTGGTAAACTCCGACACCGGGCTCCTGACCGGCTTCGAAGCTCTCGTACGCTGGACGCACCCGGAACTGGGCGTCATTTCGCCCGCAAAATTCATCCCGCTCGCCGAAGATGCGCGCCTGATCGCCCCGATCGGGGAGTGGGTCTTGCGCACGGCTTGTGCCGAAGCTGCCGGCTGGCCGGGCGAGACGCGGGTCGCGGTCAACGTGTCGCCCGAGCAACTGCACAACCCCGGCTTCGTGTCGATTGTCGCCTCGGCTTTGGCCAATAGCGGCCTGCCCGCCCACCGCCTCGAACTCGAAGTCACCGAAAGCGTCTTCATGCGCGACGACACCGGTGCCGTGAAGGTGCTGGAACGGATTTTGGCGCTCGGCGTGCGGCTCAGCCTCGACGATTTCGGGACAGGCTATTCGTCGCTCGGTTACCTCAGCCGCACGCGCTTCTCGACCATCAAGATCGACCGGAGCTTTGTTATCGGTGCCGCCAAGGGTGTGGCCGAGCCGATCGCGATTATCCGTGCGGTCGTGGTGCTTGCGCAGAGCCTGGGCATGACGACCACCGCGGAAGGCGTAGAAACGGCCGACCAGCATCGCATGGTTCAGGATCTGGGCTGTACCAAGGTGCAGGGCTATTATTTCAGCCGCCCCCTGCCCGTCGCCGAAGCCCGCGCACTCGCCCATCGTGACGGCCACGAACGCGCCGTTGCATGAGGCATCTTGCGGACTACGCAACCGCTCGCTAAACGGCCCGTCTGATAGGGGTGTAGCTCAGTTGGTTAGAGCGTCGGTCTCCAAAACCGAAGGCCCTCGGTTCGAGTCCGAGCTCCCCTGCCACCTTCCATGCCATAGCAGCTTTGGACAATTCCCGACACTCTTGAGAACTTTCGCCGCGTTAAGCGACTGAAATCGCGATTCGGTTTTACAGTAGAATCGTGCTATGCCTCCCACAACTTCGGGGGAGGTTCTTATGGCATCGGGCATCCGGACTTTCGGAATTGATGTTTCCCACTGGAACGGCAAGGTTTCCTGGGACGTGGTCCTGAAACCGGACGCGCCGGTTACGGTCCATTTCGCTTATGTAAAGGCCAGCCAACTGTATCTGGGTGCATCGGGTCACGCTGTCCATCAGAAAGACAGCGAATTTGATGAAAATTGGGCGGCGCTGAAACACCATGGGCTGAAACGCGGCGCTTATCATTATTGTATGCCGGAGTTCACCGCGCAGGACATGGCCGATCTGTTTCTGAGCGTCTACCATCCCAGCAAGGGTGATCTTCTGCCGACGCTGGATGTGGAGGATGAGTATGTCCGCGCCATTCAGGCGGGCACCAAAACCCGGTCGCAACTGGTCGCGCAGATCGTTGAATTCGGCAAAATCCTGGTGACGGCGACGGGGCACCAGCCGTTCCTGTACATCCTCAAGGACATCGCCGATTTCCTGGGCAACCCGCCGGAATTTGCCGCGTTTCCGCTCTGGCTCGCCAATTATAACCATCCGCCGACGCCGCCGGTGCCGAAACCGTGGACCGGCTATACGCTGTGGCAATATTCCGAACAGGGCCACCTCGCGGGCGTACCGGGCAATTGCGATCTCGATTATCTGAACGGTCCGCCCACCTTGCTCGACTCGTTCGTGATCTGACGCGAATGCGGCGGCGATGGCGGTTCCGATCTTCAGGCCATTGTCGCCCAATCGTGAGGCGAGTTGATTTCGCCTGCCGCCCGCGCTAATGCTTGTCTATTCCGAAATCGGGAATTCTCGTCGTCGGGCCTTGGCAGGCCCGGGCGGCGGGCCCATGTCCTGATCTTGGCCAAGAAAACATGAGTGCACAGCCCGTGGCGAAGACGACCCCCCTCGAATTCATCCGACAGGTCCAGGCGGAGACCAAGAAGGTCGTGTGGCCGACCCGGCGCGAGACGATTATGACCGGCGTGATGGTCGTCATCATGACGACGCTGCTCGGCCTGTTCTTCTTCGTGGTCGACACCGGCTTCGAGGCGATCGTCAAGCTGCTGCTCAGCCTCGCCAAATAATCTAGGTAAACGAACACATGGCACGCTGGTACATCATCCACGCTTATTCGGGTTTCGAGGGCAAGGTCCGCGATTCGATCATGGCCGAAGCGACCCGCATGGGGCTCGAGCAACTGGTCGAGCAGATCGAGGTTCCGACCGAAACCGTCACCGAGGCGCGCCGCGGCAAGAAGATCTCGGTCGAGCGCAAGTTCATGCCGGGCTATGTGCTCGCCAAGCTCAACATGAACGACGACGTCTATCACCTCGTCAAGAACACCCCCAAGGTGACCGGCTTCCTTGGCCCGAACGGCAAACCGCAGGCGATCCCCGAGGCGGAAGCTGCGCGGATGCTCAACACCAAGGAAGAAGCCGCCGCTGCGCCCAAGCAGAAGATCAAGGTCGATTTCGAAATCGGCGATTCGGTCAAGGTGCTCGACGGCCCGTTCGCGAGCTTCAACGGCATTGTCGAGGAACTCGATTTCGACCGCAGCCGCGTCAAGGTGTCGGTGTCGATCTTCGGTCGCGCCACCCCGGTCGAGCTGGAATTCGAACAGGTCGAACGCAGCAAATAAGCGTTTTTGCCGGGCGCGGCGTCGCAACCGCCGCGCCCGCATTTTACAAAAAGCTGGCGCGCCATGCGCCACGCTTTAGGACCGTCCTTCACGCCCGCCGATTACGGCGGCTGACCGAGAGGGACCATGTCGATCCACCCCGCCCCCACGCCCGCGCACGGCCCCAGCCCCTTTTACTACCATCTCTATTTTCAGGTGCTCACCGCGATCGTGCTCGGCGCGCTGGTGGGGCATTTCTGGCCAACGACGGGCGAAGCGCTGAAACCGCTGGGCGACGGCTTCATCAAGCTGGTCAAGATGGTGATCGCGCCGGTGATCTTCCTGAGCCTGGTCAGCGGCATCGCCGGCATGCGCGAGTTGAAGTCGGTGGGGCGCGTCGCGCTCAAGGCGTTCGGTTATTTCCTGTTTTTCTCGACGCTGGCGCTGATCCTTGGTCTGGTGGTCGCCAATGTCGTTCACCCGGGCGCGGGCATGAACATCAATCCGTCAACGCTCGATGCCGGTTCGGTGGCCGGTTATGCGCATCAGGCGCATGAAACGACCTTTGTCGGCTTCCTGATGTCGATCATCCCCAACACGATGGTCTCGGCGCTGACCGAAGGATCGATCCTGCAGACGCTGTTCGTCGCGGTGTTGTTCGGCATCGCGCTGACTTTGGTCGGCGAAGCGGCCGAGCCGGTGCTCGATCTGATCGAGCGGCTCGCCCTGATCGTGTTCCGCATCGTCGGCATCCTGATGCGCGCGGCCCCGGTCGGCGCGTTCGGCGCGATCGCCTTCACCGTCGGCAAATATGGCGCGAGCAGCCTGATCAATCTCGGCGGGCTGGTCGCGACCTTCTATTTCACCTCGATCGTATTCGTGCTGGCCATCCTCGGCGCAGTGGCGCGGCTACACGGTTTCTCGATCCTGCGCTTGCTCGCCTATTTGAAGGCCGAGTTGCTGCTGGTGCTCGGCACCTCTTCGTCCGAGGCGGCCCTGCCCAACCTCATCACCAAGCTGGAGGCGGCGGGTTGCGACAAGGGCGTGGTCGGGCTGGTCGTGCCGACCGGCTATTCGTTCAATCTCGACGGCACCAATATCTACATGACGCTGGCCGCCTTGTTCATCGCGCAGGCCTGCAACGTGCCTTTGTCGATCGGCGACCAGTTGCTGCTGGTCGGCGTGGCGATGCTGAGTTCGAAGGGCGCGGCCGGGGTGACCGGGGCGGGCTTCATCACGCTGGCCGCCACGCTGTCGATCGTGCCGTCGGTGCCGGTAGCGGGCATGGCGCTGATCCTGGGCGTCGATCGCTTCATGAGCGAATGCCGCAGCCTGACCAACTTCATCGGCAATGCGGTCGCGGCGATCGTCGTCGCGCGCTGGGAGGGCAAGCTCGACCGTGCCAAATTGGAGGAGGTGTTGTCGGGCGGGGCGCACCGTTTCGGCTGAAATAGACCGCACCCCCTCCCGTTCGGGCTGAGCTTGTCGAAGCCCTGCCCTCCCACTGCGGGGCGCTCGCAAGGGGAAAGCAGCCCTTCGACAAGCTCAGGGCGAACGGGAGGTATGCATGCGCTCGATCTACGCCCGAACCGCCCCCGCTTGCGCCAATCCCCCCAAACGCTACGCTCGCGCTTTACCCGCCCCCCGAGGACCTTCCAGTATGCGCATCTTCGCCCTTCTGCTTGCCGGCACCCTCCTGACCAGCGCTGCGCGAGCGGCCACTCCAGCGGCGGACGAAGCGCTCGATCTGGCGAAGAAGGCGATCGCGCTGCGTTCGGTCAAAGGCCCCGGCAATCAGACTCCGCAGGTCGCCGCTCTGTACAAGGCGGCGCTGGTCGCGGGCGGCTTTGCCGACAAGGACGTCGAGATCGTGCCGGTCGACGACACCGCCTATCTCATCGGCACCTGGCCAGGCAGCGACCCCAAGCTCAAGCCGCTGGTCATTTCCGGCCATATGGACGTGGTCGAGGCCAAGCCCGCCGATTGGCAGCGCGACCCGTTCACCGCCGTGGTCGAAAATGGCTATCTCTACGGGCGCGGTGCGACCGACATGAAGCTCGACGGCACGATCGCCATCGCCGCGCTGAATGACCTGCGCCGCACCGGCTACAAGCCCAAGCGCACGATCATCATCGAGTTTTCGGGCGACGAGGAAACCGCGATGAAGACCTCGGCGCTGATCGCCGAGCGGCTGAAGAACGCCGAACTCGTGCTCAACATCGATGGCGGCGGCGGCGTGCTCGATGAGACCACCGGCAAGCCCAAATATTGGACCTGGAACGGTGCCGAGAAAACCTATGCCGATTTCCGGCTGACCGTCACCAACCCCGGCGGCCATTCGTCCATGCCGCGCCCGGTCAATGCGATCGTCGAGCTGTCCAGGGCGCTCGAAAAGGTCGGTGCCTATCACTTCACGCCCGAACTGAGCCCGCTGACGCGCGAGGCGCTGGCCAAGGCCGCGCCGTTCGAGGAACCCGCGATCGGCGCCGCGCTAAAGGCCTTCGTCGCCGACCCGACCGACAAGACCGCGATCGCAACGCTAACCGCCAATCCGGCGACGGTCGGCAAGATCGGCACGACGTGCGTGCCGACGTTGGTCAGCGGCGGCCATGCCGAAAACGCGCTGCCGCAGCGCGCCACCGCCAACATCAACTGCCGCATCTTCCCCGGCCACAAACCCGCCGACATCATGGCCGAGCTGGGCCGCGTGATCGATGATCCGGGCGTCAAGCTGGAGGATGTCAGCGAAGGCTCGGTCCCCAACGATGCCTCGCCGATGCGCCCCGATTTCATCGCCGCGATCGACCGCGCAATGGGCAAGGTCTATCCGGGCGTGCCGGTGTTCCCGGCGATGGCGTCGGGGGCGAGCGACAGCATGTGGTTCCGCTATCACCATGTGCCAAGCTATGGCGCGAGCCCGACCTTCATCAAGCCGTCCGAGGATTTCAGCCACGGCCTGAACGAACGCACCCCGATTTCGACGATCGAACCGGGGATCCGGTATTACCGGCTGCTCTTCGCCGATCTGTCGAAATAGCTTTCCAGCTGCCGCTCGGCGAGGACACGCGCCTCGCCGGGGGTGAAATTGCCCGGCGACAGGCACAGTTCGAGCCATAGCCCATCGACCAACGCGGTGATCGCGATCGCCGCCAGCCGACGGTCGGCCGCAGGCAGCCCGCAGGCGGCGAGCAACGCTTCGAGATCGTCGCGATACGCTTGGTACAGCGCATCATGCCGCGCGGCGATGATTGGCTTGGCCGACAGGCTCCAGAACGCGATCCAGGTCGCGAACAGCGCGCGATCGGCGATCGGCGGCGCGAAACTGGCGGTGACATAGGCCGCCACCCGCGCGCGCGAATCATCGCCCGCCGCCGCGACCGCCGCCGCCAGCGCGACATGCACCTGCTGCCCGACCGCCGCATAGGTTTCGGCGACAAGGCCATCGATCCCGGCGAAATAATGCCCGACCAGCCCCGGCGACACTCCCGCCTCCAGCGCGATCGCGCGCACCGATGCGCCCGTAGCGCCGTCGCGCGCCAGCACGCGCGCGGTCGCCTCGATCAGCGACTGGCGGCGCGCATCGGGTTCGGCGCGGGAGAAAGCGGGTTTGCTCATGCGAAGGCCTTATTGCAGTCCGCCAATTCTTATTATACGATCGTACAACAAGCAACCGGAGCCACGCATGCCCCCCTCGGCCGATCACGATCCCGACGCCGACTGGAGCTTGCCCGGCTGGCTCTACACCGACCCCGAATATTATGCGGTCGAGATGGCGCGGGTGATCCGCCCGTCCTGGCAGATCGTCTGCCACCAGAACGATCTGGCCGAACCCGGCGCGTTCCACACGCTCGACTATCTGGGCGAGAGCATCATCGCGGTGCGCGGCGACGATCATGAGATCCGCGCCTTCGCCAATGTCTGCCGCCACCGCGCGATGCGGCTGGTCGAGGGGCCAAGCGGCTGCGCCAAGAAGCTCGTCTGCCCCTATCACGCCTGGACCTATGAAACCGACGGGCGGCTGACCGGCGTGCCGATGCGACGCGATTACCCCGCGCTCGACCTGGCCGAAAACGGCCTCGCGCGCGTCGATCTGGAGATCTGGCGCGGCTTCGTGTTCGTCCGGCTGGAGGGCGACGGCCCCTCGATCGCCGAGATGATGGCCCTGTATGACGCGCAGATCGCCCCCTATCGCTTCGAGGAGATGCAGACGCTCAGCCCAGTCCGGCTGCGCGACCGCGCGGTCAATTGGAAGAATGTCGGCGACAATTATTCGGACAATCTCCACATCCCGGTGGCGCATGACGGCCTCACCCGACTGTTCGGCAAGAGCTATGCGATCGAGGCCGAACCCTGGGTCGACAAGATGTCGGGTCGCCTCGTCGATCGCCCCTCCGACAACCCGTGGGAGCGCTTCTACCAGACGCATCTGCCACCAGTCCCACATCTGCCCGAGGCGAACCAGCGGCTGTGGCTCTATTTCAAGCTGTGGCCCAACATGGCGTTCGATCTCTATGCCGATCAGATCGATTTCATGCAGTGGCTGCCGACCTCGCCGACGAGATTTGGCGATCGCGCAAGATTCGTGTCGACCGCCGCAAGATCCGGCTCGAAGAGCCGATCAAGGCGATTGGTTCGTATCTCGTCGAGATCGACGTGTTCACTGATGTCCGTGCGGCCGTCAAGACGCAGGTTGTCCAGGCCGAGGGCTTCGAGTTTGAAGAGGCTCCCGTCGCCGAAGCAGTGGTTGTCGAAGAAGTTGTCGACGCCCCCGCTGACGCTGACGCGGTGGCCGAGACGGACGAGTAGCGAGGCGGCGGGATGCCGCCCGCGCCAGAAGGGGCGAATCTCCCGCCCCAAGACCTCGACGCTGAGGAGGCTGTCCTCGGCGCGATGATGATCAACGAGCAGGCCGTCTTGACGGTCTCCGAGGTGATCAAAGATCCCGGCGATTTCTATCGCGAGGCACACGGCACGGTCTTCCGCGCCATTCTCGCGCTGCTGACCCGCAGCGAGCCAATCGATGCCGTCACCGTCTCGGACGAGCTGGAGCGGATGGGCAAGCTCGAAGACGTTGGGGGCCGCGGCTTTATCTTCGGCCTCTCGTCGAGTGTGACGGTCGCCGCGAATGCCAAGAGCCACGCGCAGATCGTCCGCGACGTGGCAATCATGCGACGGGTCGCCGCAGCCGGTCTCGAGATCGCCCAGCTCGGCTATCAGCGCCAGGGCGATGTTCGGCAGATTCTCGATCAGGCCGAGTAGGCCATCTTCGACGTAGCGCAGTCGCGCAACACGAGCGAGCTGATCCCACTTTCCGAACTCTTGCCGGAAGAGGTCGAGCGGATGGAGGCAGCGGGCGAGCACCGTGGTCTGACCGGCGCCCCCTCCGGGCTCAATTCCCTCGACAAGATCACCTCGGGCTTCCACGCCTCGAACCTCGTGATCCTCGCTGCCCGTCCGGCGATGGGCAAGACGTCGCTCGCGCTCGGCATCGCCCGCCATCTCGGCGTTGAAGCGAAGATCCCGGTCGTCATCTTCAGCCTTGAGATGTCCCGCAACGAAATCGCCCAGCGCTTCATCTCGTCCGAGGCGCGCGTCGACTCGACCCGGATGCGCCGCGGCGACCTGCGCGACGAGGATTGGGTCCGCGTCCAAGACGCCTGTAACCGACTCACCACGGCACCGATCTACGTCGACGACACGGCCGGTATCAATCTGATGGAGATCCGCTCGAAGGCGCGGCGCCTCAAGATGAAAGAGCCGA
>OFRL01000259.1_pt1 | contig 27796 bp, 35 predicted proteins | sample 1543121 | NCBI WGS metagenome assembly OFRL01 (sample SAMN07774228, study PRJEB24372) | wastewater metagenome | isolation source: Lake Maggiore Cannobio | place: Italy: Cannobio | collected 2016-01
CAAATTCTAAATCCAGATGAGTTAAAATATTATTCAAATTTAACTAGAATCTATAAAAATTTAGAGATCACAAGTAGAAGTAAAATTTATCATACTAAATTATCATTAGAGGATGAAAAACTACCATGTAGCCAATGTGGAAAAGATTCTCTATACTATTGTAACATGAATGATCAATATTTTTGTAATATTCACGTTGTAGGACATGATAAAAATGAAATTTAAGCAGCAGTATCTTCTAAACTAAATGAGTTTTCAACAAAATATTCAACTCGGGTTTTTTTAAATTCACGAGAACTGAAAAGGATTTTGTATTCATCAACATCAATTTGATTTTGGATAATTTTAGCGACATCATTTGCTTCAGTATGAGTTTTACAATGAATCATAGAAAATACATTATATGGCCAATCATCATAAGTTGGACGTTCATAACAGTGGCTAACTTGAGGAAATGAACCCAATGTTTCACCAACAGAAGTGATTCTATTTTCAGGAACTTTCCAAACAATCATACCATTTGCAGTGAATCCAACTTGCCTATGTCTAAGTATAGCTGCAAATCTTCGCAATACACCAATACTCTCATAGTGTTTCATTTTTGCAAATAATTCGTCTTCAGTTATTCCAAGATTTGTGGCTGCTTTTACAAAAGGTTCGTCAATAATATCCATATCCTTTTGTAATTCACGAATAAAATCTTTGTCTTGTTCTGTTGGTTCAAATTTTATATTTTTAATTTCTTTCTTATCCTCAGTTGGCGCAATCTCATGTTTTTGATTATCAATCATATCAAGTTTAACACCAATTTTGAATAATTGTAAAGTTGGAAGCATTCTAACTTTTTTAATTCCTTTAAGAACATTAAATTTTTCAAGTTCACTATTCAAATCAGCACCTGGAGGAACAGCTAAAGTAAACCAAAGATTAAACTGATGATCACGTTCATAATTATGACTTACTCCAGGATGACGATTAATTTGATTTGCCACATAATCTAATTTATCATGTTCAATTTCCATTGCAACTAATGAACTAGTATAACCTAGTTTTCTAGTATCAAAAATAGCACTAAGTTGTCTTAAGACACCAATTTTTTTAAGATTGATTAATTTTTCTTTAATAATTTCAGGACTTGTGTTAAATTTTTTAGCAATATCATCAAAAGGTCTAGTAACTAATGGAAAAGTCCACTGAATTTCATTTAGGATTTCCTTATCAAATTCGGTCAAAGAAGACAATAAATGGATTAATCGGTAATTCAATTAAAAATGTAGCTAGTATTTTAGACACTAATTTTTAATAGATAAATAGAAACTGGGTGTCTTGAATCGATGATAATTAATCTAAATCTTGAAGGTAAAAAAATTATTGTTGTGGGTGGAGGAAATGAGGCAGAAAAAAGAATAAAATCACTATTAAATGAAAAATGTGAAATTATAGTAATTAGTGATAGTATAAATACACAAATTTCAAAATTAGTAAAACTAAAACGAATTAAATTTAAAAAACAAAAAATTGAAAATATAAAATTCATCTCAGAATTAAATCCAGATTTAATAATTACAACTACAAATGATACAAAAATTAATCAAAAAATTATCAATTATGCTAAAAAAAAGAATACAATGGCATATAGTTCAGATAATCCTGAAGATAGTGATTTCTCAAATCCAGCAATTATTGATTTTGAAAAAATGATTCAAGTTGCAATTTTTACAGGAGGTAGGAGTCCAATAATGTCAAAAAAGATTAAATCAAAAGCTGAAATTGCCCTGAAAAAAATTATTTCGAAAGAAGATATTGCACAAATTAAAATTCAAAAAATATCACGAAAACTAGCTAAAGAGATCATACCTAATCAATTTGAACGAAAAAAGTGCCTAAAGAGTATAATGAATGATAGTCATATTGATCAGTTAATAAAAGACGGTCACATAAAAGAAGCTGAAAAACAATCTAGAGAGATAATAAAAAAATGGAAATGAATCAAAAAATAATAAACGCACGTGTGACATTTCGTAATTCACCAATTCATATTTTAGAAAAATTTACTATTAAAAATGTAGAAAATGCATATGAAGAATTCAAAAAAAATTCAGAATTAGACGAATGTGTAATAATTCAAACTTGTAATAGAATTGAATTATTTGGAAAAACAAAAACAGATAATTTAGAAAAAATTAAGAAAACTTGGGCAAAAATTACAGGTTTAGATGAGGAAATATTTCAAGAAAATATGGAATTTGTAGAAAATCAGGAAGCTTTACATCATCTTTTGAAACTAACGTCAGGTTTAGATTCAATGGTATTAGGTGAAGAACAAATTTTAGGTCAAATAAAAAATTCAATAGCATCAGCTAGAGAATCTAAGGCATCAGGTCAGCATCTTAATACATTATTTGATAAAGCAATCAGAATTGGTACAAGAATAAGAAATTCTTCTGGAATTGGAAAAGGTGGAATATCAGTTGGATCGATGGCAGTAAAACTTGCAGAAGAAAATATCGATGAATTAAAAACAAAAGAAATTCTTTTGATTGGAACAGGAGAAGTATCAACCCTTGTTGCAAAATCATTACAAAGAAGAGGATATTCATTCAATCTTACAAGCAGAACACTTGGTAGATCAGAAACATTTTGTGAAACAATGGGAGGAAATCCAGTTAAATTTGAAGAAGTTCTTTCAGGATTTAACAAATATGATCTAATATTTGTTGCAACAACTGCACCATATTTTCTTGTAACACAACAAAGAATTGCAGATGCTATGAAAAACAAGAACAATGGAATGATGATACTAGATTTATCAAATCCAAGAACAGTAGATGAAAAAGTTGCAAATATTATTGGTGTTAAATTAATGAATTTGGATCAAATTGCAGAAATGGTAGAAAAAAATGTGAATTCTAGACTAACTAAAGTGAAAACAATTGAAAATATAATTAGAGAGGAAGTATCAGTATTAGAAGCCTCAATGAAAAGATTAGATGCAGAACCACTTGTAACAGATGTATTCAAAAATATCGAGAATATCAGAGAAAAGGAATTCAATAAGGCATTACAGATGCTAGATGAAAAAGATGAAAAGAAAATTAAAATTATTGAAGAATTAACAAAGGCAGTTGTAGAAAGCATTGTATCAACACCAATGAATAATATCAGAAAAGCATCTGAACAAGGTCAAGCAGATTTAATAGAGTTGGCAGGTAAGCTTTTTGACTATAAAAAACAAAATCAGGCAGACTAGGATTATATTTTAGCCAAAATTAATTTTAATCATGTCATTTCCAATTAAACGACTCAGAAGATTAAGAGTTTCAGAAAAAATGAGAGAACTAGTTCAAGAAATAACATTAACACCAAAAGACTTTATTTGTCCAATATTTGTACAAGAAGATCTTAAAACAAGAATCAAGATTGAATCAATGTCAGAAATTGAAAGATTACCATTACAAGATGTCAATGAGGAAGTCAAAACAATAATAGAATTAGGAATTCCTGCAATCATGTTATTTGGAATTCCAACACAAAAAGATGAAGCAGGTAGTTCAGCTTTTGATGATAATGGAATTGTTCAAAAAGCAATTAGCCAAATTAGAAAAGAATTTGGAAATGAAATTGTAATTATGGCAGACGTCTGTTTATGTCAATTTACATCTTCAGGTCATTGTGGGATTATTAAAGGAAATAAAATTGATAACGACATAAGTTTAGATACACTTGCAAAAATCGCTGTAAGTCAAGCTAAAGCAGGTGTAGATACAGTATCACCATCAGCAATGATGGACGGTCAAGTTGCAGCAATAAGAAAAGCTTTAGACAATGAAGGATTTACAGATGTATCGATAATGTCACATTCAGCAAAACATCGTTCAAATTTTTACTCACCATTTAGAAATGCTGCAGAATGTGCACCAAAATTTGGAGATAGAAAAACATACCAAGTTCCATTTACAAATGCAAGAGAAGCAATGAGAGAAGTAGAAACGGATATCAATGAAGGAGTAGATATTGTCATGATAAAGCCAGCATGGTCATATTTAGATTTAATTGCAGAAACTCGAAGAAAATACAATGTTCCAATATCAGCATATAGTGTATCTGGAGAATACGCATTAGTGAAAGCTGCATCCCAATTAGGATATGTAGATGAAAAAGATATCACATTAGAAATTCTTTATTCAATTAAAAGAGCAGGTGCAGATATGATAGTAACATATTTTGCAAAATCAGCCTCAAAATTCCTTAAAGAATCATGAGAAACGATGAACGTTTTGAAATACAAAGAGCTTTTGACTTGTTGCCACATGTTGTTGGGGCAAGTTGGACAGTAGTATGGTTTAGAATGCAAGGAATTAGAAAACCTACAAGAGAAGAATTTAGAGAAAAAACATTAGAATATTTGAAGATGACAGAACCACTTTTTGAATCATATCCAAAAGATGAGAATTTTACTGAAATTTGTAAATACATAGAATTTAGAAAAAAACAAGAATATGAGAAAATAATTTTAGGCGAAAATAAAGAAATTGAAACTAGATATGACAGATATGTAGATTATGGTTAAAGCTCGCATTTTAGTTGTTTTAAAAATACTTTTAAAACTTTAGTTCTTTTTTTTGCTTCAGTTTTACCAGATTTTGTATTCATCATAGATTCTAATTTAAGTAATTTATTAAAAAAATGATCAATAGCCCATAGATTATCATCAGGAGTTCTGGTATTACAAAAAGGATCGTTAATATTATAAAAAGATCTGTTCAATGAACCGCTAGTAGCAAAAACTCGTGCAATACCAATAGCACCTAAAGCATCAAGTCTATCAGCATCTTGTAATATTTTTCCTTCAAAAGTTTTAGGAACTTTATTTTGAGAAAAACTATGTTCAGCAATTGCATCAGAAATAATAATAATTTCTGCATCAGTAAAATCATATTTTTTTAAAATTAATTTTGATTTTTTTGCACTTTCGATAGCAGAAAATTTAGAACGTTTACTAGATTTTGGATATGAAACAATATCATGTAATAATACTGCACTAAGAACTAATTTTTGATCTGCTTTTTCTTTTTTTGCAATTTTTTTGGCATTATTATATACTCGCATAATATGTCCAAAATCATGCGCAGGATCATTATCAATTATTTTGATTACTTCGTTTTTAATAGAATTAAGAACGTCCATTTACAATCTCCAAATTTTTGGTTTAACGAATTTTATTTTCCTTTGAGTTAGTAAAACAGTCCAATTAATACATGCAAATAAGATAATTGTTCCAATACCAGCTACATCAATCAATAAAATTCCAACTAGACGATCCTCAAATATTTCTAGAAATGGTCTTAATACAGCATTACCAAAATATATCATAATAATATAAGAAATAGTTCTACCAATCCAAAATCCAATATAGATGCCAATACTCTTTGCACGCATTAGACCATAGGTAATAAATAAAATATTACTAGGAAGAGGAGTTGCTCCAAACAAAAAGGATGCAACCAGATATCCATATTTTTTCTTATTCAAATAATTTCCAATTGTATCAAGATTAGATTGTTGTTCTTCTCCAACAAATTTTCGAAATAATCCACTGATTTTTTTTAGAAAAAATCTACCAATTGTAGCTCCAGTTCCACCAACTATTGCTAAAAGTACTATGTTCAAAGTAGGATCAAGAAGATAAAATGATGTTAAAATTATCCATGTAGGAGGTACTAGAATTGGAATTGTACTTATTCCAATCAATACAAAAAAAATTCCAAAATATGAAAATTCTCCAAATAGTTCAAAAAATTCCAATATTATTCAATTATTGTAAAAATATTTTATTTCTAAACCCTTGTATCCATATTTAGTCAACAGATAATATAATAATTTAATGAAAAATTCAAAAAATTACATGTTTTTACAAAAAATATCCATGTTTGATAACAAATAGGATCAATCATGCAATATCTTTATAAGCAATTTATGACTATATAAGGTATGTCGGATTTAATTTGGAAGTGTTATAGATGCAATCTTTTGTTCAAGGATAATGAGATGGCACAAATGCACAAGAATATTACAAATCACTCAATAACAAAAGTGAAAACAATAGTTGCATAATTTTTTGAATTAATTAGTTCTTTTAAGATAATAGTGCAGAGGGTGGGATTTGAACCCACGAACTCCTAAGAGAAGGGATTTCCTATATTAGAGATCTTGAGTCCCTCTCGTTTGACCAGGCTTCGATACCTCTGCAACAATACTTGATAATTCCAATATTTTTCAATTACTATTACAATTCTTGATCTGTGTTTTTACGAATTTTAACAAAGCTTATAATTGCAAGTTTTATTGAAATTCACATGTCAGAATCAATATGTATTTCAGAAGCAAAAAAAATGCGTAGTGGAGTTAATGTCGAAGCTGAAGTTATTGGCAAAACAGAACCAAGAACTGTAAATCTCAAAACAGGAGGAACAGTAGATGTCTGTGATGCAACAATATCTAATTGTGATGGAAGCGAAGCCAACCAAATGAAACTTACATTGTGGGGTGACGATATTAAGGCAGTCAATATGGGAGATACAGTATTAATAGAAAATGGATATACTAACGAGTTTAAAGGTGTGGTATCTTTAACCAAAGGAAAATTTGGCAAGATGACTGTTAACTCTTAGTAATTTTGTTTATTTTATAATTTATTTTTTAAATTTATTATAGTAATTATGATATCGAACATGATAATTACAATTCCAATAATAAATAAAAATCTAAAAATTAATTGAGGTAGAATTATTTTATCATGGATGCATCAGAGTCTAAAATATCAATATGATTAAAGAAAAAATAACAATCAAAGAAAGTGAAAATAAACTAAAACCAATGAATGTGATTATATGTCCACGTTTATTCGTATAAAATTAGAAACTGCAATCACCATTAACATATAGAAAAGTTTGGATTTCTAAAAAAATTAACGATAAGTTTTCTTTGCTGGTCTTCTTTTAGATGCAGTTTTCTTTGCTGGTCTTCTTTTAGATGCAGTTTTCTTTGCAAGATAATCTTTTAATTTTGATGATGCGTTACCCAATGCTTTAGTTATTCTTTCTTCATCTTTAGTTTGTTTTTCAATTTCTTTCATTACTTTTACAATATTTTGATGATTAAAATTAACGGTAGTTCTAAGTGTAGGTTTAGATTTAGTTTGTTTTTTAATTTGAGTAGTAATTTTAGATTTAATAACATCAAATGTAGAAACTTGTTCAGTTATTTTTTTAAGAGTTTGATGTCTATTTTTAATTTCAGAGATTAATTCTTGAATATGATCGTTTAATGAGCGTAATTTATCCTCTGCATTTTGCTTTTCTTCAGGGCTCTCAGCAAATTCAATTTCTTGTTCTACTTGCTCAACTGATTGTTTTTCACTATTAAGACGTTCTTCGGCAGCAGATACCAATCTATTGATACTTTCAACTTGAGCATTCTTTCTAGTAAGATTTTCTGAAACATCTGAAATATTCTCTTTTTCATATTCAATTTGTTTAATCATTTTTTGTAAACCAGTTGCAGAACGCTTTTCTGCAAATTGAAGTTGTTTGAGTTGATTTTCTGCATTTTGTTTAAGTTTTGTTGCTTGATTCCTCTTTTTTCTCATTTCAAGAATTGTTTTTTCTAGTGGTGTCAATAACTGACAACAATAAATCGTTCATTAAGTTGTTAATATGATTAGGATTTGACTTTTCGGTTAAGAAAATTAACCAATTTAGATCGCGAAATATCTAATTTTAAAAAATATTAGTGATGATATTTTAAGAAAACTATGGATTTTCACCCAAAAAATTTACCAATATCAAAAACATATATCGTAAAAAATGAAAATGATGCAATAAAAGCTGTTGAGGACATGGTAAATTTAGGATTTAAAGAAAAAAAAGAGGGTTTCAAAGTTTTAATGCCAAAAGAAACAAAAATTGCAAAAAGAATAGGATATACAATTACAACAGGAGTTACAAAGGGACTAAGAGAGAAAAATGAAACTAGGGATGTTAAGTATTGGACATATCATCATGATGACGAACATTTTGCAATTGTGCTAATAGATAATTCAGTTTTAACAGAATTAGGGTTTTGATTTATTAAAAATTTGATATAATTTTGTTCTATTTGCCATAACACCAGCTAACATTACTCCAATTACAGTACCACCAATTACATCCATTGGAAAATGTTGTAAAACATACAATCTACTAATAGATATCATTGCAGGATAAATAAATATGAAATATGCACCACGAGGAAATCTCTCAGATAGTGCATATCCCAAAATAATTGCAAATATCATGGATCTAGCTGCATGTCCAGAAGGGTATGATGCATCAAACCCACCTTCACAAAATAATGCAAATGTATCATGGCTGATTTGAACAGGAAATTCAACTCCAATGTATTTAAAATCAGGCCTATCTCGGTCAACACCACATTTTATGTATCCTGTAAGAAGAGTAGAGATTACAATTAGAATCAAAAGAGTGATTCCAATTCTACGAGTTTTTGGAATTAATAAAACAATAATTGCAAATATCATCATGTTGAAAACATCTCCACTCTCAGTAACATATTGCATAAAAATATCAAGTGTAGGATTTCCAACATTTTCCGAAAAGAATAAAATTATATTTTGATCAAAATCTTCAGTAAATTCAGAAAGTACAAAAGCAGTTAAAATAAGAAAAAGAGCAGTCAATAAAACAAAAGAACGGGAACGAATATCAAAAAGCCAGTTTTGCAATTTATTAAACCTCAAGTATACTTATCTTAATTTCTATTAATACAATCCCTTCAAAAATATAATTCATAGTAGGCAAATAAATTTCAACAAAATAATTGTGATCGGCTCAAAGATTTTAAGCTGGGAAATAATAGAAAGCATGTGAAGATACTCACATTAGACGACTTTGATCTAAAAGGTAAAACAGTGTTTGTAAGAATGGATATGAATTGTCCAATAGATCCAGAAACAGGTGAAATTTTAGGTACCAAAAGAATTGAAGAGACAATTGAAACATTAGAATCATTAAAAAATTCCAAAGTAGTTGTAGCATCTCATCAAGGAAGAGTTGGAAATAATGAATATACAGGAATGAGCAAACATGCAAAAGTTCTTGAAAAATTAATGGGTAGAGAGATCAAATATGTTGAAGATACTATTGGAGAAGCAGCACAAAATGCAATTAAAAATTTACAAGATGGAGAAATATTACTTTTAGATAATCTCAGATTATGTGCTGAAGAAAATTATGAATTTACGCCAGAAAATGCAGCAAAAACAATGATGGTTACAAGATTATCCAAATTATTTGATTTTTGTGTATTAGATTCATTTCCAAGTGCACACAGATCACATCCGTCTATTGTAGGATTTGCACAGGTATTACCATCATGTGCAGGAAGAATTGTAGAAAGAGAAATAAGAAATTTGGATAAAATAATGACAGTAGCAAAATCACCACACATAGTTATTCTAGGAGGTTCCAAAATACCAGATAGATTAGAAGCTATCAAAGCATTAATTCAAAATGGACGTGCAGATCATATTTTAGTAACAGGATTAATTGGAAATGTGTTTTTACGGGCTCAAGCCAGAATAAAATCACCTTTAGAAATTAAAAACGAAGATGAGGTGGTGGCAAAAGCACATTCATTGATAGGAGATTATCCAGATGTTTTTGCAACTCCAGTAGATATTGCGATTGATAAAGATGGAGAACGAGTGGAAATGGATGTCAGAGAAATCAGTAAAGGTGATAAAATTTTTGACTTAGGTCCCAAAACAATAGAATATTATTCAAAATTAATTTCAGGGGCAGGAACTGTATTCATTAGTGGTCCAGCAGGATTTTTTGAAAAAGAGCATTTCAAATATGGAACTAAAGAAATACTTAAAGCAGTTGCAAATTCAATGGCAACAACAATTGTAAGCGGAGGACATTTGACAACAGCATTAAAACAACAAGGATTAGCAGATAAAATAAATCATATTAGTACAGCAGGCGGTGCATTGGTACTATATCTAACAGGAGAGAAACTTCCAATGATGAAAGCGTTAGAAGATTCTGCAATAAAATATAGATCTAAAGGGTAGATCTACAAGAAGGATTTGGACAAATTCTTTCTTCAGAAATTCCTAAATGAATATCATAATTACATGAATTACAATGAAATTTTTCAACGAGTTCAAATAATTTTAAAAAGATAGTAGTAAAATTTTGTGCAATACTTCGAACTAAACGAGAATCACAAATATCATTAAACAAAGATTCAGTATCGTCAATTATCCAAGAAGGATTGACATCACCATTAGATTTTAAAATTTCAAAAACTTCATCATTAGTAAATTTTTTGTTAACATCATTAAATTTTTCAAAAATTATTTTTCGTATTTGTAATTCAATAGGAGTTGAAGGAGTAAAATCACTCATATTAGTACAGATTCTCAGCCTCAGTTTTTAGCGTATCTATACCATCAGAATTTTCAAGATGAGTTCCAAGATAAGTATACAATGCAGACTTGAGTACCTTTAGAGATAATAATGCACATTTAATTCTAACAGCTTGTAAATGTTCAAGACCTAATTCGCTTAAAATATCATGTTTTTGAATTTTTCTAACATCATCAAGAGATTTTCCCTTGGTAATTTCAGTTAAAACTGAACTACAAGCCATACAAATGGCGCATCCTCTTCCGTGAAATTTAATATCAGTAACTTTATGATTATCAATTTTCATATCAATATCAATACTATCGCCACATAATGGATTGGAATCATGAAACGTAACGTCATGATTTTCAATTTCTCCATAGTTGAGAGGATTTCTTGAATAATCAACTATCATTTCATGATAAATATCAGTACCGCTACTCATAACTTAAACACCTTTGCCACAATCTTTAATGAATTGATTAAGGCATCAACATCCTTCTTTGTATTATAAATATAGAAACTAACTCTAGATGTTGCAGATACATTCAAACGCTCCATTAATACTTGAGCGCAATGATGTCCGGAACGAAGTGCTATACCTTCTTGATCAATTATTTGAGCAACATCATGTGGATGTACATCTGCAAAATTAAATGAGATCACGCCACCACGTTTTGTAATGTCATTTGTGCCATAAATTTTAAGTCCAGGTATTTTTGCAAATTCTTCAATAGCATATTTAGTTAATTCAATTTCATGTTGTCGTACATTATCCATTCCAATTTTTGTAAGATAATCAATTGCTGCACCAAATCCAATGACGTCTGCAATATTTGGAGTTCCTGCCTCAAATTTGTAAGGTAAATCATTCCAAGTTGTTTCATACTTGTGAACTTCTCGAATCATGTCACCACCACCATGAAATGGATTCATTGTTTGTAATACAGATTTTCTAACCCATAAAACACCAATTCCAGTTGGAGCCAACATTTTATGTCCGGAAAAAGCAAAGAAGTCACATCCCAAAGTGTCAAGATCAACTTTCATATGAGGTACTGCTTGCGCACCATCAATTAATGTAGGTACACCTGCAGCCTTACATTTTGCAATAATTTTTTCAGCATCAGTAATGGTTCCAAGAACATTAGACACCAAACTAAAAGCTACAAGTTTAACCTTACCAGTTTTAAGATATTTATCAAGATCATCTAAAATTAATTGCCCATCATCATTCATTCCAATGTATTCTAATTTTGCACGTTTTTCTTGTGTTAGTAATTGCCAAGGTACAATATTACTATGATGTTCATATTCAGTGGTGACTATAATGTCACCTTCATTAATGTGAGATCTTCCCCATGCATATGCAACTAAATTAATTGCTTCAGTTGTCCCTCTAACAAAAATTATTTCTTGTCTATTTTTTACATTTATGAAATTTGCAATTTTATCTCTGGCAGATTCATATGCTTCAGTTGATTCTTCAGCAAGAGCATAAACTGCGCGATGGATATTTGCATTATGATTTCTATAATAATCTGTAATAGCATCAATTACTTGATTTGGTTTTTGAGTTGTTGATGCATTATCCAAATAAACTAAAGGCTTGTTATCCCTAACAGTTCTTTTTAATATAGGAAAATCTTTTCTAATATTTTCAAGGGAGAATTCTGCACTTTGCAATATTTAGATCTCCACAAAGATTTCGCTATTATTAATTTTAACTGGATATACTTTAAGAGCAGTTTCTGCAGGCAGATTATTTGGTTTACCAGTAACTAAATTAAAAACAGAAAGATGTAATGGGCATCTAACACCTTGATCATTAAGGAACCCAGTAGAAAGGTCTGCATCAGCATGTGTACAAATTAAGTCAGTTGCATGAATCGTACCACCAATATTTGCTATCAATAATTTTCTACCATCTTGAACAAAACCAAAAAGTTCACCTTTCTTTACTTGATCTAAATTACATGCTTTAATCCATTCAGACAAAAAAATCACCTATACTTGTAGTGTTGTTCAATTTCAGAATTTTCATCATAACGAGTTTCTTCAATTTCGACAAACTTTGCTAGCTCCTCATCTGTATTTATACCGAGTTCGCGATTATCCCATTTTGATTCGATAAGATATGCAATCCATGCTCTAACTTGAAAAGACATCTTTCTTGAAAGTGGTTCTAAGAAACCTTCAACAATTGTTCTTTCAGCCTCTTCTTGAGTTAAACATCTAGTTTTAAGATAGAAGATTTGTTCCTCATCAATTTGTGCAACAGATGCAGAGTGAGTTGCTTTAACATCATTAGTAAATATCTCTAATCCAGGAATTGCCTCAGATTTAGCATCTTTATCTAAGAGAATTGAACGACCAGATAAGAAAGAATTTGATTTAGATGCATTTTCTTTAATTCTAATCATTCCTTTGAAAATGGATTTTGATTTATTTCTAAGAATAGATTTTTCAACTACACGCCCTTCAGTAGATGGGCTTTCATGAGTTACATTAGTTTGAATATCAAATGATTGTTCATTATTTCCAAAAATAACTTCAGAGTCATTTGAAGATGCACCTTTACCATTAAGGAAATATTCAATTTTGTAACGAGATAACATCGATCCAAATAATCCAGAATACCAATTTACTTTTGCATCTTGTGCTAAATCAGTACGTTTGGTTGAAAAAGTAACAGCACTTTGATCTAACATTTGTAATGTAGTTACATCCAATTGAGCATTAGGTCCAACACTTGTATTCATTAATTCAAGATATGCTTGTTGAGTTTGAATATTTGGGGAATATAATTCTTGGACAATTGTTGCTTTACTACTTTCATCTGCAAAAATAATATTTCTAGAAATTGTGGAATGTCCATCTTCTGAAAGACAAGTCAAAAAATGAATTGATCTGTCTATAATGAGATTACGTGGAATGTGTATGAATATTCCAGAATTAAAAGCAGCATTATTCAAAGCAGTAAATCTATCATCTTCAGAATTTGATGCTTCTAAGGCTTTTTTTACTAATTCAAAATTATTTTGAATTGCATCAGATATGGAGGAGATTACTAGTCCTTTAGATTTTAACTCATCAGGTAAATTAATTCTATGAATATTTGTTCCAATTTGAATTATACAAATTTCATTTTCTAGTTCACCCAATCTTTTTTGAAGAAAAGCAGGTACAGTATCAGCAGTATTTGTTGAAAAAGATACTTTCTCAGGATCCATTTTTTTGACATCAGTATACTTGGTGTATAACGGGGAAGTTTCAATTGGGAGACGAACATAAACAGATAAAGAATTTTTTCTATAATTCATTAACCATTCAGGTTCATTTCTGGATGAAGAAATTTCTTCTATATGAGAAGTATTTAGTTTTGAAAGAAGTTGTTGAGACATGATTAATAAGAGAAAATATTGAGATATTATCCCACAGAGTCATCCATTTCTAATTTAATGAGTCTGTTTAATTCAACAGCATATTCCATAGGTAATTCTTTGGTAAAAGGTTCCATGAAGCCATTAACAATTAATGATAATGCGTCTTCCTCACTAAATCCTCTAGTCATGAGATAGAAAATCTGATCATCACCAATTTTTCCAACTGTAGCTTCGTGAGTGATTGTTGCATCCTCTTGATCAATTACCATGTATGGATAAGTATCTGTTTTTGAAGTATCATCTAATAGTAAAGCATCGCATCTAACTGTAGATTTTACGTTTGTAGCACCTTTTGCCACATTTAACATTCCTCTATAAGTTGAACGTCCATCAGCTCGACTTACAGATTTTGATGTAACTTTAGAAGTTGTATTTGGTGCAAGATGTACCATTTTGGCACCAGTATCTTGATGTTGACCTTTACCTGCAAAAGCAATAGACAATGTTTCACCATATGCTCTTTCACCCATTAGATACACAGCAGGATATTTCATTGTTAATTTACTTCCAATGTTACCATCAATCCATTCAACAGTTGCACCTTCATATGCATAAGCACGTTTTGTAACGAGATTGTAGACATCAGAACTCCAATTTTGAATAGTAGTATATCTCAATTTTGCATTTTTGTGTGCAACAAGTTCTACAACAGCAGAGTGAAGAGATTCTGATGAATATACTGGAGCAGTACAACCTTCAATGTAATGTACTTCTGCGCCTTCATCAACAATAATTAAAGTTCTTTCAAATTGTCCAATGTTTTCAGCATTAATTCTAAAGTATGCTTGTAAAGGCATGTCAATATGAACACCTGGTGGAACATAAATGAAAGAACCACCACTCCATACTGCACTGTTCAATGCTGCAAATTTGTTATCCTCTGGAGGAATAATTTTACCAAAATATTTCTTGAAAATTTCAGGATGATCAATTAAAGCTTGATCAGTATCTAAGAATAAGACTCCCTGTTTTGCTAAATCCTCTCTTAAACTATGATAAACAACTTCAGATTCATACTGTGCCCCAACACCTGCCAAAAATTTCTTTTCAGCTTCTGGAATTCCAAGTTTATCAAAAGTTTTTTTGACATTTTCTGGAACATCATCCCAATTTTTTTCAACTTTGTCAGATGCTTTAGCATAATAGTAAATATTTTGGAAATCAATTACACTTAGATCACCACCCCAAGTTGGCATTGGCTTTTCCATAAAAATTTCATAAGAACGAAGTCTAAAATCAAGCATCCATTGTGGTTCTTTTTTCATCTTGCTAATTTCTATTACAGTTTCTTTTGATAGTCCTTTCTTACTAAGATGAACATACATTTCTGTAGAATCTTTAAAGTCATATTTGGAATAATCCATGTCAATATTTTCTGTTGCCATCGCTATCATAACCCCGTTATATTATAAATACATGAGGAAAAATAGGTAGAGCTAAATAGCTAGAGCTAAATTTCAATGATAATCATTTAAGAAAAGTTTCCTTCTATTGTCTAGGCATGATTGAATACAATCAAACGATGATCCCAAAGTTTAGAATCATAGAAAAAAATTATGTACATTATTTGAAATATTCTCATTTAGCATAAAATAGAATGTCAAGGATTTACAAATTAATTGTAGAATTATGCAAAGTATAATCAACATATAAAAAAATCCAAAAGAAAGAAAATTCTAATAGAAATAAGAAAATGTAATTCTTAATTACTGTCTAGTTTTTTGTAGTAGTATGAAATATTCAGAAAAGCCTTTAGTTGGAATAATTATGGGGTCTAGTTCAGATAGCAGAATTATGCAAGAAGCTGCACAAATTCTAGATGAATATAAAATTAAACATGAAGATCAAATTGTTTCAGCACATAGAACTCCTGCCAGATTAGAAGAATATGCAAAACATGCAGAAAAGTTAGGATTAAAAATAATTATTGCAGGTGCAGGAGGTGCAGCACACTTACCTGGAATGATTGCATCACATACAACAATTCCAGTTATAGGAGTGCCAATTCTGGTGTATAACGATAAACATTCAAAAAAAATAGATGCATCTAAATTTTCAGCATTTGGAGGATTGGATTCATTATTATCAATTACTGAAATGCCATCAGGTTCACCAGTTGTATCAGTAGGAGTAAATAAAGCAGGCAATGCAGGCATTTATGCAATAAAAATTCTTGCAAATGAATTTACAGATTTAAAAAAGAAATTAAAACAACACAAACTTGATCAATATAATTCAGTTATGAAAGAATCAGACAAATTAAAAACAGAAGGTCTGACAAAATTTGCTAAAAATAAATTCAAATAAATCAGGTTGAAAGAGAAATTTTCATCTCATTAAATGCACCAGCGACTGTATGAACTTCTGCAACAGAATTTTTGATTTTAAATTTTTTTAATTCATCTGACGTAAATGGTCCAATAGAAACAACAGATAATTTTGCAAGACTATTAAGTAAAACATCTTCAGAATAATCCTTAGACATTATTTCAAAAAAGCCTCTAACAGAAGAAGCACTAGTAAAAACTACACCATCAACTTTATTTTGAGAAAATAATTCTCTAAATATATTCCACTGAGTGGTATCTCTAAAAGCACAAACATCATACAAATGAATTTCTAAAACATCGATTCCAATTTTTGAAAGTAATTGTTTTAAAAAAGGAGTAGATGCACCACTACGTGGAACAATGACTTTTTTGCCAACAGCGTTAAGTTTTGTAAATTCTTCACCAACACCAACAGATGAATAAGTTGTTGGTTGACAATTTACTTTAATTCCTTGAGCCTCAAGAGTGAGTGAAGTTTTAGGACCTACAGACATTACAATAGTATTTGCAACTGCTAATTGCAATTTTTCAAGTTTTCCCAATTTTTTTGCAGTATCAAATAATAATTTTACAGCTTTTGAACTCATAAAAACAGAATAATCAGGATTGTATTTAGTAATAGATTCTAAAAATTCATCAACAATTTTTTCCCCTTTACTTACTAATTCAATTGTAGGTAATGTAATTGGAATTGCACCATCATTTTGAACAAGTGAAATAAATTCAGAAGCATCATCTTCGGATCGGGTTATTGCAATAGTTTTACCACTAAGCATTATTTCCACCCAATAACATCAGATAAATCAACTACCTTACCAATAATGATATTTGTAGGTGGAATAATTTTATTTTCTTTAACTTTTTTTGCAATATTTGTAACATCGCCTTTAATCATTCTTTGTTGAGGAGTTGTCCCATTTTGAATAACGGCAACGGGAGTTTTTTTATCCAGTCCACCTGCTATCAATTGTTTACAAATAACATCAATTCTGGATAACCCCATCATAATTACAATTGTATCTACAGATTTTGCAAGATTTTTCCATTTAACAATTTCTTTTTTCTTTTCAGGATCTTCATGTCCTGTAACAAAAACAACTGATGATGCATATTTTCTATGAGTTAAAGGAATTCCAGCATATGTTGCAGAACCAATTCCAGACGTAATTCCAGGTACAATTTCATATTTGATTTTATGATCTTTTAGAAATTCAGCTTCTTCACCACCTCGTCCAAAAATTATAGGATCTCCACCTTTCAATCTAACCACATTTTTTTTAGATTTTGCATATTCAACCATTAAATCATTAGTACCATTTTGATGGCTTGTATCATCACCAACCTCACGTCCAACATAGACTTTTTTTGCAGTTTTAGGAATCATAGAAATAATTTTTTTGCTGACTAATCTATCATACAAAACAACATCAGCTTTTTTGATTAATTCAACAGCCCTCAAAGTAATTAATTTACTATCTCCAGGACCTGCGCCAACAAGATACACTTTTCCCATCATGTCTTATTCCATTCATCCACTTTCTGTCTCCAATTTAATGCAAGATCATTAATTCCCTTACTACGCAATTCTTCTCCTACCTGCTTACCCAATAATTTAGGATTATTTTTATCTCCAGAACGACTAACTTGTAGAGATTTTTTACCATCAACAGAAAAAGCATGTACAGTTAATGTCATTGTATTATCATTAGATTGAGCATATGCACCTAAAGGAAATCTACATCCAGAATCTATAAAATCAGATAATGCACGCTCAGCCTCAATTTCCAATCTAGAATCAGTATCTTCAATTTTTTTAAGCATTTCAATTGTCTGATGATCATCAGCCCTTGCAACAATTGCAATTGCACCTTGTCCGGGGGATGGTGAAAAATCTGTAGTAGATAAAATAGTGAAATTAACATTAACGCCTAATCTTGAAATTCCTGCTTGTGCAAGTACAATTGCATCATAATTTTCTCCAAATATTTTAGTGATTCGAGTTTCAATATTTCCCCTAATCGGTTTAACTGTAACATCAGATCTTTGTCTAGAAATTTGAACAGCTCTACGTAATGAACTTGTACCAATGACAGAACCAGATTTTATTTTATCTAAAGATGAACCATCAGATGAAATAAATACATCATTTACTTTTTCGCGTTTTGGAATCGATGCAATTACTAAATTATCAGCTAATTTAGAAGGAACGTCCTTTAAACTATGAACTGCAAAGTCAATTTCTTTATCTGCAACTGCCTTATCAATTTCTTTTTCAAAAATACCCTTTTGTTCAATAGTGAATAAAGGTCTAGGATCAGTATCACCTTTAGTAATAATTGGTTTAATTTGATATTCTGAATCAATATTAAATTTTTTTAATTCTGCAATGACCCAATTTGTTTGTGCGATAGATAATTTACTACCTCGTGCACCAACTACATACTTCAATTTTTCACCGACTTTAATGCAGTATGATATGCATCCAATGTTTTGTTTAAATCATTTTCAGTATGTGCATCTGACAAGAAAACAACCTCAAATTGAGATGGAGGAATAAAAATACCTTCTTTCAATAAAGTTCTAAATAATTTTTGGAATTTTTTACCATCTGCTTTTTTAGATGTTTTATAATCAACTACAGGCTTACTTGTAAAGAAAATTTGAAACATGGATGATGTAAAATTGATTTGATGAGGAATTTTCATATCTGTGGCCATATCATCTAATGCAGTAGAAAATAATAAGTTAAATCTTTCAAGTTTGGAATAGAGTTTATTTTTGATTTTATTGATTATCTTAATGGAACTAATTGCAGCACTGACAGATATAGGATTTCCAGCAAAAGTACTTGCTTGGTAAACATTTCCTCCTGGAGAAAGTAAGTCCATTATTTCTTTTTTACCTCCAACTGCAGATATCGTAAATCCATTACTCAATGCTTTAGCTAAAGTTGTAATGTCAGGTTTGATACCAAAATATTGTTGTGCCCCACCAGGAGATACTCTAAAACCAGTAACAACCTCATCTAAAATTAATGGGATATGATTTTCCTTTGTAATTTTTCTCAAATCGGAAAGAAAATTTTTTTCAGGTAAAATTAATCCCATATTGGCTAAAATAGGTTCAACAATTACACCAGCAATATCTTTATTTTTGGAAATTGTTTTTTGTAGATCCTCAATATTGTTATACTCAACAACTAGAGTATTATTTGAAACTTCATCTAATCCTCCATCAGAAACAGAAATGCCATTATGTGCAGAACCAGAACCGGCCTTAACTAAAACAGAATCATGTGCACCATGATAACATCCTTCAAATTTAATAATTTTTGTGTAACCACGTGCTAATCTAATTGCAGTCATCGTAGCTTCCCCTCCTGTATTCATCAAACGTACTTTATCCATTGAAGGGTAATTTCCAAGAATTAATTTAGATAATTCAATTTCAGATGCAGTTGGAGTACAATACAAAGTTCCTTTTGAAAGTTGTTTAGATACAGAATCAAGAATTTCCTTTCTTCGATGTCCTAAAAGTAATGCACCGTATGCATTACAAAAATCAATGTAACGAGTATTATCTTCATCCCAGATATATGCACCATTGGCTTTTTTTGTAAAAAATGGATAAGGATCAAAATATCTAACTGGACTATTTACGCCTGAGGGAATCACTTTTTTTGAATCATTAAATAATTTTCTAGATTTTGACATACTCAGACTACAATAGAGCCATTATTATTTGCTAATTTGAGCCCTTTGGGCATGAAATTTACCACGAAATAGAAATGCCATAATTAAAGTTCCAACAAATGGTGCGGTCCAATACAGCCACAAATCTCCAAAAGTTCCAGATAATAATGCAGGAGCAAGGGCTCTAGCAGGATTCATAGATGCACCAGAAATAAAAGCTAAAAATAAAATATCTAATGCAACAATTCCACCAATTGCAAATCCACTAAATCCTCGTAAACCTTTTGTATATACAACATAAAAAATAACACCCATCAACATCATAGAAGCTAAAATCTCCACAGGAAATATTAAAAAGATTGAAAAATCATAGTTAGGTGCATTAGCTCCAAGATTGGGTTTTTCACCAATAAATAATAAGACAAAAAGCGAACCCAGTAATGCTCCAATTATTTCTGCAATTAAATAATATATAATTTGAATTTTTGTGATATGTCCTGTAACATAGTATGCAATAGTTACTGCAGGATTAAAATGAGCTAAAGATATTTTTCCAAAAGAATAAACTCCAATTAATAATGCAATAAAAGGTGCAACAGCTGCAAAAGGAATTCCCAAATTGCCATTAAAAAATTCAAAATCATAAACAATAGAACCTGTTGCAAAAACTACAAGAATAAAAGTTCCAATTAATTCTACAGTAAAAATTTGTAAATTTGAATATGCCATTAGTTGTCACTTTCAAGAGAATAGAGTAAATTCAAAACATTAGTTTTAATTTGATCACGAATTTTTCTTACATCATCAATAGATTTTCCTTTAGGATCTTCAATATTCCAATCATCTACATCTTTAACAAATAATGATGGACAAGAATTTTTATCCATACATCCCATGTTAATAGTTTTATTGGAATCTTCAATCATATCTGAAGATAATAGTTGAGGTTGTTGTTTTTGCAAATTAATTCCAATTTCAGCCATAACTGTAACAACAACAGGATTAAGATTAGATGAGGGCGACGTTCCAGCACTTATTACATTGAATTGATTTTTAGCATATTTTTTAAAAAATGCTTCTGCCATCTGACTACGTCCAGCGTTTTCTACGCACACAAATAAAATATTTTTGCATTCATCCACAACATAACATAAATAACAGTTTATATAAATTTTAATTGATATGAATGGAATTAGTCTTTTGAAATGTATATGTGATGAAACAAGATTCGAGATTTTGGAACTATTACAAAAAAATAATGAATTATGTGTAAATGATTTTGTAAATGAATTAAAAAAAGATCAACCCCTAGTATCGCACCATCTTAAAACATTGAAGAAATGTGGAATTGTAAAGTCTAGAGATGAAGGTAAAAAAGCAATGTATACAATAGCAAATGAGGAATTATCTCAATTAATTACAAAAGTTACAAAAACATCAAAAGAAATTCCAAATCTATGTTTAGATGAAAAATGCTGTTAAAATTTTTCAGAATGTAAAACAGTCAACATGATACAACATATGTTTAAAATAAAATTAATACAATAATGTCAATAGTTTTTTGTCCATCGTTTATACCATGAGTCAAAGCAACTCAATCTAAAAAAGTAATTTATAATTAATCTCTATGAAATAATTAAAAAATATATAATTAATTTTTTTAAAATGGTTTGTTTACTTCTCTAGTAAAAACATAACTTGCAATAGCTACCATTGCAATTACAAATGCAAAGATAATTCCAATACTAATCAATACAGGAACTCCACCTTCAGAAACACCAGTCATTAATTCTCTAACTAATAAAACAGTATATGTAACAGGATTTAACTTGGCAACTGCTGCAAGCCAATCAGGCAATAATTCTAATGGAAATAATGCAGGACTCAACATGAATAATGGTATTCCAAGGAAATTTATCATTCCCCAAAAAGTTTCCTGAGATTTTGAAGTTGCAGCAAGAGTTACTGAAATTCCTGAAAAACCTAATGAAAACAATATCACAATACCCATGATGGGAATTATCATCAAAGGATTTGGAAAAGTTACACCAATTGCCAAAGCAATTCCAATAATCAAACTTGCTTGTAAGGCAGCAATTAATGAAATTGCAGACATCTTTCCCAAAGCAATTGCAGAACGTGAAATTGGTGAAGTTAGTGCCTTATTCATAAAACCGTATCGTCTATCCCAAAGTGTATTGACTCCACCAAAAATACTTGTAAAAATTGCAGTTAAAATTATGACACCCGGTGCCATAAATTCAATATATTCACCTTCAAAACCTACAGACTGAATCAATGGTTGTGTTTCTGAAAAAATATTTCCAACTACTATTATCCAAATTGCAGGTTGAATTAATCTAATTAAAACACCACTTCTAGATTTTTTGTATCTCTTTAATTCACGCCAAAAAATTGTGTATGTGTCATAAATTACACTATTCATGCTCGCATCCTCTTCATTTTTGCATGTTCAATTTTTCGATTAAATTTTGACTTGTCATCTCTAATTTCATGACCAGTGTAAGAAATGAAAACATCATCTAAGGTAGGTTGAGTTAGAGATATGGAAGTAATTTTAATCCCAAGATTTGATGAAATTTGAAAAATTTTTGGAATAACTTCGGTTCCATTAGAAGTAAAAAGAATTAATTTAGAATCATCCTCGTTTATTTTTTTAATGAATTCGATTTTTTTTAATTCCACTAAAAAGGAATTATGATTATCATTATTTTCTACAACTAAAGAAATTATTTCATTTCCTAAAGCGTTTTTCATATTTTGTGGAGTGTCAATTACTTGAATTTTACCACCATCAATAATTCCAATTCTATCACATAAGCTATCTGCCTCTTCCATATAGTGAGTAGTAACAAAAATAGTCATTTCAAATTCAATATGGATTTTTTTAATATACTGCCAAATTTTTCTTCTAGTTTGAATATCTAATCCAACAGTAGGTTCATCTAAAAACAAAACTTTTGGGTGATGTAAAAGTCCTCCAGCAATATCTAATCGCTTTCGCATACCCCCAGAATATGTAACAACAGCTTGATGTTGTTTATCAGTAAGTTCAATTAAATCCATGATTTCATCAATTCGCTTGTTAATCTCTTTTTTTGGAATATGATTTAATTTTGCTTGTAATATTAGATTTTCACGTCCAGTAAGATATTCATCGACTGCGGTTTCTTGTTGAACAAATCCAATATTTTCTCTAACATGTTTGGCATCTTTTGTTACGTCAAAACCTGCAATGATAGCTTGTCCAGATGTGGGTTTGAGTAAAGTAGTAAAGATCATCATAGTGGTACTTTTTCCAGCACCATTCGGTCCCAAAAATCCAAAGATCTCTCCCTGTTCTACGGAAAAAGAGACATCGTTTACTGCAACCAAGTCTCCAAAGGACTTGGTGAGGGATTTTGTTTCTATGGAATACAACAACTTAATTTCGTTTGGGAATTATAAATTGGTAAGTAATAGATCAGTAACTGTTCATATAAAATTTAAAAAGAGTACTTGAAAACGAAATACATGAAAGGATTATGTCAAAAATGTCACTCATCAAATGTGGAGATTACTCTAAAGGATGGAAGTCCAATTTGTGAAAAATGTGCAAAAAAATAGAAATAAATAAAAAAGAAATTTAAAGAATCATTCAATATTTTTGAATTCTTCTTTAGTCATTCCTAAGATGACTTTTTCGCCTATTCCCCAAATTTTAGATTTGGATAAAATTTTTGAATGTAGTAAACCATCACTTACTTCAATTGATTCCAATTCATTGGTGTCAGGATTTTTGTGTAATCTTTTGACTTTTCCAATTTTATGGCTATCAATATCCACTACTGGAATTCCAGTTCTTACAGGAGGTCTACTAAGCAACAATCTCTCATCAGAGAATTTGTCTATGTATTCGTGGGATAGAAAATAATCTTTGTTAAATCCCTGATGGATAGTTACACCAGATACGGCAAGTGTGTCTTGATCAATATGTATGTGTTTGACTTTACCATATTCAATTCCCTCTCTATCAACTACTTTTTTTCCAGTAAAGGTATCAGCTGTGACTAGATTTTCAGGCATTCCTTCTAATTTTACTGACATGAATTAAAATTCTAAAATTTGCTTATCATATGGAATATTAGAAATTTCTATCAATGAGGTTAAATTACTTGACATAATACAATAGGCATGGACATACAAGAAGAGCGATTCAGACCAATTCTAATAACAAAAGGAAGAAAGACAGGTAAACCACATTCAGTATGGTTAAGAGCTGTAAAATATAATGAAAAAATCTATTTTTCAAGACATCAGCCTGACGGAGATTGGTTTCAAAATGCAATTGCAAATTCTGAAGTAAAAATTCAATATAACAACATGGAATTTACTGGAAATGCATTACTAGTTACTGATGAAAAATTAAATGAAAAAATTTCTCAATTAAAATATCCAGGAGAAGAACGGGCAAATGAAAAAAGAGTTACAATTGAAGTCACATTAAATGACAATACAAAGTAAAAATTAAACTAAATGAACTACAGTGGACACACCACGTTTATCAATTTCTACATCATTTTCAAATTCACAAAGAGTTACAGTAAATGAAATTACATCACGAGGTTGGGCATTTTCTGCATGAAGTTTAAGATGAAGTTCTAACTCATCGAATTCTTCAGTTGGGAGATTAGTTTCTTCCAAGTATGCACCGCAAGTAGATTCTATTCTAAATCTATCATCTTTAAAATGATAACCAAGTTTCATTTTTCTATTTTTTCTAGGATGCCCTTTAACAATTACATCAATAACTCCAGGTTTTGTTTCAGTGTATCCAGATTTTTGATTTACAAAAACTCCAATTTCAAGAGGTTTTCCAGCAGTAGATTCTGCCATCTTTTGAATCCCATCATTCATTATAACATCTACAGCTTTGATAGATTGTGCAACTTTAGCTAGCCATTCATTGGTTCTAGTTATTGTTGCATGAATTCCTGCACGTCTTCGCTTATCTTCATCTTCAGGTAATTTGTAATAATCAACCCATGCTTCATAATCGTGTGAAATATCTTTAATAAAATCAATACATGTACGCTTGTATTCATTAGGATCATCTGTTCTTTCTGATTCATCGTCAGTTCGTATTCCATCATAACCTTCAGGCATCGCCATACTCTGAATTGAGTATAGTTCTAAAAAAACTAATCTTGTTAATGAACAATCAACTTAATCATACTAAAAATAATACTAATTTCATTAATGATTATAATAGGAATTTTTTGATTCTAATTAATGATATTTACAGAATTAATAATTGATCTTCAAAATGAATTAAAAAAAGAACTAGCACAAATCAGGTTCATAATTAAAAAAAATCCAGCTCTAGGATACAGCAGAATAGTGGAAATTGGTAAGGAAGTCGGTAAAATGTACAATATAAAATTAATTGTAAATTTTCCAAAAGAAGGAAGAATAGAAGAATATGATATGTATGGGAAAAGAGATTTAAGTTTAATTGTAGATTATGAAAGAAAAAGATTTCCAATTGACAGAGAAATTATTAAACAAAAAGCAATTGAAATGTTAGGAGATGTAAAAACAGAGGATGCATACATGTATGAAAATAAGGAAGGAGTTAGAGTTTTTACAGATAATTGGAAAATAGACATTTTACCACACTCTGTTCACATATGGACTGAGTTTGATGAAAAAGTTACAGCATTTTGTGATTGGTTAATGGAAAATGTATATCAAATAAAAAAGAAATAATTATTTTAAATATTTTCTAATTGGTCAAGTAAAGATTTAGCCTCAGAATTTTTCGGTTCTAATTTTATAATTCGCTTACAACAATCCATGGCTTCATCTTTTTGTTGTAATTTCAAATGAACATTAGTTTTTAGAGTAAGCATTTCAATGTCATCAGAATTCAATTGAAAAGATTTTTCAAAATAAGCTAATGCCTTTGTTGGTTCATCTACGATAAAGTAAATACTTCCCATAATGAACATAAAATCAGAATCATCAGAATAATCAGATTCCAAATTTTTTCCAAATGTAATTGCTTCAGTGTATTCCCCATCACGTACTAATTTTTTTAAGTGACGTTTTGGTTGTTTGAATAAACCTACCATTTCTTATCAAAATACTAAGGAAAAATCAATAATTTGAATGTAGGAAATTAAAAATTAGATACTAATTATACCAGGCATCAGGTTCAGCACCAGAGGAAGTATTACTCTTAGTGGGTTGTGGAACTTTCATTATTCCTTCTTTGATCAAAAATTGTATTCCTTGAACAAAAGAGTCGTCATCAATTGTACCATCAGCCCACCATCCTGCGTTGTTTTTAATCCAAGATGGGATTTTTTCAATAGGCATACTTCCATCTAAAGCATAAATTGGAACTTCTATTTGCAGATAATCAGAAGGTCCAGATGGAACAATTCCAGTTTTAGCTAATCCATAAACCCAAATAACATAATTTGCAGTTCCAGGTACCTCCTTTACAACAAAATCTATTTGAGCTTGACCAGAAGGAGAGTAAAGAAATTGTCTGCCTTCTTCTTGTGCAATGGATCGTTTTCTAATTCCTTTATCATCCACAACAAAAATATCATATTGAACTAGGTTTAAAAATTCAGTTTCATCATTATATTTTAAGAAATTTATAAGCCATTGCATCTCACACCCTTGAACTACATCATTTGGTCCGTACAAAGCATGAATTTGGTACATAAAGTTTTTACTAGATCTTTTAACACTAACCTCTTTTTCAATATCAGTATCACATCCAGAATTAATTTGATCATTTTCAGTAGATTCAATTCCAATGAATGGAGATTGCTGTACATTTTGTTTATACTGTAATAATTCAAAAACATATTCTGGAGGTGGAATACCTTCAGAAACATGAGTGTAAGTTTTAGCTTTTACTGGAAATGGAAAATTATCTGCAATCCATACTTTACTTACAGCTCCACCTGTTTTCCAAGACATTGCAACAGTTTCCCAAGTTCCTGCAGGAACTGTAATAGTTGTAATTTCTAACGGAACAATCTGTTGGCCACCAATGTTTCCAATTTTACCCCATGATGCTGCATCAAATCCTTTAGGACCCTTACCACCAGAACTTCCGTCAGATGTTGCAAAAGCAGATAACCAAGCAATAGATGACTTAAATGCACCACGGTAAACGCCAAGTTCAGGAGTACCACCAGTAGGTTCTGGAGCAATTTTACCTAATTCCATTTCACCTACAATTACTTTATTTCCGTCATAAACTACAACTTCAGCTAACCATTTAGTTTCACTACCAACTATTTTATCACCTTTAATCCAGAAATCAAATTCAAAAGTAGCACATTCTTTGTAATCTACAAAACATGTTTTATAAGAAAAGAAATCACCCTGTTTAAGTCCCTCACCCGCATACCATGTAGTGCCACGTGGGAATGCATCAGAACTTACACCACCAGCTTCAATCTGCCCATATGCAGATGAAGTCATAGTTATTCCTAAAAAAAATCCAAGAACAATAAGAAGAGATAAGGTTGTATTCAAGTCTAAAAAAATTTGTCAAAACGGATAGTTAAACGTTATTCAAATAATCATAAAATACCGAAGATAGGCATTTAAATTCAATACAAATAGCCAAATATAGAGGAATAATAAAAAAAATAGAAATGTGTGAATGTTCTAAAATTCACTTGTTTGAAGTAGAATTCAAGCTGGACGGAATGACAGTAGTTCCTACTCATAAAAATTGTGGATTTTCATTAGATGGAAAGCAAGCAGACAAGTTCCAAAAAGAACTAGTAAAGTCTTGGGGCTTCGAGCAAGAAGAAGATTAGATT
>OFRL01000260.1_pt1 | contig 27779 bp, 29 predicted proteins | sample 1543121 | NCBI WGS metagenome assembly OFRL01 (sample SAMN07774228, study PRJEB24372) | wastewater metagenome | isolation source: Lake Maggiore Cannobio | place: Italy: Cannobio | collected 2016-01
CTCCATGGATGTTGCGGTTGCCGGCCAGCGGCCGGCACTACCGTGTGCCCCGGTAGTTGCCAACCTTGGTTGGCAGCTCTTTTAGGAGGCGCCAACCAAGGTTGGCATCTACCAGAGCGGGGCCTCAACGTACGTCGCGCAGTTCCCAATGGTGGCCGGCCAGAAGGCGCAGGCGCTGCTTGAACACGTCACTGTCAATACGGGTGGTGGCCACCAGGTTGATGCGCAGGTCCTTCTGCTCGCCGGTCACGGTGGCGTCCGGGTCGGTTACGCCCCATTGCACCTCCACCGCGTCCGGGTCGGGCTGCTTGGCCTTCCAGCGCTCGAACAGGCTGCCATTGCGCAGCGCATCCTGCAGTTCTTCGGCGAAACCGGCGGCGCCCTGCGAATGGAAGGACAGGTCAGGATCGTTGCCGCGGGCCTTGGACGGGTCGGGCAGGCTGATGTGGTACTGCGCAGGCATGGTGTTCTCCTTGAAGTGCTGCAAGGCTGGCACAGTCGCGGTGGAATCGTTGTGCAGATTCCAGCCCGCGTTGGCCCTCATTCAAACCGATGCGGCCCATCGGCGAAGCCCACGGTGACTGCGCCCTTGCCGACGTTGACCATGCCGGTCAGGCTCATCACCGATTCGTACACGGTCACGCCATGGGTGGCGCAGACCTCTTTCAGCTGTGCATAGCCGGGCAGGGTGCGCAGCTCTTCCAGCTCACCGCCGTAGCTGACGCACACCGTCGGTGTCATCAGCCCGGCGCGTACGCGCTGGCCAACTACCGCGAACAACTTCTGCACGGCGTTGTCGAAGCCCTTGATCTTGGCCACCGGTCCGGTCTCGCCGCGGTAACCGTGCAGCACCGGCTTGATGTCCAGCGCACTGCCCAGTGCGGCGCTGAGCAGGCCGACACTGCGGTCGCCCTTGTGCCGCGCACGCGCGCGCATGTAGTACAGGTCGCGGGTGACCATGTAGCCGTGCACGTTGCTGGCCAGCTCCTCCAGCCGCTCGCGGATCTGCTGCACGCTGGCGTTGCTGTCGCGCAGGCGCACCGCTTCCACTGCGGTCACCGCCTGCGCGGCGAACAGGTTCTGGGTGTCGAGCACGCGCAGCGCGAACGGCGAGTTGTAACCCGCTGCCTGCCGCACCGGCTTGTAGTCGTTGAGGATGGCGAAGCTGGCCTGCAGCGCGTTGTCATGGATCGGGCTGCGGGTCTTGGTGATGGTCATGCAGAACACGTGGTCGTAATCGATCACCAACTGCTGCAGGAACAGGTCGCGGATCTGGTTGACGCTGAAGGGGATGGTTTCCGCTTCAGCACCGTGTTCGGCCACGTGCGCGTGCAGGAAGCTCAGTGTGGCCTGTTCATCGCGATGATCGGCCAGCACCGCTTCGCCGATGCGTACGGTGATCGGCAGCAGCACGATGTTGTGGGTGGCGATGAAGTCCGGCGGCAGGTCGCAGGCCGAGTCGACGACGATTCCGATGCGCATCCGCGGCTCCCCCTCCAGGGCGGTTGTAGGTTCGGAAACGTGAAATCTATCTCAAATCCCAGCCAGGCGCGCGAGGGAAACGCGCCACGCCCTGTTCAGCGACTGCGCTGCACCGCCACCGGCAGGGTGGCCAGGCGCAGCCATTCGGGCTGCCGCAGCAGGCCCGGATCGGCCAGCACCGCCGCCATCAGAGGGTGCGCGTCGTTGCCCCAGAACAGCTCCTCATCGATAGCCAGGGTCGGCACACCGAACACCCCGGCGCCAATTGCGGCCTCGGTGTTACGGCGCAGCTGCTCCTTCACCGCCGGGTCGGCGATGGCGCTGGCGACATCGTCAATACCCAGCTGTGCGGCCGGTTCGCGCAGGGCGTCAGGGCTGTCGGCCGCGTTGCCGTCGCGCCAGATCCAGTCGAACAGGACGTCCACCGCCTGCACGCTGGCACCGGCGGCCAGGCACAGGCGCAGGGCGGGCAGCGGGTTGAACGGATGGCCGGGCGGGAATCGCAGCGGTGTGCCCTCGGCCTGCGCGGTCCACAACAGCTGGCGGTAGATGAAGCGGCGCTTGGCCGGAATCTCGGCCGGCCCTAGGTTGCCCAGGTGATGCAGCACCGCACCGAAGGCAATCGGCACGGTCTGGATCTGCGCGAACTGCGGCAGCTGCTTCAGCTTCTGCCAGTGCAGGTAGGAGTAGGGCGAGATGAGGTCGAAGTACCAGCGCAGTGTCGCCATCGGTGTGTCCTCGTGTGCGGTCAGGGCTGCGCGTTGCGCTGCAGGTAGCGGTCACGCAGTTCGGTCTGGCGCGAGCGCATCGGCATCGCACGGCCGCCCAGCCAGACCTGCTCGGCATAGTGCGCCACGTCCAGCGGATCGCCCTCCCACAGCACCAGGTCGGCGCGCTTGCCGGGTTCGATGCTGCCGATCTGGTCGGCCACCCCGAACGCCTGTGCAGGCACCCGGGTCAGCCCGGCCAGGCCATCGGCCCACGGCAGGCCATTGGCCACCGCGTTGCCGGCCAGCTGGCGCATCTTGCGCGCGTTGTGGGTGGCGTCGCCGCGCTGCACGAAGGAGACCGCTACGCCAGCACGCTGCAGGCGCGCAGCGTTTTCCAGGGTGGCACCGATCTGGTCGAAGCTGGCGGGCAGATTGGCCAGCACATCGACGAACACCGGCACGTGCGCAGCGGCCAGTTCCGGGGCCACCTGCCAGGCCTCGCTGGCACCGGCGATGGCGATCTTCACCTTTTCGCGGGTGGCCCAGCGCAGCAGCTGGCGGATATCGGCGGCGCGATCCACCTCCACCACGATGCGGCCCTGGCCGGCCAGGTAGCGACTGAGCGTGCGGCGTCCGGCTGGCGTCAGCAGCGCGTGCGGCGAGTCCGCAGCCACCTGGCCACGCGCCTCGTCGATCATCTGCTGCAGCAGCATCCACTGCGCGGCACGCGAATGGCCGGTCAGTTCTGAGGCCGCTGCGCCGATGCGCAGGAACAGCGCGCGCGGACCGATCGGATCGATGCTGCCATCCAGCCGCATCACGCCGCCCTGGCCGGCCACGAAGCCACCGCCGGTGGCAGCGCCAAGCGCAGTGAAGCCGATGCCTTCCAGCCGCGTTACCGGAATCAGCACTGAGGCCGGGTTGTAGGCGAGGGTGACGTCGAATTCCGGGCGCAGTGGCTGCTCACCGAGCTTCAGCGAACTGTCCACCGTGCTCGATTCACCGGAAACTTCTTCGATGCCAGTCTCGGTGATACCGCCGAACAGCGCCGGTGTCAGGGGACGGCCATTGGCCTCGACCACGCTGGCGCCGGCCGGCGCCGAGGGGCCGGGCTTCCTGATGCTGCAGAATTTTCGGGTGATCATGAAGTACAACCCGGCCGAGGCCTATGCGCTCGCAATCGGCCATTTCGCCGATCGCCTGCGCGGCGGTCAGCCCTTCGTGCAGCCCTGGCCGCGCCAGGAGCGGGTGCTGTCGCGCGCCGAGCGGCTGGAACTGCAGCAGCTGCTGGCCCAGCGTGGCTTCTACAAGGGCACGCCCGACGGCCAGTTCGGCGGCCAGACCCGCGAGGCGCTGCGCGGCTTCCAGGTCTCGATCGGGGCGCCGGCCGACGGCTTTGCCACATCGGAGGTGCTGGAGCGGCTGCGGGGGCGGTAGCGACAAGCTAAGTCACCTCTCCCGCTTGCGGGGGAGAGGGAGCGCAGTTCCTTCGTGGTGGCACCCGGGCCTCTCCCCCGAAAGTAACCGTGAAATCCGATATTTGCCGCTCGCCTTGACGGCGGCCGGAGGCACCCGATTTATGGTGGAAAAGCTGCCCGCTTGCGGCCCGATTCCGCTAATATACTCGCCTGCTTCCAGATCATTTGCGACCGAACCCGATGCGAGAGCCGAAGTCCTTCCTGCGCGTATTCACCGAGGCCGGCCCGCTGGCTGCGCTGGCGGTGGCGCTCGCGCTCCTGATCGGTATTGCGCAGCCGGCCTCGGCACAGATCTTCGGCTTCCCCGGCTTCGGCGGCGGACCGCCGCAACCGCAGCGCCGCGCGCCTCCACAGCACGGCGGTGGCGGCGGCTGGTTCGGGGGCGATTTCTTCGCGCCGTTCCAGCAGCAGCAACCGCAATCACAGCCGCAGCGGCCGCGCGAGGATTTTTCGCGCGCGCCGCCGCCGGCCAAGCGCGAAGCCGCGGCCGAGCGCAACGTGCTGGTGATCGGCGACGCGATGGCCGACTGGCTCGCTTATGGCCTGGAAGATGCGTATTCCGACCAGCCCGACATGGGCGTGATCCGCAAGCACAAGACGGTGTCCGGCCTGATCCGCTATCAGCCCAAGGGCGACCCGGCGGATTGGGCGGCGGCCGCGAAGGGCATTCTCGCCACCGAGAACCCCGACGCCATCGTCGTAATGCTCGGCCTCAACGACCGCACCGCGATCCGCGAACCGGTCGTGGAGAAGAAGGTCGACAAGAAGGACGAGAAAAAGGACGCGCGCGCCAAACCGGACGCGAAGCCCGGCGACAAGCCCGATGCGACGGCCAAGAATGACGGCAAGAGCGACGGCAAGAATGATGGCAAGAACGATGGCAAGGCTGACGCCAAGCCTGCCGATCCCGAGTTGCCGGCCGACGACGCCGACGATTCACAAGCCGCACCGGACAAGACCGCGCGCTCGCCCAACGGCCTCTATGATTTCCGCGACGACCGCTGGGTCGAGCTCTACGGCAAGAAGATCGAAGAGCTGATCAACGTGCTGAAGAGCAAGGGCGTGCCGGTGCTGTGGGTCGGCCTGCCCGCGATCCGCGGCCAGAAGGGCACGTCGGACATGCTGTTCCTCGACGCGCTGTATCGCGACGGCGCCGGCAAGGCCGGTATTACCTATGTCGACGTCTGGGACGGCTTCGTCGACGAGGCCGGCCGCTTCATGCCGAAGGGCCCGGACTTCGAAGGCCAGCCGCGCAAGCTGCGCTCCGACGACGGCGTGTTCTTCACCAAGGCCGGCGCGCGCAAGCTCGCGCATTATGTCGAGCGCGAGGTGACGCGCCTGCTCGCCGTGCGCACCGGCCCGATCGCGCTGCCGAGCGAACCGGCGGCGCCCGAGACCAGCACCGAACCCGGCAAGCCCCCGCCGCGACCGCTCGCAGGCCCGGTGCTGCCGCTGGTCGCCTCCACGGTCGGCACCGATCAATTGCTCGGCGGCCCCGGCTCGCGGCCCGCCGCCGTCGATGCGCTCGCCGCGCGCACGCTGGTGAAGGGCGAGGCGCTGGCGCCGCCGGCCGGCCGCGCCGACGATTTCGCCTGGCCACGCCGCGAGATCGGCCGCGAGCAGGCCAAGGGCGACGTGCCGGTCGCCGCGGCGACGCCGGCTGCGCCGGCGGCCGGAGCACCTGCCAACCCGCCGCCGTCGACCACGGCGATCGCGCCCGACGGTTCGATCATCACCGCGCCGAAGCCGCAGAAGCGCGTGTTCCGTCCGGCCCAGGCTCAGCCGCAGCAGCAGCCGCAGCCCTGGCTGCGTGACTTCTTCGGCTTCGGCGCGCCGCAGCAGCGCCCGCTGCTCCCCCCGCCACCGCGTCCGCCGCGCAGTGTCGGACAGCGCGCCGCCGGGCCTGGGGATCCCTGGCAGTAAGCGGCGCTGCATCCGTCATTGCGAGCGAAGTAAAGCAATCCATCTATCCGCACGGGCAGATGGATGGATTGCTTCGTCGCGGACCCTGTCATCGGGCGCGCGTACGCGCGACCCGGTGGCTCCTCGCAATGACGGCGGATCAGCCGTAATGGCGCCAGCGCGACGGCGGCGGGCGGCGTGGCTGACGCGTCATCAACAGCGCGAGCGCAAAGCCGATGCCGCCGGCGATCAGGAGCGCGCCGAGCGGATTGTCCTGCACCGTCTGCGCCACCGCCTTCTGCCCGCTGCGAACGGTCTCGCCGCGATGCTCATAGGCATCCTTGGCATAGTTGACCGCGGTATCAGCCGCGTCGCGCGCGGCATCCTTGGCCTGGCCGTAGAGATCCTGCACGGTGCCGGCAGCCTCGCGTGCGCGGCCCGAGGCCTGTGTTTGCGCATCACCGGTCGCATCGCCGATTACGCCTTCGGCCTTGCCCGCGAATTCCTTTGCCGTTCCGAAAATCCGGTCCTTGTCCATCACATCTGCTCCCTGAAATTGTCAGGGAGCTAACCGCGGAACCGCGCGCAGGTTCCTTTAGCTCTTCTGGAGCTAGAGGATCAGCCCGCCGTCGACGACGATGGTCTGGCCGACGATGTAGGAGGCGAGCGGCGACGCCAGGAACAAAGCGGCGCCGGCCATGTCGGCGGGCGTGCCGAGGCGCTTCAGCGGAATGCGCCCGAGCGCGCCTTCGAGCCGCTTGGGATTGGCGGTCGTCGCCTTGGTCATCTTGGTGTCGACGAGGCCCGGCGCGATGCCGTTGACGCGGATGCCGTTCTCCGCCCACGCTTCACCAAGCGTGCGCGTCAGCCCGACCGCGCCGGTCTTCGAGGCGTTGTAGGCCGGATTGCCCATGGTGGAATGATACGCCGCGGTCGAACTCACGATGATCAGCGAACCTTGGCTCGCGCTCAGCATCGCATGGAATTTGGTGGCGCAGGCCATCAGGCTCATCAGGTTGACTTCGAGCACCTTGCGGAAACCCTCCATCTCGAATTCCCCGCGGCGGTAAATCACGGCGCCCTGCGCCAGCACCAGCACGTCGAGCCGATCGAACGACGGTGTGAGGCTTTCGATCGCCTTGGGATCAGAGACATCGAGTTGCGCATAGGCAAGGCCGTCGAGATGCGAGCCTTCTTCAGCCGAATAGTCGCTCGCTTGGGCGCGGGTGCCGTACACCGCAACGCGCGCGCCCTTGGCGCGGAAGGCCTGCGCAATGCCGTTGCCGATGCCTGAGGAGCCGCCGACCACCAGTACCTGCTTGCCGCCGAAATCAAGCTCGTTCATCGCGTTTCCTCTCTGCTGTTTTCTTGATTGAGCATGATCCTTTGCGAAAAGCCACCCGGGAAACTTGCGTTAACGCGCTGCGTGCGCGGCGATCAGGGAACGCCGGTTTGACGTCTCTGCGGATCGGTGCCAGCGTTGCCGGTCTCACAACGCAAAAAAATCAACGGGAGGTCCGTCGTGTCCGAATACAAGCAGCTCAGCCGTTCGGTGAAGGGCCTCACCGTTCTCGTCACGGGAGCGGCAAGCGGCATGGGGCGCGCCACTGCGCGCGTGTTCGCCGACGAGGGCGCCAATGTCGCGGTCACCGACCTGACCGAAGACGGCACGCAGGCGGTGGCGAAGGAGATATCGGCGAGCGGCGGCTCGGCGAAGGCCTGGACGCTCGACGTCAGTGATCGCGACGCCATCATCAAAGTCGTCAACGATGTCGCCGCGCATTTCGGGGGGCTCGACATCATCGTCAACAATGCGGGCATCTCGGTGCGGGTGCCGATCGACGATCCCGGTTACGAGGATGCCTGGGCCAAGGGCATCGCGGTGATGCTGACGGCGCATCCGCGCATCATCCGCGCGGCACTGCCGTACCTGCGCAAGTCGCGCTCGCCGCGCATCGTCAACATCGCCTCGACCGAAGCGCTGGGTGCAACAGGCCTGCACAGCCCCTACTCGGCGGCCAAGGGCGGCGTCACCAGCCTGACCCGCTCGCTCGCGGTGGAACTGGGGCGCGAAGGCATCACCGTGAACTGCATCTGTCCGGGCCCGATCCGCACAGGCATCACCGATCGCATCTCCGAGGAGCACAAGACGATCTACGCCAAGCGCCGCACTGCGCTGGCGCGCTACGGCGATCCGGAAGAGGTCGCGCACATGACGCTGAGCCTGTGCCTGCCCGCGGCATCGTTCCTGACCGGTGCGGTGATTCCGGTCGACGGCGGGTTGATGGCGCGGAATGCCTGACCCGCATTCGCTGCCCGCTCGGCCGTGAAGCGTTGACAGCGCGCGCGTCGGGAGTAGCCTTCCCGTCAAATCAGACGAAGCGGGCCAACCGCCCGCACGATACGGGGAGATACGCCAATGACGGTCCTGATCCGGCAGCTTCACAAGCACTTTGTCGGCGAGGTCTCCGGCGTCGACCTGCGCAAGCCGCTGACGAAGCAGGAAGCGACCGACATCGAGGCCGGCATGGACAAATACGCCGTGCTCGTCTTCCACGGCCAGGATATCACGGACGAGCAGCAGATGGCGTTCGCGCTGAACTTCGGCGAGCGCGAGCACTCGCGCGGCGGCACGGTGACGAAGAAGGAGGACTATCGCCTGTCGTCCGGGCTCAACGATGTCGGCAATCTCGGCAAGGACGGCAAGCCGCTGCCGAAGGATCACCGCACCCATCTGTTCAATCTCGGCAACTGCCTGTGGCACTCCGACAGCTCGTTCCGGCCGATCCCGGCGAAATTCTCGCTGCTGTCGGCGCGCGTCGTGAACCCGAAGGGCGGCAACACCGAATTCGCCGATATGCGCGCCGCCTATGACGCGCTCGACGACGACACCAAGGCGGAGATCGAGGACATGATCTGCGAGCACTCGCTGATGTATTCGCGCGGCTCGCTCGGCTTCCTCGACTACACCGAGGAAGAGAAAGAGATGTTCAAGCCGGTGCTGCAACGCCTGGTGCGCACCCATCCGGTGCACGGCCGCAAATCGCTGTATCTGTCATCGCATGCCGGCGCGATCAGGGGCATGAGCATGCCGGAGGCGCGGGTGCTGCTGCGCGACCTCACCGAGCACGCGACGCAGAGCGAGTTCGTCTATGTGCACAAATGGACGCTGCATGACCTCGTGATGTGGGACAACCGCCAGACCGTGCACCGCGTCCGCCGTTACGACCAGTCGCAGCCCCGCGACATGCGCCGCGCCACGGTGGCCGGCACCCAGCCGACGGTGGCGCAGGAAGCGGCGGAGTAGCGCGCCGCGATAACAGCCGTCGTCCCGGCGAAAGCCGGGACCCATAACCACAGGACGTGGGAATGGGGCGCGCTGAGGCCACAGCGTCGCGAAATCACAAGCAGTCGGGGTTTTGGGTCCCGGCCTTCGCCGGGACGACACCGTGGGTGTGGTGCGCGGCCTACGCGTGCCCGGCGTCGTTCGACAGCATGCCGGCCTCGATGCCGATCTTGCGCAAGGCGCGGGCGTATTTCTCGTCGACGTCGGTGCCGAAGATCAGCTCGGGATCGGCGTCGCAGTGCAGCCAGCCATTGTGCTGGATCTCGTTCTCGAGCTGGCCCGGCGCCCAGCCGGCGTAGCCGAGCGCGAGAATCGCGTGCTTGGGGCCGGCGCCCTTGGCGATCGCTTTCAGGATATCGACGGTCGCGGTCAGCGAGATGCCGTCGTCGATGTTCAGCGTCGCGTCCTGAATGTAGAAGTCGCTGGAATGCAGCACGAAGCCGCGGCCGGTATCGACCGGGCCACCCTTCATCACCTTCATCATCTCGGCATTTTCGGGCAGCTGGATCTGGTCCGACTTCTCGATGATGTCGAGCTGCACCAGCAGTCCGGGGAAATCGATGCTGCCGGCCGGGCGATTGACGATGATGCCCATCGCCCCCTCCGACGAATGCGCGCACATGTAGATCACCGAACGCTCGAAGCGCGGGTCGTTCATGACAGGCATCGCGATCAGCATCTGGCCATCGAGATAGCCGCCGTCTGCGGCATGCGGACCGACGGCCGGGCTTCTGCCGCCGGCGGTCTTGCGAGTCCTGCCTGTTTTGCCTTCAGGGCGCATCCACAAAGGCCTTTCCTGCTGATTTGGCATCCTGATATTGGGTGGCGGTTCTGTCAATCAAGCATCACGCCGCGTGCGGCGATGCATCACAAGCAATTCAATGGTTTGCAACGAAAGTTGCAGGTAAAGACGTCTCATGATCGTCACAGTTCCCCTGCGGGCCGCTTTTGGCGTTGCCGCCACATTGTCCGTCGCATGTATGGCAACTGAGGTGCGCGCCGACGACGCTTCGCCGTGGCAGCAGGACACCCATTCGGCCGTGCGGCTGCTCGCGGGATCGCGCAGCGGCGCGGTGCTGCTCGGCGGCATCGCCTTCCAGTTGCAGGACGGCTGGAAAACCTACTGGCGCACGCCGGGCGATTCCGGCGTGCCGCCGCGGTTCGATTTCTCCAAATCGGACAATGTCGATGCGGTCACGGTGATGTGGCCGGCGCCGCGCCAGTTCGACGACGGCGCCGGCGGCACCTCGCTCGGCTACAAGCATCAGGTGGTGCTGCCGCTGCGCATCGTCGCGAAGAATCCCGACAAGCCGTTGGTGCTGCGCGCCGACATCAGTTACGCGGTGTGCGAGAAGCTGTGCGTGCCGGTGGAAGCGAAAGCCGAGCTTGCGTTCGCGAGCGTCGCCTCGACCGAGGACGCCGCGCTGTCGGAAGCGCTCAACGCGGTGCCGAAGCCCGCCAATATCGGCGATCCCATCCCTGTCACGATCCGCGACGTCAAGCGCGACGGCAACAACGTGCTGGTCGATGTCACCGCGCCGGAAAGCAAGGACCTCAGCCTCTTCGTCGAGGGACCGACGCCGGACTGGGCGCTGCCGGTGCCCAAGCTCGTCGAGCATGCACCGCCGGGCGTGAAGCGCTTCGCCTTCGAGCTCGACGGGTTGCCGCCCGGCGCCAAGGCGGACGGCGCCGCGCTGAAACTGACCCTGGTCGGCGGCGACAAGAGCTATGAATTCAATATCAATTTGAACTGACGCCCACCGTCGTTCCGGCGGAAGCAGGAACCCATACTCCGCGGCCGCAGTGCGAGGCACGCTGCGGGTTAAGCTGTGCGCGTCAACTGTTCCCTGTGGTTATGGGTCCCGGCCTGCGCCGGGACGACGCCTGGGTTGCGAGCATCCGTCACCCAACCCAATCTTAACGATTCGTTGATAGATCGGTGACCATTGCCGCCTTGCGGCGCTTTGGGAATTTTTCCGCCTTGGCTGTGATGGAGACACAATCGGAATCCTCTGCCGCAACCTCTGCGCCATCGGGCCCGGTCGCGCGCCTGCGGGACCTCGTCGCGCGCCTGCTCGGCGGCACCAAGGAGGCGTCGGTCACCAAGCGCCTCGCCGGCATGATCTTCATCATCCGCGTGATCAGCGCCGCCATCGCCTATCTGGCGCAGATCCTTTTGGCGCGCTGGATGAGCGGCTCGGACTACGGCATCTATGTCTATGTCTGGACCTGGGTGCTGCTGCTCGGCAGCACGATGGATTTCGGCATCGCGCCGTCTTCGCAGAAGATCATCCCGGAATATCGCACGCGCGGCGACCTCGCCGCGCTGCGCGGCTTCCTTTCCGGCGGCCGCTGGGTGGTGCTTGCCGCCTCCAGCACCGTGGCGCTGCTGCTCGCCGGCGTGATCCATCTCGCCTCGCCCTGGATCGACCCCAATGCGATCGTGCCGCTCTATATCGGCTGCCTGACCTTGCCGCCGTTCGTGGTCGCCAACACGCAGGACGGCATCTCGCGCGCGCATGACTGGATGCAGCTCGGCCTGATGCCGCAATTCATCGTGCGGCAGGGGCTGATCATCGCGCTGACCGCCGGCGCACTGGCGCTCGGCCTCAATCTCGGCGCCACCGCCGCGATGATCGCGAGCGCAGCCGCCGTCTACATCGCGGCGATCGGCCAGATGATCGTGCTGAACCGCCGCCTCAAAGCCCATCTCGGGCCGGGCGAGAAGACCTACGACCTCAAAGGCTGGTTTAAGATCTCGCTGCCGATCATGCTGGTCGAGAGCTTCTATCTCCTGCTCGGCTACACCGACGTGCTGATGCTGCAGCAATTCCGCTCCTCCGAGGAGGTCGGCATCTATTTCGCAGTGGTGAAGACGCTGGCGCTGGTGTCGTTCGTGCACTACGCGATGTCGGCGACGACGGCGCACCGCTTCGCCGAATACAACGCGCTCGGCGACAAGGATAGGCTGTCGGCCTATGTCGCGCACGCCATCAGCTGGACGTTCTGGCCCTCGCTGCTCGCAACCATCGCCCTGCTCGCCTTCGGCAAGCCGCTGCTGTGGCTGTTCGGCCCGAAGTTCGTCGACGGCTACAGCATCATGTTCGTCGCCGCGATCGGGCTCGTGGTGCGCTCGGCGATCGGCCCGGTGGAGCGGCTGCTGAACATGCTCGGCCACCAGAGTATCTGCGCCACCGCCTATGCGGTATCGTTCCTGATGAATGTTGGGCTCTGCATCGCGCTGGTGCCGCGCTACGGCGGCATGGGCGCGGCGGCCTCGACCTCGCTGTCGCTGACCTTCGAGACGATCCTGCTGTTCGTCGTGGTGCGCTCGCGCCTCGGCCTGCACGTGCTGGCGTTCGGGAAGGCCCGGCCTACGCCGTAGCATTTTGATCGACCGCGGCATATAATACACGGCATGACCGCAGCGGAACTGAAAAACCTGCTCAATCGCGTTCAATCCTGGCCCGAGGCGGCACAGGATGAATTCGTGTCGATCGCAAATCAGATCGAAAGCGAGCTACAGTCCCAAGACTACGTCGCAACTCGAGATGAACTGCGGGTCATCGACGCCGCGATGGCATCGATCGACGCCGGCGAGTGCGCGACCGACGAGGAGATCGCAGGCGCGTTTGCCAAATTTCGCCGCAAATGAAGGTCGTCTTCTCGCGGCAAGCACTGACTGATCTGGACGAAATCGCGACCCACTATTCGACCCATGCCAGCCCGGCAATCGCCGCAGCTGCCGAGCGCCGCTTCCGCGATGTCATTGACCGGGTCTGCCGCGCACCCGAGGCCGCGCCGCGCATCTCGCAGCGCTCCACGGTCCGCGCAATTACCGTCCTGCGCTATCCGTTCCGCATTTTCTATCGGGTGCGCAGCGATACAATCGATATCCTGCACATCAGACATGCGTCCCGAACGCCGTTCTCCCCCGCCGATTTGGACCCTAAAGCGCGATGATATTTGGTTGAATCGTCATCGCGCTTTAGCTCTTTGTTTGAGCATGATCTTTTCGGAAAACCGCTTCGCACTTTTCCGGATCATGCTTTAGCTAGTTCGGGCAGCTTTCTACCCTAAAAAGCCGGCCCTGATCCAATCGGGGCCGGCTCTTTGATGCCAGGTCAGTGCCGGCGGATAATTACTCCGCGGTCCAGCCGCCGTCGATCGAGAGGTTGGCGCCGGTGATCTGCGCGGCATCGTCGCCGCACAGGAACAGCGCCAGCGCTGCGACCTGCTCCGAGGTCACGAACTCCTTGGTCGGCTGCGCGGCGAGCAACACGTCCTTGATGACCTGCTCCTTGGTCATGTTACGTGCCTTCATGGTCTCCGGAATCTGGTGCTCGACCAGCGGGGTCCAGACATAGCCCGGCGAGATGCAGTTGCAGGTGATCTTGAATTGTGCGAGCTCGAGCGCCGCGGTCTTGGTCAGGCCGGCGATGCCGTGCTTGGCCGAGACGTAGGCCGACTTGAACGGCGAGGCCACCAGCGAGTGCGCGGACGCCGTGTTGATGATGCGGCCCCAGCCGCGCTTCTTCATGCCGGGCACCGCGGCGCGGATGCCGTAGAACGCCGACGACAGGTTGATCGCGATGATCGCTTCCCACTTCTCGGGCGGGAATTCCTCGATCGGCGACACGAACTGGATGCCGGCATTGTTGACCAGGATGTCGACCGAGCCGAAGGTCTTCTCGCCGAGCGCGATCATGTCGGCGATCTCGGCCGGCTTGGTCATGTCGGCCGGCGAATGCACGGCCTTGACCTTGAAGTCGGTCTCGATGCCGGAGCGTTCCTTCTCGATGTCGGCCGGAACGCCCATGCCGTTGAGAACGATATTGGCGCCGGCGCCTGCGAAGGCGCGCGCATACGCCAATCCGATGCCGCTGGTCGAGCCGGTCACAACGGCGGTCTTGCCTGTCAACGTACCCATTATCGGTCGCTCCTATTTTGCTTGCGGGGGGCTCGATTCAGGGGGCGTGGGTTCGTCCCCCGTGAGGTCGTAAGTCACCATGGTTTCCCCGGACTGTGGCCGTTCTAGCCATTCTTTGTGACGCATCGACAAATGCACGTCGCGCACGCCGGCGCCCCAGTGCTCGACCATCCCGACATGCGAGAAGTCGTAATCCTTCGAAGAGCTCTCGTAGTTCTTGCTCTTGTAGATCAGGTGAACCACCGTGACGGTGTTCTCCTTGGATGCCTTGCGCAGCAATTCGACCGACGGATCGTTCTTCAGGTAATCGGGCAGCTTGCCGATCAGGTCGCGCACCGCCATGCGGGCGTTGTGGATCTGCCGGTTCTTGTCGGTGTTCATCCGCGTCCGGCTCGAATAGCGGATGTCCTTCTCGCGCTCGGCGGCCTCCAGCAGCGTCTCCGGCAGCGGCCCGCGGGCGCTGAACAGGTCGACCTGGAAGATCAGCAGATCGCGGCTGGTCTCCTCGTCGAGCACGAAGTCGAGCGGCGTGTTGGAGGCGATGCCGCCGTCCCAGTAATGCTCGCCCTCGATCACGACGGCGGGAAAGCCCGGCGGCAGGGCGCCGGAGGCCATGATGTGCTCGGGGCCGATTGTCTTGCCGCGCTTCTTGAATTCGTAGTTGTCGAAATAGCAGAAATTGCCCGAGGTGACGCCGACCGCGCCGACCGACAGCCGCGTCTTCAGGTCGTTGATGCGATCGAAATCGACCAGGCGCTCCAGCGTCTTCTTCAGCGGCGCGGTGTCGTAATAGCTCAGCGACTGCGAGCTGCCGGGCGGCCACAGCGGCGCCGGCGGGATCCGCGGCGTGAAGAAGCCGGGCACGCCGAAGGTCGCGATGATGGCGGCAGAGGTCTCGTTGAACAGCGAGCGGGCGCGCTCATGCTTGGAAACCGGATTCCACGGCACCGGCGCCGACACCATCTCCCAGAATTCCTTCAGCCTAGGCACCCGCTTGTCCGGCTCGTTGCCGGCGATGATCGCGGCATTGATGGCGCCGATCGAGATGCCGGCGATCCATTCCGGCTCGAAGCCTGCATGACAGAGCGCCTGAAAGGCGCCGGCCTGGTACGAGCCAAGCGCGCCGCCGCCCTGAAGAACCAGCACCCGCCTCGCTTGCGCGGGCGTCGAGGCCGGCGCGGAATCCGAAGTATCCATTCGTAACCGTTCGCTCAAAAACGACCTGGACCACAACGGTGGCCGCTGTTGGCCGCCGCGTCAATCTGCGAGATGGGAGGGTTAGATCACGCGGAATTTATCGAAATCAGGTTGCCGCCAGAATGAGCGTCCAGAACACCTTGTACTTGGTGTTGGGGGCATAAACGGCCGCGATGCCCATTTTTGTGACACCGCTTTTCAGCATGTTGGCCTTGTGCGGCGGAGAATCGCGCCAGCCGGAAAAGGCTTCCGCGAGCGTGTGATAGCCGGCCGAGATGTTCTCGACCGCCACGGTCGCCGGGTAGCCGCCGGCCTCCAGCCGCTTGCCGAGCGGGGCCTTCACGTCGTGGTCCATCTTGTTGCGGGCGGCCATCGCCTGCGACTGCTGCTCGGCGAGCCTGGTCAGGTCAGGATCGACCACGACGGTGCCGAGACCATTGTTCTGGCGGTACTGGGAAAACAGGATCGCGGCGGCCTGGCTGTCCAGGACGGCGCCGGGCTGCGCCATGTTGAGATACATCGCCGGTTCTTCCGGGATTTTGGTGTCCGCGGCGCAGCCGGCAAGCACCAGAAGCCCGAACAGGGCGACCGTCGTCCGTTTCACTTCAGAAAACCCCCAAGGTTGGCTGGCCGTTGTTGCATACCAACCGTGGCTGAATGGTGAACAGGGGCTAACTTTTGACCACACAAAACGCCGTCATTCCGGGGCGCGAAGCGAACCCGGAACGACGACGGATATGGGGTTCTCCTTCCCGCCGAAAGGGCGAAGGTCGGGATGGGGGGTCAGCCACAGGCGATAGCGGTTATCGTGGAGACAGACCCGCCTTGCTCTGACGAGCAAGGCGACCTCCCCTTTTCAAGGAGAGGTTTGGACCCGCGGCAGCTACTGCGCGGCGAAGATCCGGTAGCGGCGGGGCTGCAGCGAGACGATTTCGCCGGCCTGCAGCTCGCGGTCGCGGGGCGCATCGATCTCGATCACGGTCTTGCCCTCACTGCCGGCCAGGGCGACCTCGGCGCGCTGGATCGGGCCGAACGAGCGGACGTGGCGGATGGCGCCTTCCAGTGCGCCGGTTCCGGCCGGACCGACCGCCATGTCGTGGCGGCGGACGAACAGCTTGGCCGCGCCGGACGCCGCGCCCAGCGCCGGAATGTTCAGCGGACGGCCGTCGAGCCGCACCGCATCGCCGGCCACGTCGACCGGCAGCACGATGGATTCGCCGATGAAGCCGTGCACGAAGGCGGTCGCCGGATTGTCATAGACCTCGCCGGGCGAGCCGATCTGCTCGATCCTGCCCTTGTCCATCACCACGACGCGGTTGGCGACCTCGAGCGCCTCCTCCTGGTCGTGGGTGACGAAGATCGAGGTGACGTGGATCTCGCTGTGCAGCGAGCGCAGCCATTGCCGCAGCTCCTTGCGCACTTTGGCATCGAGCGCGCCGAACGGCTCGTCGAGCAGCAGGATGCGCGGCTCGATCGCGAGCGCGCGCGCCAGCGCGATGCGCTGCCGCTGGCCGCCGGACAGCTGGCTGGGATAGCGGTTGGCGAGCCAGTCGAGCTGCACCAGATCGAGCAGGTTCTTGACGCGTGCGCGGATCGTCGCCTCATCCTTGCGGATCGCGCGCGGCTGCACGCGCAGGCCGAAGGCGACGTTCTCGAACACCGTCATGTGGCGGAACAGCGCGTAGTGCTGGAACACGAAGCCGACCTGACGCTCGCTGGCGCCGCGCGAGAGCGCGTTCTCTCCATCGATCGCGACCTCGCCGGAGTCGGGCCAATCCAGCCCTGCGATGATCCGCAGCAGCGTGGTCTTGCCGGAGCCGGACGGGCCGAGCAGCGCCAGCAGCTCGCCATCGGCAACCTTGAGATCGACATTGTCGAGCGCGGCAAAGCTGCCGAACCGCTTTACGATATTCCTGACTTCAATCGCCATCGGGCACCTCAGCCTCGTCGAGCCGCCGCTCAAGAATAGTTTTCGCCACCAGCGTGATCAGCGCCAGCATCGCGAGCAGCGAGGCGATCGCGAACGACGCGACGAACTGGTATTCGTTGTAGAGAATCTCGACCAGCAGCGGCATCGTGTTGGTCTCGCCGCGGATATGGCCGGAGACGACGGACACCGCGCCGAACTCGCCCATCGCGCGCGCGTTGCAGAGCAGGACGCCGTAGAGCAGGCCCCATTTGATGTTGGGCAGCGTGACGCGGAAGAAGGTTTGCAGGCCCGAGGCGCCGAGCGAGATCGCCGCTTCCTCCTCCTGGGAGCCCTGCTCCTGCATCAGCGGGATCAGCGCGCGCGCCACGAACGGAAAGGTGACGAAGATCGTCGCCAGTGCGATGCCGGGTACCGCGAACAGGATGTGGACGTTGTGCGCCTGCAGCCACGGCCCGAAATAGCCCTGTGCGCCGAACAGCAGCACGAAGACCAGGCCCGAGATGACAGGCGAGATCGAGAACGGCAGGTCGATCAGCGTGATCAGAAAGGTCTTGCCGGTGAACTCGAATTTCGAGATGGCCCAGGCCGCGACCACGCCGAACACGAGGTTGAGCGTGACCGAGATCGCAGCGACCAGCAGCGTCAGCTTGATCGCGGCGAGCGCCTCAGGCTCGGCCAGCGCCGCGAGATAGGCGACGATGCCTTTCGAGAAGGCCGAGGCGAACACGACCACCAGCGGCAGCACGACGAAGATGCTGAGGAAGGCGATCGCCAGCGCGATGATGATGAAGCGGATCGGCCCCGGCTCGGTGCGCGGGTTGCGTCCCGCGGCGACCGGCCCAGCGCGCGCGATATCGAGCTGCGGTGCAGGGGCCGCGACGCTGACATCGGTCGCGGGCGCGTAGCTCCGCAGCTGCGTAGTCGAGGTCGCCAATCCCGTCTGCATCGACATCTCGGACCTCAATGCACGGGAATGCGGGCTTGCGCCCAGCGCTGCAGCCGGTTGATCAGGAAGATGATCAGGAACGAGGCCACCAGCATCACCACCGCGATCGCGGTGGCATCGGCGTAGCGGAATTCGGACAGCCGGATCACGATCAGGAGCGGCGCGATCTCCGAGACGTTGGGCAGATTGCCGGCGATGAAGATCACCGAGCCGTATTCACCGATGGCGCGGGCGAAGGCGAGCGCGAACCCGGTGAGCAGCGCCGGGATCAGGCTCGGCAGGATGACGCGAAACACGGTGTGCCAGCGATTGGCCCCTAAGCTCGCGGCCGCCTCCTCGATCTCGGGATCGAGATCGATCAGCACCGGCTGCACCGTGCGGACCACGAAGGGGATGCCGATGAAGATCATCGCGATGAAGATGCCGATCGGCGTGAACGCGACCTTGATGCCGAGCTCGGCGAGCGGCGCGCCCAGCCAGCCCTTTTGGGCAAACAGCTGCGTCAGCGCCACGCCTGCGACCGCGGTCGGCAAGGCAAACGGAATATCGACGATGGCGTCGAACAGCCGCCGGCCCGGAAAGCGGTAGCGCACCAGCGCCCAGACGATGATGGTGCCCATCACCAGATTGACGCAGGCGGCCGCAAACGAAAGCCCGAACGAAATCTTCAGGGCGTTCAAGGTGCGGCGGCTGGTGACGATGCCCCAGAACTGATCGAGGCTGAGCTCAAACGTCTTGAGGAACAGCGCGGCCAGCGGAATCAGGATGATGACGGAGAGCCATGTCAGGGTCAGTCCCATGGTGAGACCGAACCCCGGCAGGGTACTGCGTCGTGCAACCGCTGTGCTCACATATCCCCCTGTTCGACCCGGGCCATATCTCGATCAGTTCTTGTAGATCTGATCGAAGATGCCGCCCTCGGCGAAGTGCTCCTTCTGCGCCTTGGTCCAACCACCGAAAACGTCGTCGATGGTGAAAAGTTCAACCTTGGCGAAGGATTTTTCGTACTCCTTGGCGATCTCGGGATCGCGCGGCCGGTAGGAGTTGCGCGCGGCGATCTCCTGGCCTTCCTTGGTGTACCAGTACTTCAGATAGGCTTCGGCGACCGCGCGGGTGCCCTTTTGATCGACAACCTTGTCGACCACCGCAACCGGTGGTTCGGCGAGGATCGACTGCGGCGGCGCCACGATCTCGAACTTGTCCGGGCCGAATTCGCGCAACGCCAGGAAGGCTTCGTTCTCCCAGGCGAGCAGCACGTCGCCGACGCCGCGCTCGACGAAGGTCACGGTCGAGCCGCGCGCGCCGGTGTCGAGCACCGGGACGTTCTGGTAGAGGTCGGCGACGAATTTCTTCGCCTTATCGGCCGAGCCGAACTTCTTCTGCGCATAGCCCCAGGCGGCGAGATAGTTCCAGCGCGCACCGCCCGAGGTCTTCGGGTTCGGCGTGATCACGGCGACGCCGGGCTTGATCAGATCGTCCCAATCCTTGATGCCCTTGGGATTGCCCTTGCGCACCAGGAACACGATGGTCGAGGTATAGGGCGAGGCGTTGAGCGGCAGCCGCTTCTGCCAGTCCGCAGCGAGCAGGCCCTTGCCCGCGATCGCATCGATGTCATAGGCCAGCGCCAGCGTGACGACATCGGCCTGCAATCCGTCGATCACCGAGCGCGCCTGCGAGCCCGAGCCGCCGTGCGACTGCTTGATCTCGACGCTCTTGCCGGTATCCTTCTGATAGGCCGCGGCGAACGCCTTGTTGAAATCGACATAGAGCTCGCGCGTCGGATCGTAGGACACGTTGAGCAGCGAATAGTCTGCCGCGAAGGCCGAGCTCGCCCACAACAATCCCGCGACCAGCGGCAGCATACGACGGATCATTTCTGTCTCCATTCAACCTGAGAATGTCAGGGAACACCCAAGACATAACTCACGGTGAAGCGCCCCTAAGTCAACAAAACCGGTTTTCTTTGTTTTCAGCGGCGCAGCGCGCTTGTGCTACGAAGTCGCCACGCTGCGAAGGCTTTGTCGCGTCCCCAAATCGCGATGAAAGATCATCGCGATCGAAGGCATTTTCGAGCATGATCCCCGCGCAAACGCTTCACGTTTGTCGCAGGAAAACCGCTGCGCACTTTCCGAATCAGGCCCTACGACATCTTCATCGTGTGGATGCCGCATTCCGTCTTCGCCCGGCCACGCCAGCGGCCGTCGCGTGCATCCTCGCCGGCAGCGGACCGGCTCGAGCAAGGCATACACCCGACCGACTGATATCCCGATGCGACAAGTGGATGCGGCGGCAGCTTGCCGAGGGTGTAGATCGCCTCGATCTCCTCGCGGGAGACGTTGGCGAACGGATTGAATTTGAGCCTGACGCCATCGTCCTCGACAACCGGGATGTCGGTGCGGGCGCCGCCCTGGAAACGCTTGCGGCCGTTGATCCAGCCGGCGAACGGCTTCAGCGCCCGCGCCAACGGCTCCACTTTGCGGATCCGGCAGCAGGCGTCGGGATCGGTGAACCACAATTCGCGGTCCGGATCCTGGCGCGACAACGCTGCTTCATCCGGCTTGATCGAGCGCACGTCGGTAAGGCCGAGCGTCTCGATCAGCGTATCGCGATAGGCCAGCGTCTCCTCGAACAGCCAGCCGGTATCGAGAAAGACTACAGGGATCGAAGGATCGACGTCCGCCATCACCTTGAGCAGTGCCGCGGACTCGGTGCCGAACGACGACACCAGCGCCAACTTCTCGCGGCCGACTATCCGCAAGGCGGCAGCGATCACCTCGGCGGGCGAAGCCGTGCGTAGCGCGCGATCGAGCACATCGGCTGCGGGCAATGCGGCCGGCGTCGCAGCGAGCTCTGGTGCAAGCGTGCTCACTGGCTCGCGCTCTCCGAGTGACGCAGCTGCATGCGGCGATTGAGTGCGGTGACGCGGCCGTCGCCGGTCGGCTGGTAGAACACCGAATAGCGCTTCATGGTCGCGGCGAACGCATCGGCATCGGCATCTTTCTTGACCTCGAAGGCGTCGAAGCCGGCACGTGTCATGAACACGAACTGGTCGCGTAGAATCTGCCCGATGGCGCGCAGCTCGCGGTCATAGCCATGACGTTCGCGCAGCAGGCGCGCCTGGCTGTAGGCGCGGCCGTCGCGGAAGGTCGGAAACACCAACGCGACCGAAGCGAGACGATCGAGATGCGGCACGAGATCCTCGAGACTGCGGTTGTTCGGCCAGATCACCCCGAGCTTGCCGGAACGGCGCAGCAGCGCCTCGGGATCGGCGAGAAAGCGTTCGGCCGTGACCAGCACCGCGCCGTCACCCGGCAGTTCGGCACCGTCGGCGACACGCACGAACGGATCGGTCGTGATTCTTCCCTGCTTAACGAGTGGCATAGACGCGCTCCCTGATCGGCTCGACACCCAGACGCTTCACCGTGTCGACGAACAATTCCTCGGGACGGTCGCGCAGCGCGAGATAGGCTTCGACAATGTCTTCGATCACGTCGGCGACTTCCGCATAGGGAACGGCCGGGCCAATCAAGGTACCCAACTGCGCGTTCTCGTCGGCGCGGCCGCCGATCGTGATCTGGTAGAATTCCTCACCATTCTTCTCGACGCCGAGAATGCCGATGTGGCCGACATGGTGATGGCCGCAGGCATTGATGCAGCCGGAGATATTGATGTGCAGCCGGCCGATCAGGTCGGCGGTGTCGTGGTTGGCGAAACGCCGCGTCAGCTCCTGCGCGATCGGGATCGAGCGCGCATTGGCCAGCGAGCAGTAATCCAGCCCCGGGCAGGCGATGATGTCGGTCACCAGATTGACGTTCGGCGTCGCGAGCCCAAGCCGGTCGAGCGCCTTGAACAGCGCCGGCAGGTCGCGCTTGGCGACATGCGGCAGCGCCAGGTTCTGCTCGTGGCCGACGCGGATCTCTCCGAACGAATATTTGTCGGCGAGGTCGGCGACCGCATCCATCTGCTCGGCGGTGGCATCGCCCGGAGGGCCGCCGACCGGCTTCAGCGACAGCACCACGATCGAATAGCCCTGCACCTTGTGCGGAAATACCGAGTTCTTGCGCCAGCGCTCGAACAGCGGATCATTCGCGGCCTGCTTCAGCTCGTCCGGCATGTGCGGCAGCTTTTCGTAAGCCGGATAGGAGAAGCGCGAGCGGACCTCCTCGATGGCGGCGTGGTCGAGCGTCAGCCCGACATCGCCCATCGCCTTCCATTCCTCGTCGACTTCCTTGGCGAATTTCTCGATGCCGAGCTCGTGCACCAGGATCTTGATCCGCGCCTTGTAGATGTTGTCGCGGCGGCCGTACTGGTTGTAGACCCGCAGGATCGCCTCGATGTAGCTCAGGATATCGCGGCCGGAAACGAACGGCTTGATGGTCTTGGCGATGAACGGCGTGCGGCCGAGACCGCCGCCGACCAGCACCTCGAAGCCGGTCTCGCCGTCGGCATTCTTGTGCAGGCGCAAGCCGATGTCGTGGACCTTGATCGCCGCGCGGTCGTGCTCGGACGCGGTGATCGCGATCTTGAACTTGCGCGGCAGGAACGAGAATTCCGGATGCAGCGTGGTGTGCTGGCGGATGATCTCCGACCAGATCCGCGGATCCTCGATCTCACCCGGCGCGACCCCGGCCCACTGGTCCGAGGTGACGTTGCGCATGTTGTTGCCGGAGGTCTGCATCGCGTGGATGCCGACCTCGGCGAGATCGGCCAGCGCGTCCGGCAGCTCGGCGAGCTTGATCCAGTTGAACTGGATGTTCTGCCGGGTGGTGAAGTGGCCGTAGCCGCGGTCGTAGCGGCGCGCGACATGGGCGAGCCGGCGCAGCTGCTTCGACGACAGCGTGCCGTAGGGGATCGCGACCCGGAACATGTAGGCGTGCAGCTGCAGATACACGCCGTTCTGCAGGCGCAGGATCTTGAATTCATCCTCGGTGAGCTCGCCGGAAAGGCGGCGCTTCACCTGGTCGCGGAATTCCGAAACACGCTCGTTGATCAGCGTGCGGTCGAGTTCGTCATAAGCATACATGTTCGATAAGCCTTAACGCGGCGCGCCTTACGCGGGAACCTGGAGATCGATGGTGACGCCCTTGGCGCGGATATGTTCGCGGAGATTGCCGGGCTTGACCTTGCCGCCGTCCTTCAGCTCGACCGGTGCAATGTAGGGACCCACCGCGCCGACGTCGTCGGCGGTGGCTTCGGCCAGCAGCGCGCGGGCCTCGTCGGACGTGGTCACGATCGCGGAGTCGGCGAGTTCGGTGGACCAGCCCTGCTTGGCGGTTCGGTACACCACGGCACCGTCCCAGGTCCGGTTGGCGGTGACCATCGAGGGGCCCGTGATCTTGATTTTCTTCTGTTCAAGCGGAGAGGTCATTCGGCAGCTTTCAGCAGTTCGGAGAACATCTGGTTGGAGAACAGTTGGGTGACGTTGGATCGGCTCCACGGCGCGGAATGCGCGACCACATCGCCGATGATGAGGACGGCGGGACCGCCGTCGACCTGTTTGACGAGTTCTGGCAGCCGCGCCAACGTGCCGACGGCAGCCTTGGCGTCGGGCCGCGTCACGCGCGCGAACACGCCGACCGGCGTCTCCGGCGAGCGGCCGGCGGCGAGCAGGCCTTCGCGGATCGCGGGCGCGGCGGTCATGCCCATATAGACCACGACGGTCATCTTGGTGTCGGTCAGCACGGACCAGTCGACGACCTCGGCATCGCGCGCCTTGTGCGCGGTCAGGAAGGTGATGCGCAGCGCCTCGTGCCGGAAGGTCAGCGGCACCTCGAATTGCGCGGCTGCGCCGAGACCGGCGGAGACGCCAGGAATAATCGAGTAGGCGACGCCGGCGTCGCGCAGCGCTTCGACTTCCTCGCCGCCGCGGCCGAAGATAAAGGGATCGCCGCCCTTCAGCCGCACCGCGCGCTGCCCCGACTGCGCCGCCTCGATGATCAGGCGGTTGGTGGCGTCCTGGCCGATGCCGGGCTTGCCGACACGGCGACCGACCGGAATCCGCGCGGCATCGCGCCTGACGCGGTCCAGAATTTCAACTGACACCAATTCGTCATAGAACACGACGTCGGCATCCTGCAGCGCGCGCAGCGCTTTCACTGTCAGCAGATCCGGATCGCCGGGACCGGCGCCGACCAGCGTCACATGACCGACAGCCTTGCCTTCCGTATCGGCGCCAGCAAATGCGGCAGGATCTTCGATCGCCTTCAGCGCCTGCTCGGCATCATCGTTGCGGCCGGCCAGCACCAGCGCACCGATCGGACCGTCAATGATGCGCTCCCAGAAGCGGCGGCGCAGCGGAAACTCGTCGATGCGGGCATGCATTGATTTGCGGACGCGGCCGATGAAGCCGGCGAGATCGCCGATCCGTGCCGGCAGCGCCGCCTCGATCTTCTCGCGGATGCGGCGAGCCACCACCGGCGACGTGCCGCCAGTGCCGACCGCGACCACCACATCACCGCGATCGACGATCGCCGGCATGATGAAGGTGGAGTGCACAAGGTCGTCCATCACGTTGACCGGCAGGCCGACCGCTCTCGCGCGCACCGACATCGGAACGCCGATGTCGCCTGCCCCCGCACAGAGAATCGCAATGACGTCAGAGAGATCGGCCGCAAGCGGATCTCCCTCGGCACGTTCGATGCGGGCAGCGTCCTCCACCGCGATGCCGGCGAGATCATGATCGCCGTCGGTCGCATACCAACGGACCCGCGCGCCTGCTGCTGCAAGCAGCCGCAACTTGGCGCGCACAAGCTCGCCGGCGCCAATCAGGAGCACCTTGCCGCTTTGGAGGTCCAGAAATACGGGCAGGTATCGCATCAGTTACTCGCTTCCCCAACTTAGGGGTTGACTGAAATTATTTTCTATTTATCTGTCGATCAAGGCCGAAAAATAGAAAATTATTTCTTCTATATTGCGGCGCAACTGTAGAATTTTCACCTCCGCAAGCCAAGGCCGATAGATGCATCTTCTCGACAATGAATCCGGCGTGGACAGGCTGCCGCAAACAAGCGCTGCCGCAGGCTCTATTAAAGCATCTTCCGTGCCGGAACCTGATCGGGCACCCTCGTCGATGGACCATCTCGACGAGCTGGAAGCCCAGAGCATCTACATCCTGCGCGAGGCGTTCGCCCGGCTGAAGAAGCTGGCGCTGCTGTGGTCGCTCGGCAAAGATTCCAACGTGATGATCTGGCTGGCGCGCAAGGCGTTTTTCGGCCGCGTTCCGTTCCCGGCAATGCATGTCGATACGGGTAAGAAGTTTCCCGAGATGTATGCGTTCCGCGACCGTTTCGCGAAGGAATGGGACCTCGACCTCCGCGTCGAGCCCTGCCCGCCGATCGACAGCGTCGACCCGACCCTGCCGCCGGCCGCACGTTCCGCCGCGCGCAAGACCGAGGGTCTGAAGCTTGCACTTAATAAGTATGGCTTCGACGGGCTGATCGCCGGCATCCGCCGCGACGAAGAGGCGACCCGCGCCAAGGAACGCGTGTTCTCGCCGCGCGGCACCGAAGGCGAATGGGACGTCCGCGACCAGCCGCCGGAGTTCTGGGATCACTTCAACGCCTCGCCGCCGCAAGGCGCGCATCTGCGCATCCATCCGATCCTGCATTGGACCGAGGCCGACATCTGGGCCTACACCAAGCGCGAAGGCATTCCGATCATCCCGCTCTATCTCGCCAAGGACGGCAAGCGTTACCGCTCGCTGGGGGATCAGGACATCACCAACCCGGTTGCATCCACCGCATCCAACATCGACGAGATCCTCGCCGAGCTCGACGCCACCAAGATCCCGGAGCGCGCCGGCCGCGCGCTCGATCACGAAACCGAGGATGCGTTCGAGCGGCTGCGCGTCGCCGGCTATCTCTGATCCCCGTCTGGCTTGAGTGCTTTGATGAACATGATCCTTCCCTCCGCTTCGATCTCGGCGACCCCCAACGGCACCACCCGTCCCCAGGTGCGCATCGTCATCGTCGGCCATGTCGACCACGGCAAGTCCACTTTGGTCGGCCGACTGCTGCACGAGACCGGCAGCCTGCCGGACGGCAAGCTGGAGATGCTGAAGGCGGTCAGCGCGCGGCGCGGCATGCCGTTCGAATGGTCGTTCCTGCTCGACGCGCTGCAGACCGAGCGCGACCAGGGCATCACCATCGACACCACCCAGATCCGCTTCCGCACCCGCTCGCGCGACGTCGTGCTGATCGACGCGCCGGGCCACGCCGAGTTCTTGCGCAACATGATCACCGGCGCCTCGCAGGCCGATGGCGCGGTGTTGATCATCGACGCGCTCGAAGGCGTCCGCTCGCAGACCCGCCGGCACGGCTATCTCTTGCACCTGCTCGGCGTGAAGCAGGTCGCGGTGGTCGTCAACAAGATGGACCGGGTCGATTTCAGCGCTGCGCGATTCAACGAGATCAGTGCGGAAATTTCGGCGCATCTGATCGGCCTCGGCGTGACGCCGACCGCAGTTGTCCCGATCTCCGCGCGCGATGGCGACGGCGTCGCCGAGCACACCCCGCGGATCGAATGGTACAACGGACCGACCGTGGTCGAGGCGCTGGACGCGCTCGAGCCGGCAAGGCCGCTGGCGGAGCTGCCGCTGCGGCTGCCGGTGCAGGCGATCTACAAGTTCGACGACCGCCGCATCGTGGCGGGCCGCGTCGAGTCCGGCAGCCTGAAGGCCGGCGACGAGATCGTCATCATGCCGACCGGCAAGATCGCGAAGATCAAGACGGTCGAGAGCTGGCCGGTGACGCCGGTCGGAGGCCCGCAAGGCGCCGGCCGCTCGGTCGGCATTACGCTCGACCGCGAATTGTTCCTCGAGCGCGGCGACATCATCGGGCATTCCGGGCAGAGCCCGCGCGACACCCGCCGCATCCGCGCCCGGATCTTCTGGCTGCACGACAAGCCGCTGACCAAGGGCGAGCAGATCCTGATCCGGCTCGGCACCAAGGAAAGCCGCGCCACCGTGGTCGCGATCGAGAAGGCGATCGATCCCGGCGCACTGTCCAACGAAGAGAACTCAGCGATCGCGCGCAACCATGTCGGCGAGATCGACATCTCGCTGGCGCAGCCGGTTGCGACCGATCCCTACACCGACAATCCCCGCACCGGCCGCCTCGTGATCGAGGTCAACGGCCGCATCGCCGGCGGCGGCCTCGTGCTGTCGGTCGACACCGGCCGCCCTGCAGTGCCGATCGATATCGTGCCGGTGGAGTCTGCGCTGCGGCCCGACGAGCGCTCGGCGCGCTACCACCACAATGGCGCGGTGGTCTGGCTGACCGGCCTGCCCGGCTCCGGCAAATCGACGCTGGCGCGGGCGCTGGAGCGGCGCCTGTTCAGCAACGGCGGCTCGCCGATTCTGCTCGATGGCGACACCTTCCGCGCCGGGCTCAACAGCGACCTCGGCTTCTCGCCGCAGGATCGCACCGAGAACATCCGCCGCCTCGCCGAGGTCGCGACCCATCTGGCGCGCAACGGCCATATCGCGATCGTCGCCGCGGTGTCGCCGTCGGCGGCCGACCGCGCAGCCGCGCGCCGTATCGCCGACAGCGCATTCCGCGAAGTCTATGTCGCGACCCCGGCCGAGGTTTGCGAGACCCGCGATCCCAAGGGCCATTACGCCAAGGCGCGCGCCGGCGGATTGCCGTCGTTCACCGGCATCACCAACGACTACCAGGCGCCGGCCGGCAATGAACTGACCATCGACACCTCGAACCGCTCGGTCAGCGATGCGACCGACGAGATCGAGCGGATGCTGGCCGCGACCGGCATCCTGTTCGACGAGCCGGCCGACCTCGCGGCGAATATCTGATCTTGCTCACCTGTCATCGCCCGGCTCGACCGGGCGATCCAGTATTCCAG
>OFRL01000263.1_pt1 | contig 27618 bp, 21 predicted proteins | sample 1543121 | NCBI WGS metagenome assembly OFRL01 (sample SAMN07774228, study PRJEB24372) | wastewater metagenome | isolation source: Lake Maggiore Cannobio | place: Italy: Cannobio | collected 2016-01
CAAATGGTCTCGCCGAAGGCCTTGGCCAGGTTCCGGTAGGCCTTCTTCTGCGCCTCGTCGGTCGCGGCCGGGGCCACGATCTCGATCTCGACGATCTGGTCGCCCTCCGGATTGCCCGGCAGGCCGCGGCCACGCAGGCGCAGCTTGCGGCCGGCATCGGAATCGGCCGGAATCTTCAATTCCACCGCTCCACCCAGGGTCGGCACGCTGATGCTGGTACCCAGCGCGGCCTGCCACGGGGTCACCGGCAGCGTATAGAGGATGTTGCGGCCATCGACCTCGAACTGTGGGTGGGCGGCATATTCCACTTCCAGCAGCAGGTTGCCGCCATGGTTGCCCTGCCCGGCCAGCCGGATCACCTGGCCTGGGCGGATGCCCTTGGGCACGCGCACGTCCAGCTGCTTGCCGTTGACGGTGATGCGCAGGCTGTCGCCGCTGTAGGCCGCTTCCAGCGGAACCGACAGCTTGGCGCGGGTGTCGCGGTTGGGCGCGTGGCCCTGGCTGCTGAAGCCCGGCCCCGGACCAGCGCCACCACCGCCACGCTGGCGCGCGAACAGGCTCTCGAAGAAGTCGCTGAAGCCGCCATTGGGGCCGCCACCGCCGAATACTTCCTCGAAATTGAAACCGCCAGCACCACCATAGTTCGGAGGCACGTTGAACTCCTCGCCCGGGCGATAGCCCTGCGCGCGCAGCTGGTCGTAGGCCGCGCGCTTTTCCGGATCGCGCAGCGCCTCGTAGGCCTCGTTGACCGCCTTGAACTTGTCTTCGGCCCCGGCCTCCTTGCTGACGTCCGGGTGGTACTTGCGTGCCAGCCGGCGGTAGGCGGTCTTGATCTCCGCCTCGCCCGCGCTCGGTTCCACCCCCAGGGTGGCGTAGTAATCCTTGAATTCCATCCAGCTACCTCGATCTGCTTCGGCCGCGCCGGTGGCGCCGCCCCGGGTTCATTCTACGCGCCGGCATGCTACGCCGCCCCTCGTGCGGCCACGGTGAGGCCGACTGATCCTGCGCAATGCGGCTGCCATCCCCATGCGCCACGCTGTGGCTGGAAGCCCCCGCCGCAAAGCCTGAAGATGGGGCCTGCACACGGGTTTTCCAATGTCTTGACGCCCCTGTCCCATCCGGCCCACTAGCCTGCCCCAGCAAGGAGTTCCCCATGACCATCCATGTCGGCGACCGCATTCCGGAAGTGACCCTCAAGCGCATCCGCGAGGGCATCGAAACGCTCGATACGCATTCGCTGTTCGACGCACGCAAGGTGGTGCTGTTCGCCGTGCCCGGCGCGTTCACCCCGACCTGCTCGGCCCGCCACCTGCCCGGCTACGTCGAGAAGTTCCAGGCGTTCCGCCAGCGCGGCATCGACGTCTACTGCATGGCCGTCAACGACCCGTTCGTGATGAAGGCATGGGCTGCCGACCAGAGCGTGCCCGATGGCCTGCTGATGCTGTCCGACGGCAATGCCGAACTGACCCGCGCGCTCGGCCTGGAGCTCGACGCCAGCGCCTCGGGCATGGGCATCCGCTCACGCCGTTTCGCCCTGTACGTGGTGGATGGCGTGGTGCGTGCGGCCTGGATCGAGCAGCCCGGCCAGTTCGAAGTGTCTTCGGCCGAATACGTGCTGGAGCACCTGCCAACCTGATCTTCCACCGCAAGAGGAAACGGCCAGCCATGTCCACCAAGCCAGCCAAAGCCGCAAAGCCTGCCGCAAAGGTGCCCGGCATCAGTGACCGCAAGACCCTGCGCGAACGCGCCCGTCGCAATATCGAAGACGGTGCGATCACCGACAGCTACAGCGCCGATCGCAAGGTCGTGATCAAGCTGCTCAACGATGCACTGGCCACCGAGTACGTATGCGTGCTGCGCTACTACCGGCACTACTTCATGGCCAAGGGCATGCTGGCCGACGCGGTGAAAGCCGAATTCCTCGAACATGCACAGCAGGAACAGGCGCACGCCGGCAAGCTGGCCGAGCGCATCGTCCAGCTCGGCGGCGAGCCGGACTTCAACCCCGACACGCTGACCGCGCGCTCGCATGCCGAGTACAAGGAAGGCAGCGACCTGCGCGACATGGTCCGCGAGAATCTGGTGGCCGAACGCATCGCCATCGACAGCTACCGCGAGATGATCAACTTCATCGGCGACCGCGATACCACCACCAAGCGCATCCTTGAAGAGATCCTTGCACAGGAAGAGGAGCACGCCGATGAGTTCGCCGACCTGCTGGATGGGTGGATCGGGGAATAGCGGCCCCGCATACGCCTTGGTAGATGCCCACCTTGGTGGGCGCATTTATCGCGTGCCAACCAAGGTTGGCACCTACCAGAGCATGGATCCGTCGGGTCGCCGGGCCATTCCCAGCACCTACCGCAGGACGTTGAACCGCACCTGCGTCCACGCACCGTCGGCCGCCAGCGCGGTCAGGGTGTGTGCGCCCGGCTCGGCAAACTCGCGCTGCATCAACTGCGCGCCACGGGTCTGCGCGATCCAACGGCCATCCAGCAGCCAGTCCACCGCCTGCTCGCTGCCCAGCGCGCGCAGCTGCAGGCGCACGCCATGTTCGGCATTGGGTGCACGCGCCAGCGTGGCGCCATCATTGAGGCCATCGATGTGCAAGGCCACGCTGGCCTCACGCCCGTCGTCGCGGCAATCCGGCGACAGCGCCGGCAACTGCGAGGCAGCGCGCGTGGCCTTGGGCAGCCACGGTGACAACAACGCCGGCCAGCGCGCGATCTCTCGCGCGACTTCCTCATGCGGCAAACGGCAATCAGCGGATACACGCAGACCGGTCCGCGCGTCGGCCAGGTAACGCTGGCGCCCCGGTTGCCAGCGCCGCGCCTCGCGCTCGGGGAAGGTCGGTGGTGCCGCGCCGTCCAGCAGATAGGCCGACATCCGCCGCTGGCACAGTGCCGTCGGCAGGCCTTCGGCGCGTTCGCCGGTGGGCCAGCAGATATCTTCCTGGCTGACACTTGCCGGCATCGGTGCAGCAGCCGAATCGCCGCGCTGGCGCGGCAGGCTGTCCACCACTTCGAACATCAGCGGCAGCGCGGTCACCGCGCCGTACTGGCCCGGTAGCGGTGTGCCGTCCGGCCGGCCCACCCACACGCCCACGGTGTAGTGGCGCGTGCTGCCGATTGCCCACGCATCGCGGTACCCGTAACTGGTGCCGGTCTTCCACGCCACACGCGGGCGGCCACCGACATCGAACGTACCGACGCTGTAGCCTGGGCGCGGGTTCGATTCCAGCATTTCGCGCACGATCCAGCTGGCGCCCGGCGAGGCCAGGCGCCGCTCGATCATCGGTTCGTCATCGGTGTAGCGCACGCGTCCGGCAATGCCGTTGCGGTTCAGCGCCGCGAACGCGCCGACCAGATCTTCCAGCCGCGCACCGGTGCCGCCCAGAATCAGCGAGAGGTTGGGCGTGCTGCCCGGCGGGAAGCGCAGCTGGATGCCGGAGTGCGACAGGCGCGCGGCGAAGCGCGCGGCCCCGACCCGCTGCAGCAGGTCCACCGAGGGCACATTGAGTGACAGCCGCAATGCACTGGAGGCACCAATCGGCCCATTGAAGGCCATGTCGAAATTGCCGGGCCGGTAGCTGCCGAAACTCTGCGGCGCATCGACCAGCAGGCTTTCCGAATGGATCAGGCCATCGTCCAGCGCCATCGCATACAGGAACGGCTTGAGCGTGGAGCCCGGCGACCGCCAGGCCTGCACCATGTCGACGTGGCCGAGCCGCTGGCGGTCACCAAAGGACAACGTACCGACGTAGGCACGCGCCTGCAGAGTCTGGTTGTCGACCACCAGCAAGGCCGCCGAAGTACGCTCGGGCAGTGTCGAGAAATAGCTCGCCACGCGTTCTTCCAGCGTGCGCTGCAGGCCGATGTCGATGCTGCTCTGGATGCGCGCCTGGCCCGGATGCGCCGAATGCAGGCGCTGCGCCAGCAGCGCGGCGTGCAACGGAGGTCGCAGCGAGCGTGCCACCACGTTCTCGATGCGCGCATCCTGCACTTCCTCCGGCGTCCACGCGCCCAGTTCGGCCATGCGTGACAGCACCTTGTCGCGCGCTTTCTGCGCGGCTTCCGGGTGGCGGTCTGGGCGCAGCCGGCTCGGTGCCTGTGGCAGTACCGCCAGCAAGGCGGCCTCGGCATGTGACAGCTGCGCCGCCGGCTTGCCCAGATAGGCCCAGCTGGCCGCTTCCACGCCCTCGATGGTGCCACCGTAGGGCGCGCGCTCCAGATACAGGGCCAGGATCTGCTGCTTGCTCAGATGCACTTCCAGCTGCACCGCGCGCAGCATCTGCTTGAGCTTTCCCCAGGGCGTGCGCGTATGCGGGTCGAGGATGCGCGCGACCTGCATGGTCAGGGTCGAGCCGCCGGAAACAATGCGACCACCGCGCAGCAGCTGGCCGCTGGCACGCAGGATGGCCAGCGGGTTGATACCCGGATGGCGCCAGAACCAGCGGTCTTCGTAGGTCAGCAGCGCCTGCAGGTACAGCGGCGAGACGCTGTCGATCGATGCCGGATAGCGCCACACGCCCTCGGCATCGGCGAACGCACGCAGCGGCGTACCGTCGGCAGCCACCACCAGGGTGCTGGTATCGCGCTGCTTCGGCAGCGGCGGCGGGAAGGCGAAATCCAGCACCAGCAGCAGCGCCAGCGTGGCGGCCGTGCCCCAGCGCAGCCACGGCCACAGCGGCCGCAACCGGCGGCGCAGGGCCGCCAGCCGGATCGACATCGTCTTCTTCATTGCAGCGTGCCGGATTGGAGCTTGCCAGCGGGACGGGCCGCGCCGTCGCGGCCCGTCCGCGCGGTCACGGCTGTACCACCGTGATCGTGGTCGGGTTGCTACGGCCGACGCCACGCAGCTGCGGCCGGTACATGTCCTCCACCAGCGGCGGCGGCACCGAGTAGGTACCCGGGGTCACCGCACGCACCAGATAGAACACGTTGGCCTTGCTGCCACGCGAGAGCTTCAGCGCAGCCACATAGCGGTCGTCGCGGAACTCCTCGTGCTTGGTATCGGCGGCTTCACCACGATCGCTGATGGTGATGCCATCGACCACCACGTCGGCCCACTGCTTCGCATCGCCCAGGTTGAAGTTCTCGATCTCCAGGCCCGCCGGCAGCAGATCGGTCAGCAGTGCATCGGGCATCGTGGTGTCGGCGGTAACGGTGACGCGCACGATCAGTGCTTCGCCTTCCTTCAGCGGGCGCGGCGACCACGGCTTGCCATCGGTGCCGTAGTAGCTGCGCTCAACGCCCAGCACGCTGTTGTTCGGCGCCGGTGCGCTGCGCGGAATACCGGCCACGTCGATGCTGGCGAACATCGGCGGCTGCCCCTGCGGGGTGAAGCGCACGCCGCTGGCCAGCTCACTGGCGCTGAAGTTGCGGCCGAACAGCTTGCGCTCGCCGATGGCTTCGGTGTTGCCACCGATCACCAGCTCACCGGCCACCAGCGCCTTCTGGTTGGCAGCAAGCGCCTTGCCGAGGCGGGCAATCGCCACCTGTTCCTGCGTGCTCAGCCACATCCAGCCGGCATTGCGGCGCGCATCCAGGCCACGGCCAAGATCGACCGCACGCGCATCCCAGGCCGGCTTGGCCAGCTTGTTTTCGTGGGTCAGCGCGATCATCAGCGCGTCATCACGGATGGCGCTGCCGTAGTCGCCGAAGTAGGACGGGCGTTCGCTGCTGGACTTGGCGAAGGCTGCGGTCAGCGCGGCCTGGCCACGCTTGGCATCACCCTGCAGCGACAGCGCCACGCCCAGATGGACCAGCGACAGGCCGCCGACCGCCTTGCTGCGCTCGTTGTCGTACAGCGTGCGCAGGGTGCCCAGCGGCGCACGGTTGACCCGGGCCAGCACATAGCCCGAATACGCCTGGTTGGCGAACTTCAGCTTCTCACGGTCGTCCTGGCCGTAGAACTGGTTGCCGCCGGACAGCAGGTCCTCGCTGAGCCGGTTCAGTGCCTTCTGCAGCACGTTGTCCGGCACCGCGAAGCCGGCGTCCTTGGCATCGAGCAGGAACTCGGTGATGTAAGGCGTCAGCCACGGGTTCACGTAGCCGTCGTCACCCCACATCGAGAAGTTGCCGTTGGCCACCTGCATCGACGCCAGGCGACCGAACGCACCTTCCATGCGTTCGCGACGGGTCTTGGCATCCAGGCCATCGGCACCGAGCATCGACGACGTCGCCTGGTCCAGGATCAGCGCGGCGTAGCCCTTGCTGGTGGTCTGCTCGGCACAGCCGTACGGGTAGTTCAGCGCGCCCTGCAGCGCACTGGCGAACGGGATCGGCGGCAGCGGGCTGACCAGCAGGCGGGCATTCACCGAGTCGGACATCAGGCCATCGGTCAGGCTGTTGTCGAGACTGACCGCTGCCAGCGGATCCAGCGTGCGCACCTGCGAACGCAGCACCTGCGGCCACGCCGCACGCACCGGCAGCTCGTAGCGGCGATCGGCCTTGAAGCCGTTGCCGTCCACACGTACGCGCACCTTGGCCACGCTGTGGCCCTCACGCGCCGACAGCGGGAAACTCAGCGTTGTCTTGGCATCAGCATTCAACTGCACGCTGCGGCTGCCCTCGCCCAGGTTCAGCGGGCCTTCGCTTTCCACCTTCACGTTGAACTGGCCCGGCTTGCCGGTGAAGTTCTGCACGTCCAGGGTCACGGTGCTGCGGTCGCCCGGGGCGAGCACGCGCGGCATGCTGGCTTCGGCCAGGATCGGCGCGCGCACCACGGTCTCCACGTCGCGCTTGCCGTACTGGTCATCGCTGTAGACCAGCGCCGACACCCGCAGGGTGCCGTTGAAGTCCGGCACCTTCAGGCGGATGCGGGCGATGCCCTTGGCATCGAGCTGCACCGGGCCGGAGAACAGGTCCACGGTCTGCACGCGCGCAGTCGGGCGCTTGGCCTGCGGCAATGCCTGCAGCGCCATGTCGCCACCGAACTTCAGCTTGCCGGCACCGCCGTCAAAGCTCTCGATCACCCGGCTGTAGATGTCATAGGCATCAATGCCGAGGCGACGCTGGGCGAAGAAGTGCGCACCGGCATCGGGTACCGGGAAGCGGGTGATGTTGAGGATGCCCACGTCCACCGCCGAGACGGTGACGTGCGCCATCTTGCCAGCCAGCTGCGGCGCGCTGACCGTCACCGGCAGGTCCTGCTCCGGTCGCATCTGCTTGGGCGCTGCCAGGCCGACGGCCACGGTGCGGCCCTTGCGGTCCATCGGCACATGCACCACGCCCACGGCACGGGCCGGAGTGATCTTGCTCGGCGCACTGCCGCCACGGAACACCAGCGCGGTGATGTAGACGTCGTGCCGCTCCCAATCGGCGGTGACCGGAATCTTGAAGGTCGAACCCGGCTTGGCGTCGATGTCCTGCACGTACAGCATGCGGTCGGTCTCGACCATCAGGATGCCCTTGCCGGCATGCGGCGGGGTCACCGTCACCTCCAGCGTGTCACCGGCCTTGTACCCGGTCTTGTCCAGGCCCAGCTTGACCTTGTCCGGGCGCGCGTCCAGGCCGCGGTTGTCATCGCCCCAGCTCCAGCCGGCACGGAACGGGTAGCGGCTGGTCAGGCCGGTGGACGGATCGAACACGTCCACCCGGTACTCGCCCCACTCCACCGGGAAATCGAAGGCGACCGCGCTGCTGCCGGCGTCGACGGTGCGCGTTTCCTTGTTCTCGAAGCGGCGGGTGAAATCGTAGTCCCAGCGGTTGTCGTTGAAGGTCCAGTGGTAGTCGCGCAGCTCGCGTACCAGGGTGATCTTCAGGCCCTTGGCCGGCTGCGGCGCACCGACGGCATCCACACGCATCAGTTCGAAGCGCGCATTGCCGTTGGAATCAGCACCATCGTCGGGGTTGAACAGCGGCCGCACGCCGACCAGCGCGTTGGCCGGCCACATCACCCGCTTCAGGGTACGGGTGACCGTGCGGCCACCGGTTTCATACAGGCTGCCGGACAGCACCACGGCGATCGGTGCCTTGGCCTTGGCCGCCTCTTCCGGCAACGCAACATCCTCACGCAGCTGGCCGTTGCCCGGCAGCGTGGTATCGATCACGTCCTTGGCTTCGCGCGGCAACTGCAGGGTCGGGTCACCGAAGAAGTAGCCCGGCAGGCCCTCTACCGGCTGCTGTTCGGCGGCCACCGCCATGCGCGCGGTGAAGCGGTTGCCGTCGGCCGGCGCCCCGTACAGGTAGGCGCCATTGGCCTGCAGGCGCAGGTCCTCACCCGGCTTCAGCGTCTTCTGCGCGCTGTCCAGGTCCAGCTTCATGCGCTCGGGCAGGAACTCCTCGATGCGCAGGGTCATGCCCTGGATCGCTTCCTTGCTCGCCGGGTCGGTGCGGAACTCGACCTGCCAGCGCCCGGTCGGCGCCTCGGCGGGGATCACCTGCTCGAAGTTGATGTAGCCCTGCTCGCCCGGCTGCAGGCGGGTCTCGCGGAAGGTCTTGCCGTCGGGCTGCTTCAGGCGCAGGAACACCGGCTGAGCCTTGACCGGCTTGCCATCGTTGTCGCGCAGCAGTGCGGACAGGCGCACGGTTTCGCCCGGGCGATACAGGTCGCGCCCGGACCAGGCATAGACGTCGAACCAGGCATTGTCACGGCCGGCCACGGCGAATTCGCTCAGGTCCAGCGCCGGCTGGTTGAACGGCAGGAAGCTGGTGTCCTTGCCACTGCTGGCGACCAGCACGTGGGTGGCATCCAGCGTGTAGTTCAGCAGCGCGTTGCCATTGCCGTCAGTGCTGCCCTTCAGCACCACTTCGCCCTTGGCATCCAGCACGCGCAGGTCGATGCCCTTCAGCGGCGCGCCGTCCTTGAGGCCGGCGGTGTGCACGAACAGCTTGTCCTTGTAGGCACGGGTATGCAGGCCGATGTCGCTGACCGAGAAGAACGCGGTATCGAACTCGCCTTCGTAGTCACCGGTGCGCTTGAGCAGGGCAAAGTACAGGCCCGGCTCCTGCAGTTCCTTGATGTCCTGGGTCGGCAGGTAGGTCAGCACCCGCTCGTTCTTCTTGCCGCCGAGGATGAAGCGGTTGACGTAGACCGGCTCGGCCAGCTTGTTGATCGGGCTGCGCTCGTAGTCGCTGCTCAGTTCCCAGCTGCCACGGCGGCCGCCGCGCTGGTACTGGCTGAAGAAGGTCGGCAGGTCCTTCTCGCGCACGCGCAGGAATTCGACGTCAACCTCGGGCACGTTCACCGAGACCACCGGCAGGCCACGGCTGTCCTTGGCCGGCAGCACGCTGCCCTGCGAGGCGAAGCCGACCACCGGCTTCAGCTCGCCGCTGAACACCTTCTGCTTCAGTTCCTTGCCCAGGCGACTGCCATCGGCGGCCAGCAGGTCGGGCGAGACCACCAGGCTGAACTCATTGCCAGCCTCGACGAACGGATAGCGGAGGGTCAGGCCGTCATCGGACAGCGTCCAACTGCTGTCGTCGGTGCCGACCTTCTCTTCGAAGCGCACCAGCTTGTCGAAATCCTGGGTGCCAACCAGCGGGCGCGAGAACTCCAGCGCCAGCGACAGGCCGTCATTCTTCTGGTCCGGGTAAGCGCGCAGCAGGGTGAATTCCTTCACCTGCTCGGCCTGGGTGGTGATCGCTTCACCGCTGGCCTTGGGCAGCTGCCCGCTGTCGTTGCGGCAGCCGGCCAGGCCCAGCAACAGGCCTCCTGCCAATACCGCCGCCGCCCATCCCCACCGCTTCCGCCGTGCCGGACCGCTCATGTCGTCACTCCTTGATCGAGGTGGCCATTATAGGCAGGCCGCGTCAAGGTGTTGACGCGAATTCGGCAGGAATGCATCGGAACGGTGGCACCGGGCCGCGCCCGGCTGGATCGGATCCGTGCCGACCAAGGCGGTCCCGGTAGCCGCCAACCTTGGTTGGCGTTGGGCCCGTGCCAACCAAGGTTGGCACCCACCAAAGCGTTGCTACCCCGGCAGGTACAGGTCCACGTAATCGGTCACCGGCATCGCCGCCAGCGCCACCGGGTCCAGCGATGCCGCCAGGATGCGCTGCTGCTGGGCGGTCGGGAAGCGATGGGCCAGGTGCCGGCGGAACTTGTCCATCAGCAGCGGAATGCCTTCTCCGCGGCGTCGGGCGTGGCCAAGCGGGTACTCCACCAGCACTTCCGGCAGTTCACTGCCATCGTTGAAGCGCACGCTCAGGCCGTTGGCGATGCTGCGCTTGTCCGGGTCCAGATAGTCGGCGCTGAGCTGCGGATCCTCGTGGCAGGCCATCTTTGCGCGCAGCGCGTCGATGCGCGGATCGGCGGCGACGTCGTCCTCATAGTCCTCGGCCACCAGCCGCCCATGCAGCAGCGCGATGGCGATCATGTACTGCACGCAGTGGTCGCGGTCGGCCGGATTGTGCAGTGGGCCCCGCTTGTCGATGATGCGGATGCAGGCTTCCTGGGTGCGGATGGCGATGTGCGCGATATCCTCGACCTGCCGCCCCATCGCGCGCAATTGCTGGTGCAGCGCGATCGCTGCCTCCACCGCAGTCTGGCCGTGGAACTCGGCCGGGTAGCTGATCTTGAACAGCACGTTCTCCATCACATAGCTGCCCAGCGGCCGCTCCAGCGTCAGTGCCTGTCCATGCATGGACACAGCCTCGAAGCCCCAGGTCGGTGCACTGAGCACGCTCGGATAGCCCATTTCACCCGTTGCCGCGATCAGCGCCAGGCGTACGCCACGGCTGGTGGCATCGCCGGCGGCCCAGCTCTTGCGCGAACCGGTGTTGGGCGCGTGCCGGTAGGTCCGCAGCGCCTGGCCATCGACCCAGGCCAGCGACACTGCATTGAGCATGCGTTCGCGATCCAGCCCGAGCAGCTGCGCCACCACAGCGGTGGTGGCGACCTTGACCAGCACCACATGGTCCAGCCCGACCCGATTGAAGGAATTCTGCAGGGCCAGTACACCCTGGATCTCGTGCGCCTTGATCATCGCCAGCAGCACGTCGTGCACGGTCGGCGGCGGGCGGCGCAGGGCCTGCGCGTTGCGTCCCAGCCAGTCGCAGACGGCGAGGATTCCGCCCAGATTGTCCGACGGGTGGCCCCATTCGGCGGCCAGCCAGGTGTCGTTGAAATCGAGCCAGCGCACCATCGCGCCCAGATTGAACGCCGCCTGCACCGGGTCCAGCACGTAGTGGGTGCCCGGAACGCGCGCGCCGTTGACCACGCTGATGCCTGGCACCAGTGGCCCGAGCAGCTTGCTGCAGGCCGGGAAGGACAGTGCTTCCAGCCCGCAGCCCAGCGTGTCGAGCAGGCAGTGGTGCGCGGTCTGGAACGCCAGCGGTGAGTCGATGCGCGCGTCGCGCACGTAGTCGACGATGTCCACCAGCAGCGCATCCCACGCTGCACGCTCGTTGGATGGGGTGTGGTTGTCGGACATCGTCGATCTCCTCGTTACGGTGCACGGTTGCCCGTGCACCATGCCAACCAAGGTTGGCATCTACCAAAGCAATTGGTCACTGCGGCCCGGTAGTCGCCAACCTTGGTTGGCGTTTACCAACGCATCACTCGGCCGGCACCCGCACCTTGCCTTCCATCAGCACGCGGGCACTGCGGCTCATGATGGCCTTGCTTACTGTCCACTGGCCGTCAACGAGACCGGCCTGCGCACCCACGCGCAACGTGCCGGACGGATGGCCGAAGGTCACCGCTTCGCGCTCGCCGCCGCCTGCAGCACGGTTGACCAGCGTTCCGGGAATTGCCGCTGCAGTGCCGATGGCCACCGCGGCGGTACCCATCATCGCGTGGTGCAGCTTGCCCATCGACAGCGCGCGCGCATGCAGATCGATGCCCGCGGCAGAAATCGACTTGCCGCTGGACGATACGTAGTCCTGCGCCGGGGCAACGAAGGCCACCTTCGGTGTGTGCTGGCGGGTGGCCGCGTCTTCCAGTTTCGAAATCAGGCCCATGCGCAGTGCACCGTAGGCACGGATCTTCTCAAAGCGCTCCAGCGCCGCCTTGTCTTCGTTGATCGCCGGCTGCAGCTCGGTGCCGGTGTAGCCCAGGTCGGCGGCGTTGAGAAAGATGGTCGGGATGCCGGCGGTGATCATCGTCACCTCGAAACTGCCCACGCCCGGCACATCCAGGGTATCGACCAGGTTACCGGTCGGGAACATCGCGCCCGCATCGCCGTCATCGGACGGATCGATGAATTCCAGCTGGACCTCGGCCGCCGGGAAGGTCACGCCGTCCAGTTCGAAATCGCCGATCTCCTGCACTTCGCCATCGCGCATCGGCACGTGCGCGATGATGGTCTTGCCGATGTTGGCCTGCCAGATGCGCACGGTGCACAGGCCATCGCGCGGCACGCGGGCCGGATCGATCAGACCATTGGCAATCGCGAAAGGACCCACTGCAGTGCTGAGATTGCCGCAGTTGCCGCTCCAGTCGACGAAGGCGGTGTCGATCGACACCTGGCCGTACAGGTAGTCCACGTCGTGGTCAGGCACCGAGGCAGTGGAGATGATCACGCACTTGCTGGTGCTGGAGGTGGCGCCGCCCATGCCATCGGTCTGCTTGCCATACGGATCGGGCGAACCGATCACGCGCATCAGCAGCGCGTCACGCGCGGCGCCCGGCACCTGCGCGGCCTCGGGCAGGTCCTGCAGGCGGAAGAACACGCCCTTGCTGGTGCCGCCGCGCATGTAGGTGGCGGGAATTCGGAGTTGCGGAAGAAAATTCATCGTCGGATCCAAGCGTTTGGATTTCAGGAAATGTCTTGCATCAGTGCGTCAAGGCCACGATCAACGCACCACACCCGCATGACGTCCACGCGGTCCGGCAGATCGAGGTAGTAGACGAGATAGCGTTCAAAGCCCGGAACCTGCATGAAGCGCAGGAGTGCCGGCAACTGTGCGGCGAGGTCGGCATGGCGGACGGAACCTGACGCAGGGAACATCGCAATACGTTGAAGCGTCGCCTCCAGCTCGGCGAGAAAGCGCTGACCCAGTGCCAGCCCTCCCTGTCGTGCGTACCACAGCGCGGCGTCGGCTGCGTCTGTCTCGGCCCGGGGCCTCCATTCAATCGCCCTCACGCTCAATCCTTTCGGTCAGCTCGCGACGCATCCGCTCGAATGTGGCCGCAGTCACCGGAACGGCAGGCCCAGAAGCCAGCCCCTCGGCAATCAGCTGCTTGAGCAGCTCTTCAGCCTTGCTGCGCTGGCGCTGGCGGATCAGGTCACGCACATAGTCCGACGTGCTGGAGTAGCCGCCTTCGCGCACTTCTTCGTCCACGAACTGCTTGAGCGGATCGGTCAGCGAAATGTTCATGGTGGCCATGAAACTCTCCTTTGGCAGTTTTTGCCAAGTCAGTGTGCGCCCTGCCCTGGTGTCGGACAAGCCCGCCCCCGGCCTCCGGGGGCAGGCATTCAGTCCGGCATCACGCCACCTTGGCGCCTTCCAGGAAGTCCTGGGCGAAGCGCTGCAGCACACCGCCGGCTTCGTAGATCGCCACTTCCTCGTCGCTGTCCAGGCGGCAGGTGACCGGCACGATCACGTCCTGGCCGTCGCGGCGGTGGATGACCAGGGTCAGGTCGGCGCGCGGGGTGCGCTCGCCGATCACGTCGAAGGTCTCGGTGCCGTCGATGCCCAGGGTCAGGCGGGTGGTGCCCGGCTTGAACTCCAGCGGCAGCACGCCCATGCCGATCAGGTTGGTACGGTGAATCCGTTCGAAGCCTTCGGCCGCGATCGCCTCCACGCCGGCCAGGCGCACGCCCTTGGCGGCCCAGTCACGCGAGCTGCCCTGGCCGTAGTCGGCACCGGCGATGATGATCAGCGGCTGCTTGCGGTCCATGTAGGTTTCGATCGCTTCCCACATGCGCATGACCTTGCCTTCCGGCTCCACGCGCGCCAGCGAACCCTGCTTCACGCTGCCGTCGTCGTTGCGCACCATCTCGTTGAACAGCTTCGGGTTGGCGAAGGTGGCGCGCTGCGCGGTCAGGTGGTCACCGCGGTGGGTGGCGTAGGAATTGAAGTCCTCTTCCGGCAGGCCCATCTTCGCCAGGTACTCACCGGCGGCACTGGACGCCAGGATCGCGTTGGACGGCGACAGGTGGTCGGTGGTGATGTTGTCCGGCAGCACCGCCAGCGCGCGCATGCCAGACAGCGTGCGCTCACCGGCCAGCGCGCCCTCCCAGTACGGCGGACGACGGATGTAGGTGCTCTGCGGGCGCCAGTCGTACAGCGGGCTGACCGCCGCACCGTGCTCCACGCGCACGTTGAACATCGGGTTGTAGACGCGGCGGAACTGCTCCGGCTTCACCGAGGCCTTCACCACCGCGTCGATCTCGGCGTCGCTCGGCCAGATGTCCTTCAGGCGCACCTCGTTGCCGTCGGTGTCCACGCCCAGCACGTCCTTCTCGATATCGAAGCGCACGGTGCCGGCGATGGCATAGGCGATCACCAGCGGCGGCGAAGCCAGGAAGGCCTGCTTCGCATACGGGTGGATGCGGCCATCGAAGTTGCGGTTGCCCGACAACACGGCGGTGGAATACAGGTCGCGATCGATGATTTCCTGCTGGATCTTCGGGTCCAGCGCGCCACTCATGCCGTTGCAGGTGGTGCAGGCGAAGGCGACGATGCCGAAGCCGAGCTTTTCCAGGTCCGGCAGCAGGCCGGCCTCTTCCAGGTACAGCTGCACCGCCTTCGAACCCGGCGCCAGCGACGACTTCACCCACGGCTTGCGCAGCAGGCCACGCTCGTTGGCCTTGCGCGCCAGCAGTGCGGCGGCGATCACGTTGCGCGGATTGGACGTATTGGTGCAGCTGGTGATGGCGGCGATGATCACCGCGCCGTCGGGCATCAGCCCCTGCGCCTGCTCGGCCTTGCCCGCTTCCAGCTTGGCTTCGTCGGCGATGCCGCGCTCGGCCAGCTCGGCGGTGGCCACGCGCTTGTGCGGGTTGGACGGGCCGGCCATGTTGCGCACCACGCTGGACAGATCGAAGCGCAGCACGCGCTCGTACTGTGCGGTGGCCAGGTCATCGGCCCAGAGGCCGGTGGTACGAGCGTAGTTCTCCACCAGCGCCACCTGCGATTCCTCGCGGCCGGTCAGGCGAAGGTAATCGATGGTCTGCCCGTCGATGTAGAACATCGCGGCGGTCGCGCCGTACTCCGGGCACATGTTGGAAATGGTGGCGCGGTCACCGATGGTCAGTGCCGCGGCACCCTCGCCGAAGAATTCAAGCCACGCACCGACCACGCGTTCCTTGCGCAGGAACTCGGTCAGGGCCAGCACCACATCGGTGGCGGTGATGCCCGGCTGCGGGCGGCCACTCAGTTCGACACCGACGGTGTCGGGCAGGCGCATCCAGGACGCGCGGCCCAGCATCACGTTCTCCGCTTCCAGGCCGCCCACGCCGATCGCGATCACGCCCAGCGCGTCCACGTGCGGGGTGTGGCTGTCGGTGCCCACGCAGGTATCCGGGAAGGCCACGCCGTCCTGCACGTAGACCACCGGCGACATCTTCTCCAGGTTGATCTGGTGCATGATGCCGTTGCCCGGCGGAATCACGTCCACGTTCTCGAAGGCCAGCTTGGTCCAGTCGATGAAGTGGAAACGATCTTCGTTGCGGCGATCTTCGATGGCGCGGTTCTTCTCGAACGCCTGCGGATCGAAACCTCCGCACTCCACCGCCAGCGAGTGATCGACGATCAGCTGCACCGGCACCACCGGATTCACCTTGGCCGGGTCACCGCCCTTGTCGGCAATCGCATCACGCAGGCCGGCCAGGTCGACCAGTGCGGTCTGGCCGAGGATGTCGTGGCACACAACGCGCGCCGGGAACCACGGGAAATCGAGGTCGCGGCGGCGCTCGATCAGCTGCTTAAGCGAATCGCCGAGCGTGGCCGGATCGCAGCGGCGCACCAGGTTCTCGGCCAGCACGCGCGAGGTGTACGGCAGGGTGGCATAGGCGCCGGGCTGGATCGCATCGACAGCGGCACGCGCGTCGAAATAATCCAGCGTGCTGCCGGGGAGGTTCTTACGGTAATCGGTATTCATGGGCTGGCGGAGTGCTTGAGGCGGGCCGGGTGCCGGCGGTGCGGCGGCGAAAGCATCCGGCCGGCACGCGGCCGGCCGGATGGGTACAGCAGGTGGATCAGACGCGCTTGTCGATGGCGACGAAGTCGCGGTCTTCCGGACCGATGTAGTTGGCGCTCGGGCGGATGATCTTGCCGTCGATGCGCTGCTCGACGATGTGCGCGCTCCAGCCGGCGGTGCGGGCGATCACGAACAGAGGAGTGAACATTGCGGTCGGCACGCCCATCATGTGGTAGCTGACGGCACTGAACCAGTCCAGGTTCGGGAACATCTTCTTGATGTCCCACATCACCGATTCCAGGCGCTCGGCGATGTCGTACATCTTCATGCTCGACTGCTCTTCGGACAGCTCGCGGGCCACGTCCTTGATCACCTTGTTGCGCGGATCGGAGACGGTGTAGACCGGGTGGCCGAAACCGATCACCACTTCCTTGCGCTCGACGCGGGCCTTGATGTCTTCCTCGGCCTCATCCGGGTTGTCGTAGCGCTTCTGCACTTCGAACGCCACTTCGTTGGCGCCGCCATGCTTCGGGCCGCGCAGCGCGCCGATGCCACCGCAGATCGCGCTGTACATGTCGCTGCCGGTACCGGCGATGACGCGGCAGGTGAAGGTCGAGGCGTTGAACTCGTGTTCCGCGTACAGGATCAGCGAGGTGTGCATCGCCTTCACCCACGATTCCTGCGGCTTCTCGCCGTGCAGCAGGTGCAGGAAGTGGCCACCGATCGAGTCGTCGTCGGTTTCCACGTCGATGGCGCGGCCGTTGTGGCTCCAGTGGTACCAGTACAGCAGCATCGAACCGAGGCAGGCCATCAGCTTGTCGGCGATGTCACGCGCGCCCGGATGGTTGTGATCGTCCTTCTCCGGCGCCACGCAGCCGAGCACGGACACGCCGGTGCGCATCACGTCCATCGGGTGCGCCGACGGCGGCAGTTCTTCCAGCGCCGCCTTCACCGCGGCCGGGATGCCACGCAGCGACTTCAGCTTGGCCTTGTACGAAACCAGCTCGGCGCGGGTCGGCAGCTTGCCGTGCACCAGCAGATAGGCGATTTCCTCGAACTCGCTGGTGTTGGCCAGGTCCAGGATGTCGTAGCCACGGTAGTGCAGATCGTTGCCACTGCGGCCCACGCTGCACAGCGCGGTGTTGCCGGCAGCGGTGCCGGACAGGGCGACGGACTTCTTCGGCTTGAAGGTCGGGGTTGCGGTCGTATCGTTCATGTTTCCCTCCGAAAACTTGATGGTGCAGGGTACTGCTTATTTCTTGGCGGCGAACAGTGCATCGAGCTGCTGCTCGAAGGCGTGGTAGCCGATGCGGTCGTAGAGTTCTTCGCGGGTCTGCATGGTTTCCACCACGTTGCGCTGGTGGCCATCGCGGCGCACCGCCTGGTAGACGTTCTCGGCGGCCTTGTTGGCGGCACGGAACGCCGACAGCGGGAACAGCTGGATCGCGACGCCGGCCGAGGCCAGTTCATCACGGCTGAACAGCGGGGTGGCACCGAATTCGGTGATGTTGGCCAGCACCGGCACCTTCACCGCGTCGACGAAGCGGCGGTAGGTATCCAGGTCGTAGGCAGCCTCGGCGAAGATGCCATCGGCACCGGCCTCGACACAGGCGATGGCGCGCTCGATGGCCTTGTCCACGCCGTCCACCTGGATGGCATCGGTGCGGGCGATCAGGAAGAAGTCCGGATCGGTCTTGGCATCGGCGGCCGCCTTCACGCGGTCGACCATTTCACCCTGCGAGACGATCTCCTTGCCCGGGCGGTGACCGCAGCGCTTGGCGCCGACCTGGTCCTCGATGTGGCAGGCGGCCGCGCCGGCCTTGATCAGCGACTTCACGGTGCGCGCGATGTTGAACGCGCTCGGGCCAAAGCCGGTGTCGATGTCGACCATCAGCGGCAGATCGCAGACATCGGTGATGCGGCGCACGTCCACCAGCACGTCTTCCAGGGTATTGATGCCCAGGTCCGGCAGGCCCAGCGAGCCCGCAGCAACGCCGCCGCCGGACAGGTAGATGGCACGGAAGCCGGCGCGCTTGGCCAGCAGGGCGTGGTTGGCGTTGATTGCGCCGATCACCTGCAGCGGCGATTCGGCAGCCAGCGCCTCACGGAAGCGGGCACCGGCAGAGAAAGGGGCGGAAGCAGTCATGCGGCAATCCAGGTTGAAGAACGGATGGGTAGGCGCAAGCACCATGCCAAGCTGCAAGCGATTGATTTCACGGGGATGACCGACACGCAGCCGCGAAACAAATGAAACATTGAAACAGATGTATCATGAAACATTCCGTCTGAACCCGCCGCCATGTACCTGCCCCGCTCGCCCCTGCGCCATGCCGATGCCGACCCCGGCCGACCGGTGATCTGGACGGTCAGCGTCTCGCGGCTGACCGGCCTGCTCGGCGACGTCATTCCCGAGTTCGACCGCCGCGCGCGCATCGAACAGATCAACCTCGGCTTCGAGGAAGCGGTGGATGTGATCGGCCAGCGCCTGCGTCGCGAGCACTGCGATGTGGTGATCGCGGGTGGCTCCAACGCCGCCTGGCTGCGCGGCCGGCTGGAGCTGCCGCTGGTGCCGATCCAGGCCAACGGCTTCGATCTGATGGAAGCACTGGCGCGCGCGCGACGCATCGCCAGCCGCATCGGCCTGGTCACCCACGCCAGCGACGTGCCGGTGTTCAGCAACTTCCAGCAGAGTTTCGGCCTGGATATCGAGCATCGCCGTTTCGTCACCCGCGAGGACGCACGCGACTGCATCGCCGACCTGCGCGCCAACGGCATCGAAGTGATCGTCGGCACCGGCATGGCCATCGACCACGCCGAACAGGCCGGCCTGCCCGGCGTGCTGCTGTACTCCGCCGACTCGGTGCGGCAGGCGTTCGAACATGCGCTGGAACTGACCCAGACCCTGGCACGTTCCGGCAGCAACCGCCCTGCCCCACGCCGGCGCCCCGCAGCGCGTGCCGATGCGCATGAACTGCTCGGCGACAGCGATGCGATGGCGCAGGTGCGCGCGCAGATCGCGCTCTACGCCCCGCATGACAGCACCGTGCTGGTCACCGGCGAAACCGGCACCGGCAAGGAACTGGTTGCGCGCCAGCTACACGCGGCCAGCGGCCGTCGAGGCCGCTTCGTCGCGTTGAACTGCGGCGCGATCAGCGAATCGCTGCTGGAAGCGGAGCTGTTCGGCTACAGCGATGGGGCCTTCACCGGCGCACGCCGTGGCGGCCGTGTCGGCCTGGTCGAAGCCGCAGACGGCGGGACGCTGTTCCTGGACGAAATCGGCGAACTGCCGCTACCGCTGCAGACCCGCCTGCTGCGGGTGCTGGAAGAACGTGAGGTCCTGCGCGTGGGCGCCACCGAACCGACCCCGGTGGACCTGCGCGTGGTGGCCGCGACACTGCAATCACTGGAACAGCGCGCGGCAGCCGGCAGCTTCCGCCGCGACCTGTACTACCGCCTGGCCGCGTTGCGTATCGCCCTGCCCTCGCTGCGTGCGCGGCGCGCGGATATCCCCTTGCTGGCACAGCACTTCTTCCGCCAGCTGCGCGGCATCGATGCGCCACTGGATGAGCATGCACTGGCGGTACTGACCACCGCGGAGTGGCCCGGCAACGTGCGCGAACTGCGCAATCTCATTGATCGTCTGCGCATCCACTGGCAGCCGGGCGAAGGGCTGATCGATGCGGCGCGACTGCTGCGGCTGGCGCCCGAACTGGTGAACGAGGGCGTTGCAGCATTGCCGGTGGAAAGCAACGGCAAGCGCCCGCCGCGTGCGCAGTTGGAAACGCTGTTGCAGGAACACCGCAATGACCGCGAGGGGATGGCGCAGGCGCTGGGCGTATCACGCACCACGCTATGGCGCTGGCTGCGCGCGGAGGGGTTGTAACCACTCGTTGCCTGGTGGGTGCGAACCTTGGTTCGCACCGCTCTTCCGTCAAGCATCTCATCCACGCATGGCGTGGATTTACCGGAACACACCAAATGCTACAGACGCGCTCCGGCTGCGCGCGGACGACGAGCGCTCAGCGTGCCCAGCGCGCTTCGATGGCGAACCGTCCACTCCCCACTGCAGCAGTCCACAACAGCAGCACACCTAGCGGCACTTCACTCAGATAGAAGAACCAGCTCAGCCAATCCGGCACGCTCAGTCCCGCAGGAATGCGCGCTATGCCATCGGTAAGCGCCGCCACCGCACAGATCGCCGCCAGCAGCAGGGCCGAGGGCCGGCTGAGCAGGCCCAGCACCAGCAGGCCGCCCGCAATCCATTCAATGCCGCCCAGCACCGGCGCACTGAACACCGGGAACGGAATCCCCGTATCGACCAGCGTATGCACCATGCGCTCGCGCCCCGCGTCGGTGAACACCTTGTTCCAGCCGGAGACGCAGAACATCACACCGGCGACGATGCGGGCAAGCAGCAGCAGGTAAGCCTCCACGCCACAACGCGGTGATGGCACGGCAAACAGGCAACGCCAGGAGGGCATGGCGACTCCGGAAATCGAGGGCATTCGTCGGAATGTGCCGGTTGCTGACCTGCTCGCAGATGAAGCTGACCAGTCCGTTCGCGACAGCCTGCTCTTGTAGAGTCGAGCCATGCTCGACTGCCTTGCGCGCCAGAGCACCCGCAGTCGAGCATGGCTCGACTCTACAAAGAGCGTGCGTCAGTAAGCAGCAGCTCGATTTCCTCCACCTGCACCACCGGCACCTGCCACGGGTGATGCGGCACGATGCCCTGTTCGAAGATGCGCTGCAGCCGCTGCGGATTCCGAGGCAGGCAGAATTCCAGGCGCACGCTGTCGACCACTTCGGTGCGGCCCGCCTCCCCCTGCACGGGCGACGCACCCACGCGCGGGCGGAACTGCTCGAACCCCGGCGCCGACCACCACATCCCGTGCTCGTAGTCGCCGGCCGCCAGCGCGTCCACCGCGAGGATGCCCTGCTTCACTGCATCCAGTGCTGCCGACGGCACGAACACCACCACACGGTACAGCGGCAGGCGTTGCATCAGGTTGCCTTACGGATACAGCAGGCGCTTGCTCCAGCGCCCTTCGGCACCGGCTTCATAGCACCAGCGTTCGTGCAGGCGGAACTGCGCGCCGTACCAGAACTCGATGCGGTCGGGTACCACGCGCAGGCCGCTCCAGCCGTCCGGGCGCGGCACGTCCTTGCCTTCGAAGCGGGCTTCGATCTCGGCCACGCGCGCGTCGAATTCCTCGCGCGTCGCCAGCGTCTTCGACTGCTGCGAGGCCCAGGCGCCGATCTGGCTCATGCGCGGGCGGCTGGCGAAATAGGCGTCGGCTTCAGCATCGGCAACCTGCTCGACACGGCCTTCGATGCGCACCTGGATACCCGCCTCGCGCAGGCTGCGCCACAGGAACAACAGCGCGGCCTGCGGATTGGCCTGCAGCTCCTGGCCCTTGTGGCTGTCCAGGTGGGTATAGAAGACGAAGCCACGCTCGTCGAAGGCCTTCAGCAGCACGGTACGCGCCGAGGGACGGCCCTGCGTATCGGCGGTGGCCACGGTCATCGCATTCGGCTCGACCTCGCGGCTCTGCTTGGCCTCGTCGAACAGGCCGGCAAACGTGGACAGGGCTTCGGCGTACAGGTCGCTCATGATTGCGTTCTTCTCACACGGATTGGGCTATTGTGGCTGCATGGCCGCTGCTGCGTATATGCCCCAGGTGAAAGGATTCCCCGAAACATTGGCCGAACAGGCGCTGGATGATGCGCTGGGCAGCGGTGCAGCGATTCCAGTATTGGCGATCAGCGGCCTGCAGGGGAGCGGCAAATCGACGCTGGCCGCGCAGGTGGTGGCGCGCGCCCAGGCACGCGGCCTGAACGCGGCCACGCTGTCGATCGATGACGTCTACCTCACCCGTGCGCAGCGCCAGCGACTGGCCCGCCTGGTGCATCCGCTGCTGATCACCCGCGGCCCGCCCGGCACCCACGACCTGCCGCTGGCCCATGCCGTGCTGGACGCCGTGGCCACACGCCAGCCCTTCGCGATGCCACGATTCGACAAGCTGGCCGATGAACGCCTGCCCGAGGCTCAGTGGCCGCAGCTGCAGCAGCCATTGGACCTGCTGGTGTTCGAAGGCTGGTTCCTCGGCACACCGGCGCAGGATGACAACGCACTGGACAGCCCGCTGAACGCACTGGAGCGCGAGGCCGACGCCGATGGCCGTTGGCGCCGCTGGTGCAACCAGGCGCTGGCCCGCGACTACCCGGCGTTGTGGCAGCGCTGCGACCGCCTGTGGTTCCTGCAGCCGCCGGATTTCTCGGTGGTACCACGCTGGCGCTGGCAGCAGGAGCAGAACCTGCAGGCCGCGCAGCCGGGCCGGCACGGCATGAGCCGGCCTCAGCTGGAACGCTTCGTGCAGTACTACGAGCGGGTCAGCCGGCAGGCACTGCGCGCCCTGCCCGCCCTGGCCGACCACGTGGTGGTGCTGGACGGCCAGCGCCAGGTGCAGGACGTACGCTGAGCGCGCCTATTCCACCAGGAAGGTTACACGCAGGTTGACCCGCCATTCGGTGATTTCGCCGCTGCCATTGGTGACCACCTTGGTCTCGTTCACCCAGGCGCCCTGGATGCCCTTGACCGTCTCGGAAACCTTCTTCAGCCCGCTGCGCACGGCGTCTTCCACGCTTTTGGGCGAGGAGGCGGTGATTTCGATGACCTTGGCGACCGTCATGGCCTGTACTCCGGCTGGCGCGGGAGACCCCGCAGGAACGCCTACCCTGACGTGAAGAACGTAAAGGCAAGGGCACGGAGGTGTTAGCATCAGAGGGCATGAATCCTGCTCCGAACCTGATCCTGATCGGCCCGATGGGCGCCGGCAAAACCTGCATCGGCCGCCGCCTGGCCGAGCGCTTCACGCTGGACTTCGTCGATGTCGACCAGGCCATCGTCGATGCCGCCGGCGCCAGCATCCCGACCATCTTCGAGCACTCGGGTGAAACCGGCTTCCGCAGCCATGAGCGCGAAGCCTTGGCCCGTGTGCTGGAAGGCCGCGGCCAGCTGGTTTCCACTGGTGGAGGCGCCGTACTCGATCCGGATAACCGCGCCCTGATTGCCCAGCGCGGCTTCGTGGTCTACCTGCGGGTCAGCGTGGCCGCGCAGCTGGAACGCCTGGCCCGCGACAAAGGCAGGCCACTGCTGCAGCGCCCGGACCGCGAGCAGGTGCTGCACGATCTGGCTGCTCACCGCGACCCGCTGTACCGCGAACTGGCCGACCTCACCCTCGATACCGACCCGTACACCGCTGCCGACGCGACCGCCCACCTGGTGGTCAAGCTGGCCACGCAATGGCAGCGCCAGGACCTGACCGCATGACTTCCCCCGCCCTGCTGCAGGTCGCCGTTGGCGGCGACCGCCCCTACTCCATCACCATCGGCGCTGGTGCCCAGACCGACGGCACCGCGTTGGCCTCGCATGTGCGCGGCCGCCACGTGCTGCTGCTCAGCGACAGCGAAGTGGCTCCGCGCTACCTGGCCGCCGTGAAGCAGACGCTGCTGGCCGCACGCCCCGACCTGATCGTCGGCGAGCACGTGCTGGCCGCCGGCGAAGCCTCCAAGACCCTGGCCGAATTCGGCCGCGCGATCGAAGCGCTGGCCGCGCTCGGCGCCACCCGGGATGCCTGCGTGTTCGCCCTCGGTGGCGGCGTGGTCGGTGATCTCGCCGGTTTTGCCGCGGCCTGCTGGATGCGCGGCGTGGACTGCGTGCAGCTTCCGACCACCCTGTTGGCGATGGTCGATTCGTCGGTGGGCGGCAAGACCGCGGTCGACATTCCGGCCGGCAAGAACCTGGTCGGCGCATTCCATCCGCCGCGCGCGGTCATTGCCGATACCCGCGTGCTGGCCACCCTGCCACCGCGCGAGCTGCGCGCCGGCCTGGCCGAAGTGGTGAAGTACGGCGCGCTGGGCGACGCGGTGTTCTTCGAATGGCTGCAGCAGCATGCCGATGCACTGCTGGCCGGCGAGGATGCGGTACTGTCCGAAGCCATCGCGCGCAGCTGCCGGCACAAGGCCGCCATCGTCGAGCGTGATCCGTTCGAGAAGGGCGAGCGTGCCCTGCTCAACCTCGGCCATACCTTCGGCCATGCCATCGAGACCGAACAGGGCTACTCGGCCCCGGGCCGCGATGCACTGAACCACGGCGAAGCGGTGGCGGTGGGCATGGTGCTGGCGGCAAAACTGTCCACCGACCTCGGCCTGGCCGACGATGCCGACCGCGCGCGCCTGCAGGCGCTGCTGGAGCGCCTGGGCCTGCCGGTGACGATTCCCGCAGGACTGGACCCGCAGGCCCTGCTCGGCCGCATGCGGCTGGACAAGAAGAACGTGGCCGGCCGCCTGCGCCTGGTGCTGTGGCGCGGCATGGGCCGCGCCGAAGTGGTGCCGGACGTGGATGAGGCGGCGGTGCTGAAGGTGCTGTCGGCCCGGTAGTGCCGGCCGCTGGCCGGCAATCCTGCCGCGCAGCCTGGTAGTGCCGGCCGCTGGCCGGCTTCCCCGCTCATGACGTTGCCGACCAGCGGCCGGCACGACCGCGTTGCGGCCGGGGTCACCCTGGCCCCGCTACAATCGGCACCATGCACGTCTACCTGCAACATCCCGACGCCGGTGCGCAGGCACCGCGCTTCCTGCGCCTGAGCCTGCAGCCGGATCTGTTCGGCGGCTGGGAACTGCTGCGCGAGAGCGGCCGCGTCGGCAGCCGCTCGCAGCTGCGGCGCGAGCTGTTCCTGCAGGCCGACGAAGCCCGCCATGCCTTCGAGAAGGCCCGCGATGCCGAACTGCATCGCGGTTTCCAGATCCTCTCGCACGGCGACTGACGCCGCTGCCAACTTTCGTCCAAGGAATGCCCATCGTGACCAGCCCTCTCCGCAACGATCGCCTGCTGCGCGCCCTGCGCCGCGAACCGGTGGACTGCACCCCCGTCTGGCTGATGCGCCAGGCCGGACGCTACCTGCCGGAATACCGCGCGACCCGAGCCAAGGCCGGCAGCTTCCTGGCCATGGCCAAGAATCCGGAGATTGCCTGCGAGGTTACCCTGCAGCCGCTGCGCCGCTTCCCGCTGGATGCGGCCATCCTGTTCTCGGACATCCTCACCATTCCCGATGCGATGGGCCTGGAGCTGTACTTCGTCGAAGGCGAAGGCCCGAAGTTCCGCCACCCGGTGCGTGATGAAGCCGCCATCGCCAGGCTGGCGGTGCCGGACATGGAACAGGACCTGGGCTACGTGATGGACGCGGTGCGCCTGATCCGCCGTGAGCTGGACGGCCAGGTGCCGCTGATCGGTTTCTCCGGCAGCCCGTGGACGCTGGCCTGCTACATGGTGGAAGGCGGCGGCAGCAAGGACTTCGCGCGGATCAAGGCGATGGCACTGAACCATCCGCAGGCCCTGCACCGCCTGCTGGAGGTCACCACCGAGGCGGTGATCGCCTATCTCGGCGCGCAGCGCGCGGCCGGTGCACAGGCGCTGCAGGTGTTCGACACCTGGGGCGGCGTGCTGTCGCCGTCGATGTACCGCGAGTTCTCGCTGCGCTACCTGCAGCGCATCGCCGAGGGCCTGGAGCGCGGCGAAGGCAACGAGCGTACGCCGCTGATCCTGTTCGGCAAGGGCACCGGCCTGCACTTGGAAGCGCTGTCGCAGACCGGCGCCGATGCGCTGGGCCTGGACTGGACGCTGGACCTGGACGAGGCGATGCGCCGCACTGGCGGCCGCGTCGCCCTGCAGGGCAACCTCGACCCGACCACCCTGTACGCCTCGCCGGATGCGATCGCCGCCGCAGCAGCACGCGTGCTCGACACCTATGCCGCCGGCAACGGCGGTTCGCGCGAGGGCCATGTGTTCAACCTCGGCCACGGCATGTCGCCGGACATGGACCCGGCGCACGTGCAGGTGCTGGTCGACGCGGTGCACGCGCACAGCCAGCGCTGAGCATTGCGCATGCGGTTGCGGCGCGATGTTGATCGCGCCGTGACCCGCAGTGCGCGATCATGGCGTCCCCCACGCTGCACCGGCCACACCCCATGTCTACATCGCCATCGACCTACAACCGCCAGCGCCCCCTGCTGTGGCTGGTTTCGTTGGCGATCTTCATGCAGATGCTGGACTCGACCATCGTCAACACGGCCTTGCCGGCGATGGCGGCCAGCCTGGGCGAAAGCCCGCTGCAGATGCAGTCGGTGGTGTTCAGCTACGCATTGGCGGTAGCCACCTTCATTCCCGCCTCCGGATGGATCGCCGACCGCTACGGCACGCGTCGTACCTTCCTGGTAGCGATCATCCTGTTCACCCTCGGCTCGCTGGCCTGTGCGCTGGCCCAGCACCTGCACCAGCTGGTTGGGGCACGTGTGCTGCAGGGTATCGGCGGTGCGATGCTGCTGCCGGTCGGCCGCCTGGCAGTGATGCGTTCGGTGCCACGCGAGGACTTCCTGCGCGCGATGAGCTTCATAGCCATCCCGGCACTGGTCGGCCCGTTGATCGGCCCGACGTTGGGTGGCTGGCTGGTCGAGATCGCGTCGTGGCACTGGGTGTTCCTGATCAACCTGCCGATCGGCGTGATCGGTTTCATCGCCGCGATGAAGATCATGCCCGACCACTACGCCAGCCATCGCACCCGTTTCGACCTGCGCGGCTACATCATGCTGGCCTTTGCGATGGTGGTGCTGTCGCTGGCGCTGGACGGCATCTCCGGGCTCGGAACGCCACATGCGCTGGTGATGCTGATGACCGTGGCCGGCCTGGCCGCACTGGTCGGTTACTGGCTGCATGCCGCCAACTCCACCGCGCCGTTGTTCTCGCTGGCCCTGTTCCGCGTGCCCAGCTACCGCATCGGCATCCTTGGCAACCTGTTCTCGCGCATCGGCAGCAGCGCCATGCCGATGCTGATCCCGCTGCTGCTGCAGGTCGGCCTGGGCCTGGGCCCGATGAACGCCGGCCTGATGATGGTGCCGGTGGCGGCGGCCGGCATGGTGTCGAAGAAGCTGGCGGTGAAGCTGGTCGAGCGCTACGGCTACCGCCGCGTGCTGATGGTCAACACCGTGCTGGTGGGCCTGGCGATGGCCAGCTTCATCCTGATGACACCCGGCCAGCACCTGGCCTGGCGCCTGCTGCAGCTGGCGTTCTTCGGCGCGGTCAATTCACTGCAGTTCACCGTGATGAACACCGTGACGCTGCGGGATCTGGACCGCGAGTTCGCCAGTTCCGGCAACAGCCTGCTGTCGATGGTGATGATGCTCGCCGCCGGTTTCGGTGCCGCGGCGGCCGGCAGCCTGCTGGCCGCGTTCGGCAATCACCTGGACAGCAACAGCGCCACCGCGGCACTGCATGCGACGTTCCTGTGCGTGGGCGCGATCACCCTGACCTCGACGATGATCTTCTGGCAGCTGCCGGACACCAAGCCGGAGCCACGGCAGGTCGAGCACGTCGCGGAGTGAGGGGGTTCGGCAGGGTTGCACCCTGCACCCGCTAGAAGCCGCAGCAACAGCAAAAACCGGCTCTGTGAATGCTGTGCGCTGGGCGGTGCGGTGTGGGGCTTCAGGACACGCCGTAAACCCATCCTTGAGGGCTCGATGGCGCCATCCATGGCG
>OFRL01000264.1_pt1 | contig 27348 bp, 24 predicted proteins | sample 1543121 | NCBI WGS metagenome assembly OFRL01 (sample SAMN07774228, study PRJEB24372) | wastewater metagenome | isolation source: Lake Maggiore Cannobio | place: Italy: Cannobio | collected 2016-01
AAGTAAGGGCAATTGCCTAGCGTTTTTACTACTAGGCGCAATGGCGCAAGCCTTGCGCCCTATGAGTCATTGAACTTGGCCCAACACGTTGGTGATGACGCAGAGAGCGTTGCGACCAATCGCCGACTCTTAGCAAAAATTTCTGGGCCGGTTCAGTTTATGAATCAGGTGCATGGGGATGAAGTTGTGGAAGTAAAAACACTAGGCGATGATCCGACATGTGATGCACTCATTACTACCCTTCCAGGAATTGCACTAGCGGTCATGGTTGCAGACTGTATTCCACTGTTGCTCTCATCATCAACTGTTGTTGGTGCGGTGCATGTTGGTCGGCGTGGGCTTATGAACTCGGTTGCAATTAAAGCGCTGGACGCAATGAGAAAGCTGGGTGCTGGTCAGATTCATGCCCAGTTAGGCCCATCGATTTGTGGGCGGTGTTATGAAGTTCCACAGGATTTAGCAGATGAAGTTAGCGCCAAACATCCGGCCGCGACGTCATTGACCAATAACTTAACGCCAGCACTAGATCTTCCTAGAGCTTTGATAGCTGACTTAGTGGCCCATGGTGTGACATATGAAGCAACATCAAGATGCACCCTGGAAGATGATGAGTATTTCTCTTATCGTCGCCATAACATCACAGGTAGAAATGCGGGTGTGGTGTGGCTATAGATCGCAGAAGTGAGATCACTTCAAATTTAGAGGCTGTTCGGGATCAGATATCAAAGGCTGCGTTAAGTGCTGGTAGATCCCTAGATGAGATAACCCTGATTGCTGTTACTAAGACTTTTCCAGCCAGTGATGTTGAGATTTTGCGTGATCTTGGAATCACTCACTTTGGCGAGAACAGAGATTCAGATGCCGCGCCAAAGGCTGCAGCTGTGGTTGGAACTTGGCATTTTCAAGGTCAGATTCAAAGCAATAAGTTGAAATCAATTACTTCTTGGGCCAACGTTATTCATTCATTGGATGAGATTCGACATTTTGAAGTGATTGAGAAAAACGCCCTACATCCATTGGATATTTTCTGTCAGGTTTCACTTGATGATTCAGTGGGGCGCGGGGGAGTCAGTGAGCAAAAGCTCTATGAATTGGCCCAGGCGATTGAAAAATCTGCGACCCACAGACTTCAAGGGCTGATGGCAGTTGCCCCGCTAGGCGTTGATCCCACAGTTGCCTTTTCCAAATTATCAGCAATACATAAGGCTTTTATGGCCGATTTTCCAAAGGCAGATAAGTTATCAGCTGGCATGAGTGGGGACTTTAAAGAGGCGATTGCCTATGGTGCGACACATATTCGCATAGGTAGCCAAATCCTGGGTTCGCGCTAGGGCTGCAGGTACCGTTGTCATATGGCTAATGCACTCAAGCGCGTCGCGAACTACTTAGGTTTGATGGACGACCCAGAATTCGATACACCAATTGCGTCTACGACTTCTTCTGCAACGACATCAAGTGAAGTGCGAATCAAACCGCGCTTACCTCGTCACGTTTCTTCAGTAGATGCAGCACCGCAATTAGATTTACCTGTTCTAGATCGCATCGTCACATTGCACCCACGTTTTTATAACGAGGCCCGCACAATCGGTGAGCACTTTCGTTTAGGCAATCCAGTCATCATTAATTTGACTGATATGGATGAGTCAGAGCACAAGCGCTTAGTTGACTTTGCAAGTGGACTTGCATTTGGTTTGCACGGAACAATTGAGCGAGTGACAAAGAAGGTCTTCCTGTTGTCTCCTGCTAATGTTTCAATCGATGTTGAAGATAAGTCAGCTGCAGCACAAGCAAGTTTCTTTAACCAGAGCTGATCTCAGTGAACATCGGAGCGTTACTAGCTAACGTCCTGCAATTATTTCTTTTTGCACTACTCGCACGATTAATCCTTGATTATGTTCGTATGTTTGCCCGAAATTGGCGACCAAAAGGTATTGGCCTGATGCTTGTTGAACTTGTCTATAGCATCACTGATAAACCAATGGCATTTGTTGGACGCTTCATCCCGCCACTTCGCCTAGGCGCAGTCAGCCTAGATTTAAGTTTCATTGTTCTCTTTTTTGGAATTCAACTACTCATGGGATTAGTGAGCTCGCTTTAGTAAGTTTGATAGCAATTCCAAGTTCATTATCTTCAATTGCAAGTGTTGAGTCTTGAACCATAGATAGTGCTAACACTTCATCCTTAATATGAGATTCATCGCTGGCAATTGCGCCTGCTATTTGTGCTGTTGCATTCCATTTCACATCAATGCGATCTGAGATTTCAAAACCATCGCTCTTTCTACGCTCTTGAATAAATCGAATTACTTCACGCACATGCCCCGCAGCAATAAGTGCTGGGGTGAGCTCTAGATCAAGTGCCACGCTCTCACCTTCGTGTGAGGCAACCATCCAGCCAGTCTTTGGTACTTCTGTGATGACTAGGTCATCCAGAGTAATTTCCCAACTTCCTAGCTGAGTAGTTCCAGAAGCACGCAGCGTTTTCACAAGAGCAGTTGCATCAGTTGCTGCGATTGCCTTAGCTATCTCTTGGACCGCGCCACCATATTTGGCACCGAGTGATTTGAAGTTAGCTTTAATAGAGATATCGACTAAATCTCCATCGGCATGAGCGATATCTTGCAAATCAATCACATTGAGTTCATCTGCAATCTGCTCACGCATCTGTTCTGGCAATGCTGCCCATCCACTTGCTGCAATTAGTGCACGGCCCAATGGCTGTCGAATCTTTATGCCAGATTCTGCGCGTGATGCACGGCCAAGTTCAACGATGCGTCTAGTCAATGCCACTTGGTTTCCCAATTCTCGATTAATCACTGCTGAATCTGCAACTGGAAAATCAGAGAGATGCACTGAAGCCACTGCTGATGAATCAGCTGGGATAACTAACTCTTGCCAGACTTGCTCAGTAATAAATGGCACCATAGGAGAGAGAAGTTGAGTCAGAGTTACTAAACACTCATGCAAAGTGGAAAGGGCGCTGGCATCCCCATCCCAGAACCTGCGTCGTGATCGGCGCACATACCAGTTAGAAAGATCATCGATGAATCTAGCTAGTGCGCGTCCTGCAACCTGTGAATCAAAATCAGTCAGGGCTGCGTCAACTTCCTCAATCAAAAGATTGAGTTCAGAGATAATCCAGCGATCCATGAGTGGTCTATCTGCGACCTTTGTGCGCTGACTTAAATCAAACTGTGATGCATTGGCATAGAGAGCGTGGAAAGAGACCGTATTCCAATAGGTCAATAGAGTTTTTCGAACAACTTCATTGATTGCATCATGGCCAACACGACGTGCCGCCCATGGCGAACCTGCTGCCAACATGTACCAACGAACAGCATCTGCGCCATGTTGATCCATCAGTGCGATTGGTTCTAAAACATTGCCCAAGTGCTTACTCATTTTGCGGCCATCTTTATCCAAGATATGTCCAAGGCAAAGAACACTCTTATAAGAGGATTTATTAAAGACCAGGGTTCCAATTGTCATGAGTGTGTAAAACCAGCCACGTGTTTGATCGATTGCTTCACAGATAAAGTCGGCAGGGTAGGACTCTTTAAATTTTTCAACAGAGCCTTGCTTGTGCGGGTATCCCCATTGAGCAAATGGCATTGCTCCAGAGTCATACCAACAATCAATTACCTCAGGCACGCGCACCATCGTGGAATCACACTGCGCGCATGCAAAAGTAATGTCATCAACAAATGGGCGGTGTGGATCTAAATTTGAGAGCTCTTGTCCCGCAAGTGCGCCTAACTCAGCTAGCGAATCAACGCAGATCTCATGCGTGTTTTCACAGCGCCAGATAGGTAGGGGAGTGCCCCAAAAACGATTGCGGGAAAGGGCCCAGTCAATATTGTTATTGAGCCAATCACCGTAACGGCCCTCTTTAATTGTTTCTGGATGCCAATCTGTTGCTGCATTTTCGCGAAGAAGAGCATCCTTAATTGAAGTGGTGCGGATGTACCAGGATGGTTGCGCGTAATACATCAAAGGCGTGTGACAGCGCCAGCAATGAGGATATGTGTGTTCATATGGTTGGTGCTTATAGAGAACTCCACTGGCCTTTAACTCTTTCACCAAGAGTTTATCGGCCTCTTTAAAGAAGATTCCACCAACAACTTTCACTTCTTTTAAGAAGTGTCCATCTGGTGCAATGGGATTAACTACGGGCAAGCCATATGCACGGCAGACCGCCAAGTCATCAGCACCAAATGCTGGTGATTGATGGACTAGTCCAGTTCCATCTTCTGTTGTTACATAGGTTGCAAGAACAATGTAATGCGCATCTGGAATCTCTACAAAATCAAAGGGACGCTTATATGTTGTGCGCTCTAGCTCTTTTCCGAGCATTTTCTTCACAATCTTCTTCTCACCCTTAACGCTCTCTAATAACGCCTCAGCAACAACTAGTACTTCACTGACTTCATCTACAGTTACTTCAACAGCCACATAACCCACTTCTGGATGAACTGCAATTGCAGTATTTGATACCAAGGTCCATGGAGTCGTTGTCCAGACAAGGAAACTGGCCTTCAGTGCAACTAAGTCGCCAGAAGTAATGGGGAAGCGAACATAAACCGAAGGATCTGTAACTGTTTCATAGCCTTGTGCTAATTCATGGTCTGAGAGTCCAGTTCCACAGCGCGGGCAATATGGCGCAACGCGATGATCTTGAACGAGTAGTCCCTTTTTCCAGATCTCTTTAAGAGACCACCACACACTCTCAACATATTCAGGTGACATGGTCCAATACGCTTCATCAAAATCAACCCAGAAGCCCATGCGATGTGTCATGTCTGTAAATGCACCAACATGTCGTTGTACTGACTCACGGCACTTTTCGTTAAATGCTGCAATTCCATATTTTTCGATATCGCCTTTACCGGCAAAGCCCAACTCTTTTTCAACAGCGATTTCAACTGGCAAACCATGACAGTCCCAACCAGCTTTACGGATTACATGCTTTCCCTTCATTGTGTGAAAGCGTGGAAAGACATCCTTAAAAACACGTGCTTCAATGTGGTGAGTTCCTGGCATTCCATTTGCAGTTGGGGGACCTTCATAAAACATCCATGCAGGTGCGCCTTCACGGGCAGAAACAGTTTTTTCGAAAATCTCGTTATCGCGCCAGAACTTTAATATCGTATGTTCGACGGCAGGCAGATCAACAGCTGCTGGGATTGCGCGAAACGACATTAATAATCCTCCACGAGTAGGAAAACAACTCTGGAGGGACGTGACCTGCTGGCGCAGATCTCGCGGTACCACCCGCCTTGCGTGAAATTCACGCCACTTAGATTTTCTATCCACAGCTAGTTCTAGATGGTTTTCACCATTTCTTCTAGCAAACTCGTGAGGTGATGGCCCCGTCAATGCTCATATGCGGTAGTGGCTCAATACTATCGCCTACTTAAGGAAAATTAGGCCCGTGGCTAATTGGTAACAGCCCCGTAAGGGCATTAAGGTTCGCGACATGCCTAAGAAGCCGATCAAGAAAGCATCAGCCAAGAAGGCTGCTGCCAAAAAGGCTCCTACGAAGAAAAAGGTAGCTAAAAAAGCTCCCGCCAAAAAAGCTTCATCTAAGAAAGCGGCAGCCAAAAAGGCTCCTAAAAAGAAGTCCTCAGCAAAAAAAGCATCGGTGAAGAGCATTCCTGTTAAAAAAGCTCCAGGTAAGCCATTTCCATCTAAGACAACTTTGACTGTTGATGAGAAATCTCAAACAGTTTCAGTCTCGACAATTTCTGCGCCAGTTGCTGCGCCAGTAGTTGAAGAGCGCCGATTGGTAATGCCACCACCACCGCGCCCAGTTAAAAGTGGAAAGAAGGCTGCGCCACTTAAGCCAATCAAAGTTGCTCCAACACCCATTGTTGTCAGTGATAGTGAATCACCATGGACTACAGCAGAGCTAAAGAGCATTCGTACTGAGATTTCAAAGGAGTTAGCTCGCCTTCGTGTTGAACTAGCTAAGGTTGAGTTAGAGATGGACTCTCTTATTCAAGAATCTGGTGAAGGCGCTGGAGATGATCAAGCAGATGCTGGAACGAAAACTTTTGAACGCGAACATGAGATGTCACTAGTGATTAATGCCCGTGACATGGTTTTGCAAACAGAGCGTGCCTTGGATCGAATCGACTCCAAGAGTTATGGAAACTGCGAAGAATGCGGAAGTGCAATTGGTAAGGCCCGTTTACAAGTATTCCCACGGGCCACTTTGTGCATGATCTGTAAGCAGAAGGAAGAACGGCGCTAACAGTGCGCGTGTGGCGCACACTCTTAGGTGTTGCCTGGCTGATCTGGCTTGCAGATTTAGCTACCAAAATCTGGGCAGTGGAATATTTATCCAATCGTGGTCCTGTAAAAATTATCGGCTCACTCTTCCAACTCAACTTCATCAGAAACTCTGGCGCTGCCTTTTCATTTGCTACAGGGGCAACCTTGTTTCTCTCTCTTTTTGGAATCGCCGTATTAATCGCAATCACTTATTACGCACCTTCACTGACCTCAAAGGGATGGGCAGTAGTTTTAGGCTTAGTTATGGGTGGGGTTTTAGGAAATCTGACAGATCGCATTTTTAGAGAGCCAGGATTGCTGCGGGGCCATGTTATCGATTGGATGCAACTGCCTCATTGGCCTATATTCAATATTGCAGATACTGCAATCGTGGTTGCAGCCTTTATTTCCGTTGTTTTAACTGCGCGCAATATCCCGCCTATTAAAAAAGAAGAGTTGATATGAGCACTCGAGAACAGCGCACACTGTCAGTGCCAGAAGGCGTGGCGGGTGAGCGAATCGATAGTGCTCTCACTCGTGTGCTGGGTCTTTCGCGCACAGCCGTTGTCAAACTATTAGAAGATGGTGATATCACTACATCGGGAAAAGCTATGGCTAAATCTGATCGAGTCAGTGCAAACCAAGTAATTGAGGTGTTGATGCCAGCTCCTATTAATCAAGATCCAATTCCCATGACACCACTAGAAGGTCTTTCAATTGTTTATGACGATGATGCCATTGTTGTTATCGATAAGCCGGTGGGATGTGCTGCCCATCCAAGTCCAGGCTGGATGGGTCCAACTGTTGTTGGTGCATTGATGGCAGCCGGGTATTCAATTTCAACAAGTGGGGCTGCAGAGCGACAAGGCATTGTCCATCGCCTAGATGTTGGCACTAGTGGCTTAATGATTGTCGCAAAGAGTGATCGTGCATTTACAGTATTAAAGGATGCCTTTAGAAATCGCACTGTAGACAAGATTTATCATGCGCTGATTCAAGGACATATGGATCCCACCACTGGAACTATTGACGCTCCGATTGATCGGCATCCAAAAGAGGATCATCGTTTTGCTGTGGTGGCAACAGGTAAAGACTCCATTACGCACTATGAAGTCATTGAGTTCTATCGCGGCGTTTCCTTAGCAAAAGTTGAGTTAGAAACTGGGCGCACACACCAAATCCGTGTTCACTTCTCTGCACTTAACCATCCACTTGTTGGAGACACTACCTATGGGGCAGATCCGGTATTGGCTAAATCTCTAGAGATGAGACGGCCTTGGCTACACGCCAAAGAGCTCATGTTTGACCACCCGATTACTGGCGAGCACCTGAGTTTTAGCGCACCATACCCAGCCGATCTCACACGCTCATTGGCGTTGCTATCTGATGCAGTTCTTCCGTAAGCAATAATCTACGACCACCATGACTTCTGAGAATTTCGTACATCTGCACGTCCATACTGAGTATTCAATGCTCGATGGTGCAGCACGTGTTCCCGATTTAATGCAAGAAGTTGCCAGACAGGGCATGCCTGCAATTGCAATGACAGATCATGGAAATGTATTTGGCGCCTATGAGTTCTATAAGCAAGCGAAAAAAGTAGGCATTAAGCCAATTATTGGAATTGAAGCCTACGTTGCCCCTGAATCTCGCTTTGATAAAAAGAGAGTGCAGTGGGCTAGTGGAGGTGAAGATGATGTTTCAGGTGGTGGTGCTTATACGCACATGACTATTTTAGCTGAAAACAATGTTGGTCTAGGAAATCTCTTTCGCTTGTCATCACTTGCATCTCTTGAAGGTTATTACTACAAGCCCCGCATGGATAGAGAACTTCTAGCTCAATATTCCAAGGGCTTAATTGCAACAACTGGTTGTCCTGGTGGAGAGATTCAAACGCGCTTGCGTATGGGTGCATATAAAGAGGCAATCAAGGCCGCTAGTGATTATCGAGATATCTTTGGTGAAGGCAATTTCTTTTTAGAACTGATGGATCACGGCATTGATATTGAAAGCCGTGTCAAAGCTGACTTGCTCAAGCTTGGAAAAGAGTTAGGCCTTCCACTGCTTGCAACCAATGATCTGCACTACACACTGCAAGCAGATTCTGGAGCACATGAGGCCTTGCTATGTGTTCAATCGGGTTCCACATTGGCAGATCCCAAGCGATTTAAATTTGATAACGACTCTTTCTATGTCAAGACTCCGGCGCAGATGCGAGAGCTCTTTAAAGACATTCCAGAGAGTTGCGATAACACATTACTAATTGCCGAGCGCTGCGATGTGACGATGCGAGAAAATGAAAACCTCCTTCCACAATTTGATGTTCCAGCTGGAGAGACAGAGGATTCTTGGCTTAAAAAAGAAGCTGTGCGCGGGATGAAGGAGCGTTTAGGCGCAAAGCTCACGCCAGCCCATGAATCTCGTCTTGATTATGAACTTGGCGTGATGGAGAAGATGGGCTTTCCGGGTTACTTCCTTGTTGTTGCTGACTTAGTCGGATATGCCAAGAAAGTTGGTATTCGAGTCGGCCCAGGTCGAGGTTCTGCACCTGGCTCTTTAGTTGCCTATTCACTGGGTATCACTGGCTTAGATCCACTTGAGCATGGACTTTTGTTCGAGCGCTTTCTTAATCCAGAACGTATCTCTATGCCTGATATCGACTTGGACTTTGATGAGCGTCGTCGCGGCGAAATGATTCGTTATGCAACCAATAAATATGGTGAAGATCGAGTTGCTCAGATCATCACCTATGGAACTATTAAATCCAAGCAAGCAATTAAGGACTCAACACGCGTGCTTGGTTATCCATATGTCATTGGTGAAAAACTAACAAAGGCTCTACCTCCATCTGTGATGGGAAAAGATATTTCTCTTGCCGGGATATTTGATTCTAAAGATGATCGCTACGGTGAAGCGGGGGAGTTCCGCTCCCTTTATGAATCAGATCCAGATTCAAAGCGAGTGGTTGATACGGCCCGTGGTCTTGAGGGGTTAAAGCGCCAGTGGGGTGTTCACGCAGCTGGAGTTATTCTCTCTCGCGAACCATTGCTCGATATTATTCCTATCCATCGCCGTGAAGCAGATGGTGCGATCATTACGCAGTTCGATATGGGTGCATGTGAATCTATTGGCTTACTCAAGATGGACTTCTTGGGGCTTCGAAATCTCTCTGTTTTAGATGATGCCTTATTAAATATAAAAGAGAATCAAAATATTGATGTGGTGTTAGAGGATTTAAAACTCGATGATAAAAAGACATATGAGCTACTCTCTCGAGGTGACACGCTCGGCGTCTTCCAACTCGATGGTGGGCCAATGCGAGCTTTGCTTAAATCCATGTCGCCTGATTCATTTGAAGATATCTCAGCTGTTATTGCTCTCTATCGTCCAGGTCCTATGGGTGAGAATGCACATAACAACTACGCCGATCGCAAAAATAAGCGCAAGCCAGTTGAACCTATTCACCAAGAACTTTCACAACCATTACAAGAGATTCTTGGTGACACATATGGTCTGATTGTTTATCAGGAACAAGTAATGGCAATTGCCCAAAAGGTTGCTGGTTTCTCTCTGGGGCGCGCAGATCTATTGCGTAAGGCGATGGGTAAGAAGAACAAAGATATTTTGGATAAGGAATACATTCCTTTTGAAGCGGGTATGCAGGCCAATGGTTTCTCAACTGCTGCCATCAAACGCTTATGGGACGTTCTTATTCCATTCTCTGATTACGCTTTCAACCGCGCTCACTCTGCAGGCTATGGCGTCGTTTCATATTGGACCGCTTATCTAAAAACTAATTATCCAACTGAATACATGGCTGCGCTTTTAACTAGTGTTAGAGACGATAAAGATAAATCAGCTCTGTATTTGAGTGAGTGCCGCCGCATGGGTATCAATGTGTTGCCACCTGATGTCAATGAATCAAATGGTGAATACACCCCGCGTGGGAAAGATATTCGCTTTGGTCTTGCAGCGATTAGAAATGTTGGTGAAGGAGTCGTTGCATCCATTAAAGCGGCGCGTGAGAGTAAAGGGCGTTTCGCTTCATTTGGTGATTTCTTGGCAAAAGTTGATGCACAAGTGTGTAATAAGAAAACGATTGAATCTTTGATTAAAGCTGGAGCATTTGGCTCTCTAGGATCAACTCGTAAAGGTTTGATTGCTGTTCACCTTGAAGCAATTGATTCAGTAATTGAGAGCAAGCGAGCCGAGGCTATCGGTCAGTTTGATCTATTTGGTGGGGAAGCTATTACAGAAGTTTCAGGTTTGGATATAGAGATCCCAACAGGTGAGTGGGATAAGGCGATGTTGCTCAGTTATGAGCGTGAGATGTTAGGACTATATGTTTCTGATCATCCACTCTTAGGGGTTGAACATGTGCTTCGAGCAAACACAGATATGTCTATCAGCGAACTAGTTGATGAAGGCGCTCAACATGAGTCCGTTGTCACTATCGGAGGCTTAATTACCAGCGTTACTCGAAAAGTTTCAAGGCAAGGTGCTTCTTGGGCCGTTGTGACGATTGAAGATCTTGAAGGATCCCTTGAAGTTCTCTTCTTCTCAAATACCTACAATCAATATTCAATGTCATTAACTGAGGATCGAATAGTGACCGTTCGTGGTCGCGTTGATCGCCGTGAAGAGAATCTGCGATTTACTGCCCTTGAAATGTCGATGCCAGATATTTCAGCAGGCCCAACTGGTCCTTTAGTAATTTCAATTCCAATGTCTCAATGCACACCACCTGTGGTTGATCGCATTAAGGAAATCCTGCGTTCACATCCTGGAAAGCGAGAAGTTCATCTTTCCTTGGGTGAAAATGGAAGCAGCACCGTTATGAAGATTGATGCATCGGTCACAGCTTCTCCATCATTGAGCGCAGATTTGAAATCAATTCTTGGGCCTAACTGCCTGGTTTAAATCCAAGTCCATCGTGCAGAGCACAGCCGTTACAATTGGCATGTGATTCGCACAGTTGATCTTCGTGGCAAAGCCCTCAATAAGGCTGGATACAACGCCGAACTTCCGCGTGCGCTTTTAGATGTTGCCCAAGCTATGGCCTTGGTTGAGCCAATTTTACACCGCGTAAAAACCGGTGGTGAAAGTGAACTCATTAAGTTGGCCCAAGAATTTGATGGGGTTACTCCAGTCTCCATTCGTGTGCCACAGAAGGCTTTAGATTCGGCCTTAGCATCATTAGATCCTGTAATTCGAACTGCGCTCGAGATTTCTATTGAGCGAGTGAGAAAAGTTCATAATGATCAGGTAAGAGTAGATAAGACCACCACTGTTGTTGATGGTGGAAGTGTTACTGAGAAGTGGATTCCAGTTGATCGTGTGGGCCTTTATGTTCCAGGCGGTCGTGCGGTTTATCCAAGCAGCGTTGTGATGAATGTTGTGCCCGCTCAAATCGCAAAAGTTTCATCAATAGCTGTTGCCTCACCGCCTCAAAAAGAGTTTGCAGGATTACCTCACCCAACTATTTTGGCCACATGCGCACTTCTTGGTATTACTGAGGTATATGCCGTTGGGGGAGCCCAGGCAATTGCAATGTTTGCTTATGGTGTTGAAGGTTTGTGTGAGAAGAGTGATCTTGTTACTGGACCGGGCAATATCTATGTTGCTGCAGCTAAGCGAGCCCTACGGGGGGTAATTGGAATTGACTCAGAGGCTGGACCAACCGAGATAGCAATTCTTGCAGATTCTTCCGCGCGAGCAAGCGATGTTGCTGCAGATTTAATTAGCCAAGCAGAGCACGATGTTATTGCTGCAGCTATTTTGGTAACAGATTCAATTGAGCTAGCCAAAGACGTTGAGGCCGAATTGAAAATACAAGTAGATAAGACAAAACACAGAGATCGTATTACTTCAGCCTTGTCTGGAGTTCAGTCAGCAATTGTCTTAGTTGATGACATAAAGCAAGGGATTGATGTTGTTAATGCCTATGCCGCAGAACATTTAGAAATCCAGACCAAGAATGCACGAGAAGATGCTTCACAGATTAGAAATGCCGGAGCAGTATTTATCGGTCGCTTCTCACCAGTCTCTTTAGGAGATTATTCAGCGGGCTCTAATCACGTATTGCCTACTGGTGGATGTGCTTGTCATTCAAGTGGCTTATCAGTTCAGACATTTCTGCGTGGTCTGCACTTTATTGAATACAGCGAAAAAGCTTTCACTGACTTAGTTCCAACCGTTGTGACCTTAGCAAATTCTGAAGACCTACCTGCCCACGGACAAGCTATGACTATCAGATTGGAAAATTCATAAATGAGTTGGCCAACTTGGTTGCCACTGCGTAAGGAGTTAACTCCGCTTACGCCATATGGAGCCCCACAAATTCCTGCACAGGCATCACTTAACACTAATGAAAATCCATATTCACCTTCACCTACTCTGCAGAAAGCCATTGCTGATGCCGTGTTGGGTGTTGCAGCCAAGCTGAATCGTTACCCCGATCGTGATGCCAACGAGCTTCGTAGCAAGTTAGCCGGGTATATCAATTCAACTTCTCGAATGAAGTTCACGCTCGATAATATCTGGGCAGCTAATGGCAGTAATGAAATTATTCAATCTATCTTTTTAGCTTTTGGGCAGGGTAGTGCACTTGGCTTTACACCCTCATATTCAATGCACCCACTGATTGCAAAGGTGTGTGGGACTACCTGGATTGATGGAAGACGAAATGCAGATTTCTCCCTCAATGTTGAAATGGCAACCAAGCAGATCGCCGAAACAAAGCCAGTACTCACTTTTATTACCACACCAAATAATCCAACTGGTGGCTCAGTTTCGATCTCGCAAATTAAGTTACTTGCTGACGCTGTGGCCCAAGTAGGCGGGCTACTAATCGTTGATGAGGCTTATGCTGAGTTCTCTTCAGAGCAATCTGCAGTAACGCTTATTGCTAATAATCCTCATGTTGTTGTGATTCGCACCATGAGCAAGGCATTTGCATTTGCAGGGGCGCGATTGGGTTATTTGGTCAGTGATAGTTCGGTCAAAGATGCCATGATGCTGGTGAGATTGCCGTATCACTTAAGTGCGCTGACTCAAGCAGCGGCATCGGTTGCTATTGATTTTAAAGATGAACTACTGGGATATGTCTCTGAGTTAATACAAGCTCGGGAGTCATTGACTGCCCAACTACATGCATTGGGCCTTGCGACTGTGCCCAGCAGCGCAAACTTCATCCTATTTACAGGATTTAGCGTCGATGCCCCTAAACTTTGGGATGAATTACTAGGTAAAGGCGTCCTAATTCGAGATGTCGGCCTACCAGGGTATTTGCGCGTAACTGTTGGCAATGACGCCGAAAATACATTATTTATATCTGCATTAAAAGAACTCATCTAGGGAGAGGCCATCATGAGAACAGCACGAGTCGAAAGAGAAACTAAAGAGTCACATGTTTTAGTTGAACTTAATTTAGATGGACAGGGCGTGATCGACGTTTCAACAGGTGTGCCATTTTTTGACCACATGATGTCCCAGCTAGGTAAGCACTCTGGCTTTAATCTCACGATCAAGACAACAGGTGATGTTGAGGTTGATTCTCACCACAGCGTTGAAGACACATCACTAGCATTTGGCCAAGCCCTACGTGAGGCGTTAGGGGATAAGGCTGGCATTCGTCGCTTCGGTGATTCCATGGTTCCACTTGATGAGGTTTTAGTTCAAGCAGCTGTCGATCTCTCTGGTCGTCCATATCTAGTTCACCGCCAGCCAGAGATTGTTGAACTCATCGGAACCTTTGATACAACACTTGGAAAACATATTTGGGAATCAATAGTTGCCGAAGCCCACATTGCTTTGCATATTCGTGTGCTAGAAGGAAGAAATGCACACCATGTTTTCGAAGCACAATTCAAAGCAGTTGCCCGTGCACTGCGCGATGCAGTTTCACTTGATGGAAGAGTTGCAGGTATCCCGTCGACTAAAGGCTCTCTTTGATCGCAATTCTTGATTATGGTTCAGGCAACTTACGTTCGGCGCAAAGAGCATTTGCTACCTCTGGTGTCGATGTCGTTGTCACGGCAGATCGCGCCGTAGCACTAGAAGCTGATGGCCTAGTTGTTCCAGGTGTCGGTGCTTTTGCTGCTTGTATGCAGGGATTACGAACTGTTGATGGTGCGGCCATTATCCGTGAACGAATTTCTAATGAAAGACCGATCTTAGGAATTTGTATTGGTATGCAGATTCTTTTTCAAGAGGGCAGTGAGCATGGTGAAAATGGGAATCATGCTGGAGTTGGAGTGTGGGAAGGTGAAGTTTCTCGCCTTAATGCACCGATACTTCCTCACATGGGCTGGAATAGCGTTGAGAGTGATCCGAACTCCACGCTATTTAAAGGTGTAGCAGGGGAATCTTTTTATTTTATTCACTCATATGCAGCCAAGAAATCGGTGGGGAAAATGCAGGGGTGGAGTGTTCATGGTGAAAAGTTTTTAGCCGCAGTTGAAGATGGCTATGTTTCGGCAACTCAATTTCATCCAGAGAAATCAGGGGATGCTGGATTAGCGCTAATAAAGAATTGGGTGAAGGCTCTATGAGTTACTTAGAACTTCTACCTGCAGTTGATGTGAAAGATGGGCGTGCTGTGCGCTTAGTGCAAGGAGAACTTGCTAAAGAGAGTATTTATGGAGCCCCGTTAGAAGTTGCACTTGAGTTTCAAGCAGCTGGCGCTGAATGGTTGCACTTAGTTGATCTAGATGCTGCTTTTGGTCGTGGTAGCAACGCAGCGTTGTTAGCAGAGGTTGTTGGAGCCTTAGATATAAAGGTGGAGCTCTCTGGTGGCATTAGAGATGATGAATCTTTGCGCAGAGCACTTGCAACAGGGTGTGCACGAGTAAATCTTGGAACTGCAGCGCTAGAGGATCCTGAATGGACTGCGCGAGTCATTGGTGAATTTGGAGATCGAATTGCCGTTGGACTTGATGTGCGCGGACATGTTCTTGCGGCACGCGGGTGGACAAAAGAAGGCGGAGATCTTTTCGAAACTCTTGAACGATTAGATAAAGATGGTTGTGCTCGCTATGTAGTAACTGATGTGACAAAAGATGGCACCCTTGCTGGCCCAAATTTAGAACTACTCAAATCTGTGTGTGCAGCAACTACCAAACCAGTTGTGGCTAGCGGTGGGATCTCTTCTTTGCTCGATATTCAGGCTTTGTGTGATCTGAATTCAACAGGTGTTGAAGGCGCAATCGTTGGTAAAGCTTTATACGCCGGTGCCTTTACCTTGCAAGAAGCTTTGAGGGTTACAGGACGATGACACTTTCAGTTCGCATCATTGCCTGCCTAGATGTCACTGATGGACGCGTGGTTAAGGGTGTTAACTTCACAAACCTAGTTGATGCAGGGGATCCAGTTGAAATGGCTGCTCTTTATGGAGCAGAAGGTGCCGATGAGTTAACTTTTCTTGATATCTCAGCAAGTGTCGATGGGCGTGAGACAACTCTAGATGTTGTGCGCCGCACGGCTGAGCAAGTATTTATTCCACTCACCGTTGGTGGAGGAATTAGAAATGTTGCCGATGTCGATCGCTTACTTCGAGCTGGTTCTGACAAAGTTTCAATCAATACTGCAGCAATTGCACGCCCAGAGTTAATTGCTGAAATTGCAGATCGATTTGGTTCACAAGTACTTGTTCTCTCAGTTGATGCTCGTCGTGCTCGGACAGATTCTGGTTTTGAAGTAACAACTCATGGTGGCCGAGAGGGCACAGGTATCGATGCAATTGAGTGGGTTGAGAAAGCATGCGCACTGGGTGTGGGCGAAATTCTTCTTAACTCAATGGATGCAGATGGAACCCGTGCTGGTTATGACATCGGAATGATTACAGCTATGCGTTCAGTTTCAAAGGTGCCATTGATTGCCAGTGGAGGCGCTGGAACTTTGACAGATTTTAGTGCAGCCCTGGATGCTGGCGCAGATGCGCTACTCGCAGCCAGCGTGTTCCACTTCGGAATTCACCGTATTGGAGATGTGAAGTCATACCTTGATTCGCACAATTATCCCGTGCGCGCCGTGGCCGTTAGGTAAGGCAGAATTAACCTATGAGCGCTCTTGATCCAGCAATTACGGCGATGCTTAAAGATTCGACAACGCTCATTCCTGCCGTTGTGCAAGATTCAACTTCCCATGAAGTTTTGATGCTTGCTTATATGAACTCTGAGTCATTAGCGCTCACTCTTAGCACCGGCAAAGCTACCTACTGGTCACGCTCTCGAAATGAGCTGTGGGTGAAAGGTGCAACCTCAGGTCACTTCCAAAAAGTAATCTCTGTTTCTTTGGATTGCGATGGCGATGCATTACTTATCAGCGTGCAACAAACTGGAGTTGCCTGCCATACGGGTGAACAAACCTGTTTTCACAGACCGTTAAGGCTGGGTAAATAAGAATGAACCTTGATGAATTTCGTGCTTATGCCAAGATTTCAAATGTAATTCCAGTTTCAAGGCGCCTGCTTGCAGATGGTGAAACACCATTGGGCGTCTATAGAAAGTTAGCCAAGAACGCTGCCAATACCTTTTTATTGGAATCTGCTGAACATGGTGGCGCATGGTCGAGATATTCATTTATTGGTGTGCGAAGTGAAGCAACGCTGAGTGAAAAAGATGGAAAGGCTTACTGGCAGGGCACCGCACCTGCTGGCGCACCGAGTGGAATTGATCCACTTGAAGCGCTGCGTCTATCTGCTGCACATTTGAAATCACCGACCATTGCAGGATTGCCTCCTCTAACGGGTGGCTTAGTTGGTTTTATGGGTTATGACGTTGTGCGTCGTTTGGAAAGACTCCCGAGCCTTTCAAAAAAAGATCTGCCGCTTCCAGAGTTAAGTTTTATGTTGACCAGTGATTTAGCTGTCCTAGATCACAGTGATGGAACTATTACTTTAATTGCCAATGCCATTAACTGGGATGGTAGTGATGATCGTATTGATGAAGCTTTCAGCGCATGTAATGAGCGATTAGATCGTATGCAGGCAGACTTAGCTGCGCCACTTGATGGAGATATTGTCCAGATTGATTCACATGATTCACCAACCTTTGATGCCAACATGAGTCCGGATGAGTTCAAAGCCAAGATTGCTATTGCAAAAGAGGAGATTCAAGCTGGTGAAGCTTTCCAGATAGTCCTTTCCCAACGTTTTTCAATGCCATGTTCTGCTGATGCAATCGATGTTTATCGCATGCTGCGCCTTAATAATCCAAGTCCGTATATGTATCTCTTCCGTTTCAATGATGGAATCACAATTGTGGGATCAAGTCCTGAAGCGTTGGTGAAAGTAAATCAACGTGAAGTGATGATTCATCCCATCGCCGGCACTAGAAAACGTTCTGCATCGCCAGAAGAAGATCACCGACTAGGTGAAGAACTCTTGGCAGATCCAAAAGAGCGTGCAGAGCATTTAATGCTGGTTGATTTAGGCAGAAATGATCTTGGACGGGTGTGTGCTCCAGGATCAGTGGAAGTTATTGATTTCATGCACATTGAAAGATATTCACATGTGATGCATATCGTTTCAACGGTTACTGGCACCTTAGGAGCCAACTCAACTCCAGTAGATGCACTCTTTGCAGTCTTTCCTGCTGGAACTTTATCTGGAGCGCCTAAGCCTCGGGCTATGGAGATTATTGAAAAACTCGAACCAACGCGCCGTGGCGTCTATGGAGGCATTGTTGGCTATCTAGATTTCACAGGAAACATCGACACATGTATTGCGATTAGAACCGCCCTTATTCATGATGGCGTTGCATATGTGCAAGCGGGTGCTGGAATCGTTGCAGATTCTGATGCAGAGTCAGAAAATCAAGAGTGTAGAAATAAGGCAGCGGCGGTCTTAATGGCAGTTGATTCTGCAAATAGATTGCGAAAGCACTAATGGAGCAGTCAATAGCCATTGGCGTGAGCATCCTTCTTGTTTATGCGATTGTTCTTCTTATAGGTAAGAAGTTCAAACTTTCTTCACGCTATGAGAGAAAACCCCGTGTGCTAAATACGTGGAGCGCACTTGATGAGGGTATTGATCCAACTGAGCAGGATAAAAAATGAGCGTTCTTGATTCAATCATTGAAGGGGTGCGCGAGGATTTAGTAGCTCGCAGAAAACCATTAGCTCAACTGCAAGAGGCGATGGATAAAGCAGCGCCAGTGCGGGATCCTTTAGATACATTGCTCAGGAATGAGCTCTCAGTGATTGCTGAAGTTAAGCGCTCTTCGCCTAGTAAGGGAGCACTTGCCACAATTGCAGATCCTGCAAGTTTAGCTGAGAAGTATGAAAGCGCTGGAGCCAGTGTCATCAGTGTTTTAACTGAAAGACGTCGCTTTGGTGGATCACTTGCTGATTTAGATGCTGTTCGTTCGCGGGTAAGCATTCCGATATTGCGTAAAGATTTTATGGTTGACGAGTATCAATTCTTTGAAGCACGTGCTCATGGTGCTGATGTTGTGCTTCTGATAGTTGCAGCATTAAGTAAGTCACAGCTTATTGATTTTCATCAACTGGCTGAAGGCTTAGGCATGCGCTCACTTGTCGAAGTGCATACCCATGATGAACTTGAAAGAGCATTAGATATTTCACCACACATTGTTGGTGTTAATTCTCGTAACCTAAAAACTTTAGATGTTGATGCAAAAGCATTTGCCGAGCTACTCCCACTTATTCCAACTGATGTGGTGCGCGTCGCAGAGTCCGGGATCTCTACACGGGCCGAGGTGGAGTTTGCGCAAAGCAATGGCGCTAGCGCAATTTTGGTGGGTGAGGCCTTGGTTAAATCTTCCAATCCAGAGTTGGCGATGCGTGAACTTCTAGGCGAGGATAGGATTGGCCCATGAGAATCCAGACAAGTGATGTGCTTGGCCATTTTGGTCAATACGGTGGACGCTTTGTGCCTGAAGCACTTATTGGAGCTTTGGATGAGTTAGAAGCAGCCCACAATGCTGCAAAAACCGATCCAGTTTTTCAAGCAGAGCTTGCCGAACTTCACCGCACGTATACAGGACGTCCAAGCATCATCACAGAAGCTAAGAGATTTTCTGAACATGCTGGCGGAGCAAGAATTTTGCTCAAGCGCGAGGATCTTAACCACACCGGTAGTCACAAGATTAATAATGTTTTAGGTCAAGCTTTACTTACAAAGAAAATGGGCAAGAAGCGCATCATCGCTGAAACCGGTGCAGGACAACATGGTGTTGCTGCGGCAACGGCTGCGGCATTAATGGGACTTGAGTGTGTTGTTTACATGGGCGAAGAAGACACGCGCCGTCAAGCACTCAATGTTGCCCGAATGAAATTGTTAGGTGCTGAAGTATTTCCGGTGACATCAGGTTCTCGCACGTTAAAAGATGCCATCAATGAAGCAATGCGCGATTGGGTAACAAATGTAGCAACAACACATTATATGTTGGGCACCGTTGCTGGACCACACCCATTTCCAACGATGGTGCGCGATTTCCACAAAATTATTGGTGAAGAATCCCGCGAGCAGGTTTTAGCGTTGACTGGGAGATTACCTGATGCTGTTCTTGCATGTGTTGGGGGAGGATCCAACGCAATAGGAATTTTCCATGCATTCATTCCAGATGCTGGTGTGCGCTTGATTGGATTAGAAGCAGGAGGCGATGGAATTGAAACTGGTCGCCATGCAGCAACAATTAGCGGTGGTTCAGAGGGTGTTTTGCACGGGACTCGTTCTTACGTTTTGCAAGATGAAAACGGCCAAACCGTTGAATCTCATTCAATCTCTGCCGGTTTAGATTATCCAGGCGTAGGTCCAGAGCATGCATACTTGCATGACATTGGTCGTGCCGAATATCGCGCAGTTAATGATGATGCTGCCATGGCCGCGTTCTCTCTCTTTTCTCGGACTGAAGGAATAATTCCAGCGATTGAAACTGCTCATGCCTTAGCTGGTGCATTAGTGATTGGAAATGAGTTAGGTCCTGATGCGACTCTGCTCATTAACCTATCTGGCCGTGGGGATAAGGATGTTCAGACAGCTGCAGATTATTTCGGAATTCCGTTGTGAGCACGGCTTTAGATGTAGTCTTTGAAAAAACTCGTGCAGAAAATAGAGCCGCACTAATTGCATATATTCCAGCGGGATTTCCTTCCAAGTCAGGTTGTGAAAAAGCAATCAAAGCCTTGGCTGACGCTGGCGTTGACGCAATTGAAATTGGATATCCCTACAGTGATCCGATTATGGATGGCCCAACTATTCAAGAAGCAGCAGAGATTTCCATCAAAGGTGGGACAAATGCTGCAGATGTTTTTTCCGCACTAAAGGTGGCAAGTGCAACCGGTGTCGCAGCAGTTGTTATGACTTATTGGAATCCGATTGAAAAATATGGTGTGAAAGAGTTTGCACAGTCCATTGCAGACAATGGTGGCTCTGGGGTTATTACACCAGATCTCACAATCGAAGAATCCGGACGCTGGTTAGAGGCAGTTCGAAACTCCGGGATCAATCCGATTTATGTTGTTGCACCAAGTACTTCAGATGCTCGCTTGACTCAAGTAACTTCTAAAACAGGTGGCTTTGTTTATGCAGCATCTGTCATGGGAGTAACGGGAGCAAGAACTAATGTTTCAGTTGATGCTAGTGCGCTAGTTGCAAGGGTGAAAAAGACAACTGCGCTGCCAGTCTCAGTTGGTTTGGGTGTTTCAACACGTGAACAGGCAAAGCAAGTTGCCGCCTATGCTGATGGTGTCATTGTTGGTTCTGCTTTTATTAAACTGCTTTTAAATGCCAAATCTGAGCAAGAAGGCCTAGATTTGATTTCAGCATTAGCAAAAGAGTTGGCGTTAGGAGTGCGTGAAGGCCGATGAGTACTTTGCATAAGAAATACCAACCCTTTATTACGCTGCTTTGTCGCATTCTTCTTGGCGGAGTGTTGTTAGTAGCGGGGGTTTAAAAGCTTTCAAACCCTCTGAGTCAGCTAGTGCAGTTGCTGCCTATAAAATCTTGCCAACAAATCTGGCGCACCTCATGGGCTACGCATTACCGTGGCTAGAGATTGCTCTTGGAATTCTTCTTATTATTGGTCTCACCACACGATTGGCTGCAGTAGTGGGCACTGCCATAATGATTGTTTTTATCGTCGCAATTATCTCGGTGTGGGCCCGCGGCATCCTCATTGACTGCGGATGCTTTGGCGGGGGAGGCGAAGTTGATCCAAGTAAAGCTGCCGAGGCACATAGCGCCTATCTCAAGGAGATTCTGCGCGATTTAGGTTTGGCTTTGTGCGGTACTTATCTATACTTTTTCCCCTATGGACGTTTGAGCATTGAAAAACCACTTCACAATATCGAGGAGCAGTAAATGGCAAAGCAGGCTAAGGCAACTAAAGCATCTGGCGGAGATAACTTCACACGATGGTTAGTAATAGGAATGGTCACCCTGGTTGTTGCATCAGGGGCTATTTTCAGCGTTGTTGGTGAAAAGAGTAAAGCCAATGAGTCATTTGCGATCTTGAACGATTTTAAAGTTGGACCAACAGTTACTTCAACAGTTGATGACGCTAATGGTGCTGGCATTACATTTAACAACGGTGCAGCAAAAACTATTGATATTTGGGAAGACCCACAGTGTCCAGTCTGTAATACCTTTGAGCAGGCCAATGGTGAGTTTATTGATGATTTAGTGCGCGCTAAAAAGGCTAATGTCGTTTATCACGTTCTCTCTTTCTTAGGCAATGAATCAGTTTCTGCTTCAAATGCTGCTTACTGCGCAGCTGATGAGGCTCGTTATCTTGACTTCCATAAGGCTATGTATTTGGTGCAGCCAGTGCTTGAAAATTCAGGCTTCTATTCAACAGAAAATTTAATCAAAATTGGTAGTTATGCAGGTCTTACTTCCCAGAGTTTCATTGATTGTGTAACCAAAGGTTCAAAGCTAGATAAAGTGAAAGCTGCTTATGAGTCGATGGCTAAATACAACGTTCAAGGAACTCCAACCGTGTTCTTCAACGGTAAGTTGTGGGAACGTAAGAATAATGGATTCATACTTGAAGAGTTCGCCGCAGCGTTCGAAGCAAGCTAAGCCTTGATTCGCTCAATTCCATCACCAACAGTTTCATCCTTGGAGTTGGGCCCATTTACTGTTCATCTCTACGCCTTATGCATAATTACTGGTATCGCCATTGCCATTTGGTTGGGGGATAAGCGCTTTCGTGCTCACGCACCGGAAGCTAAGTCAGTTGTTTCAGAGGTTGCTATCACTGCCGTTCCTGTAGGAATAATTGGTGGGCGCATTTATCACGTGATCACCTCACCAGATGCATATTTTGGTTCTGGAGGAAACCCAGTTGATGTTTTCAAAATCTGGGAGGGTGGTTTGGGTATTTGGGGGGCAATTTCACTTGGTGTCATCGGTGCATGGTGGAGGTATCGCCAATTAGCTAAGCGCACGCAATTGCCAAATTTTGCTCACTTTTTGGATGCGCTAGCTCCTGGGATTTTATTTGCCCAAGCAATTGGCAGATTTGGTAACTGGTTCAATATTGAACTATTTGGGCGACCATTAAATGCGCCGTGGGCGTTAGAAGTCCCAGCGCAATATCGACCAACGGGCTACTCTGCATTTGAAACCTTTCACCCAACATTTCTCTATGAAGCGATATGGTGTGCAGGTTTGGCCTTTGTGCTTATCAGATTAGGAAAGCGCTTAGCACCGGGGCAGATCTTTTCCCTCTATGTAATGGTGTATTCATTGGGCCGATTAATAATTGAATCTATCCGTATTGATTTTGCTCACACAATTGCAGGCCTGCGCCTAAATATATGGGTCAGTTTGATTGTTGTTGTGGGTGGGGCCGTGATGTTTCGCATGCAGTCGCGCAAAGTCGATTGACTTTCAGGTAGGCTCATCGCTATGGCACTAGAAGAGGTATACCAACGCAATCTTCACCACCGCACTCATCGTGCAGGTTGGTTGCGTGCTGCAGTTCTTGGTGCAAATGATGGCTTAGTCTCAACAGCATCTTTGATGATTGGTGTTGCTGCGGCCGGTAAAACTGATCTCCTTTTGACGGTAGGGCTTGCGGGAATTTCTGCAGGTGCAATGTCTATGGCAGTAGGAGAATATGTTTCTGTTCGTTCTCAAAACGATATTGAAGAATCGGATCGTAAATTAGAAATTGAACATCTTGCTGCAGATCCTGAGGGAGAACTTTTAGAGCTCCAACACATTTACATCGCTCGAGGTCTTTCACCTGAACTTGCGTTAACTGTTGCACAAGAGATGCATAAAAAAGATCCACTTGCTGCGCACTTGCGTGATGAGTTAGGTCAATATCCCCACACAAAGGCCCGCCCAATTCAGGCAGCAGTTGCATCTGCTCTAAGTTTTACAGCAGGAGGCTTTATCCCACTCTTGGGAGCCTTTGCACCAGCTATCGGTGCTCAAGCATGGAGCATTGTTGCCTTCACACTCGTCGGCTTATTTCTTACCGGAATACTCAGCGCCAGGACCGCGGGATCCAAGCTCTTGATCCCAACCATCCGAGTGATCATCGGAGGCTGTTTGGGCATGTTCATCACCGCAGCAATAGGAATGGTTGCCAATATCTCTGGGATTTAGCTGCTGTGGAAATTAGCGCATTTCTTGCTACCCTTTACCAGTAACACAGGGCCAAGGTTGTCCCTCACATCGTTTTCGACAACAGGAGCTCTGACGCCGTGGCTTTGCCTTCCAATTACCCGCATGCACAAGGTCTCTATGACCCTGCGCAAGAACATGATGCCTGCGGTGTGGCGATGGTGGCAACGCTCAATAAAGTAGCAACACATGAGATTGTTGAAAAAGCTCTCACCGCACTTCGCAACTTAGAACACCGCGGTGCATCTGGAGCAGAACCAGATAGTGGTGATGGTGCAGGAATTCTTATTCGTATTCCAGATAAGTTTTATCAAGAAGTAACTACTTTTGATTTACCGTCAGCTGGCTCCTATGCATCTGGCATTGCATTTGTTGAAAAGGGTGTCGATGTTAAAGCTGCAATAGAGAAGATTGCAGCAGAAGAAGGATTGAAAGTCTTAGGATGGCGCGAGCTACCAATTAACTCGAGCTCACTGGGCAAAACAGCACTGTCAGTCATGCCAAATTTTCAACAGATTTTTCTTTCAGGAGCCAATGGGGAATCAGGCTTAGCTCTAGATCGAATAGCATTCTGTTTGCGCAAACGCACCGAACATGGTTTAAAGGTGTATTTCCCTTCTCTTTCATCCCAAACAATTGTTTATAAGGGCATGCTTACAACTGGACAACTAGAAGAGTTTTTTCCAGATCTCTCTGATGAGCGAGTTGTTTCACCACTTGCACTCGTCCACTCACGCTTTTCAACTAACACTTTTCCTTCTTGGCCACTGGCGCACCCTTATCGCTTTATTGCCCACAACGGTGAAATCAATACTGTTAAGGGAAACCGAAACTGGATGCGTGCACGTGAGTCTTTACTTGAAAGTGATTTAATTCCAGGAGATCTCAAGCGTTTATTCCCGATTGTTGAAATGTCAGGTAGTGACTCGGCTTCCTTTGACGAAGTTCTAGAGCTGCTCTACTTGGGCGGTCGTTCCTTGCCCCATGCAGTTTTAATGATGATTCCGGAAGCGTGGGAAAATCATGAAACGATGCCGCAGAATCGCCGTGATTTCTATGCATTCCATGCATCATTGATGGAGCCATGGGATGGTCCTGCATGTGTGACATTTACCGATGGACATCAAGTTGGAGCGGTTCTTGACCGAAATGGTTTGCGCCCATCACGTTTTTGGGTAACAAATGATGGACTTGTTGTACTTGCATCTGAAGTTGGCGTTCTGGAGATTCCTGCTGAAAACATTGTACGAAAGGGACGCTTGCAGCCTGGCAAGATGTTCTTAGTAGACATTGAAGCTGGACGTATCATTGAAGATTCTGAAATCAAAGATCAATTAGCTGACTCTTCTCCTTACGGAGACTGGATCCAAGACGGGATGGTCAAGTTAAGTGATCTACCTTCGCGCGAACATATTATTTACCCTCACTCATCAGTGTTGCGCCGTCAGCGTACATTTGGTTACACCGAAGAAGAAGTGCGCATTCTTATTACACCGATGGCAAAAAATGGATTAGAAGCTCTAGGTTCAATGGGAACAGACACTCCTATTGCAGCCCTTTCCGATAAGCCACGTTTAATCTTTGACTATTTCTCTCAACTTTTTGCACAGGTCACTAATCCGCCCCTAGATGCCATTCGTGAAGAGTTGGTTACAAGCCTTGGCACTTCAATGGGGCCAGAGCACAATTTATTGGATCCAGGACCAAGTAGCTGTCGCCAAATCTCATTGGCTTTTCCTGTTATTGATAATGATGAGTTAGCAAAGATTATTCACGTTAACGCTGATGGTGAATACCCGGGCTTAAGTGCTCATGTGATCCGTGGTTTGTTCTTTGTTGCAGATGGTGGCGACTCACTTCGTGAGCGCCTTGAAGAGATTAAAACTGAGGTTTCACAGGCCATTAATGATGGTGCGCACATCATCGTTCTGTCAGATCGTGATGCAGATGCTGAAGAAGCACCCATTCCATCTCTTTTATTAACTTCTGCTGTGCACCACCATTTGATTCGCGAAAAAACACGTACCAAGGTGGGACTCGTTATTGAAGCCGGAGATGTGAGAGAAGTGCACCACGTTGCTCTCTTAATCGGATATGGAGCAGCAGCTGTTAATCCATATTTAGCTATGGAGACAGCTGAAGATTTAGTTCTGCAGGGAGTAATTACAGGAATTACACCTGAGAAGGCTGTGCGCAACTTAATTAAGTCTTTAGGTAAAGGTGTCCTCAAAGTTATGTCCAAGATGGGCATTAGCACTATTGCTTCATACACAGGAGCTCAAGTATTTGAAGCTATTGGTTTGAGTCAAGAGTTAGTAGATGAGTATTTTGTTGGCACAACATCTCGCTTAGGTGGAGTCAATTTAGATGTCATTGCCCAGGAGACAATTGCCCGTCACCACATTGCATATCCGCCAGGAGGAGCAATTCCTGGAACGAAGAGATTGCCCATCGGCGGGGAATATCAGTGGCGCCGTGAAGGTGAACCGCATCTATTTGATCCAGAGACAGTCTTTACGTTGCAGCACTCCACTCGCAATAAGCGATATGACGTTTTCAAGCGCTATACCGATCGAGTAAACGATCAGAGCACACGGTTGATGACATTGCGCGGACTCTTTGGTTTCAATGAGGGTGTGCGTCCTGCCATTTCAATAGATGAAGTGGAATCTGCATCAGAGATTATTAAGCGCTTTTCAACTGGTGCGATGTCATATGGCTCGATTTCTCAAGAGGCCCATGAAACTTTGGCAGTTGCTATGAACCGTTTAGGTGGTAAATCAAATACGGGTGAAGGTGGCGAAGATCCAGAGCGCTATCTAAAGATGGCCAATGGAGATTCAAAGCGTTCTGCGATCAAGCAGGTTGCATCGGGCCGCTTTGGTGTTACTAGTGATTATCTGGTTAATTCAGATGACATTCAAATTAAAATTGCACAAGGTGCAAAGCCAGGTGAGGGTGGACAACTTCCAGGTAACAAGGTGTATCCATGGGTAGCAAAGGTCCGCTATTCAACCCCTGGCGTAGGTCTTATTTCACCTCCTCCTCACCACGATATTTACTCCATTGAAGATCTAGCGCAGTTGATCCATGATTTAAAGAACGCCAATAAAAGCGCCCGTGTGCATGTAAAGCTCGTTGCCGAAGTCGGTGTTGGAACCGTTGCAGCAGGAGTCAGCAAGGCACATGCCGATGTTGTTTTGATCTCAGGTCACGATGGTGGAACTGGTGCATCACCACTTACATCACTTAAGCATGCAGGTGCTCCGTGGGAACTTGGTTTGGCAGAGACTCAGCAGACACTCTTGCTCAATAATCTACGTGATCGCATCGTTGTTCAAACAGATGGTCAGTTAAAGACTGGCCGCGATGTTGTTATTGCCGCGCCAGTCGGTGGCACGTTCGGCCATCGTGAACTGGTCGATGAAGTGTCCGCCGAGTTCGTCGGCGAGACCCGCGGCGGCCTCGTAGACC
>OFRL01000265.1_pt1 | contig 27335 bp, 31 predicted proteins | sample 1543121 | NCBI WGS metagenome assembly OFRL01 (sample SAMN07774228, study PRJEB24372) | wastewater metagenome | isolation source: Lake Maggiore Cannobio | place: Italy: Cannobio | collected 2016-01
ATTGGCCGGCACCGAAAACACCTGCGCGAGTTGCAACACCACCATCCTGTTGCAAGCCCCGGAGGAAGAACAGTTGGTCGAGGACCAGTTGGTGGAAGAGCAGGCTGTTGAAGAAGAGCCTGTGGAAGAGTTCGAGATTGTGCAGGAGGAGCCGGAGCCGATACCGCAGCCCGTTCCTGTATTTACACCCGCGCCACGACCGATGCCTGCGAATTTGCCCATGCTTCCCATGATGGCGACGATGGCACTGCCCGTGATGCCGCGTCAACCCGGGCAGATGCCGGTGCCAGTCGTGCCTGTAGCGGCAATCGTCAGTAGTGCGCCCGCGCGGCCAGCATTGCCAACGCTGCCGCCGTTCCCCGGTGGCCCCGCGCCGCGCCCGGCGTTGCCGGGACGCGCCGCCATACTGAGAAAGCGCGCGCCAACTGCGGCTAGGCCGAGCATGTAGGCCAGGGTAAGGATGGTGAGGCCGAGGAAATTGCCGCCAAACGCTTCGCCGGGCACGCCGAAGATCGCGAAGATGAGGCAGAGGGCAGCCGCCGCGCCAAGGCCCAGGGCGGCAAGCAGCGCTTGGCGCCGCTCGCCGCCGGCGACCGGCTCGACATTCGTTCCGAGCATGTCGATCAGATCGTTTGTCTTCACGATGGTCTCCTTTCGCTGACCAGCAGGCTCAGCGCCTTGAGGCCGCGATGCACCGTCACCTTGATCGCGGACTCCGACATTCCCGATTGCTCCGCGGCCTCGCTGACGCTGAGACCATTCAGCTTCACCAACCGGATTACCTGCCGGGTCTTGGGCTTGAGCTGGCCGAGAAGGTCATCCAGGTCCAGCCTGCTCTCGATCGCGGGGGCGTCGTCCGGGGCGACCAGATCCTCGGCCTCTTCCACCTGCACCGTGAGATGCGATGACTTGATACGCCTCAGAAAATCGATCAGACGATAGCGCGCGATTGCATGGACCCAGGGGGTCAGCAATTGGGTCCGGTCATAGGTGTGTCGGCGCGTGTGAAGTGCCACCAGCGTCTCCTGGACCAGATCCTCGGCGTCGGCCGGACTGCGCCCCATGCGCGCGAACTGCCCATTGAAGTAACTGCGGAGATAAGCGCTGAGTCTCGACAGGAGTCTCTTGTAGGACGCGTCATCGCCTTCGAGCCCAGCAAGCATCATTGCCCGCAACTGCGGTTCTTCGGAGCGTATATCCATTCAGCTCGTGCAGTCGTGGTTGCCGATGCCCATCGCACGCTCCTTTCAGTGGCCCATAAGATTTGGACGGTTATCACAACATCGTTCCTCGGCATTAATGGAAATCCCCTAAGATCGAATGGGACCGGCGGATCGGCACGCTTCAGGATTGGGGCGTGTCGGCGTTGGCTGTATCGATCTTCAGCGGCACCGGCTGCGCGCTCCGATGCCCGCCATGACCCTTCAGGCACATGAACATCATTGCCATGCACGGGAGGAGGAAGAGCAAGGGCACGAGCTGGGCCGCGAGTAGCCAATGCTGATCAAGCGCCAGCGCGAGCCCCGCGAGCACCGCCATCGCGATGAGCACCATTCCGCTCCGTCCGCTCATGAAACTGCCGCCGCCGCCCTTGCCCGAATGGCAGGAGACGGAAGGTTGGGAAGCGTCGGTGACAAGTTGAATCTCATTCATCGTTCAATCTCCGCTATGGTTGGGAAGAGCCCGCGGCAGCGCGGGGGCCGCGCGCAAGTCGATGGATTCGCCGACCGGCGAATGGCCGCGCCTTGCGCTGAAGAAGCGCCTGAACAGCTTGATTCCGGCGTAAATCAGAACGCCGTCGAGCAGGACGGTTGCGGTCAGCATGAGCCATCCGGCAGAAACACAGTTCAGGGCCGAGGCCATAAAGCACCTACTCTGTTGTCGGACCGCCAGGATTTTCGATCTGGCGGATCGCGAGATTTCGGGCAGTCAGCGCCGCCCTCACAATAAAGTACGCAACCGCGTCGGAAGAGGTTACCTTGCGCGCTCGACAAACCATCCAGTCGGCCTCGCGCCCGTAGGCTCGCGGAACTGTCACCCTGATCCGGGCAACGGCATATTGGTATCGGAGCCGGCTCGGATGTCATGCGACGATTGGCGGCGCCCGTGCCTAGAGGAATGATCACGGCCTTGTTGCTGTCGATCGTCGTCTTGCCCGCAATCTTCTCTCGGCGGAAATCAGCAAGCGCTTTTGACGGCCGTCGCCCGTCAATAATATTCAGCGAGCCTAATTCTGCGGACGCTACCGTCCACCAAGGTCAGCGAAACGGCGGCACCCGCTGGCCGGTAGCGCCATCGCCAAAGCCGTGATCGCGTATAGCCGGGACCGACCGGTTCGCCGTCGATCGCGACGATCTGTTCACCTGCCTTCCAACCGTCCCGCTCCGCCGGGCTGCCGCTCGCGACATGCACGACTGTCAAACCGCTTGGTCGCGTAGCGACGCCCAGGCCCGTGCGGTCTTTCAGAAGCAGATTGTGCCGACTCCGCTCCGGTTTGCGCAACCATAAGCGCGAAGCGGTGATATCTATCACGACGTCGAACTGTGCGATCAACGGGAGACCGATATTCCCCACCGCGCTCGTCGAGAGCCAGTTCTCGACGACGGCAGAAGGAACAGCAGCGACGGGTAAGCCGGCCAGGACGACGCTATCCATCATCGCCGCCTTCGCAACGTGCATTCCCTCCATGTCGCCGATGGCGACTGTGGAAACCTTTCGGTTCTCCAGCAGATGATCGTCATCGACGAACGCACTCGACATCATGAGTGCGTTACCACTTCCCAAGTCGAGAATCATCTGGGCGGCCGGACGACCATCCACGCCTGCCGACACCAGCAACTCGCGAGCCGTGCCAAGACTGAGCTGTAGCACGGCCCATCCATTGCCGCCCGTGAACGAACCGCTCGGGGCCAAGGCGAGGCGGCTCTCTGCAAAATCAAGCGCGAGAACGCGATCAGCCAGCATATCTAGCCCCAGCACCAGATCGATCGGTCGGCCAAACGCGGCGGATACGGTTGAGAGGTCCGATATGATGACCATGGGCAACGAACGAGGTTGACCATCCAGCGCCAACTGGACGTTACGCGCAATCTTCACGACCGTGCGACCGCTAGTCGCGCGAACCCGGGCATCCGTTCCGTTGATGGCCAATCGCGACGCAAGCGCGCTGCTGAGCACCGAGACCGCACTGCCGCTGTCGAGCACCGCATCGACATCGAGCTCGCCAGCTTGTGCGCGCACGATGATCGTGTCGTCGGTTGCAAGTTCAAACGACGTCCAGCGCGGGGCGCTCGCATATCCGCTCCAGATCGTCTCGGACAAGGTTTTGCCCCTCAAGCTCTTGATGTTACTTGCCGAAAGGGAAGACGCGATGCAGCCCATGCCGGCGAGAACGAGCCGACGTGAAATAGCTGATGCCATCGACCGTTCCGCCATGTGTCGTTTCATCCACGGTAGTGCGCTTCGGTATGGGCCTTTGTTCGTCAAGTCCCTCTGAGTGATTATCTCGTCGCCAGGATCATGCTTCTATCCGTGGTCAGCACGAAGACCACCACACCGCGCTATCAGATCCACAACCGGCAGATCAATCTAGGAAGCGTGATTTGCCGAAGCATTCACAGCACTACACACGATCTTGCCAAGCTCTCGTCCCAGCGAGGGGACCTCATTAAAAGCGTGTCGTTCCCGACGCGCCTCGATCAGCATTCTTCCCTTCAAGCGGCCATTTGCGATGGCCCCCAGCGAAAGTCGGTGGCGTCCATCCACATGCGATGGAGCACGACGCCTAGTTTACGCGCCAGGACAACCTTGGCGCGCTTCATGCCGCGACGTTTCGCAACTTCGAGTGCCCAACGGGGCCACGACACAAACGGGCAGGATAGCACGATAAGGATGCGCAGCGTTCATGCCGACGTTGTTTCAAGGGCTTTGAACCGGCGAAGCCGGCGATATCCGTCGCCGTCAAGTGGGGGCGCATCCGACCAGAGATAATCGCCAGTGAGATTGATATGCTGCCAGCCCAGCGGCGCGATATGGGGCAGCAATGCTTCGTCGATCGTTCGCCCGTTCCTGGCCATCGCGCCGAGGGCTCGGCCGAAATAGACCGTATTCCACAACACGATCGCGCCGGTGAGGAGCGCTACTTCCGACGCCCGGTGCTGCTGGCCTTTTCCGGCTTCGGTCACGAAGACGCCCGAGGCGATGGGAGCAGACCGCGCGGGCGAGCGCGTTCCGGCTCTCGCCCTTGTTGAGCTCGACGGTGGGATCGCGCCGCAATGGCGGGTCTTCGAGCCAGTCGAGCGTGAACAGGGTACGCTCGATCCCTCCAATTTCCCGCAGCGAGCGCAAGTCCATTCTGGCGCGGATATCCGACCCATCAGGCGGTCGAACAGTCCGACCGCATCATCAGTCAGACGGACCATGGTATCGAGCACGGCCCGCGACCAGTGGCGATCGGGAATGACCCCCGACAAGCTGGTGGAAGAGCTTGATCGCACGGTGAAGCTGCCTGGTCTCGCCAACGTCTGGGTGCCCCCGATCCGGAACCGGATCGACATGCTTGCCACTGACATCAAGAGCCCGATCGGGGTCAAGGTGTCGGGCGCCGATCTCGCCCGGCTCGACCGGATCGCCCATGACGTCGAGACGGTGGCGAAGATGGTGCCTGGGGTCAGCTCGGCGTTGGCGGAGAGACTGACCGGCGGGCGCTATGTCGATGTCGACATCTATCGCGCCGCCGCCACCAGATACGGCCTCAACATCACCGACGTCCAAGCCCATCGTGTCGGGCGCGATCGGCGGTAAGACGATCGGCGAGACGGTCGATGGGCTGGCGCGGTATCCGATCAGCGTGCGCTATCCGCGCGAGCAGCGTGACTGTGTTGAGGGCCTGCGCACGTTGCCTGTCCTGCCCCCTCCGGTCAGCAGATCACGCTCGGGACTGTAGCAACCATCTCGATCGCCGAAGGGCCGCCAATGCTGAAGACCGAGAATGCCAGACCGTCGACCTGGGTCTATATCGACGTGCGGGACCGCGATCTGGCCTCGCTGTAATGACTGCCGCCTGTCGCAAGAAGGCGGAGACGCCGGTTACTGCAGAGACCTACCAGGCGACGCCCGCCGCCGAAGCCACGAGCAGCGACATGGGCAACATGGCGATGACGCCACTGAACGCTGCGCCGATCATGGCCAAGGGCCGTGGTACGGTGACGGCGATCGACAAGGCCGCAGGCACGATCACGCTGGAACATGGCGCGATCCCGAAGGCCAAATGGCCGGCCACGACGATGGCGTTCAAGGCGGTGCCCGCTATTATCGACGCGGCGAAGGTGGGCGAGAAGGTCGATTTCGACCTTAAGCTGGCCGGTAATGCCGGCGAGGTGACCGCAATTCGGTCGCAGCAACTTTAGGTTGCCAATTTCAAAATATATGGTCGGTTCAGCATGTACCAACGCTTTATATTAAATCCAAATTAACGGTGTTCCTTCATTCTTGGTGCATGGAAAAAACAAGCGCCAAAGGCACGAGTAAGACGGGCAGGAACGCGATCGATGGCTGTCCGTTATGATCGCCGACGCGTTTGGCTGCTTGGCTCTGCTGTGTGTCGTTTCCTGGCCCTTTTTTGGAGACTATCGCACTGCGGTGAAAATCCAGAGCGCGGGCGCAGCCGCCTTTGCGCTGTATTTCTTGATGCTCGGTTCACCCACGGCGGCCATTGCCTGCCTCATCTCTTGCTCGCAGCTAATTATATCGGCATCGGTTGCCGATCGCTACGTTGTCGTGAGGCTGTATGGCGCGAGCCTTATTCTGCTGGGTTTTCTTGCGGTTGTGACATGGCATGGCCTACCATCTGCGTTCGCACTTATCGGTAGCCTCGTGGGTAGTGTTGCGCGGCTCCAGACTTCGACGACGCGCATGAAGAGCTTCTTTTTGGCTGGCGCGCCATTCTGGCTCGCGCACAACCTTATAGTCGGTGCCGCCTTTGCGCTCGGTACCGATGTTGTCTCATTGGTATCAAATTTGGCGAATTTGCTAAAAATTTCGATCCGTCGGCGGCGAGAAGCGACGTGTCGGAAATCAGTGCTGAACAAACTTGCGATCCCGGCCTCTGCAGCTTTTGTTCGATCGCCTGCATCCACGACAGCAAGCGCCTAGCCAGCTCGTCAATCGACCGATCATAGTTTCAGCCTCTCAGCCCAACGCGATTGGGTGTTCAATTCTTGATCGCGCCGATCGGCGCGTGGTGGGCAAGAAGGTCGATTTCGGTCGAAGGCTGACCGGCAACGCCGGTGAAGTGATGGCAATTACCAAGCAGCCCTGACAAAGACATGTCTGTCATCTTGCCTTCTGCGCTATGGTCGAAATTATGCTAGCCGGAGCAGACGTGAGTGAGCGATAAACTGAACATGCTTGCGCCGGGAATAAGGCTGGCGATGCTGTCAGCCTTGTTGTTCGGTGCAAGCACGCCATTCGCCAAGCTCGTCCTTGGTAATGGCGTGAACCCCTGGCTGCTCGCCAGCCTGCTCTATCTCGGGTCGGGAATCGGGCTTGCCCTGGTTCATCTGTGGCGCAAAGCGATCGGACGAGGAGAAGCGGAAGCCCCGCTAGTCCGGTCCGATCTGCCGTGGTTGGCACTCGTCATCCTGTGCGGTGGTGCGGTGGCGCCAGTCCTGCTGATGGCAGGGCTGGCGACGACGCCGGCATCGACGGCTTCTCTCCTGCTCAACCTCGAAGGGCTGGCAACCCTCGCCATTGCCTGGCTGGTGTTCCGCGAAAATGTCGATCGCCGTCTGCTGATCGGCGCGGCTGCGATATTGGGCGGCGCGGTGCTGCTATCGTGGGGCGGTGGCCCTGCGGGTGGCGGCCTCGGCATGTTGGCGATCGCCGGCGCCTGTCTTGCCTGGGGAATCGACAACAACCTCACCAGAAAGCTCAGCAGCGCCGACCCCGTCCAGATCGCGATGCTGAAGGGACTTGCCGCAGGGACCGTCAATCTTGTCCTCGCATTGACGCTTGGCGCAGCCTTGCCGGCCGTTCCGGTCGTCGCAGGCGCAGCGTTGATCGGCTTCCTCGGCTATGGCGTCAGTCTCGTGATGTTCGTCGTCGCTCTACGGCATCTAGGCACGGCCCGATCAGGCGCCTATTTCTCGACCGCGCCGTTCATCGGCGCGCTCCTCGCCGTGGCAATGTTCGGCGAAACGATCACCGCGCCTCTCATCATTGCCGGAATTCTGATGGCGATCGGATTCTGGTTGCACCTGACCGAATCGCACGGCCATGAGCATGCGCATGAAGCGCTCGAGCATGACCATCGCCACATCCACGACAGTCATCACCAGCATGACCATCCGCCAGGCCTTGCGCCGGGCGAACCGCACAGCCATCGCCATCGGCACGGACCCATGGTCCACAGTCATGCACATTATCCCGACCTGCATCACCGGCACGATCATGAGACTTGATCAACAGCCTCAGGCCGCGAAGACTTGAGCACGGTGTCATCACGGCGATCAATACCAACGCGAACAAGCTCACGATCCCACACGGACCGATCCAGGCAGCAGGCTGGCTTCGCCATGACCGTGGCGTTCAAGGCCGATTGTCGGCGCCGCTTCGCGGCTAGCGGATCGGGTTCGACGTCAGGAACCCAGGGCATGGCCGCAATAGGCGCTATTTGCCCGGGGGCGCATCATTTGAGTATACGTGTCTTGGGAGATGTCTCCAGGCTAGCCTGGCGGCAGAGATAAGTCAGGCGCAGCAAGAAGGGCCCGGACCCGAAAGCTGGATCGGCGGGCACGCCACCGATCCATAAGAGCAGAACACGCAGCAATCTCCCGCCTTCGGGCGCAACATGACACCGCACCCTGTGCAATCGTAGAAATATTGGCAGGCGTTCGTCGGCATCGTTTCCGTCTTCACCGCGCCGCATCGCGGGCAAGTAATAGTCGATTCGAGTAGCGGCGCGCGCTCAGACATAGGAGTATCCGAGCCAGAGCAGGATCGCACCGACCGCCAAGCCGACGAGCACCATCGCGCGCAAGGCAGGCGGTGCGCATGCGCTATCCGATCCACAGGTCATCGCCACGCGCTGTTGGCGCCACAGCATGATCGCGCCGCCGACAAGACAGAGCGCGCTTAAACCCAGGAGGGGTGCCCGGTAAGGTGCTGCGGCGACGGCTATACCGACAAGCCATCCCACGCTGACACCAGCGGTAGTCAGTAAGATCGGCAAGGCGCAGCAGGACGCGACGCCGAATGCCGACACTATCGCGCCGAACGCGAGTAGCAGGGCTCCACGCGCGCTCGAGAAGCGACCCCCGGCATATGGTTTGGACATCATCCGCGACTCCTTGCGATCGATCGGCCAGAACCTTACCGTCTGTAGGAACTACAGACTCAACCCCCAATTTGAAAGGCACGCGACGGCCATGGAAACCATTGCGATTGGAGAGCTGTCGCGGCGCACGCGCTGCAACATCGAGACGATCCGCTATTATGAGCGTATCGGGCTCTTGCCCAAGCCGGCCCGGCGGGGCCGTTACCGCAGCTTTGGCCTCGAGGACGTCGCGCGGGTGCATTTTGTCCGGCGTGCGCGCGAGCTGGGCTTTACGCTGGACGAGGTCCGGGCGCTGCTCGGAATTGCCACTGCCGAAGATATGGCATGTGGTGACGCCCGTGAAATCGCGGCTTCACACCTTCAGCAGGTGCGCGCGCGGATAACTGATTTGAAGCGTATGGAGCGCGTGCTTGCCGAGACCGTTCGTGCTTGCGACGCCGGTGATCAGGTCGGGTGCCCATTGATCACGACATTGTCCACTACAGCCCAATTGGCCACGAGTTGATCGATGTATCTGCAAGATCGGCGACCTGCCGGAGGCATTTCAAAGAGTCGATAATAGTGTCGCGCAGCGGACCAAAAACCGTTCGCCACCTTAGCATCATGGCTACCGGTCGTGCCTAGAAGTCAAATGAGCCAGGCGTTGGCGGCCGCAAGAAGTAGAAGAACGCCGAGTGCCCCGCGATAGATGACGAATGGCCAGGCGGAGAACCGCTCAAGGACTCGCATCAGCGCCCAGATCGCCGCGAACGCAGAAGCAGACGCAACAACCAGGCCGAGGGCCAAAACGGACCAGCCATGCATATTGAGGTGGGCATTGTGCAGCTCCCATAGTTCCTTCGATCCGGCCAGGGCGATGGCCGGGATGCCCAAAAGGAATGAAAACCGGGCTGCTTCCTCGCGCTTGAACCCAAGCGCGAGCGCGGCGGTGAGCGTCGATCCAGAGCGCGATACGCCGGGAATGAGCGCGCCAACCTGCACGAGCCCGACGAGCAGCGCGTCAATCAGCGATGCCTCCTCAACATTGCGGCGGTGGCGTGCCAATATCTCGGAAAGGGCCATCAGCACCGCCATCCCGATGCAAGCCCAGCCGATCACCGGCAAGGCGCGAAGCGGCGAGTTGCACGTATTGAGACTGCTCGACAGCAGGGCGCCGGCCAGCACGATCGGGATCGTGGCGAGGGCGATCCAGATCGCCAGGCGGAGATCGCCATCGGTGAATTGCCGACGGCCGATTGCCGACACCGAACCAACGGCCAAGCGGCGAACGTCCTGCCAGAAATAGCTGACAACGGCAGCGAGCGCTGCCAGCTGCATCGCAGCCGAAAACGCCGAGCCGGGATCACGCCACCCCAACAGGGCTGGTACGAGGCGCATATGGGCCGTCGATGAAATCGGCAGCAGTTCGGTGATGCCCTGCACCACCCCCAATAGGGCGACTTTGGCATAGCCCAGGGTCACAAAGCCCGTGTCGATGCCCGCACCGCATTGTCCTGCCATATCCAGTGTTGTCCTTTGGTTGGTGGGCGGGCGTCTTCAGTCCGGCGGCCTAAGTAACCGGCCTATCGAGCCTGTTGGTCACGACTGATCAGCCGCAGGCCGTTGAGCACCACCAGGAGCGATGCACCCACATCCGCCGCTATCGCTCCCCAGAGCGATGCCAAGCCAAGCAGAGTCAGCCCCACGAACACGAGCTTTACCGCTAGAGAAAAGCCGATGTTCTGGCGGATGATGGCGAGCGTCGCCCGCGAGTGCCGAATGAGCCACGGTAGCCGGGAGAGGTCGTCCTGCATCAGCGCGATGTCCGCCGTCTCGATCGCCGCGTCGCTCCCGATCGCGCCCATCGCGATACCGAGGCTCGCTCGCGCCATTGCCGGCGCGTCGTTGACGCCGTCCCCGACCATGGCGACATGACCATGCTGCGTAACCAGTCTTTCGATCGCTTCGACCTTCTGTTCCGGAAGGAGCTCAGCGTGAACCTCATCTACGCCGGTTTCGTGCGCGATGTGCTGGGCAGGTGCGCGACCGTCTCCTGTCAGCATGACGATCTGTGCGATGCCTAGCCTATGGAGCTGGGCAACGATCTGCCTCGCCTCGGGACGGACCGCGTCGCCGACCGCAATCAACCCGATGACCGACTGCCCCTCACCAACGGCAATCCCGGTTAGTCCAGAGTTGGCGATTCGATGCAATTGAGCAGCAAGCTCATCGTCACCCCGACCTCCAAGCCTTTCTCCAAGATAGCCAGGGGATCCGACCCATGCCTCGCGACCATTGATCGCGCCGACGACACCTTGCCCTGGCAAGGCGGTTACCGATATTGCGGGGACGACATTGACACGGCGTTCCGCTGCGGCATCAAGGATCGCGCGAGCAATCGGGTGCTCGCTTCGCGCTTCGAGGGCCGCCGCAACCGCCAGCAGATCGATTTCGCTCCGGCCGTCAAGCGAGACAAGCTCGACCACTTTGGGACGCCCAAGCGTGAGCGTACCCGTCTTGTCCATCGCGATCGCTTTGATGCTGGCGGGCGTTTCGAGATGGACACCGCCCTTGATCAGCACGCCCTGTCTGGCCGCGCCGGTCAGTCCCGCAACGATGCTGACCGGGGTCGAGATGACCAGCGCGCATGGGCAGGCGATGACAAGCAACACCAACGCTTGATAGAACCAAGTGGCCCAACCTCCCCCGAGTAAAAGCGGCGGGATAAGGAAGACCGCCAGCGAGAGCGCCATTACGACCGGCGTATATATCCGCGCGAAGCGCTCCACCCATTGCTCGGTCGGAGCCCGCTTGCTCTGTGCCTCGCCGACCATGCGCACGATGCGCGCGAGCGTTGTGTCGGAGGCTGGTCGGGTCGTAACGATCTCGATCGCACCCATGCCGTTGATCGTCCCGGCATAGATCGTTGCGCCTGGCGCGACTGTGACAGGTACGCTCTCGCCCGTAATGGGCGCCTGATTGACGGCGCTCGTCCCCGCAACGACGCGGCCGTCGAGCGCAATCTTTCCGCCGGGCGGAACGATCACATGCGTTCCGACCGCGACGTCGGCAACGGGCACGTCCCTCTCGACACCCGCGCCATCCCGTATTCGGGCAAAGTCGGGCGCGATTTCCATGAGCGCGGCAACGGCACGGCGGGCACGTCCCAGGCTCCATGCCTCGAGAGCGAGCGCAAGAGCGAAGAAGAAGGCAACGGTCGCGGCTTCGAACCATTGGCCGATGCCAAGGGCACCTCCCACCGCGACGATCATGAGGAGATTCATGTCCGGCCTTAGCCGTCGCGCCGCGAGAACTGCCTTGGGGGCGACGTACCGAACCGCCGCGAGGATCGCCAATGAGTAAGCGAGCATGGCCAGGAGCGGGGGATGGGCCTCGCGCGCCAGACTCTCATGCAGCACCGCCGCGAGGCCGCTTACACGGGCATGGATCAAGAAACCCGTTACGACTAACGCGCCGCTCGCGATCGTCAGCACAGCCTGGATTCGGCGTCGGCGCTGTTCTCCTTGAGCGCTGACACTCCTGTCGCCCTCTTGCCAAAGCTCGGCGCTCATGCCGGTGCGCTCGATCGCTTTAAAGATTCGAGGGTGATGCGCGGCATCGGTGGCGCCTGTGACCGACATGCGGCCATTGATGAGATCGAACGACAGATTCTCCAATCCCACTATCGGCCCGACTTCGCGCTTGAGCACCGCCACCTCGTCGCCGCAGTCCATGCCGTGGATCGTGAAGATGACGTCGTTCGGCCGGTCAGAACGCGCCGGTTCGGCAGGCGCTGGGTCGCCCGAGCATCCGCTACAACCGCCAATATCCGCTTCTTTTTCTTCGAGAGCATCGCGCATTTCCGGTTCGGCGGTCATGCCGGTGGCTGATACGGCTGTAATTACTGCCTCTGCCCCGATGCCGGACGCGACATCGACGTCGAGAAAGCCCTGCTTCGGATGAAACGACAAAAACCGCTCGTTCCCGACAAGGGGGACGAGGGTTTCCTTGAGAAGCCGAACCTCATTTTGGCAGTCGAGCCCGTGGATCCTGAATCGCCGCCAGCCATTGATCGCGATAGTGCGCGCGTCGGTCTGCTCGAACATATCGTCACCTCGACTCTTCGACATGACATTCTCTATACAGTCTGAAGTCACTAGAGGGTCAACCCGTATGTCCGTCGAGCCACTCAGCATCGGAACGCTCGCGAAAGCGACCGGAACGAAGGTCGAGACAATTCGCTATTATGAAAGCGTAGGTTTGCTTGCCCCGCCCGCGCGGGCGAAGAACAATTACCGGGCCTACTCCGCGCAACATCTCGCGCGGCTCAGCTTCATCCGCCGCGCACGCGCGCTGGGCTTTTCGATCGACCAGGTCCAGGAGCTCCTCAAGCTCGCCGACCAGAAAAATATTTCGTGTAAAGCCGTAGACACGATCGCGCGCGAACATCTCGCCGAGATCGATCGAAAGCTTCGGGATCTTAATACACTCAGATCAGAACTGAGTAGCGTGATCGTCCAGTGTGGGCAGGGCACTATTTCAGAGTGCCGCATCATCGAGACGCTGGCACCGGATTCCGCGGCGGTCAGTTAGGCAGGAGGCCGGACTCAAGATCGCCCTCGCAGTCAATCACGCTAATGCAAACAAGTCGCAAAACTGCTTGACCCTCTAGCGGCTTGAGGGTTTAAAGGAGCGGGATGTTTACATCCCCGACCAGCCTCTGCCATTTGCCGATTCGCGTGCGAGCGCCCTCATTTCATCGGTTGGTGCTCCGCCTGTTGGCGGTGCTTGGTGCCGTGTCCTGTGCGCTGGGCGCAAGTGCTATCGCCCATGCCGAAACCGCCGACGTCCAGACCGCATGGCGGCTGCTCGACTATATGGCGGTCGATTATGGGGGTGCGGTCTCCGACGGAAAGGTCAAGAGCGCGTCCGAATATAGCGAAATGACCGAGTTCGCAGCGTCGGTTTCTGCACGCCTCGCGGCGCTGCCGCCAACAGCCGCCCGCGCCAAGCTCCTCGATGGTGCGACACGGCTTCAAGCAGTCGTTGCCGCCAAGGGCTCGGCCAGCCAGGTCGCCGACCTCGCCCATGGTCTCGCGGCTCAACTGCTCAAAGCCTATCCGGTCCCGCTTGCCCCAGCCAAGGCACCCGATTTCGCCCGTGGCGCGACGCTATTCGCACAAAACTGCGCGAGCTGCCACGGTGCTGCAGGCGATGGTCATGGCCCGAACGCCGCCAAACTCGCCACCCCGCCGATAGCGTTCACCGATGTCGCTCGTGCCCGCCAACGCAGCCCCTTCGCGCTGTATCAGGTTATCGACCAGGGCATAGATGGCACGGCGATGCAGAGCTTCGCGTCGCTGCCTGGCGGCGATCGCTGGGCGCTCGCTTTCTATGCCGGCCATTTCGCCTTTTCGGATGCGTCCGCGACGGAGGGCGAACGGCTCTGGAAGGCCGATCCATCCCTTCGCAAGCAAATTCCTGACCTGACCGCGCTCGCCGGGCTCGCCCCCGAAACACTCGCTAAATCCGTTGGAGCCGAGAAGGCCGATGCAGTCATCGCCTTTCTTCGCCGCCATCCCGAGGCGGTGATCCAGCAGGCGCCGAGCTCGCTTGATCTCGCCCGCGCAAAGTTGGCGCAGAGCTTGGCCGCTTATCGGGCAGGGGAACGGCATGCGGCGCAGGAACTCGCGCTTTCCGCTTATCTCGATGGGTTCGAGCCGCTTGAGCCCATGCTGACGGCGCGCGATGCAACGCTCATGGGACATATCGAGAGCGCCATGGGCGAGTTCCGCGCGTCGCTCCAGCAAGGCCGACCGGCCGACGAGATCGCGACTCGGATCCAGGTGCTCGACGGGCTTTTCGACGACGCGGAAACCGCGCTGTCTCCCGATGCCGCCAGCAGCGCGTCGACCTTCGTCGGTGCTCTCACCATCCTGCTGCGCGAGGGCCTCGAGGCCCTGTTGATCGTCGTCGCGATGATAGCGTTTCTGCGCAAGGCCGAGCGCCCCGAAGTGTTGCCCTATGTTCACGGCGGTTGGATTGGCGCGCTGGCGGCGGGCGCGCTGACCTGGGTGGTCGCGACCTATGCGATCGGGATCAGCGGCGCGAGCCGGGAGCTCACCGAAGGGTTTGGATCGCTGTTCGCGGCGGCCGTCTTGCTCTCCGTGGGGATCTGGATGCACGGCAAGGCACAGGCGGATCAATGGCAACGCTATATCCGCGAAAAAATGTCGCGGGCGCTGTCGCGTCAGTCGGCTTGGTTCCTCTTCGGCCTGGCCTTCGTCGTCGTCTATCGCGAGGTGTTCGAGACGATCCTTTTCTACGCGGCGCTCTGGACCCAGGGGAATGGCGGAATGATGCTGGCCGGCGCTGGAACGGCAATCGTGCTGCTCGGCCTCATCGCCTGGGCCATGCTGCGCTACAGCCGCGACCTGCCGATCGCTAAATTCTTCTCCTACAGCGCGTGGCTGATGGCGATCCTGACCATCGTACTCGCCGGCAAGGGCGTTGCAGCTCTGCAGGAAGCTGGCATTATCGACATAGTGCCATTTACGGGCGGCATTCGCATCTCGATGCTCGGTATCTTTCCGACCGTGCAGTCGATGGTGGCCCAGTTGCTGATGCTTGCCGCAGTGGTGGCCGGGTTCCTCCTCAACCGGCGCCGGGCCGATGCCTTCGTTTCGACAAGTAAAGATTTATCTTGACCCTATAGCAACTGGAGGGTGCATAATGATGCTCGTGATGTCAGCCCAAGTCTCGATCCATGGTTTGTAGCAGTTGCCAATCAGACGCGCCGGCGGCTCCCGATCCGCGCTGGCGCCGCATGTTGTGGATCGCGCTCGCGATCAACCTCGCGATGTTTGCCGGCGAGATCGTCGCGGGTATCGCCTCGGGATCGCGGTCGCTACAGGCTGACGCGCTCGATTTTCTCGGCGATTCCGCCAATTATGCGATCAGCCTTGGGGTCGCCGGCATGGCACTTGGTTGGCGGTCGCGCGCCGCTCTGCTCAAGGGCGGCACGATCCTCGCATTCGGTATCTACGTACTGGTAATGACCGTCCTTGCCGCATTGGGTGGCCGTATTCCCCAAGCTGATACGATGGGTATCGTCGGGGTGATCGCTTTGGTCGCCAATGGAAGCGTCGCCCTTATGCTCTATCGCTATCGGAGTGGCGACGCGAACATGCGTTCGGTCTGGATCTGCTCGCGCAACGACGCTATCGGCAACCTCGCCGTTCTGCTCGCCGCCGCAGGCGTCGTCGGCACGGGGACTGCCTGGCCCGATCTGGCGGTCGCCTTGATCATGGCGGCTCTGGGTATCTGGGGTGGCCTGCAGATCATCAACCAAGCCCGTGCAGAACTCCGGCTAAATCCGTCAAATGATGGTCCGGCACAACGCTCGCTGGTTTCGACGAGCCAGATTTTGCGGTGAGGGCTTCATTTTTTCTTGCGACATACAGGACTATCCCATTGCGGGCGTTCCTGTTACAGGGCGACCCGTGCGCCGCCTGCTGAACATCCTTGCTTACTTGACGATCGTCTTTTCCTTGGGGACGACGGCGATGGCGCATGTGCTGGAGCGGCCGGATGTAAGCGTTTTATCGGCTGAGACGCGCGTTGGCGAAGTTGCAATGGGCCATTCGCCTGGCGACGCGGACGAGGTGCCCTCCGACAGCGACAAAGGGTATCCCCATCATCACGGCGGCTGCCATGGCGATCACGTCGCGGCGCCGGTCAAGATTTCCAATGCCGCACTGACGCGCGACCTTCGGCTTGCCCCCCCTTTCGCAAGCCACTCAATGCGGCCGCTCTCCACCGCCGATCCGGCGCTGAGGCCCCCCCAAGCCTGACGAATCCGCTGACCTCGCCGGCTGTTGCTGTGCGGGGCGAGCCCAGTTCGTCAGGAGTAATTATCCATGCATCGTACAATCGCGGCCGTCATGGTCGCGGCGTCCCTCGCCAGTGTGGCCAGGGCGCAGACAACACCGCCGCCCAGTAGCTCAGCGGCGACCACTTCGTCGCAAACGGCGGAAGCGTTCTCGCTCGAGAACGCTCTCGCTGCTGGCGGAATGTCATCAACTTCATCTGCCGCCGCGAGTAAGAGTGCGGCATCGGGGCCGGGGGGTAGTAGTTTAACGCAACTTCCATCGGTCGCGGCAGCCTCGGCCGGCGTTGATGCCGCAACCGCGGCACGGCGCGTCGCCGGCCTCCGCCCTAATCCTGAGGTGCAGGCACAGGTCGAGAACGTTGCTGGGACCGGCGTATACAAAGGACTGCGAAGCTCCGAAACGACGGTCGGCGTAGCGCTCCCACTGGAGTTGGGCGGTAAGCGACCGGCGCGTGTCGCCCTCGCGACTGCGCGCCTCACCCGCGCGCAGATCCAGGCGGAAATCGCGAAAGCGGATCTTCGACTGCGCATCACACAGCTCTACATCGAAGCCGCGGCTGCCGAGCGCCGCGCTGAAGTACTGAGCGAGCAGGCCGGGATCGCCAACAATGCGTTCCGCGTCTCAAGCGAGCGCGTCAAGGCAGGCGACGTCGGACCGATTGAGCAACAGCGTGCCGATGTGCTGCGCATCAATGCCCAGATCGCGGCCGATAGTGCCGCCCGGCAGGCACAGGCGGCGCGTACAAACCTTGAAACATTGCTTGCGACGCCCGTGACGGGCCCACTTGATCGCGCGTGGTTCGAGCGGATCGATGGCTATGGGCCTCCACAACCGATAGATGTCGAAGCCACGCTCGCGCTCGTTGCTGCGCAAGCAGACGTTCGTACCGCCGACGCGCAGGTGCGCGTCGCCCGATCGCTGCGTATGCCGGATCTCACGATCAGTGCTGGGGCAAGACGGCTTCAGCAAACAGGCGACACCGCAGCCGTGGTCGGGATCTCGATCCCGCTCCCGTTTTTCAACAACGGCAGCGCCTTCGTGGCGCAATCGCGCGCTGAGCAGACACAGGCTGTCGCTCTACGCAGTCTTGCTTTAGTCGACATTCGCCAAGCGATAGCGAGCGCGGAGACTGAAGTAGCGAACGCCGCTGCCACAGCGCGTGCAGCCGGCGGACCCGGCCTCGCTGCGGCTCAGGAGGCCGCTCGCATCGCGCGGATCGGTTGGACGCAGGGCAAGTTCGACCAGATCGCGCTTCTCGATGCCGAGCGCACACTTTCACAGACCCGCCAGACCTACGTCGATGCGCTCGCTGCCTATCACGACGCGCAGGCTCGGCTCGACCGGCTCACAACGCCGGCCCCTATGACTTCCGGAGATGATCGATGATGAACGATAAGCGCCTTCTTGGCGGTGCGGCGGCTGTTGCGATCGTCGCCGCGGTAGGCGGCTTCGGGTTCGCCCGCTGGACTGCGAGCGAACCCGCCGCGACCGAAGCGGCGAGCGGCAACGCCGCTGCCCCGACAGAAGAGGAAAAGACCCCCGACACGGTGACGATGACCGCGCAGGCCGTCCAGCAGGCTGGCATCGTCACCGAGACGATCAATCCCGGCGGGCTCGGCGCGGAAATCGTCGCGCAGGCGACGGTGAGCGCATCGCCGCAAGGCGAAGCGATCGTGACTGCGCGCGCAGCCGGCGCGGTCACGCGGCTAATGAAGCGGCTCGGTGATCCGGTGCGCGCCGGAGAGACGCTCGCTGTTGTCGAAAGCCGGGACGCGGCGCAGTTTGCCGCCGATCGCACCGCTGCGGCGGCCAAGTCGACGCTCGCGCAGAAGGCGCTCGCCCGGGAGCAATATCTGTTCCGCCAAAAGGTCTCGGCGCGTGTCGAGCTGGAACAGGCGGAGGCGGAAGCCGCATCCGCTGCGGCCGAAGCGCGCCGCGCGAGCGTCGCGGCAGGCGCCGCACGCGTGACATCGGATGGTCGCGGTGTGGCGGTGTCGAGCCCGATTTCGGGCCGTGTCACCTCGGAGAACGTCAGCCTGGGCGCGTTCGTCCAGCCCGAAACCGAACTGATGCGCGTCGCCGATGCGTCGAAGGTGCAGGTGGAAGCAGCGGTCGGACCGACCGACGCGCAGCGGCTCGCTCCCGGCGATCGGGCGATTATCGAACTGCCCGACGGGCGGACGTTGGAGGCGAAGGTGCGTGCCGTCACGCCAGGCCTTGCCAACGACACGCGCTCGGCGACCGCCGTCCTCGACGTATCGGGCAGTCTTCAGCCCGGCCTCGCGGTGCGGGTGAGGCTGATGCCGAGCCGTGGCAGCACGTCCACTGCGATCGTGGTGCCCGAAGATGCGGTGCAATCGCTCGAAGGACGCGACGTCGTGTTCGTCCGCACTGCGAAAGGCTTCCGCGCGCAGACCGTCGCGATCGGCCAGCGCAGCAATGGCCGCGTAGAGATCCTGAAGGGTCTCGCAGGCGGCAGCCAGGTCGCAACCAAGAACGCATTCCTGCTCAAGGCCGAACTCGGCAAGGGCGCGGGCGAGGAAGAATAGACCATGATAGCCAATCTCATGGCGCTCTCCGTCCGCCTACGCTGGACGGTACTCGCCCTTTTTCTCGTCATCGGCGGCCTCGGCCTTTGGCAGCTCACCAAGCTGCCGATCGACGCGGTGCCGGATATCACTACCAAACAGGTTCAGATCAACACCGTAGACCCGCGTCTGTCGCCGGTCGAAATCGAAAAGCTCGTCACCTATCCAGTCGAAATCTCGCTCGCCGGTATTCCTGGTCTTGAAACCACGCGTTCGATCTCGCGTAACGGCTTCAGCCAGGTCAGTGCGATCTTCACCGACAGCACCGATCTCTACTTCGCACGCCAACAGGTCGGTGAGCGCTTGCGCCAGGCAACCGAGAACCTGCCGGACGGCGTGCAGCCGCAGGTCGGACCGGTCACCACCGGCCTGGGCGAAATCGTCATGTATACGGTCGGGTACGCCAATCCCGACGGGAAAGGCGCAAAGAAGGTCGCTGGTCAACCGGGCTGGCAACCCGATGGCAGCTATCTGACGCCGGAAGGCGAGCGGTTGACCGATCCCGTCGCCAAAGCCGGCTATCTGCGCACGGTGCAGGATTGGATCATAGGTCCGCAGCTCCGCTCGGTGGGCGGCGTTGCCGGCGTCGATTCCATCGGCGGGTTCGCCAAGACGTTTGTCGTCGAACCTGATCCGACGAAGCTCGCCAGCTTCGGCATTTCCTATAGCGAGCTGGGCCAGGCCCTTGAAAACGCCAACCTCGCGGTCGGCGCCAATTATTACAACAAGGGCGGCGAAGCCTATCTCGTGCGCGTCGATTCCCGCGTGCGGACCGTCGATGAGATCCGCAACGCGGTTGCGGCCACGCGCGGCGGCACGCCGATCACCATCGGCCAGATCGCGAACGTGCGTGTCGGCGGCGATCTACGCACGGGTGCCGGCAGCATGAACGGCCAGGAAGCGGTCATCGGCACGGTGCTGATGCTGATCGGCCAGAACAGCCGTATCGTCGCCGAACAGGCGACGCAGAAGCTCGACCAAATCACCAAATCTCTGCCCCCCGGCATCCAGGTGAAGGTGGTGTTGAACCGTGCTGAGTTGGTCGGCGCTACGGTTGCCACGGTTCAGCGTAACCTGACCGAAGGCGCGATCCTCGTTGCGGTGGCGCTGTTCCTGCTTCTCGGCAACTGGCGTGCCGCGGTGATCGCAGTGCTGGTCATCCCGTTCTCGTTCCTGATGATGGCAATGGGAATGAATGCCTTCAATGTCCCCGGCAACCTGATGAGTCTGGGGGCTCTCGACTTCGGTCTGATCGTCGACGGTGCCGTCATCATCATCGAAAACTGTCTCGCCAGATTGGCGCATCGACAGGAACATGAGGGCCGACTGCTTTCGCTCAGGGAACGGCTCGAAGAAACGATGCGGGCCGCACAGGAAATGATCAAGCCGACCGTCTTCGGCCAGGCCATCATTCTCCTCGCCTTCGCGCCGCTACTCACATTCACCGGCACCGAAGGCAAGACGTTCTCGCCGATGGCGATTACGATCATGCTCGCACTGGTCGCGGCGTTCGTGCTGGCGATCACGCTGGTGCCGGCGTTGGTCGCAATCATGATCCGCGGCAAGGTCGCGGAAAAGGACGTGTGGCTGATCCGCAAGTCCAAGGAGCGTTACCTACCGCTGCTCGACAAGGCGATTGCCCGGCCGTGGCTCTTCATCCTCGGTGGGCTGGCCTTCTTCCTGGCGGCGATCCCGGCGTTCGGACTGCTCGGTTCGGAGTTCATCCCCCAGCTCGACGAGAAGAACCTCGCCTTCGCGTCCACCCGGGTGCCCTCGGTCAGCCTCGAACAATCGTTGTTGATGGAACGCAAGGTTGAAGAGGCAGTGACGAAAATCCCGGAAGTCGCGTTGATGTTCTCCAAGACCGGCACAGCGGAAGTTGCAACCGACCCGATGCCGCCGAACGTCTCGGACGGCTTCGTCATCCTGAAGCCTCAGGATGAGTGGGCAGACGGAACAACCAAAGCCGACGTGGTCGCCAAGATCGAAAAGGCTACGGGTGGCCTGCTTGGCAATCTCTACGAGGTGAGTCAGCCGATCCAGCTGCGGTTCAACGAGCTGATCGCCGGTGTACGCGGCGATGTCGCGATCAAGCTCTACGGCGATGATCTCGACAAGATGTCGCAGACTGCGAACGAGATGGTGCGCGTGCTGCAGACGATCCCCGGGGCGGCCAGCGTCAAGGCGGAACAGGTCGGTGGCGCGCCGGCGCTTGACGTGAAGCTCGATCGAGCAGCCATCGCGCGTCTCGGCCTCACCGTCCGCGACGTTGCCGATACGGTCGCGGCTGGGCTCGGCGGACGTGAGTCTGGGCTGGTGTATGAGGGCGATCGTCGTTTCGACGTCACGGTACGTGTGCCCGACGCGACCCGCGCCAACCTTGATGACATCCGCTCGCTTCCTGTGCTGCTCCCAGAGGTCGAGGGCCGGCCCCGCGCGCAAGTGCCGCTTGCGCAAGTCGCGCAAATCCGGCTGACGGAAGGGCTGAATCAGATCAGCCGGGAGAACGGCAAGCGCCGTGTGGTCGTCCAGGTCAACCTTGGCGGTCGCGACGCCGGTTCGTTTGTCCAGGAGGCACAGGCGAAAATCGCGCAAGTCAAGCTGCCGGCTGGCTATTACCTCGAGTGGGGCGGTCAGTTCGAGAACCTGGCGGCGGCGTCAAAGCGGCTCTCGATCGTCGTGCCGCTCTGCTTCCTGTTGATCTTCGGGCTGCTCTACATGGCGCTTGGCGGGTTCGGCCGGGCAATGTCAGTGTTCCTGGCGGTGCCGCTGGGACTGGCGGGCGGTGTGTTCACACTCGTGCTGACCGGGATCAACTTCTCGGTGTCGGCGGCGGTAGGGTTCATCTGCCTCGCTGGCGTGGCGGTGCTGAACGGGCTCGTGGTGATGTCCGCCATCCGCGAGCGTAGCGAGGCCGGGCTGCCCGTGGCGGAGGCGATCCGCCACGGCATGGCCGAGAAGATGCGCGCGGTCATCATGACCGGATTCGTGCCGGCGATCGGCTTCGTGCCGATGGCGCTCGCCCACGGCACCGGCGCCGAGGTTCAGAAGCCTCTCGCCACGACCGTGATCGGGGGTTTGATCGCAGCCACCATCCTGACCCTGCTGGTGCTGCCGGCGATCGCGAAGGTGATCCTCGGGCGGACCGATCGTCAAAATGAGCAAGAGGCGAACACGCCGCATGGCGAGGAACCCGCCCCCCTGAAAGGAGAAGCATGATGGGAGAACCGGTCCGAAAACTGCTGCGGATCTACACGGATGAAGCGGCCTATATCGGCGATCGCAAGGTCTTCGAATATGTCGCCTCGCTCGCGCGTGATCGAAAGATGGCGGGCCTGACGGTGCTTGAGGCACTGATCGGGTTCGGGGCATCCGCGCACGTCCACCGACGCCATGTGCTTGAGAGCGATCGGGCGGTGGTGATCGAGATCGTCGATTTCGAGGACGCCTTGCGCGCGTTCGTTGCCGCCTTGAGCGATGTGCCCGACATTGGGCTCATGACGCTCGAAGCCATCGAGGTCATCGGCGGCAAGGCAAGCAAGACGCTGGAAAGCCTGAGCCGGTGAATCGCGGCCCGGCAAGCGAAAGGGCTTGCGCCATGCAAGCCCTCTACAGCGCCCCAGCTCCCATCAATCCCCCGTCCAATCGGGGAGGCGGCCGCCTTTGCGCGGTCTCCGGTTACGCCGCGCCTTGGCCGGACAGGACAGGCAGCCATGAAGGAAGAAACCACTTTCAACTTCAATATGTCAGCGCTGAGGGTTTGGTCGCTGATCTCCGATTTGAAGGGCTTTGCGCGATGGCATCCAATCTATCGCATCGCGGGCGATGCCGAACGCGGCGCCGAAATGGACGTTACCTGGCTGCTCTTCAAAGGAGACCGGAAGATGACGACGCAAATGGTCATCAATCGCCTGACCAAGCCCCAGCTCATCGGGTGGCAGATGGGCGTGAAGGGCTTCCTCACCTTCGACGAACGCTACGAGATCGAGCCGATCGCGAACGGCGTCTGTATTCACCATTCGGTCGAATGTCGGGGCATTTTCGGCGGCCTGGTCGGCCGCATGATGCGCAAAGGTTTGCGGCGGACAATGCGGCTACAGGATGCGGCGTTTCTCGCCCTCCTGCGCCGGCAATCGCGACTGCCAGGGCAGTCCACCCGGCATCGTCGGCGCCCCATCAAGCCACCATCCCCTCGCGGCGCCGCGAACGACTAACGGGGCGATATCCCGAAGAAAGGAACCATCATGGTAGATAGCCGTCCCCCCCAAGGGCTGCTGTGCCCGACGTGCCGCATCGATCTCGTCATGAGCGAGCGGCAGGGCATCGAGATCGACTATTGCCCGCAATGCCGCGGTGTCTGGCTCGATCGCGGCGAACTCGACAAGATCATCGAGCGCAGCGCCGGCGATGACAGCGCGCGGCCGTTGAGCGGCGTTCGTCTCGGACTATCCGACGATCGCGGTCATGGCGATCATGGCGGAAGACACGGCTATGAGCGGGGCCATAAGGGGCGCCGCAAGGGCTTTCTCAGCGAATTGTTCGACTGAACTGCTATGGATCGGTCGCCACACAACGAGTCCTTCGGGTGTCCGTGTGAGAACGACCCGCGCCATGGGCGTGCCCCCTATAGCGCCCATGGCGATAGATCATGGAAAAACGGGGAAATAGCAGCGCGGCGCCTCCGGAGCGGCCCGGTTCGGGGGATCATCCTCGCGACCGGGCTTGCTCTGGCCCCGTGCCTGCTCGGCTGCTCGCCAGTCACTAACAAGAGTGAGGCCGAAGCGTCGCGTGATCGCGAGCTGCCCAACTTCATCGGCGAGCATTTCTACGCTTGTGATGATGGTTCACGCCTCGATGTCGACTTCCTCGGCGATGGCCTGACCCTCGACATAAAGACCAGACCGAACGCCGCTCCGGAACGCGTGACATCGCCGGCAAGCGGGCGGACCTATGTCGGTCGGAACCTCAACGTGTCGATTTCAGGCGGCGACCGGATTACGCTCGAGCGCCCCGGTGCGCCCGCCTTGGCCTGTAACAGGGTGACGGCCTATCGAGATTCATCGGACGGGGTAGTGGGCGGCCAGGCCGGAGAATCGGCCGCATGATGTCACTCCCGTCATGGTGGGAGGCGCTATCCCATGTCGTCAGTCTCGCCCTGGCCTATGCATTGGCGCTTCCGGTTGGCTGGGACCGGGAGAAGGAGGAGCGTAGCGCCGGCATCCGAACCTTTCCGTTGGTCGCCATCGCCAGTTGCGGGTTCGTGCTTGTCGGTATCGCCATTCTCGGACGCAATTCGCCTGCCCAGGCACGCCTGCTCGAAGGATTGATTACAGGCGTCGGCTTCATCGGCGGCGGCGCCATATTGAAGCACGCCGGAAAAGCGTCAGGGACCGCCACCGCTGCGAGCCTGTGGGCGACCGGGGCACTAGGCGCCGCGGTCGGCTATGGTCTTTACGACATCGCGGTGATCCTCAGCCTGACCACCTTCCTGACGTTGCACCTCTCTCATCCGCTGAAGCGCGCCTCCCAGGATCGCACCGAGCCGGCTGATCGACAATGAAGCACAATCGCCCCTCCGAAACGCGTCCAACGCGGCGAGTGCCCAAGAGTGGCGGGCAATTCGGGCCGGTGTCGCCGCCCCCAAGCGACGACCGTCGTTCGCGCTTGGAGCGGTGGGCGTCTCTGCTCGAACGCGATCCGCACCGGCTTGTAGCGCTGCTGCGTCCGTCATGGGCAGCGGGCGACGACATCGCCCCGATGGCGGCGAGCCCAAGTGCCATCGACCCGGCTTGGGCCGACCCGGTGTTTCGCGTGACGGGTCTCGCGGGACGCTCTCGGGGCGACGTGAAAGCGTTTTTCCAGCTTTCGGATGCCGAGCTGGACCGGATCGCGGCGGGGTCTTGGCGCGTCCCGCAGCGGCCTGCCTGGCAGGTCGCTGCGCGCATACGCAACGTCGCCGATCCGCGCCCTGAGAAGCTGATCCTGGTCGGCGTCATGGTCATGATCGCCGCTGTCGTCGGAGCTGCCCAATGGCTTGGATGAATGAGGTCTTCCCGGGAGCGCACATGACACCGTTTCGGTTTGGGTCCACCGGCATAGCCCTTGTGCTGGCGTCGTCGGGCTGTTCGGAACAGCCTCGCAAGGCGAATCCCACCGAACAGGAAATCCACGCCGGCGACAGCGGCGATGCCAGCGGAATCCCCGGTCGCCACCCCTATCGGTGCGACGATGATCGCCTGCTCCTCGTCGACTTCAAGAATGAGGGCCTCACGCTCGAGCTGCGCCGCGACGGGAACGCTGCGCCGGTTGTCCTGACCGCGCCCGCACCCGGGCTTCAATATATCGGCGACACGATGAGCGCGACCTTCTCGGGCAACGAGCTCAAGATCGAGGAAGGGGACAAGCCCCCTGTCTTGTGCAGGAAGGATACGAGCTTGTGACCAACCGACCCGGCACAGAGGGGCGCTGACGATGGCGGCGCTCAAATTCTCCCTGATCCCCATGATCGCGATCATGATCGGCGCGCTGATCGCCGGATGGCGCACCCCCGGCGAGAAGCTGGTGGCGGCCATGCAGCATCTCGCGGCGGGCGTGGTGTTCGCCGCTGCTGCGACGGAGATCCTGCCGCTGGTGATGCACGGCGGTTCCCCGACCGCGACGCTGATCGGCGGGGCGCTGGGCGTCGCCGTGATGCTGGGACTCAAGGCGGCGGAAAGCCGTTTTGAAGGGCCGGTGGCGCTGCTCGCCGCGATCGGGCTCGATCTGGCGATAGACGGCTTGGTCCTCGGCCTTGCCTTTATCGCCGGCGAGAAAGCGGGTACGCTGCTGGCCGTCGCACTGACCCTCGAAGTGCTGTTCTTGGCCCTGACCCTCACCAACGATCTGGCGGGGCGGTATCGCAAGGCGAAGGCGATCGGCCTGACCTGCGCGCTGGCGGTGCTGGTGCCGATCGGCGCGCTGATCGCGCAGCCGGTGGCGTTGCTGTCGCCGATCTGGATTACCGGCTTCCTGAGCTTCGGCCTGATGGCGCTGCTCTATCTCGTCACCGAAGAACTGCTGGTCGAGGCGCACGAGAAGCCGGATTCGCCGCTGATCAGCGCGATGTTCTTCGTCGGCTTCCTCATCCTCCTGCTGATCGAGGAAATCATGGCATGACGGCTTCACCGGACGCAAAGGTCTCGGCCGAGCGGCGCACACTCTGGATCGTGCTGTTGCTCAACGCGGCGATCGCTGCCGGCTTCTTCGTGACGGGCCTGATCGGCGATTCCAGCGCGCTCATCGCCAACGGCGTCGACAACCTGTCGGACACCGCCGTTTATGCGCTGAGCCTTATTGCGCTCAGCCACGGGCCGACGTGGAAGACGCGAGCTGCAACCGTGTCGGGCGTCATGCTGCTGATCTTCGCCGTCGGCATCCTGCTCGACATCGGCCGCCGTTATGTCCAGGGCAGCGATCCGATCGGCCCGACGATGATGGTGATGTCGGCGATCGCCGGCGTCGTGAACTATGTTTGCCTGCGCCTGCTCCAGAAGCTCAAGCAGCCCGATGTGAACCTGCGTGCCGCAACCACGTTCAGTTTCAACGACTTCATCTCCAACGGCGGCATCCTGATCGCGGGCGCGCTGGTGCTTTGGCGGGGGACGAATTGGCCCGATCTGCTGGTGGGCCTGGCTACCGCCCTTATCGCGATCAAGGGCGGCATCGAAATCCTGCGTGATGCGCGGGCAGAAACCAAGACCAACGCGGAGACGGCGTGATGACCGAAAAGCTCGAACTCGATATCCCCGTCCTGCTGCCGGAGGTTCCCGATGCGGCCGATGCCTGTGTCGGGCGTCTCGTCTCAACCCTCAGCGCCAAGCCCGGCGTCGAGCGCTCGCACGTCCTGCCTGCCGATGGCGAGACGCCGGCGAAGCTCTGCATCCATTTCGACGGGGCGGCGCTGCCGCTGCCGCGTGTGCGCGAGATGGTGCGGGCGGCGGGCGCCGATATCAGCGGGCGATACGGCCATGCGACATGGCAGGTCGAGGGGATCGGGCACGAACGCCGCGCCCGCACCGTCGGCGAAACCCTGTGCCAGGTGCCAGGCGTGCTGCAGGCGGACGCCAGCGCCTCGGGCAGCGTGCGGGTCGAATATGACAAGGAGCGCGTTGACGAGGCGACGATCGTCGCGGCGCTGGGCAAGCTCCAGGTCAAACCGGGCAAGCGAACTGGCTCCGATCATGCCGGCGATCATGCGGGACACGATCACGGCGTGGGCGACCATGCCGGGCATGATCACGGGCGTGGCGGCCATGCCGAAGGCGCAGAAAGGCACGGACCGGGCGATGGCCACGATCACGCCCACGCCAATTTCCTCGGCCCCAATACCGAGCTGATCTTCGCGCTCGCGTGCGGCGCGCTGCTGGCGATCGGCTTCGCGATCGAGAAGCTGGTAGCGGGCGCGCCCGACTGGCTGCCGACCGCCTTCTATGTCGGCGCCTATGTGTTCGGCGGCTTCTTCACGCTGCGCGAGGCGATCGACAATCTGAAGCTCAAGAAATT
>OFRL01000268.1_pt1 | contig 26973 bp, 31 predicted proteins | sample 1543121 | NCBI WGS metagenome assembly OFRL01 (sample SAMN07774228, study PRJEB24372) | wastewater metagenome | isolation source: Lake Maggiore Cannobio | place: Italy: Cannobio | collected 2016-01
CGATAGCCAACTGAGAACGCCGAGACAGGCAAAGGTCTGTGCCAAACAGGATGTGGCTGAGACCGTGATCGCGACCACGAGCCACGCCTCCCAATCACGCCGCCGTTTCTTTGAGCTGGCAGGGGTGGAAGTCGTCTCCCTCTCGACGAAGGACGGGCATGTATCGCTTTCTGCTCTGTTGACGCTTTTGGGCAAGAGGGGGGTCACTTCTCTCCTAATTGAGGGAGGCAGCACCGTCAATGCCGCAGCGCTACGAGCTAAACTGGTCAATCACGTGTTGCTCTATCTCGCGCCGACTCTGATGGGAGGGCAGGATGCCAAGGCCATGATCGGCGGCCGTAGCCCAAAACGTTTGGCTCAGGCATTGTCTTTACATCACGTCATGGTCCACCGTATCGGGGACGATTTGGTTGTGGAGGGAGATTTGTGACGAGTCGGCTCTGCCCAGAGCGTTCCTACGCTACCCTTGGTGCCTCTCGCGGCCGACTTGGATGCTGCGTTGTATTTTACTGGGCCAGTGGATTTTGAAAACTTACAATGCGATCTGTTGTGCGTCTCTTCTAGCAGTCGGTTAACGATGATTCGTTGATGTTACCGCAGACTTTGATCCATTGCTGTGCTCGATCCATCCACCAATGATCTTCAAAGGGCGTTGTTTACCAAAATCCTACTGTCTGTGGTTGGCCGTCGTGCTGTGGCTGAGTACGGACGGTTACGTCCTCGCCGCGCAAGTGGAAATCTGTTCCTTGCCAGCCCAGCTTGCAGGGGTAGCCTTCCCAGTGGAACTGGTTGAGGCGGACTGGCTGTGCCGGATGCAGCCGATCGTCAGCAACTATACAACGGCGAATAAGCTCGGCCCGCTGCGCACTCCGCTGTCTGAATCGGTCTACTCTCATCTCTTGGACCATCCGCCCATGACCGCATCCCTCATGAATCGCCTCGGTCTCGCACCCTATCAATCGGAGCCACGGGGTCCCCTACGCTATTGGGGTAATGATGGCGAGGGGACAGAGGGGATCGTCCAGCTCGTCTATCAGGACCGCGCGAACCGAATTTATTACTTAGAAGGATCGCATCAGAGCCACTTTCTCCCGCGCATTACTGGAAAGGCCGTGGTGTTGCTCAGGATGAATCAGGTGACGGACTCGAGTGGGGTAGAGGCGATGGAGAGCACGTTCGTCTACTACACGAGATTAGACAGCCGTCTCCTCTCAGGAATCGCCTCGCTGCTTCGGCCCCTTGTGGGCAGTATGGTAACCAGGAAGCTAGAGCGGGGTGTCGATTCCGTCAATCGCTTGAGTCAGGCGATGAGGCAGCAGCCCGATCGAGTCATATCTGAAGCGGCAAAACCACCGGCCTTATCTTCCGACGAGACAGTCTTCTTGAAGGAGGCACTGCAGGCTCTTCGTCATTTAGGAAGGGCCACACCATCGAAGGTGGTGGCGCCATGACGACCTCACGTAGCTTCACCTTGCTCTGCACCGTCGGCGTCTTCTGCTTTATCAGCTACAACATGGTCCGGATGCCGGTGCTGGCTTTGTTTGCAGAATCGCTAGGGGCTAGTCCTGAACGGATTGGGCTCATTCTGTCGGTCTCGACCCTCACCGGGGTGTTTCTTAAATTGCCGTCCGGGGCGCTATCCGACATCTATGGACGGCGCTATCTCTTGCGGATCGGCGTGGTTGCCTTCGGGCTCCCGCCATTTCTCTATCCTTGGATAACCGATCTCGATGTCTTGACCACCTTGCGCATGTTTCACGGGCTAGCCACCGCCATCTTTGCCCCGAGCGCTCTGGCGACCGTGGCAGATCTCTATCGTGAACGGCGAGGCGCTGCGCTCGGCACCTACACGGCCTCGACACAATTTGGGGCCTTGCTGGGCCCCTTCATCGGTGGCTATCTCATCTATGCATCGGGATTCTCTATGGCCTTCTTGACGGCAGGCCTCTTCGGCTGTATCGCCATCGTGATTTTCTATAGCCTACATCTTACGCCGCCTCCCCCGCGTGTGCAGGAGAAGGGGATGGCCCCGTTGCTGGCAGAGATGTGGAAGGGCTTCCAAGTGGTGGTTAAGAATCGCAAGCTCCTCGTCACCAGCGCAACAGACGCGGCCAAGATGATGGCGAACGGGGCCTTGATGGCCTTTCTTCCGCTTTATGGCATTTCGGTGGGATTGAATCCTGGAGAAATCGGGTTGCTCTTCACGGTACAAGCCCTTACGTCGCTGGTGTCCAAGCCGATCATGGGGCGGGTGTCCGATCGCGTTGGGCGGCAGCCGCTCATCGTCATTGGCCTTATGATCTGCGCCGCAACCTTTACCTGTATTCCTCAGGTCTCGATGTTCTGGTTGCTGTTGGTGTTGTCGGCTGGCTTTGGATTCGGCGAAGCCGTCGTCTCCTCTTCTTCGTCCGCGCTGGTTGCCGACAGTTCAGAATTCAAGACGCTTGGAGCGGGGATGGGGATGCAGGGGGCGATTGGAGACATTGGCCATGCCAGCGGGCCGCTCCTAGCAGGCATTCTCATCGCGCATTTGAACTATGCCAATGCCTTTGCCATTATTGCAGGAGTCCAGCTGGTTGCGGCATCATTGTTCTGGATAACGGTGAGACGGGCGTCGTATGAGTGGGATATAATCCGCCGATGATGACGACTAGTGCGACTACGAATATGGTGATTGGCGCTTTGGCCGTTCTTGGCCTGCTGGTGCTGATTGCTGTATTTGTCTATGTTGTGAAACGCCTTATGAGGGATGAGTAATGTTCACAGGTATCGTTGAAGAGCTCGGCGCTATCGTCTCGATTGATAAGGCTCTCACAGGAACGCGGGTGACGATTTTGGCTTCAACCGTGATGGGTGATCTCAAAATTGGAGATAGTGTCAGCGTCAATGGCACCTGTTTGACCGTGGTCAGTAAGAGCGAGCGCAATTTCTCGGTGGAGGTCTCTCCTGAAACTCTTTCCGTCACGACTCTCGGGCTGCTCACAGCCGGATCGCCACTGAACCTGGAGCGGGCTGTGAAGCTTAATGAACGGCTGGGCGGACACCTCGTGTCTGGTCACGTAGATGGCATCGGCACGGTACGCAGACGCCAGCAGGACGGAAATGCGATTTTGTTCACGATCGAAGCTGCGTCGGAGATTCTGCGCCACTGTGTTGTGAAGGGGTCTATCACGGTTGACGGCATCAGCCTGACGATTAACCAGGTGACAGACCGTAGCTTCTCCGTCGGGATTATTCCACACACGGCGACGATCACCAGCCTGGGTCTCAAGCAAGTGGGCGACCAGGTCAATCTCGAATCAGATCTGATTGGAAAATACGTCGAACGATTATTGGAAGAAAGGGCGCAGCTCCATACCAAGCCGACTCCTGTGATCGATTAAGATTATATTCAGAAGCGCAGGCTCCTTTAACAGGAGGCTGAAACAGTTCGCCAGCGTCGTTCTCGGCTTGTCAAAATCCCCAACGTGCCCCTGAGGGTTCGCCTCCGGCTCAGTTCGCCTGCGGCTTTACAGGACGCACTGTTTGAGCATCCTGTGGGTGTACGCGGCAGTTTCTTCTAACCTGGTAATCCACGATTGGTAGCTGTCAAGCTTAGCCCACAGGCTCGACGGCTGGAAAGAGTTTAGATGGCGCAGAAGTCTTCATTATCGTCTAAACGGTTCACCGTGGATCGGCTCCTCTCAAAGCTGGGGGTTGCTTCTCGTGGCACGAGCCAGGAATGGATTCGTGCAGGGCGAGTCCAGGTGAATGGGCGAGTCATTCGAGATCCAGCTACGTGGGTCCTGTGGCCGAAAGATGCACTCGCGGTTGACGATAAGTCGATCAAAGATTCGGCTAAACGGTTTATCCTCTTTTATAAACCCAAGGGGGTCATCACGACGCACAGTGATGAAAAAGACCGGAAGACGATTTTCGATGTCTTACCGACAGACCTAGGTTATCTGCATGCGGTTGGGAGACTCGATCAGGCGACTAGCGGGCTTCTTCTCCTTACGAACGATTCGACTCTGTCGAGCTATCTCACCGATCCTAGGCACAAAGTGCTGAGGACCTATTTAGTCTCTGTGCGGGGAGAATTCACGGAGGGTCAAGCCAAAGATGCCACAATTGGAGTGGTCGAAGAGGGCGAGCGCCTTCAGTGCCACAGCGTCAAGATTCAAAAAAGCTCAGGGCGAGAATCACATCTGGAGGTGGTACTGGTTCAAGGGAAGAACCGTGAAATCAGAAGACTTTTCAAGGCTTTGGGGCATGAAGTGACCAGGCTTAGGCGCATTCAGTACGGTCCCTTTAAATTGGAAGAGCTCGAGCCCGGAGCTTGGCGCGAGATCCCGATCGCGGACGTGAGGAAGGCGCTCCGACTGTGACCAGCTTTTCGCTCCCTTCGGCGCCCTACCATCCCCACTTGGCAATTAAAAATTTCCCGCCTGCACCACATCATCTAGGCTGTTGATGTCGAGCCAGTGGCCTGCCGTATAGAGGACCCGGATCGGATAGTCGCGCTGCAACAATTCTTGGATGAGCTGGGGGATGGCGGCTTTGCGGTTGGCGGGCTTGGCCAGTATCTCTGCAATGATGCTGGTGATGAGGGTGGTGGCGCTGGGTGAGACTTTGAGGAAGCCCATCCAGACCCCGTGGATGGATTCGTGGGGAAGCGTGGCTCCCAATTGCTTGAGGTAGATCTTGGCATTGAAGGCTTTTCTCGAATTGGGAATGGTGCATTCGGCAAATCCGCCAAGGCGGGCATAGCCGCCCTGCTCCTGCCAGTTGCTGTCGACGAAAATTACACAGTCATCAGTCTCCTGGCAGAGAGACTGGGGAATGTATTTATTGAAGAGGACGTCGCCATAGGAAATGATCGTGCTTTGGGCCGGTCCTTTTCTGGATTGGAGGGCCTTGAGCAGGGAATCCAGTTCGCCAGTGTCCGCAAAGTCGTTGTTGTCGACATAGGTCAGGTTAGGCAGATTCACGGCTTCTTTCTTATACCCGCGCACGACGACGATATCTTTAATGCCCACGGCATTATAGGCATCGACGATGTGGGAGAGGATCGGCGCGCCCTGGATCTTGACCATCGTTTTGGGCTGCTGCTCGGTGAGTGTTTCCAGTTCCTTCCCTCGGGAGGCGGCTAGCACAATGGCCGAGGTGCCTTCGGCGCCTTTGGGGAAGTAGCGGTCTTCGGCTTCCTGGAGCTCTGCAGCGTTTTGTAGGCGAAAAATTTCTGAGACCGACGCGACCTTGTCTTCAATGGAGAGCAGATGCTCCTGCTCTTTGAGCGTCTTTGCGGTTTTCTGCATGGCGGTCACGGAGGACCGCAGCATATGGTTAGCCCAAATCACCATTGAGAAACCCTGTTGGCGAAACACATCGGTTGGTGTGGCATAGTACTTCGTCGGCACGATCACGACCGGGCAGCGGCTGCCCCATTCCTGCTTGAACGCTAGAATTTCATCCGGTACAGAGAGGGCGCTGTGAATAAGAATGCCGTCCGCTCCCGCCTCATGATAGGCCTCGGCGCGGCGTAAGGCCTCCGCCAGACCCCAGCCGCAGATGAAAGCCTCGACTCTGGCAATGATGGAAAAATTCGGATCGGTCTGGGCGTCTTTGCCTGCCTTGATCTTGCCACAGAACTCCTGCATGTCCGCCATGGGCTGGGTACCACCCTTGATGAAGCTGTTAGTTTTGGGAAAGAGCTTGTCTTCGATACAGACCGCGGCAATTTTGCGTTGTTCCAGCTTGCGGACCAGGCGCTGCATGTTGTTGAAATTGCCATAGCCCGTGTCGCCATCCAGGAGGATGGGAATTGCGGCGGCATCGGACATGAATTCCAGATCCTCCAAGACTTGCGTCCAGCTGGCCTCGTTGTTGTCACGGACGCAGAATTGAGCGGAAATGGACAGGCCACTGGCCCAGATCCCTTTGAAACCAGCCTCCTGGACGATTTTGGCGCTGAGGCCATTATGGGCTTCACAGATAAATTCCAGCTGCTCCGATGTGAGGAGCTTCCGAAATTGATGTGCTGCGGTGATGCCTGTAATCAAACTCATGGAGTCCTTTCCTGCTAGGCGCCGAGTGGGCCAGAGCGGCCTGACGCTATGGCTCGTTCTCTGCTGAGGACCGGTAGGCGAAATAGAGTGCCATCGCTCCTCCGACGGCGATGAGCAGGCCCGCCCAGAGTCTGGAGGGAAAGCTCAGGGGGCTGATGTAACGGTGGTAGAGGAGGGGCAGCAGAATTGAGGCCAGTAGAGCCATGGCAAGACCCAGCATGTGACGCTTGCGATAGATCGGTTCGCCCGGTTTACGTGTCATATTGGCTGTTTCAATCTTCAATCGTTGAGATATCGCCAAGGTCCTGCCCTAGCTCTTTTGCTTTGAGCACCCGCCGCATGATTTTGCCAGACCTAGTTTTGGGGAGCGACGCCACAATGTCGACTTCAGACGGCACAGCAATTTTCCCCAACTCCTTCAGCACTTGATCCTTGATCGACTGGATCAGGGCGGGGCTTTCCATTTCCCCCTGTTTTAAAATAATAAAGGCTTTAATGGACTCGCCGACGAGTTTGTGCGGTTTGCCGATCACCGCGGCTTCCGCCACCGCATGGTGGCTGACTAGCGCGCTTTCCACTTCGGCGGTGCCAAGCCGGTTGCCGGCCACTTTAATCACATCGTCGGCACGGCCCATGAACCACAAATAGCCGTCTTCATCTTTGTGGCAGATATCGCCGGCGGTGTAGCAGTTCGGAATCGTGTTCCAGTAGGTTTTGTACCGTTCCGCATCTTTGTAGATGGTACGCATCATCGCGGGCCAGGGTTTCCTGATCACGGCAAAGCCGCCGGTGTTGGCCGGAAGGCTGTTGCCCTGGCTGTCCACCACATCGGCTTCGATGCCGAGGAAGGCGCGAGTGGCGGAGCCTGGCTTCAAGGGGACGGTCGGCAGTGGAGTAATCATGATGGACCCGGTTTCGGTCTGCCACCAAGTATCCATGATTGGTTTGTCCCCCCCAGTCGCGCGGTGGAACCATTCCCAGGCTTCCGGATTGATCGGCTCGCCCACGCTGCCCAGAATACGGAGAGTGGAGCGATCGTATTTCTTAGGCCAGTCTTCGCCATAGCGCATGAGCAGGCGAATAGCGGTGGGCGTCGTATAGAAAATCGAGACGCCGTAGCGTTCAATGAGATCCCACCAGCGGCCAGGGTTGGGATAGTCTGGTTTACCCTCAGCGGTCACGATCGTTGCGCCGTTTAGGAGGGGACCATAGACAATGTAGCTGTGGCCTGTGACCCAGCCTGGGTCTGCAACACAAAAATAGACATCATCATCTTTAAGGTCGAAGACGTATTTGGTAGTGATGTAGGTCCCGACCATATAGCCACCATGGACATGGACTACGCCCTTCGGCTTGCCGGTGGTGCCGGAGGTATAGAGGATGTAGAGGGGATGTTCGGCGTCGAGATGTTCGGCTTCGCAGACCGCTTTCTCAGCTTTTAGCCAATCGTGCCAGTCGATTTCCTTCGGCGTGGTTAAGGCCAGTGCTGGAGTCTGCCTCCGTAAGACTACGAGATGTTCGACGGTGGGGGAGTTGGCGACGGCTTGGTCAACCACCGACTTGAGGTCGAAGACCTTACCACGGTCGAACCCGACGTCGGCTGTAATGACCAGTTTGGCTTCTGCATCTTGAATGCGGTTTGCGAGGGCCGGGGCGCTGAATCCCGAATAGACCACACTGTGAATGACGCCGATACGGGCGCAAGCGAGCATGGCGACGATCTGTTCGGGAACCTTCGGCAGGTAGATCGTGACTCGGTCGCCCTTCTGGAGCCCCAGTTTCTTGAGCGCATTGGCGCAGCGATTAACTTGCCGATAGAGTTCGCCGTAGGTGATGATCCGTTCCTGGTCGTTTTCACCCACCCAGATGATGGCAACTTTGTTCTTGCGCCAGGTTTTGACGTGACGGTCTAAACAGTTATAGGTAATATTGCAGGTGGCGCTAACGAACCACTTGGCCCAGGGATAGTTCCATTCCAGCACCTTGGTCCAGGGGGAGAACCATTCGAGTTCCGAGGCGACGCGGCTCCAGAAGCCTTCCGGGTCTGCAATCGACTGTTTGTAGGCGCTCTCGTAGTCCTGAATATAGGCGGCGGCTTTGGTGCGAGGGGTCGGCTGGTAGACGCGGCTTTCTTTCAGGAGAGTGTCGATGTTCTCTGACATTATGCAATAACTCCTTTATCGAGGTGCTGCCCCCCCTCTCCAGCCTTGCTTTCAAAACCCGTGAAGCCTATTTCGTGGGCGAGAAGAGCGTATGGCTCATGGCTGATAGCTGAAATCAAAACGCCCCGATTGACTTCGGACCCCCATGCTAGTGGCGACAGCGCTTTTCTTCGGACGAGATACGAATGACGGGCAAAGCGTTGGGCCATTATGCTGAAGGGCCAGTAATAACTCAACTGTGACGCTGGTGTGGGCCTCAGTCCGCCGTTTCTTGACAGTCAATCAGAGGCGAGAGTAGGCTCGCTCCATTCCACACCACACAATGAGGCCGGTGCAATTTATGCTGTCGATCCTATCCCGACCATCCTTCTTTTTTGTACTGCTTGCCGCTTCGCTGATCGTGCTGCTCTGTCCCGTACCCTCGTCTGCCCAAGTGGGGAAGCCGGAGGGGCTCTATTATAAGTCGTGGGCTATTGTCATCGGGGTTGAGAACTACCTGCTGGCTCCGAAAATCCCCGGCGCGATCGAGGATGCCAAGGCTATGGCTCAAACCTTCCGCCAACTGGGATTTGACGAGGTCGTTGAGCTCTACGACAAGGATGTAAGTTTCCGCCGTTTGCAGCAGACCCTTTCGGATTTCCTGCCCCGCAAGGTCGGTCGGTACGATCGGCTCGTGCTCTATTTCGTAGGCCATGCAGGCGTTACGCAGGATCTGGCCGGCAAGGAACTTGGGTACCTCGTCCCCTGGGATGCGCAGATCGGGAACGTGTCTAAGTCGGTGACGTTTGAACAGTTAAAAGAGTTCAGCCGGCGAAGTGCCTCCAAACATACCCTTTTCCTGGTAAATGCCGCCGTGCGCGGGTGGGAGGTGAGTACGGCTCAGCCCCTGTTGCTCGAAGGACGATTGGCACCGGAAGAGGATACGGATCGGCGAGCTGTGCAAGTGTTGACGGCGGGAGATAAGGGCGAGCCCTTGAGCCAAGAAGAGGGGAAGAGTCTGTTTGTGCAGATCTTGGTAAAGGGGCTGGCTGGTCAGGCGGATCGGAATAACAATGGCTGGCTCATGGCCTCAGAAGTCGGGGATTATGTGAAGCAGCAAGTTCTGGAACGGTCGAAGGGAGCCCAGCATCCCCTCTTTGCGCAGCTGGAAGGGGATGGGGATACGGTGTTGATTGAGGGACGAAAGTCCGCGTTTGTCTTAGGGGCAGGGCCCCAGTCTCCGGCTGAACGGCGGGCGGCGGCCAAGACGCAATATGAACTGGCCTTCGCGCTACTTAAAACGGGGAAGCCGGCGGAGGAGGCGTTAGAGCGGCTGAACAACGCATTGGGATACGATCCTACGTTCGGTGATGCCTACGTGCTCAAGAGCTATGTGTTGTTAGAAGTCCTGCCGAGTCTTGACGGCGCCTTGTCCTCGGCGAAGCTGGCGGTGCAGTATGCACCAACAAATCCAGACTCCCAGTATACGCTCGGGTTGATTTACGAAAAGCGCGGGCAGTTTGCCGAGGCGGAGCGTGCGATGCGGGAGGCGTTGGGAGTCAATCCCAACTATGTGGATGTCTATTTCTCGCTCGGCCTTCTCTATGCTGACGCGATGAAGGATCAACCGAAATCGGTTGAGGCCTTCACTCGCTACCTCGAACTCGGGGGGAACCACGCCCGTGCCGTAGCTGCCGTGGCACAGTCACGCTCCTCCGCGCCTATCCCGCTCTCCAAACCGTAGCGGCTGTGAAGAAATCGCTACGTGCGGAGTCCTGGTCAGGGCTTTTCTCCGCCTTTGAGATACCCCAGCCCAATTTTAACCGCTTTGCGTGTAATTTCTGGCCACCGGACTTGAGGGTATTCCGCAAGAATTGCAGCGGCTTTGGGGTCTTGCACTTCCATGTTCAGAATTTTAATAATACCGTCATTAATCTGAATGTCTGCCACGGGTACTCTCCTTATTCCAGTGAGACGGTCAGCCTCCGCCCGCAAGTTCTTTGACTGGCTGAGGGGCTCATGCTAGCATGAACATACGTAAATTCTCGAGCATTTGTCTCAGGTATCTGTTACTGGTACGCCGTCATTTTGCGAGTGACCATTACCAAGGAGGCCGGCACATGAATAGGGCATTAGGGTTTAAGTCGAGCGTGGTTGGGAGCGGAGTGGCAATTGCCCTGATGATTGGACTTGTTGCTTGTGGCGGCCCTCCACAATGGGTGAAGCAGGGATCTGGAGCGTTTAACGAGAAAGACAGCAAGGCCTTTTATGGCGTCGGGTCCGTGGTCGGTGTTCGGAACGAGCCGTTGGCCTGGGATGCAGCGGAGAACCGCGCCCGCGCTGAAATCGCAAAAACCTTTGAAACGTATACTGGCTATTTGATGCGGGACTTCGCTGCCTCCACGACGGCTGCAGACTTTACCAAGAATACAGAAGAGCAGAGCGTCGAGCGGGCTATTAAGACGATAACCACCGCGACCCTCAGCGGCGTGCGTTCTATCGACCGCTACAAGGATGAGAAGACGAACACGTACTATGCATTGACTAGGCTGAGCCTTCAGGAGATGAAGAATAATCTTGAGCAGGCGAAAGAACTCAATTCACAGGTTCGGGACTACGTCAAAAAGAACGCCGATAAACTGTTCGATCGGCTTGAGAAAGAAGAAGACAGGCGGGCGCCTAAGTAAGGACTCCAGTTTGATCAATCGTCGATGGATGTATTGGCTAGGAGGTATCGTGTGACCATGATGAATCGAGGGCGAATTGGGCTCGTTGCGCTGACGCTGTTGTCGCTGGCTGCCTGTGCACAAGAGACGAAAGTTACCAGAATCGACGCTGGAGTCGTAACGGATCTGAGCGGTCGTTGGAACGATACCGATTCTAAAATGGTTGCGGAGTCCATGATCAAAGAGGCGCTGGAGTATCCCTGGCTCAACAACTTCGCGAGTTCGAAGCGCCGCCAGCCGGTTGTCGTGGTCGGGGCCATTCAGAATAGCAGTCACGAACATATCAACGTCGGCACGTTCGTGACGGATCTCGAACGTGAGCTTACTAACTCCCAGAAAGTAACGTTTGTGGCAGGCAAGGGTACTCGCGAGGAGCTTCGCACCGAGCGCAAAGAGCAAGCAATGTATGCGCGCGAGGATACACAGAAAGGCCCTGGCAAAGAGATTGGTGCCGATTATATGATGAAGGGTACGATTGCTACGATCCTCGATGAGGCCGGAGGGACAAAGGCGGTGTTCTATCAGATCGATTTACAGATGATCGATTTGGAGAGTAATGCCAAGGTCTGGTATGGTCAAAAGAAGATCAAGAAAGTCATCGAAAAGAAGCGGTCCATTTTTTAGGTTTCACGAGTGCCGCTGAGTCATCTTTTGTCACGCCCCACGGCCGTTCTGTCGGTACGGTGGGGCGCTGTTGTCTTCACCGGATTTCTCCCTGCCCTGCTAGCTCTACTGTTGTTGGCCGGTTGCGGCCCCTCTGTGAATCGGTACCTCCTCATTGAAACAAGTCTTCGCGCCCACGACCCTAAAGGCGCCGATGTGATTCTCCAGCAGCTTGAAAAAGAATATGGTGAAAAAAATCTGGTGCTCTATGGTATGGATCGAGGGATGATCCTTCAACTGGCCGGCGACTATCAGCAGAGCAACGCCGTCTTAGAGGGGGCTGAGGAGGAACTGGATCGTCTCTACACAAGCAAGATTCGAATGGAAACCCTTGCGTTCCTGACGAACGATACGGCCTTGCCGTATGTGGGCGAGCCCTATGAACAAGTCTTGCTCAATGTGCTCAAGGCCCTTAACTATGCACAGCTAGGTGAGTGGCAAGGGGCGCTGGTTGAATCTCGCCGTATTGACCATCGGCTCAATGTGTTATCCGATCAAGCCAGCGCGGCGAATGCCTATCGGGATGACGGCTTCGCACGGTATCTGAGCGGGATTTTCTATGAGAGTACCGGGGATGTGAATAATGCGTTCATCGCTTATCGAAATGCTTATAAGATATTCCAGACGACCCGCGGATGGTCGCAGGTGGCTGTTCCCTCTCAGCTACGGATCGATTTACTACGAACGGCTGAGGCGCTACAGTTCACCCAAGATCTGGCCACGTATCAACAAGCGTTTCCTGAGACTAAGTGGGAGACTCAGGAGGTGTTACAACCGCTCGCTCACGTTGTCGTGATTAGCTATAATGGCCTCGCGCCTTTCAAGGAAGACCAGTTTTTTGATCTGCCCATCAGCCTTGATGCGCTTCAATTGATGCGCCTCAATCGACAGAGAAAGGCTAGTGCCTTGGATGCAAAAAAGACTACCGCCAACAACACGCAGATCTCAAGGGCAAAGGGCCAAAAGCAACGTTCGCAACAGATTGAGGACAGTGTCGAGGATAGTGTCTTGGATGGGCTCGGTGGACAGGTGGTGCGCGTGGCGTTACCACGGCTCGTCTCGCAGAAGACACTGGTGCCGATCGATCCGGTGAGTCTTATTGGGGAGAATGGCGTGAGGGTAACGGTGAATATGGAATTGGCGCATGACGGGACGGCGTTGGCCGAGAAAGCGTTGTCGGAGCGGATGGCGAGTATCACCGTCAAGGCCCTCTCGCGTGCCGCAACGAAGCTTGCGCTGGCCGAGATTGCCGCACTTGGGGCACAGGCTGCAGCCGGAAAAGATGCGGGGCCCTTGGTTGGTCTTCTCGTGGGGGGGCTGGCGAAAGCACTAGCGAGGGCTTCGGAAAAAGCAGACAAACGAAGCTGGCAAACTTTGCCAGATGAAATTCATCTCGCGCGTGTTTGGGTTCCGGCTGGCTCCTACCAGGTGCAGAGTCAGCCAGCCGGGTCCAATGACCCGCTGAGGCCACAAACTATGCGGACCCTGTCGCTTAGGCCAGGCGAGACCACCGTACTCATTCAACGGGTGATACCATGATCAACCGACTTCTGGAGATGAAGAACGTCGTCCTAGTCCTCTCTACCATTGGCGCACTTTCCGGCTGTGGAGGGTTGGGAGACCAGATGAAGCCTGACTGGATCGATGGAGTCAGTGCCGCCTATCCATCGGGACAATATCTCCTTGGCGTCGGACAGGCGGAGAGTCGTACGGTCGCTGAAGGCCATGCCTATGTAGCCGTGGCCCGTATTTTTAAAGCGGAGATCAGCGCGCACGCGAAGGATTGGGAGTCGTATTTCTTGATTGAGCAGCGAGGACAGAGCAGCGCAGAGCGACGATTGACGCTCGAAAATCTCACGCGCGTGTCGACTGACAAAGTGTTGGAGAATGTTCGGATCGTTGATCGGTGGATGGATCGGGAGAAGAAACTTCATTATGCCTTGGCGGGGATGCATCGGCCTCAGGCCGAGACTGCGTTTCTGGAGAAGATTACGGAGTTAGATCGATTGATCAACGACGATGTCGTGGCGGCCCACCGCGCTTCCGAGAAGCTCGCCAAAGTGAGAGCCTTGCGGCAGGCTACCAGAAACCTAGTGCTGCGGGAGACCTATAATGCCGACCTTCGCGTAATTCGTCCAAGCGGCCAGGGCACCGCCTCCTCCTATCGCGTTAGCGAACTGACCCGTGAGCTCGAACAGTTTCTCTCGGCGAATTTGGTGCTGGCAGTTGCGGTGACCGGCGATCAGGTTGAGACGGCGCAACGGGCTTTGACAGAAGGACTACTGAAGGCAGGCTTGCAAGTGACGAGTCAACCTTGGAGTGGAGAGCGTTCGCTCGGGAGCGATTCCAGCATGCCTCTTCCGGAGTTGTTGCTGCGGGGTGTTGTGCGGTTCTGGCCGATTGATGTGCACGATCCGCAATTCAAGTACGTGCGGTGGTGTAGCGACTTTGAAGTCGTCGATTTGACCAGCCAGCGGGTGGTCGGTGCCCTGTCGAAGGGCGGGAAGGAAGGCCATTTGTCGGAGGGTGAGGCGACTGCGAAGGCGGTGCGTGTCATGCAGCAAGATTTTTCTACTGATGTGGCGAAGGCCATTGCGGCGCATGTCTATGGAGAGTTGGAATTGTCGGTGCAGACGAGCCAGCCTGCAGGATGTCTAAGAGCGGCTCAGTGACTGACTCAAAGTTGACACCGTTTTGTTCAATCAGGGCAACTTGGTCGACAGGTCAGTACGGAAGAGACAGAGTTAGCGGCATTGATAGTCGGCAATGAGCGAGTCGATGGCGGTTTCCCAATCAGCGGCTACCTGCTTGAGCGAGAGGGCTTTTACGGTCCGTGGCCCTGGTGTTCGGCTTTCGCGCGTGAGCATCGCGAGGGCTTGTTGGACGTTGTTCTGGGCTAACGAGAGGCTTCCGCAGATTCCGGAGGAGACGGGTAGTTGGCCTCCAGCTCGGCGAAAGAGGGCCATGGCGCGATAGCTATGTTCCTGTGAACGGAAGAGGGCGTCTGCTCCTTGAAACAGGCGCATAGCCGAGCCATCCTCCTGATGGGTTTTGGCCAGAAATTTGGCCACGAGTGCCGCACGGCCCATGGTGATGGCGGCGCCTTCTGGGTCGTCACTTGCCATTGCTTCTTCTGCTTTTTCCTGCAAGCGATCCATTTCCGCTTCATTGCCGATCACTTGCGCGGTGGCCAGATTTGCGGTCATGAGCGTCGTCATACAACAGAGAGCGAACAGCCGCCGTAGGGTGGCAAGGTTGGTGGGGGGTGCTCCTGTCACGAGTGGATCCCTTCGAGTAGTCACGGGTGAACGACGTCGGCTCACTGTACTGAACGTATATCGGTTGGTGCAAGTTGCAAGCCTGGGAGAGCGATCAGTATAATCCCGCGACAGTCGCCACCCGAGAAGACTACAGGGGCAATAAAGGAGGGTACGCGTGCAATATTGGGTAAAAATCGTGTTTGTCGACAATCAGGAACTCCTGGTCAAGGATGCAATCCGCCATACCATCAGTGACGATATGGAAGTGCTGGAGGTGGATTCGGCAAAGGAAGTCATCATCGTTCCGATGAGACAGATCAAATACCTTGCGTGCGATGCGACGGTGTTCGCCACGAAGAAGCCTGCCTAGGGCTTGTCCGTTAAGAGTTTTTGCCCAAGGCGTCGGGCTAATCAGACCATGCCGGTCGATCGATCGGCTGGATTGAGCAACATAATGACTATTCATAATGACAGTCCACGCGGTCAGGTCCGGCTCGCCCCCGCGCGCGCGGTTGAGGTGCCGGGGCATCTTTGGATCTATGCAGGCTATGTCGCCTCGGTCAGCGGCGAACCGGTTGCCGGCGATGTGGTGGATGTCCTGGCGCCGAATGGGCGATTTATCGCGCGCGGGCTCTACAATCCCGCCTCCAAGATACGCGTGCGGATCATAACCTCTGAGAATGAACCAATCACGGAACAGTTTTGGAAAAGCCGTGTCGCACAGGCAGTCCGGCTGCGGCAGAAGATTGTCACGGGGACGAACGCCTACCGCCTCGTCTATGGAGAAGCGGATCATCTTCCTGGTTTGATTGTGGATCGCTACGACGATGTCCTGGTCATGCAGACCCTCTCTGTCGGCATGGACCTCCGGAAGGACCTATTGGCCAATCTTTTATGTCAGGAATCAGGAGCCACACGGGTCTATCTGCGCAATGACGCGAAGAGTCGTGTTTTAGAAGGGCTACCATTGGAGCGAGGGTTCCTTCGAGGAGGCGGCACGACGACGGTCGAGGTGTATGAGGGAACGGCCAGATTCCTCGTCGATATCGAGCGGGGGCAGAAGACTGGCTGGTTTTGCGATCAGAGGGAGAATCGATTGGTGGCGGCACGGTTCGCAGCTGGCGCGGAGGTGCTGGAGGTGTTTGCCCATACCGGTGCCTTTGGGATCCATGCGGCACTCGCGGGAGCCAAGTCGGTCGAGGGGCTGGATGTGAGCGAGGAGGCCCTCGTCCTCGCGCGCAGCCATGCGGCCTTGAACAAGGTCGAGGACCGTTGTCTCTATCGTATGGCGGATGCATTTGAGGAGATGCGAACGCTGGAACGGGCTGAACGCCGCTACGACTTGGTGTTACTCGATCCCCCTGCTTTTGCGCGTAGTAAACAGGCTGTGCCTCGCGCCTTGGCCGGATACAAAGATGTCAATCTTCTCGGAATGAAGCTCACGAAGCCGGAAGGGGTTCTGGTCACGAGTTCTTGCTCGCACCATGTCACGGAGCAGGAATTATGGACGGGAATTCGGCTGGCCGCGCGAGATGCGAAACGGCAGGTTCGTCTACTTGAACAACGTGGACAGGCCAGCGACCATCCCATTCTCGCTACCATGCCGGAAACCCGCTATCTGAAGTGTTTTATTCTACAGGTATTGTGAGCAAGACAAACAAGATTTGCGCGTGAGGTGCCCCTCAAAGGCCCAAGACTGGAGTGTAAAATTCCGAAGACTTCAGTTTGTCTCACTCGTCCTACTTTTTGCGTATCGTCGGGTAAGTCTTGCGGGAATAATTAGCCGTTTGGGGGCTCGAAGTGACCGGATGGCCGGTTCTGCCAGGGAACCGTCGCCTGTTTGGTTTGTTTGACGAGGCTTTGTAAATTCACCTCCGCTGCACGGAGCAACTTCGGTTCACCGCTTTGGATGATCGCCGTTAATAGAACGTAGAGCGACCGGTCCATTCGTGATCCGGCGAGAATGCGTTCGGTGACAGGATCCGGTCCAGGCGGGATGGCGCTGTCTGCTTCCTCCGGACCTTCAAAGAGAGTGCAAAACGCAGTGGGGTGGTGAAAGAGCCAGGCGGGAGGAATCTTTAACGTGGCGGCGAGCAATTCGAGCGTCGAGGCTGCGGGATCAGTTTCTTCAGTTTCAATGGCCTCGAGAGCCTGAAGCGAAAGAGACGATTGGGTGGCTAAATAGTCGGTTGAGTGGCCTCGCGAGATGCGCCAAGCCCGAATCTGTTGTCCCAGCGCCATGGCATCATGATACTGAATAGGGGCCGCCTTCGCAACCTCACGTTAGTCGTGTCGCGGTAGTCCGCCCTTGTAAATCAATGGCTTATCGCTAATTTCGTTTAGTGGAAGGTGAGAAGTGAAATCAGGTATAATACTTCTTTGACTGTATTGTCGATTCAGTGAGGAGGCGTTCATGTTGGGGACAGATATTCGGGGAATCCTCGCAGAGGAAGAAGAAGTGCAGCGGCGTAAGGAAGCGTTGAAGTCGCTTCTGACCATGCGGTCTAAGCAGTTGCGGGAGTCGCTGCAGCAGCGGATCAAGCGGGCGCGGACGAGCGGCAACTGGATTCAGTTTTCTAAGGAAGAATGTGCCGCCCTTCACAAGCGGGAAAAACTTCATCTCAAGTCTCAGTTCGATATGCTGCAGCATGAGCAGGATCGAACTCGAGGGAAGCTGACGGCACTCAGACGAGCGAAGCTACGGGCTCAACGGATTCGGGCTGCCGAAGCCGCGTCCGGGCGGAAACGCCGCTGAGCCCTCGCTGTTCAGTGTTGATTTACTAACGTGGCTCTCCCTCTCCTGACGCGTACGCAAGGCTCATACATTCGGGAGCTCCTCCAAGAGAGACGTGTGCGAGCAGCCGAAGGTGTCTTCGTAGTCGAAGGCACCCATGCGGTGCGTGATCTCTTGAGTGGGTACCCCGAACAAGTCCGTACGATCGTAACCACCCCTGGGTATCTGCTCAAAGAAGGGAGGGACGACGGGTTCGCTCGGCTTCCTGCCTCCGTGCAGCAGTATTCCTGCCCTGATTTTCAATTTTCGAAATTATCAGACTTGGAAGCCCCGCAAGGTATTCTCGCTGTCGTGCGGCAGCCGGCATGGGATGAAGCTGCGATTCTTCAGCAGCCGATGATCCTAGGGATTTTTGGCGAGCAGCTGCAAGATCCCGTCAATGTGGGGGCTATTATCAGAACGGCGGCCGCGCTGAACGTATGTGCGCTATGGCTCACCCCTGAATCGGCCGATATCTATCATCCAAAGGTGGTACGGTCGGCGAGTGGCACCCTCCTCGCGTTGCCGATTTTTTTTACCAAGAATGGGGCCGGTTTGATTCAGCACGGTTGCCAGATCTTCACGGCAGAAGTAGGAGGACCTGAGGTTGTTTCGATTGATGCGATCCACCAGGCGCCACGGAAGCTGGTGGTTGCTGTTGGTAATGAAAGCCGCGGTTTGTCAGCGCAGATCCGCACCCAAGCCACGACTCGATTCACGATCCCTCTCAGCCGCGACGTAGAATCCTTGAATGTTGCGGCAACCGTGGCCATCGCCACGTTCTACTTCTCCCGACTTCCCAAAGAGAAATAGCTCAATTCTCATTCCTAGTTGAAAAATGTGGCATATCTGGGCTCTCACGCCCATCTTCTTTACTGTGGTGCCTCGTTAGCCGGTACGTCAGCTGGCTGGAATGGAAGAAGAGATTGGCCGAGTCTTGTAGGCTTCATAACCAATCAATGGTCATGCAGTCGAGCTTTCACGCAACGGCTGTCGTGGGTGAAGCAGGATGAGGCTGTATTCAGAGGAGCAGGCAGGAAGGAAGAAAAAAAAAGCTAAGCCTCGCAAACGTTTTGAATGGGATGTGGTGCCGAGGGACAGAATTGAACTGTCGACACCAGCCTTTTCAGGGCTGTGCTCTACCAACTGAGCTACCTCGGCACGATTCGCGGCAAGAAGAGCGAGGCACTGTTACAGGACTGATGGACAAAAATCAAGTCTCTGTCGATCTCTCCTTGGCAAGTGCCGGCGGAACAAGCTGTGGCGGAGAGAGAGGGATTTGAACCCTCGGTAAGGGTTTTGCCCCTACGACGGTTTAGCAAACCGTTGCCTTCGACCACTCGGCCACCTCTCCACGGGTCTCAGCTCTGTGCGGGGTTCCCGATCACCGATGCTGTTAGGTGATGATCGTAGGATAACCAGCGATCACACGGTCATCTTACCTCAGGCCCTATGAGAGGTACAAGCCATTCGCGAGACGGAGCAAGAAAAACTCTTGGGAGGACGGCGAGGGTTCAGACGTCTCTTTGTTTATTCCACTGAAGGCTGTTGCCCGTTGATGCGCTTAGATTTGAGAGGGATTCCACAACGGGGTGAGGAGAAGAGACAGAAGAATCAGTGCTTCAGGCGATCAATCGATCTGCATGGTTTGGCGGAGGGGGCGAGATTTGAACTCGCGGACCCCTTGCGAGGTCTCCAGTTTTCAAGACTGGCACGTTCGACCACTCCGTCACCCCTCCGGAAATCACTCGTTGGCCCGAGGCGCTTGTCGTTCAGGCGCGGTGGGCGGGATCCAATAGTAACCTATTCTGTGCGAATCTGCGCAAGCCCGCCCATGTAGGGCCGTAATACGGTCGGTATCGTAATGCTCCCATCTGGCTGCTGGTAGTTTTCCAAGATGGCCACGAGGGTGCGGCCGACGGCCAGCCCCGATCCATTGAGCGTATGGACGAACTCGGTCTTGGCGTCTTTTTTTCCCGCTACGCTCTTGTAGCGAATGCTCCCTCGCCTGGCTTGAAACCCTTCAAAGTTGCTGCAGGAGGAGATTTCTCGGTAGTGGTTCTGGGACGGGAGCCAGACCTCAATATCGTACGTCTTCGCTGCGGAGAATCCGATATCGCTGGTGCAGAGGGTGACGACCCGGTAATGCAGTTCCAAGCCTTGCAAGACCGCTTCTGCATGACGAGTGAGCCGTTCCAATTCCTCATACGACTCGTCCGGTTTGGCGAAGATGACCAATTCCACCTTATTGAATTGGTGGAGACGAATGAGCCCTTTGGTGTCTTTGCCATAGGAGCCAGCCTCGCGCCGAAAACAGGGGGTATAGGCCGTATACCGGACTGGCAGGGCAGTTTCGGGGATAATTTCGTCCCGATGGAGATTGGTGATAGGGACTTCGGCCGTGGGGATCAAGAAGTAGTTTTCGTCCCGGAGGTGAAAGAGATCCTCTTCGAACTTAGGCAACTGGCCGGTGGCCGTCATGCTCGCGTGATTGACAAGGAGCGGCGGCAGCACTTCCCTATAGCCATGCTGCGTCGTGTGCAGGTCAAGCATATAGTTGATGAGGGCTCGTTCCAGTCTTGCGCCAGCTCCAGTGAGGACCGCAAATCGTGCGCCAGCAATTTTCGCCGCCCGGTCGAAATCCAGAATACCAAGGGCTTCGCCAAGCTCCCAATGGCTTTTGGCCGGTGCAGTGAAGGCGGGAGGCGCGCTCCAGCGTCTGACTTCCTGGTTGCTGTCGGCGTCTTTTCCTGCTGGCACTGACACATGGGGGAGATTGGGGATGTGGAGATTCAGATCGGTCAGGGACTCCTCGACGCCACGGAGTTCGTTTTCAATCGCTTTAATCCGTTCGCCAACAGCTTTCATGGCGGTCATAGCGGTATCAGCTGGCTGCGCGTGTCTCTTCAGCGTGGCGACTTCTTCCGATCCTTTTTTGAGCTCTGAACGCAGCTGCTCGACCTGGCTGGTCAAAGCGCGACGTTGTGTAATCAGCTCCCGGAGGTTGTCCCAGGGAACGTCGGCGCCGCGAGGACCCAATTGTGTCCGGAGGTTATCTAAATTGTCGCGTAAATAGCGTAGATCGTACATGGTGTCCTATTCCAGAAAGCGGCTGGAATCTAACATCGGGGTAGGGGTTAGTCAATCGAGCGGGCGGTAGGATGCTGTGATGATCATGTGGCTGGTCCGTTGACAGGAACCGGAAGATCGAGGACCATGCGCGGTGTCCTGCGATGAATCGACCGTGGCCGCAGTAGTGAGGGAACAGAGAGGAAGGGAAGCAACAATGAAACATAATCCAGGTTTTCTGAAATTGGTGAATGCAGCGAGAGCGAGGGTGAAGGAATGGACGGTAGCGCAGGTGAAGGCGCGCCTCGACAGGGGTGAGGTGCAGCACTTTCTCGATGTACGCGAGGACGAGGAGTTTGCGAAGGGCCATGCGAACGGCGCCTGCCATCTGGGGAAAGGGATTATCGAACGCGATGTGGAGACGCGCATTCCCGATAAAGCGGCGTCAATTGTGGTGTATTGTGGAGGCGGTTACCGGTCGGCTTTGGCTGCGGACGCGCTTCAGCAGATGGGCTATTCGAACGTGGTGTCGATGGATGGGGGGATTACGGCCTGGCGGAATGCGGGCTATCCGATGCAGCAGTGAGGGGACCTCGGCCACTCCGAGATCCCCTCAGAAGAGTTACTTGCTGTTAATGCGGTCAAACTCTTTGATGACTTGCTCGGTCAAATCGATGGTGTCTTTATTGTAGATCACAATTTTGACCGTTTGCTCGCTACCCCTATCGAGGACCAGTGCGAATCCACCTTTTTGCGCGACCGCCTGCGTAGCCGTCGCAATCTTCTTCATGTACTCATCGATCAATTCTTTCTGCTTCCCTTGCAGCTCCTGATTAAATTCCTGTGCGCGCTTCTGATAATCTTGGATTTTAGCGCGGAACTTGGCCTCTTTTTCTTTCTTTTCCGTCTCGTCAAGCTTGGCGAGCTGTTCTTTCATCGTTTTCTCAGTAGTCCGCAACTCCTCTTCGTCACGGGACAGCAACTTCTGTCTGGTGGCGACATACTCCTTAAGTCCGTCCAGAGCTTTTTTGCCTGCTTTTGACCTCTCTAACACGACTTGCGGATCGATGATGCCCATTTTGAAGGCCTCGGCGGCTTGTGCCACAGGAAGAGCGACGAGCAGGATAATAGCCGCAGCGGCGGCGAGGAGAGTGATACGCCGAAATATATTTTCCATGGCATGCATAACAGGGGCTCCTTGTGGATAAACGATGTGATGAATCTAACGGCTCCGAGAATAACTGGGGGGCCAGTTGCTGTCAAGAGATCGGCCGCGGCAGGATGTGTCAGCAGTTTGTCCCGTACGGCCGTAACAAGTGAAAAACTACGCTCTGAACGATGCGCCAGGAGCGTTGAGCTCACCAGCGTCTTCTTGCTATAACTCATCGTCCATCGTCTTTTTGGAGCCCGTGCATGTGAGTATTTGTGCGGTAGGCGGGAGAAATGACGAAGGCAATAATCTCTTTTCATCTGTTGCCCATGATGAAGGGCCGCGTGGATGTCTCTCCTCCAACGCGTCCGAGATGGGCATTGTGAGTCTGCACTGCGCGTCGGTAGCATCCGTCGTGCGAGTCGTTTAAACGCTAAGCGATACGATGAAGAACTCGACCCACATCGTCTGTTTTGGAGATAGTCTGACAGCGGGGTTTCAATCGCCCACTGCCGACAATCCGCAGGGATCCACGACTCCCTATGGAACGTTCCTGCAAGAACTCACTGGACCGTCCGCACGTGTATCGGTGAGCGGTTTCTGTGGGGAGCTGACCAACGATATGGCCATCCGGTTTCGGTCGGCTGTGTTGGTCGATAAACCGACCTGTGTGGTGATTCTCGGCGGCACGAACGACCTGGGTTGCAATGTCACGCCCGCAGCGATTCTCGGCAATCTTCTTCAGATGTATGAATTGGCTACCGCAGCGGGAGTGACACCAGTGCCGGTAACCGTCCCGTCGATCAGGATAGGTGACGACCTGTTGCGTGAGGCTGAGGGCCGATGGTTTGCCGAACATCTCGATCGGCGGCGCCAGCTCAACGGATTGATTGTTCGTTCTGCCGAGTTAAAGCGGTTGGCAGTCTTTGATTTATTCTCGGCCACCGTGGAGGAGGGGACGCAACAGCTGGCAGCCCAGTATTCGAACGACGGACTGCATCTGACCACGGCAGGCTATCGGCTGATGGCAGAACGGTTGTATGCGGAGGTCGTTGCTCCGATGTTGGCGAGGAGATCCTGATGCGTGAGGTAACTGACCGGGACTTCGACCGTCTGGTGGCGCAGGCAGCCGTCCCGCTACTGGTGGAGTTTTGGAAGCCTGGCTGCGGGAGTTGCCGCTCGTTGATGCGCGAACTTGAACAGGTGGAGCAGGAAGCGGCAGGTAGGGTGCTGATCCTGACCATGAACGTCGAGGAGCAGTTCCAGATTCCAGCGGAGTTGGAGATCGTATCGCTGCCAGCTCTGGCGTTCTATCGACAGGGGATGTTCGAGCGGTTTATTGGCGGGCTCGGAACAAAGGCGGAGATTCTGAAGCAATTAAATCTGCCATGATGTGAGTCGCTACAGAGTCCTCGGGGCCCGCCTGTCATTCGCCCGACCGGCGCACCGCATGGCCACCGAAGGCGTTGCGCAACGCGGCCAGCGTTTTCTCGGCGAAGGATTCGCTTTGCCGCGATCGGAAGCGCGTAAAGAGGGCTGCTGCAAGCGCCGGAACCGGGACATCCTTCTCAGCTGCATCGAGAAGCATCCAGCGACCTTCGCCGGAGTCCTGGACATAGCCTTTGAGATGTTCGAATTGCGGATCGTTTTTGAGGGCACCAGCTGTCAATTCTAGGAGCCAGGAACGGACGACACTACCATGCATCCAGAGGTCGGCGATCTTGGCGAGGTTGAGCTGGTAGTCGCTTTTCGCCATCAGTTCGAAGCCTTCGGCATAGCTCTGCATCATGCTGTACTCGATTCCGTTATGAACCATCTTGACGTAATGGCCTGCGCCGGCCCCTCCGACGTGGGCCCAGCCCTGTTCCGGAGCCAGCGTCGTGAGAATTGGCGCGAGGTGTTTCACCGGCGCTTCGTCCCCTCCAACCATCAGGCAGTAGCCGGCGGTCAGACCCCAAATACCTCCGCTGGTGCCGACATCGACATAGTGGATCTGTTGCGTCTTGAGATGTGTGGCCCGCCGCACATCGTCATGAAATCTGGTGTTGCCGCCATCGATGACGGTGTCGCCCGCTTGGAGGAGCGCTGCGAGGGCCTGTACGGTATCTTCCGTTGGCGCGCCGGATGGGATCATAATCCAGACGGCGCGCGGGGCGCTCAATTGGCGCACGAGATCCGCGAGTGAAGAGGCGCCGACACACCCAACGTCGACGGCCTGTTTGACCAGCGCCGCCGAGTGATCGTAGGTGACCACCCGGTGCTGGTCTCGTTGCAGCCGGGTGACCATATTCATGCCCATTTTCCCTAGTCCAATAAATCCAATATCCATAGAAACTCCTTCTGGTGCGGTAGTGGCGGACAGGATCAAGCAGGTGCAATCGTTACAGATGAGTCTATCGTCTTAGGGGGTGCTGCCTCCACGAATGCCAGATAATCTACATGTGAGGGCGGAACGCTTGGCGAACCCGTATTCCTGTCAGTCGATTCTGGCAGGATTGGGCACGTCCTTAAAGAGCAGATTGGCAAGGTCATGTGCGATATTGAGCTTTTCGGCTAGGGCGGTGGCGGCCAGGAATCGCCCGGCTAGATCTCCCAGCGTGGCGTCACGGGAGGCCATGAACTTGAGTGAGTCCACCGGTGCGGTCAGCCAGAAGCCCCGTAGCCGGAAGAAGGCGTTGACGGCGTCGTCGAAAAACATCGCCAGCAGATATTGTGCGGTGGCCGGTCTGTCGGTCAGATCACGGGCCTTCCCCAGACAGTGGAGACAGTCCGCCTTCATGCGGATCTGTTCATTGATGTTGAGGGGGGGTGGTCCCTGGCGGAACCGTTGATTGGCTCGTTCCAGCAGTTTGGCACCGAGGCTTTCGTGGTCAAAGAGGATGCGGGCTTTGCGGAGAAGTGAGGGGAGGCGCGGTGAGTAGGGGAGGTCCTCTTCCATCTCGCGATATCCGCGGTACCGGATGTCAGCGAGGCGATCGCCGGCTCGGAGCATTTCGTGGCCGTCAGCTTGTCCCTTGACGAGCGCAATGAGATCGATGTCGCTATGAGTGGTGATGGCACGCCGCACGCTTGATCCCACCAGAATCACGCTGACGAGATCGCCTCCTCGGCGGCCGCGGACATGGCGTAGGGCGATAGCCACAAGCTCTTCGTATCCCGGTTCGACAATCGGGTCAGGCTGCTCCGGCGGCTCCGGTATGGCGAGCAGTTCGGCGTTCAATTCTTCTGAACTGGGGGTTGGGTGCGTGACGGGACTATCCATGGTTAGGTTCCCTGTGCGAGCTGAATATGTTTCGGGAGCGATCCCAGCCAGTCGTCGAATGGTTGATCCGCATCGACGATGATTTCCAGTTTGCCATTGGCTAACTTCCGGACGAGACCTGGACTTTCCGGAGACAAAGGAATTTCTACCCACTCACGATTCAGGCCGAGCGAGTCGGTGAGCTCTAGTATCCGGCTGATCTGTTTGAACGAGACAACATCTAACGGCATGGGTCATCCATGAGGAGGCATTCTAGATTTCAGTGGGGGAGGTGTCAATGAGCGGGCGGCTCATCCCTTCAGAACACGGGCAAAAATTTCGCAGGCGTGATCGGCCATGGCGCTCGAGACATCCAGGTGGGTGACGGCGCGATAGCTAGTACCGCCGAGAGAGTTGATCAAGAGCCCCTCCTGTTTTAAGGCTGCAAGCAGTGCGGGGGTCTGCAGCCTGTGGCCGATGACGTCGAAAATGACAATGTTTGTCTCGACATCTTGCGGGCTGATTCTCACCGTGGAGATCTGTTGCAGCCACTGTGCCAGTTTCTTGGCGTGGTCGTGGTCGAGCTTCAAGCGCGCGACATGGTGTTTCAGCGCATAGATCCCGGCAGCGGCCAGGATGCCGGACTGTCGCATAGCCCCGCCATACATCCGGCGCAGCCGTTTGGCCCTGTCCAGGAGGGTCAGATCATTCATCATGAGGAGTGATCCAGCCGGTGCGCCTAGGCCTTTTGAGAGGCAGACTGATAGGGTGTCAAAGTACTGGGCGTAGGAGGCCGGCGGCAGAGTAGTAGCGGTGATAGCATTGAACAGCCTAGCCCCGTCCAGATGCATCGGAATGCGGTGGGCATTTGCGACGGCACGAATCCGTTCAATCGTCGCCAGCGGATAAATCGTACCGCCGCCGTTATTATGGGTATTCTCGAGGCAGATCAGACCTGTTTGAATCATGTGCGGGTCCGTGGGGCGGATGGCCGTTTCCACTTGCTCGGCTGTGATGAGGCCACGGTTTCCCACGACCCAATGGAGCTGCACTCCGGCCAGTGCACCGGCTGCGCCCTGTTCGTATCGTACGATATGGGCCTTACTTTCGACGATGACTTCCTGGCCCGATTGTGTGTGGAGGCGAATGGCGAGTTGATTGCCCATGGTGCCGGAGGGCACGAAGAGCGCGGCTTTTTTCCCGAACATCTCCGCCGCCATCTCTTGGAGGCGGTTTACGGTAGGATCTTCGCCATACACATCGTCTCCCACCTCCGCGCTGGCCATGGCTGTGCGCATGGCGTCGGTGGGTTTCGTGACGGTATCGCTGCGTAAGTCGATCATCAAATATACGTGAGCCTGTCGCACGTCCTTTGGGTTCGGCACATTCTAGCAAATTTTTTGCTTGCACGGGAGAGGGGAGCCCTCATCAGGCTACCGTCTTATGGCCTGGCGTCATGGTGTCCTTTCTTCGGTGATAGATGCAGGACCAGGGAACCAGTCTTAGCGGGCTGGACCGTGTAGCGGGTTACTCGAAAAGACGAGGATGTGCAGTGCTCATGGATGTCTGACCGCTCTGTCTCGGTTGTTTACTGTCGGGAAAATCGCATGCTATAGTCTGCGCTCATCGCCTGTTAATTATGTCAAATGATCGTATCGGCCTGACATTTCACGTTTTACGAGGTTCAAGATGCCTGAAGTTCCTGTTAAGATTTACATAGATAAACTATTGAAAGATTGCCGTATTATGACAAGGCACCTCGCGCTGTTGACGGGCCTTACTAAGGATAGGGCGTTGCGCGCTATGGCAGACCGGTTGGCGGCTGACGAAGAAAAGATTTTGGCGGCGAACGAAAATGACGTGGCTGCGGTCGGGAAGTCCTACGAGGCTGACATAATCAAGG